>MTEW01001878.1_pt1 | contig 65995 bp, 61 predicted proteins | sample 1042681 | NCBI WGS metagenome assembly MTEW01 (sample SAMN06185811, study PRJNA358809) | soil metagenome | isolation source: soil biostimulated with citrate as carbon source | place: India | collected 2015-05-23
CGCGAAATTCGCGAGCAAGCTCGCTCCTACAATGTCGAATGAATTCGACCCTACGAGAGAGGTTGCCCCACGCCCGCCCTAGCGGGTAATGCCGTACTTGCGCAGCCGCTGCCCAATGGCGGTGTGGGAGGTATTCAACCTGGCCGCCAACTGCCGGGTGGACGGGTAGGCAGTGAAGAGTTGCTGCAGCAGGTTTTTCTCGAAGCCCTGCACGGCGTCTTCCAGGCTGGTGACTTCCATGGGGTCGGCCTGGGGAGCACCGAGGGCCGTGCCGGCAAGCTCCAGGCCGTCGCAGTCGATCAGGTCACCTTCGCTGATGGCGGCGGCGCGGAAGATCACGTTCTGCAACTGGCGCACGTTGCCCGACCAGCGATTGCCCAGCAGCAGCGGGTAGGTGGCCGGGGCCAGCTGGCAGGGTGGGCGCTGGATCTGCGCGCAGGCCTGGTCGAGGAAGTGTCCGGCGAGCAGGAGGATGTCCTGGCCACGCTCGCGCAGGGGCGGGACCTCCAGGCTGAGTACGTTGAGACGGTAGAACAGGTCCTCACGGAACGTGCCGGCGCTGACCATGCCTTCCAGGTCCCGGTGGGTGGCGCCGAGCACGCGGACGTTCACATGCACTTCGCGGTCGCCGCCGACCCGGCGGAAGCAGCCATCGCTGAGGAAGCGCAACAGCTTGGCCTGCAGGTAGGGCGACATTTCGCCCACTTCGTCGAGAAACACCGTGCCGCCGTCCGCCATTTCCAGCAGGCCGGGCTTGCCGCCGCGCTGGGCGCCGGTGAAGGCGCCCGCTGAGTAACCGAAGAGTTCGCTTTCGGCCAGGCTTTCCGGCAGGGCCGCGCAGTTCAGTGCCAGGAAGGGCGCATCGCGGCGGTCGCTCAAGGCGTGGCAGGCACGCGCCACCAGTTCCTTGCCGGTGCCGGTCTCTCCGCGGATGAGCAGGTGGGCGTCCAGGCCGGCGACCTTGCGCAGGCGTGCCTTGAGCTGCTTCAGCGGCGGGGACTTGCCGAGCAAGGCCTCCATGCCCTCGCCGCCGTCATGGTGCAGCGATGCCAGCCGCTCGCCGATACGGCTGGGCGGGTAGAGGGTCAGCAGGCCCCCGGCCAGGTCGCTCGGTCCGCCGTCCGTGGCGCTGCTGATCGGTGTGGCGTCCAGCAACAGTGATTGCCCCTTGAAGGCAACCTCGCACATGGGCAGGCGAAATCCGCGGTCGATCAGGGTTTGCGCCAGGGCGGGATCATCGAACAGGTTCGACAGCGGCTCCCCGGCGGGCTCTCGGCCATAGAGATTGATCAGCGAAGAATTGGCCAGCAGCACGTGGCCGCTGTCGTCCACCGCCAGCACCGGGTCGCTGACGAACGCCAGCAGGGCATCGAGCTGCAGCCGTCGGCGCTGGCCGGGCAGGATGTCGACCACGGTCACCGCCTGCACGCCTTGCACCCCATGCAGGGCTTCGCGCAGTTCGTCCAGCACCTCTGGACCGAGGCTGGGGGCGTCGATGTAGACGTTCGGCGGAATCATCTCCACCGCTTCGAGATTGAGGTTGCGGCCACCGAGCAACGCCAGGACTTCCTGGGTGATGCCGACGCGGTCGATGAAGGTGACGTGTATGCGCATGGGGAATTCGCCTGCTGGCTGGTCAGCCCTTGGTCAGACCGCCGGAGCAGGCGGTCAGGTCTTCGAGGAAGGCCCGGAGGATCGGTGGCGCCGCGCCGCGACGGGTGATCACGTCGAAGGGCGATTCCAGCTGGTCCTGGGAGATGGGCAAGTGGCGCATCTCGCGGGTGCTGACCCACTGCTCGGCGACGTGGGACGGAAGCAGGCCGATATAGGCACCCGAGATGACCAGGATCGCCAGGGCCTCGATGTTATCCACAGTGGCCGCCGCCTTGCTCACGCCGAGCACGTCGAGGTCGTACTGCTGCATGTAGCCGCGTACCGCGATGCGGCTTACGGCAATGGCCTCGTGCAGTGCGTGCCCGGCCAGGGTGCTGGCGAACAGCGGGTGGTGACGGCCGCAGTACAGGCCCAACGCCTCCTGGTACAGCGGTGAGTAGTCGAGGCCGGGAATTTTTGCCGGAAAGTGCCCGATGGCCAGGTGCAGCCGGTTGTCCAGCACCCGCTCTTCCAGCTCCGCCGGGGTACCGACGTAGACGCTGAGGTGAACGTCGTGCCCACGGGAAACGAAACGCTGGGTGGCGCGGGGCAGGGGAGAATCGCGATCAGTGAGGGTGCTGTCGATGATGCCGAGGTTGAGCTTGCCGCTGATGCGCTGCTTGAGCACGTCGGCGTCCATGCAGAAGGTCTCCACCGCCGAAAGCAGGCGCTGGGTCGCCTCATGAATGGCCACGCCCTGTTCGGTCAGGCGGAAGCCGCTGCGGCCGCGTTGGCAGAGCTTGACTCCGAGGCGGGTTTCCAGGTGGCTCATCTGTTCGCTGATGGTGGACTGACCGGCATTCAGGGCCGCCTGGGCCGCCGAGAACCCCCCGCATTTGACGATCGTGGCGAAGACCCGAAGCAGCTTCAGGTCGACATCATGCAACTGGATCACGTGGGCCTCCCGGTCGGCGATTTACATCGTCACTGGCGATATGAGCATCTGATGTTTTGCATTTTTACAAAATAAATCTGCGCACATATTCGCTGCAACGGCGAATTCGAAGCCGGTTCGCCGACCACCGAAAACAAAAAAGCGAGGCGTGCGACTATGTCGAAGAATGCATATGAGTCCGGGCGGTTGAACCTGCCTTTCGTAGGTCACTGTACCTTTGCCAAGTCCCCGATCTGCACCGATTGGGATGCCATCAACGCGGACGTCGCCGTGCTCGGCGCGCCCAATGACATGGGCACCCAGTGGCGCTCCGGTGCACGCTTCGGACCGCGCAGCATTCGCGAAGCCTCCACACTGTTTTCCTTCGGCCATTCCGGCGCCTACGACCATGAAGACGACGCCCTTTACCTGACCCAGGACCAGGTGACCATGGTGGATGTCGGCGATGCGGACATCGTCCACACCGACATGGCCTCCAGTAACGACAACATCGAATTCGCCGTACGCAAGATCCTCGAATCCGGCGCCATGCCTGTGGTGCTGGGCGGCGACCACTCGATCCATGCCCCGGTAATCAAGGCCTTCGAGGGTCACGCACCCATCCATATCGTGCATTTCGATGCTCACCTGGACTTCGTCGATGAGCGCCACGGTGTGCGCTACGGCCACGGCAACCCGCTGCGCCGTGCTTCCGAGCTGGACCATATCGTCGGCATGACCCAGATGGGCATCCGCAACGTGTCCTCTTCCAACCGCGATGACTACGACGCCGCGCGCGCCGCCGGCTCGCAGATCCTGTCGGTGCGCGACGTGCGCCGCCTGGGCACCGAAGGTGTCATGGCGAAGATTCCGGAAGGCCTGGACTACTACATCACCATCGATATCGACGGTTTCGACCCGTCCATCGCCCCCGGCACCGGCACCCCCAGCCACGGCGGCTTCCTCTACTACGAAGTGCTGGAAATCATCCAGGCGCTGGCCAAGCGCAGCCAGGGCCGCGTCGTCGGCATGGACCTGGTCGAGGTTGCGCCGGCCTACGACCCCACTGGCGCCACCTCGATCCTCGCGGCGCAACTGCTGATGAACAGCATCGGCTTCATCTTCCACGAACGCGCCCGTAACCGCTGACAGGTCTGGAGGAATAGAGAGTGGACATCAAAGTAAAAGAGTATCTGCAGAAATTCGGTGTATCCGAGGCGACCCAGAGTTTCCTCGGCAAGTCCCAGAAAATGTTCGTCAACGGTGCCTGGCTGGAATCGGCTGATACGGCCGAGGTGATCGAGCCCTCTACCGGCGCCGTACTCACCCGCATCCCCATGGGCACTGCGGACGATCTGGATCGTGCCGTGCAGGCCGCTCGCGCGCAGTTCGACGGCGGTTCCTGGAGCCAGCTCAAACCGCTGGAGCGTGAGCGCCTGCTGCATGGCCTGGCCGACCTTATCGAAGCCAACGCCGATGAACTGGCGGAGATCGAATCCATCGACATGGGCAAGTCAGTTGCCCAGGCGCGTGCGGTGGATATCCAGGGCACCATCGACACCTTCCGCTACTTCGCCGGTTGGGCCAGCAAGATTCATGGCCGCACCGTGGAACCGTCGCTGCCCGGCAACTACCTGGCTTACACCCGCAAGGAGCCGGTCGGGGTGGTGGGCGTCATCGTCCCCTGGAACTTCCCGTTGCAGACCATGGCCTGGAAACTCGGCGCCGCGCTGGCGGTGGGTTGCACGGTGGTGGTGAAGCCGGCTGAGCTGACTTCCCTGTCGGCCCTGCGTTTCGCCGAACTGGTAGAGGAAGCCGGCATCCCCGATGGCGTGGTGAACATCGTCACCGGGCGCGGCAGCGTGGTCGGTTCGGCCATGTCCAGCCATCCGGGCATCGACAAGCTGAGCTTCACCGGATCGACCCCGGTGGGCTGCTCCGTCGGCAAGGCGGCCATCGACCAGATGAAGCGCCTGACCCTGGAGCTGGGCGGCAAGTCGCCGGTGATCGTCTTCGCCGATGCCGATATCAAGGCGGCGGCCCAGGCAGTGGCCAACGGCGTGTTCTTCAACTCGGGCCAGGTCTGCGACGCCGGCACCCGCGCCTACGTCCACCGCAGCGTGTACGCCGAGTTCCTGCGCGAACTGGCGGACTACACCGCAACGCTGAAGATCGCCCCCGGACTGGACCCGGACTGCTTCATCAGCCCGATGGTGTCGCGCCAGCAACAGCAGCGCGTGCTGGAGTACATCGAGACCGGCAAGGCGGAAGGTGCGGAGCTGTATTACGGCGGCCAGCCCGTCGAAGGCCCCGGCTTCTACGTCCAGCCGACCGTCTTCGCCAACTGCCGCAATGACATGCGCGTCGTCCAGGAGGAAATCTTCGGCCCGGTGCTGGTGACCGCGCCCTTCGACGACGAAGAAGAAGCGCTGGCCCTGGCCAACGATTCGCTCTTCGGCCTGGCCGCGGCGATTTATTCCAACGATCTCGGGCGGGTCCACAACCTGATCCCGCGACTGCGTGCGGGCACCGTCTACGTCAATGCCCACAGCACCCTCGATCCCTCCATGCCCTTCGGCGGCTACAAGCAGTCGGGCTACGGCAAGGACCTTGGGTCGGAACAGCTGGATTACCTGCTGGAAACCAAGGCGGTGTGGATCACACTTCCTTAAGTGATTTCAGCTGAAGCGTCGGCAGTCCCCCGCTGCCGCCGCACGACATATCCGCACCCGCCTTGCAGGGCAGTTCCTGACGGACTGCCTGGGTGCGGAGCCTGGTGATACTCCATACGAAAACAAGAGCGGAGATACCATGAAATCAGCATCACAAAGCCTGCCCGCGACCGAGGGACAACGCGGACTGGAAATCGAGGGTCACTCCATCGATTTCATCCAGGAGAACGAGAGAACCGACAAGCTGTCCGCCCAGGGCCCCTTCTGGTTCGTTGGCAACTTCACCTTCTTCACCATGACCATCGGCTTCGTCGGCCCGAGCGTCGGCTTGAGCGCGTTCTGGACCATGATCGCCGGCACGCTGGGCATCATGTTCGGCACCCTGTTCATGGCCTTCCACGGCTCGCAAGGGCCGCATCTCGGCCTGCCGCAGATGATCCAGTCCCGCGCCCAGTTCGGCTATCGCGGTGTGGTGCTGGTGCTACTGGCGACGCTGTTCGTCTTCGCCGGCTTCAACATCGTCAACCTGGTGTTGATGATGCAAGGGCTGGAGCACCTGTTCCACTGGGACCCCATGACCGTCGCCCTGGTCGTCTCGGTGCCCGCCACCGCCCTGGCCATCCTCGGCCATGACTGGATGCACAAGACCTTCAAGTGGTCGCTGTTCCTCTCGCTGCCGCTGTATGGGCTGGTGACGATGGCGGTACTGCTGGGATGGGTCCCGTCCGCACCGCTGCCGGCTGAGGGGGCTGAAACGGTCAAACTCGGCTTCACCCTGACCGGTTTCGTCGCCCAGTTCGCGGCGGCCGCCAGCTACAACATCGCCTACGCACCCTACGTCTCGGACTACTCCCGTTACCTGCCGAAGAACACCTCGAGTGGCAAGCTGATCGCGGCGGTCTTCATTGGGGCCTCGCTCTCGGGCGCCTGGATGATCTCAGTCGGTGGCTGGCTGGCGGAGCACCTGCGTACCGCTGATGTCCTCGTCGCGCTCAACAGCGTCGGCGCCAGCTTCGCCCCGCAGCTGGGCACGGTGGTGGTGGCGGTGACCATCCTGGCCTTCCTGCCGGTGATCGCAATGAATATCTACAGCGCCAAGCTGACCACCATCACCGGCGTGGATTCGTTCAGGAAGATCAAGCCCACGGCCCGCGTACGCATCCTGGCGATCATCTTCGTCGTGCTCCTGCAGTTGGGCGTGGCCATCAGCATCAATGCCTCCGGTTCGGGACTGTCGATGCTCAACATGTACCTGGTGGTGATGCTGTACTTCCTCGTGCCCTGGACCGCCGTCAACCTCACCGACTACTTCTTCGTGCGCAAGGGCCGCTATGCCATCCCGCACTTCTTCCTGCCGCACGACAACATCTACGGCCGCTGGGGCAGCCGCGGGCTCATCGCCTACCTGATCGGCTTCGTGGTGATGATCCCGTTCTTCACCATCTTCAGCGGTCCCGATGAGGTCTACGTCGGCCCGCTGGCCCGGATGATCGGCAGCGTGGACATGGCGTGGCTGGTCGGCCTGATCGTTTCCGGTGTCGCCTACTACCTGCTGTGCCTGTCGCTCGACCTGAAGAAGGAGGAAACCCTCATTCGCCAGATCGAGAAAGAGGCCCCTCAATTCACGACGGGTAAAGCCTGGTAACAGCCCCGTCCCGTTTCATTGCGAGAAAGATCATGGCTAACAGATACGACTACATCATCATTGGTGCGGGTTCGGCTGGCTGCGTCCTGGCCAACCGCCTGACTGAAGACGCCGGCACCTCCGTGCTGGTTCTGGAATTCGGCGGCAGCGACCGCAGTGTGCTGATCCAGATGCCCAGCGCCTTCTCGATTCCGATGAACACCAAGAAGTACAACTGGCGCTACGAGACCGTGGCCGAGCCGCACCTGGATGGCCGCCGCCTGCACTGCCCGCGCGGCAAGGTGCTGGGCGGTTCGTCCTCGATCAACGGCCTGGTTTACATCCGTGGTCATGCCTACGACTTCGACGAGTGGGAAAACCTCGGGGCGAAGAACTGGAGCTACCGGAACTGCCTGCCGTACTTCAAGCGCGCAGAGACCTACAAGTTCGGTGGTGACGACTATCGCGGCGCCAGCGGCCCGCTTTCCACCAACAACGGCAACAACATGCAGAACCCGCTCTACGGCGCCTGGGTGGAGGCCGGCGCCGAGGCTGGCTACATCAAGACCGACGACTGCAACGGCTACATGCAGGAAGGCTTCGGCGCCATGCACATGACGGTCAAGGATGGCGTGCGCTGGTCCACCGCCAACGCCTACCTGCGTCCGGCGATGGAGCGCCCCAACCTGACCGTGGTCACCCACGCCATGACCCGTCGCATCATCCTCGATGGCAAGCGTGCCGTAGGTGTGGAATACGACCAGGGCGGCCAGACCCACATCGTGCAATGCAACCGCGAGGTGCTGGTGTCCTCCGGTCCCATCGGCTCGCCGCACCTGCTGCAGCGTTCCGGCATCGGCCCGGCGGCAGTCCTGAAGAAGGCCGGCATCGAGGTCCGTCACGACCTGCCGGGTGTGGGCGAAAACCTCCAGGATCACTCGGAGATCTACATCCAGTACGCCTGCAAGGAGCCCGTCACCCTCAACGGCAAGATGAGCCTGTGGGGCAAGGCGCTGATCGGTTTGCGCTGGCTGCTGTTCAAGGATGGCCTGGGCGCCAGCAACCACTTCGAGGCGGGCGGTTTCATTCGTTCCGAGAAGGGGCTGCGCTGGCCGGACATCCAGTTCCACTTCCTGCCGGCGGCGATGCGCTACGACGGTGACAAGCCGTTCAAGGGCCATGGTTTCATGGTGCTGACCGGCCCCAACAAGCCGAAGAGCCGTGGCCACGTCCGCGCCCTGTCGGCGGACCCGTACCAGCACCCGGAAATCCGCTTCAACTACCTGGAGAGCGAAGAGGACCGCGAGGGCTTCCGTCGCTGCGTGCGCCTGACCCGCGAGATCATCGGCCAGCCGGCCATGGACCGTTTCCGCGGCGAGGAGCTGGCGCCCGGTCCGAACGTGCAGACCGATGAGGAAATCGACGCCTTCGTGCGCGCCAATATGGAAAGCACCATGCACCCTTGCGGCTCCTGCCGTATGGGTGAAGACGACATGGCGGTAGTGGATTCCGAGCTGCGTGTCCGTGGCATCCAGGGACTGCGGGTGATCGATTCGTCGGTCTTCCCCACCGAGCCCAATGGCAACCTCAACGCGCCGACCATCATGCTCGCCGAACGCGCCTCGGACCTGGTGCGCGGTCGCCGGACGCTGACGGCCGAGGATGTGCCGGTGGGGCTGGCTGCCAACTGGGAGAGCGCCCAGCGCAGCCACGCGCCGGTGCGGCAGGTAGGTATTTGAGGCGTAGGGCGAAAGCTGCTCTGCTCATCCCAGAACCTCTGGGCCCGTTGATGCAGCCCTCTCCCCCCGGCCCCTCTCCCGCAGGCGGGAGAGGGGTGACTCGCGTCGGCGAGGCAGAGGTCATCCTGATGCTCTCATTGGCCTGAAGCCGTGTGGGGCAACGACCGTTCGGCGCTGGTCATCAAACTGTCACGGTTCTGTGGCAGAGCGACACACGGAAATTCATCAGAATTGCGTTCGACTGGGGTTTTGCGTTCTGGATTTCCAACATGCGTGTGCTGATCCTGCTCGCCGCGCTCATTTGCGGCCTGCCTTCATTTGCTTTCGCCAACGCTCGCTGCGATGTGACCGTGCCGACGGAAACCGTCGACCTGGGCGAGGTGCGTCTGGCGTACCAGAGCGTGGGGCGCGAGCGCGATCCGGCACTGCTGATGATCATGGGCCTGGGTGGGCAGCTCATCCACTGGCCGGATGAGGTGGTAGAGCGCCTGTGCGAGAGCGGCTTCCGGGTGATTCGCTTCGACAATCGCGATGTCGGGCTGTCCGCCTGGATAGGTACCGCGCCTTCGGCGAACCTGCCCTATGAAGTGGTGCGCTATCGCCTGGGCCTGCCGGTGTCGGCGCCTTACGGCCTGCGCGACATGGCGCGTGATTCGCTGAACCTGCTGGACGCGCTGCATATCCGTCAGGCCCACGTCCTGGGCGCCAGCATGGGCGGGATGATCGCCCAGCACCTGGCGGACCTGGCCCCGGAACGGGTGCTCAGCCTGACCCTGGTGATGACCAGCTCCGGCGCCCAGGGCCTGCCGGCGCCGAGTGCAGCCTTGCTCGACCTGCTGGCGCGGCGTGAGGCGCCGAGCCGGGAAGTGGCCATCCAGCAACAGGCCGACCTGCTGGCCGCCCTCGGCAGCCCGGAGGTCAGTGATGATCGTGAGCAACTGGTCGAACAGGCTGCCCGCGCCTATGACCGTTCCTTCAACCCCGAAGGCGTGCAGCGGCAGATGCTGGCGATCCTCGCCGAGCCCAGCCGGGTCGACATGCTCAATCGCCTGCAGGTGCCCACGTTGGTGGTACACGGCACGGCCGATCCGCTGTTGCCGGTCATGCACGGCGTGCATGTGGCGGCCCATATCAAGGGGTCGGCACTTAAGCTGATTCCCGGTCTCGCGCACCGCTTCCAGGAGGCTTTCAAGGAGCCGCTGCTGTCGGCAGTGTTGCCGCATCTGAAGGCCCATCGCCGCGCCGAGGGGCATGTGGCGCAGCTTTAGCCCTGCTACTGATTTTTTCCATGACCTCCCGAACCTGCGTCGGGCGGCGCAGTCTTAGGGCAGCCCGAATCACAACGACTCGCCTGCACACCCATTCATGCGCCCAATCCATCGATCCCTTCGTCTGCTTCCTTCCTTGCCACTGGCCCTGCTGTCCCTGTTCACCCACGTCGCCCAGGCGGGCGAGGAGCGTCAACTGCTGGCAGAGATCAACGACTACCGGACCCATAACCAACGCTGCGGTTGGAGCAACGTCCGCGCGGCACCCGCCCTGACTCTTAAATCGAACCTGGCTCTGCCGATCGGGTACTCGGGTGAACTGCGCCGGGGGCTCCGCGATGCGGGCTACCAGGCCGGTGAGGTGCGGAGCATCCGCTTGTCCGGGGCGCGCAATGCCGGCCTGGCCTTCGACATGCTCCGCGATGATTATTGCGAGGACCTGATGGACCCGAAGGTGACCGATGTCGGTATCAGCCGCAGCGGCAACCAGTGGCGCCTGGTACTGGCCCGTCCCATGGTCAGCGCCCAGCTTGGGGATACCCGCACAGCGGGCCAGACGCTTTTGGCGCAGGTCAACGCGGCGCGGGCCAAACCGCGGATGTGCGGTGGCAAGCGCTTCGCCGCAGCGCGTCCGCTCGCGTGGAGCTCCGCCCTCGGCAGTGCGGCCCAGCGACACAGTCGCTCGATGGCCGAGCGCGACTATTTCTCCCACAACGATCCCAACGGTGATTCGCCATTCGATCGGGCGCGAGCGGCCGGCTATCGCGGAAAACAGGTCGGCGAGAACATCGCTGCCGGGCAGGGTTCACCCCGTGCGGCCATGGACAGCTGGCTGGCGAGCCCTGGCCATTGCGCCAACCTGATGAATCCCCGTTTCACGCAAGTCGGGGCGGCCTACGCTGCGCAAACCCGCAGCGAGAATGGCATCTACTGGACCATGATGTTCGGCGCGCCGTGACGGGGGAGGTCGCGTAGGTTGGGAAGAGAGCATCGAAGCCCAACTCGGAGTCGACGGGATTCGTTGGGCTTCGCTCAGCTCAGCCGCAACCTACGCGCGCGACTCATTTGCGGTTCCCGGAGGATTTGAGGAGGTTGTCGCGCAGGGCCACGACAGCCTGTTGCATGCGCACGAACTCATCCGAGTCCAGGCCCGTTGCGCCGTTGAGAGCGGCTTCCGCGCTTTGCTCGCGAAGATCCCTGCCTGCCTGGGTCAGGCTGACGCGTACCTGGCGCTCGTCCGCGGGATCGCGCTGGCGCTGGACCAGGCCCATCCCCTCGAGCTTCTTCAGCATTGGCGTGAGGGTGTTCGATTCCAGGAAGAGCTTTTCGCCGAGGCTGCCCACGGTCTGATTGTCTTCGTCCCAGAGCGCGACGATGGCGATGAACTGCGTATAGGTCAGCCCGAGCTGCTCGAGAATCGGTTTGTAGGCCTTGCCGAAGGCCAGGTTCGCGGAATAGACCGCGAAGCACAGGAAGTCTGAGAGCGGGGCCGGTTTTGCCGGGGTCGAGCTGCTGGTGGATTTCATCTGCTTCCTCGTTGGACACATGCCGGTTTCCCGAATGCCCGGACTATAAATCGCATGCGAGAACATCGGAAGTGTCCTGAATTCGAGTCCTGACCAAGGGCATCGCGAAGCGCAGTGGAAAGGGCCCGCGATAGCGCGGGCGCGGTTGCTGCGGAGTTTCGACAGGGTCATGGCCGCATTCATTCCTTGATCACTGCGCCCCCTATATGGGCAAGGAAGAACACGGAATCTTCGAGCGCTTCCGCGTCCCAAGCAGGCACCTCATTAAAAAGGGCCAAAGGCGACGACCGGTATTTCACAGCTGGGAAAGCGGAGGACTGGCGTTCAGGCTTAACGGCTGGCAGCCCCAGAACAGGAGCGGACCGGCATTTCCAGCCGTCGGCCAACGAGTTCCGGGCACTGTCGCCGGGCCTACACTCCTTCTGCCGCCGATGGCCGTCCATCCGTCCTTCCTTGCCGTCGGCCTCACTCCGAGCAGGAGGACATATCGATGATCAACGCCTCCACGGCGAGGATGCTCGCCCACTACAAACAGTGGGTCGATGAACGGCTCTTCGAGGATCTGGCGGGGTTGCCAGCCGGCGAGGTCGGCAAGGAACGCGTGACCCTGTGCAAGAGCATCCTCGGCACCCTGAACCATATCCACGTCATCGATTGCATCTGGCGCGCCCATCTGGAACGCCGGCAACACCCCTACAAGACCCGCCTGGAAGTGCCCTATCCCGAGTTCGACGACCTGCGCGCCGCACAGGCCGCGATGAACGACTGGTTCGTCTCGTGGAGCGCCGCGCAGACCGATGAATCGCTGAACACGCCCGTGGAGTTCGTCTTCTGTTCCGGAGACCCCGGCGTGATGACTGCGGGTGCCATGCTGATGCACGTGGTCAACCACGCGTCCTATCACCGTGGCAGCGTGATCCAGATGTACTTCGAGATTCCCGCGCGTCCGCCGATCACCGATCTCCCGGTATTCCTGCGCGAAACCTATCCCCTCTACGCAGCGGGCTGATCGGGCATCGCCGGCGCGGCCATGTGCTGCACGATCAGTTCGCGCAGCCAGCGTTCGGCGGGGTCGTTGTCCGTGCCGCTGCTCCAGACCATGGAGAGTTCGGAGGTGAAGATGGGGAAGGGCGGCTCATCAGCGCGCAATCCGCAGCCTTCGATCAGCGCATCCGCCGCATAGTCCGGGACGGTGGCGAGCATCTCGGTGCCGGCCAGGATCGAGCGCAGCCCGCTGAATTGCGGCACCGCCAGCACCACGCGACGACTACGGCCAACCCGCGCCAGGTCATTGTCGATGTTCCCGGTCAGGTCGCCCGAGAACGACACCAGCGCGTGGGGGCGCGAGCAGTAGTCATCCAGGGTGAGTGCACCGGGGCGGTCGTCGCCGCGCAGGATCTTGCAGCGCAGGTTGCGCAGCCGTTTGCGCTTGGCATTGGCCGGCAACTCCGTGGTGTAGCTGACGCCGACCGAGATTTCCCCGGAGGCGAGCATCGCCGACATGAGCAGGAAATTGACCCGGCGCACCACCACTATGCTGTCGGGCGCTTCTTCGCGGAGCTGGTGGATCAGAGGAGGGAACAGGCCGAACTCGACGTCGTCCGACAGGCCGATCCGGAAGGTGTTGCGATAGGTGGAGGGATTGAACTCCTTCGCCCGGCTGACGGCGCTGGATATCGAGTCCAGCGCCGGTTGCAATTCGTCGAGTATTTCCAGTGCTCGCTTGGTGGGTTCGAAGACCCGGCCGTTGCGGACCAGCAGCGGGTCGTCGAAGAGGTCACGCAAGCGGGCCAGCGCCGCGCTGACGGCGGGCTGGCCGAGGAAGAGTTTTTCCGATGCGCGAGTCAGGTTCTTCTCGTACATCAGGGTCTCGAAGACCACCAGCAGGTTCAGGTCAACACGACGCAGATCGTTCCGGTTCATCAGGGGCCTCCCCCTTGTTGAATCTGCCTTGAGTAAAGCCGATCCGTTCGCCGGTGACCGGGCCACGCCGTCGGCGGCTATTTCACCGCCTTGTCCTCTATCAGGTCGGCGTCGAACAGGTGTTCCAGCTCGGTACGGGCTTCGCGGGCGGTCTGGACGACAGCAGCCTCGTCGTCATAGACATTGTGCTGGGCGGCCAGGACTTCTTCGTCGTGGCGCTGGAAACGGCGAATGCGGGCGTTGGCCCGCTCTTCGTCGAGACCCAGGCCGAGCAGGGCCTGGCGGCTCATCTCCAGGGCGGAATGGAAGGTTTCGCGCACGGGCACGGCGCCCAGGTCCAGCAGGCGATGGACGTGCTGGCGGTTGCGCGCGCGGGCGATCACCTTGACGTGCGGGTAGAGGCGCTTGACCAGTTCGGTGATCTTCAGGTTCGTGTCCGGATCATCGGTGGCGATGATGAGGAACTCGGCCTTGTCCACCTTGGCAGCACGGAGGATTTCCGCCCGCAACGGGTCGCCGTAGTAGATGGGCATGCGGCCCAGGCTGCGCCCGTATTCGATCATGTCCACCGCAGTATCCAGGGCAACGAACGGCACCTGCTGGGCGCGCAGCACGCGGGCGATGATCTGGCCCATGCGGCCCATACCGGCGACCACCACGCGGGGCGCGTCGCTCTCGATGTTCTGGTACTCGTCCGGCACTTCCACCGGTGCCGGCGCGACGACCAGGCGGCGGAACAGGCCCAGCACCAGCAGCGGCGTGACGGCCATGGACAGGGTGATACTGAGCACCAGCAGGCCGTGCAGGCGGGCGTCGAGCATGCCCTGCTCGAAAGCCACCTTGAACACCACGAAGGCGAACTCACCGCCAGCGGCCAGGACGATACCCAGGCGCAACGCATGGGCGCGCTCCAGCCCACCGGCGAAACGACCCACCAGATAGAGCAGCGGCAATTTCGCCATCAGCAGCAGGACGGTCAGCACCATGACCGCGAACGGCTCGTTCAGCAGCAGGCTGAGGTCGGCGCTCATGCCCACGCTCATGAAGAACAGGCCGAGTAGCAGGCCCTTGAAAGGCTCGATCTGCGCTTCCAGTTCATGGCGGTATTCGGAGTCCGCCAGCAGCAGCCCGGCGATGAAGGCGCCGAGGGCCATGGAAACGCCCGCCAGCTCCATCAGCCAGGCGGTGCCGACCACCACCAGCAGCGAGGTAGCGGTGGAAACCTCTTTCAGCCCGGCTTTCAGCACGGTGCGGAATATCGGCCGCAGCAGGTAGCGGCCCCCGATGATCACCACACCGATGCTGGCCACGGCCAGCAATACGTCATGCAGGTCGACGCCTTCCGTGTCCAACTGGCCGGCACCGCTGAGCAGCGGCAGCAGGGCGATCAACGGGATGGCGGCGATGTCCTGGAACAGCAGGATGGCGAAGGCCAGGCGGCCGTGGGGGCTGGTCAGCTCCTTGCGCTCGGCGAGTATCTGCAGGCCGAAAGCGGTGGAGGAGAGTGCCAGGCCGAAGCCCAGGACAGCTGCGGTGTTCAGGCTCTTGGCGAACACCAGCCAGGCCACCAGCCCAATGGCCAGGGCGGTGAGCAGGACCTGGGCGAGGCCGGCGCCGAACACCGAGCGGCGCATCACCCAGAGGCGGCGGGGCGAGAGCTCCAGGCCGATGATGAACAGCAACAGCACCACGCCGAGTTCGGACACGTGGGCGACACTTTGGGGATCGTTGACCAGGCCCAGCACGGAAGGACCGATCAGCACTCCCGCCAGCAGGTAGCCCAGTACAGCACCAAGCTGCAGGCGCTTGGCCAGGGGGACGGTGATTACGGCGGCGAACAGAAACACCACCGCTGCCTGCAGCAGGCTGCCGTCATGGGGCATGGGTCACTCCTCAGTCATGCTGCTTGAAGGGGGCGGCATTCTAGAGCAGAGCGGCGAGCCGGGGCAGGGAGCCGCGCCAATACGACGCGGCCCCCCGGTGGTTTTACTTCGTGAGCGTGGTGTAGCTGGTGATCAGGTTGCGATAGTCGGGGATGTGATTGGAGAACAGGGTACCCAGGCCCTCGATGTCGTTGCGCCAGTCGCGGTGCAACTCGCAGGCCACGCCGAACCAGGTCATCAGCTGCGCCCCGGCAGCCTCCATGCGGCGCCAGGCGGCGTCGCGGGTCACTTCATTGAAGGTGCCGGACGCGTCGGCGACGACGAATACGTCGAAGCCTTCCTCAAGGGCGGAAAGCGCCGGGAAGGCCACGCAGACTTCGGTCACCACACCAGCGATGATCAGCTGCTTCTTGCCGGTGGCCTTCACCGCCTTGACGAAGTCTTCGTTGTCCCAGGCGTTGATGTTGCCGGGACGGGCGATGTAGGGCGCATCGGGGAACTGCTCCTTCAGCTCGGGCACCAGCGGGCCGTTGGGGCCGGTCTCGAAGCTGGTGGTGAGGATGGTCGGCAGCTTGAAGTACTTGGCCAGGTCACCCAGGGCCAGCACGTTGTTCTTGAACTTGTCGGGATCGATGTCCCGTACCAGCGAAAGCAGGCCGGTCTGGTGGTCGACCAGCAGCACGGCGGCGTTGTTCTTGTCCAGACGCTTGTATTGGAAGGACATGGCATTTTCCTCGCTTGGTTGAGCGTCCGCCCTGGCGGGGCGGGCGCAGGAATTTCTCAGCGTTGCGAATCCAGCACTTCGTTTTCCCTGGCCACCTGCTGGGCCTTTCCGTAGCTCTCGATCAGCAGTTGGTAGTGCGGGAATACATGACTATAGGCGGCGGCCCACTCGGCGGCGTCGGGACGGTTCCAGGTGCGCTGCACCTCGGAGCAGACGGCGGCGGTATCCATGGGCACCACGCCGGCCTGGACGACGCGCGCCAGGGTGATTTCCTGGGCCATCTTGGAGTAGGTGCCTGACGCGTCGATGACAGCGAAGACCCGATAGCCGGCATTGACCGCGCTGATGCTGGGGAAAGCCATGCACACGCTGGTGATGGTGCCGGCGATGATCAGGGTCTTGCGGCCGGTGGCTTCCACCGCCGCCACGAACTGGGGATTGTCCCAGGCGTTGATCTCGCCCTTGCGAGCCACGTATTGGGCGTGGGGCGCGGCCTCGTGGATTTCCGGAATCAACGGACCGTTGGGGCCCTGAGGGACGGAGGCCGTGGTGATCACCGGCATCTTCGCGAGCGTGGCGACCTTGGCCAGGGTGATGGCATTGGAGCGCAACTCGGTCATTGGCATGTCCTTGACTGTCTGGAACAGCCCGCTCTGGTGATCGATCAGCAGCATCGCGGCGTCATCGGGGTCGATCCTCGGGATCTGGCCGTTGAAGTTGGCGACTTGGGCGAAATTATTCATGGCGTCTACCTCTTTTCTCCGGGTGAAGGCCGTCCTGGCCGCTGCGGTTGCCCGCCGGCCCACGAATCCGTCGTGGGGATTGACCAGACTAGGCAGGTGCCCGGTCCGGCGTGTGACCGTCAGTCGTCCATGTGGCCGAAGCGGCCTTCCTGGAAGTCCTGGATCGCCTGGCGTATCTCGGCTTCGCTGTTCATCACGAAGGGGCCGTAACCGACGATCGGCTCGTCGATGGGGGCGCCGGATAGCAGCAGCACCAGCGCCTGGTCGTTGGCTTCCAGCAACAGTTCGTCGCCAGCGGGTTCGAACAGTGCCAACTGCCCTTCGCGCACCCGTTCTTCGCCATTCACCAGCAGGGTGCCGCGCAGTACCACCAGGGCGGTGTTGCGGTCGGGCCGGAGGTTGAGGCTGACCGGCTTCTCACGGTTCAGGCGGATGTCCCAGACATCCATCTCCGTGAAGGTGCGCGCCGGACCCTGCTTGCCGGCGAACTCGCCCGCGATCAGGCGCAGGCTGCCGGCAGCGTCCGGCAAGGGCAGATGGGGGATGTCGGCGTCGAGGATCGTCTGATAGCCGGGCTCGGCCAGCTTGTCTCGGGCCGGCAGGTTGACCCAGAGCTGGACCATTTCCAGGGTGCCGCCACTGCGGGTGAAGGCTTCGGAGTGGAACTCTTCATGGAGGATGCCCGAGGCCGCCGTCATCCATTGCACGTCACCCGGGCCGATCAGTCCGCCGGCACCGGTGGAGTCCCGGTGCTCCAGTTCGCCCTGGTAGACGATGGTCACGGTCTCGAAACCCCGGTGCGGATGCCGGCCGACGCCGCGAGGACGTTGGGCCGGGGCGAACTCGGCAGGACCGGCATAGTCCAGCAGCAGGAACGGGCTGATGTGCTTGCCCAGGCTGTCGTAGGAAAACAGCGTGCGAACCGGGAAACCGTCGCCCACCCAATGGGGCCTGGGACTGGTGTAGATACCGCGAATCTTTTTCATGGTGTGCCTCCTGTAGTGCATGGGCACATCTTGAAACTGCAACACTGGGTCCGGTAGTCGGGCTAAATTGCCCTCAGAGTCCTATTAGGAGAACGCTGGTGGAAGACCTCAACGACCTCTACTACTTCGCCCAGGTGGTGGAGCACGGCGGCTTCGCCCCGGCCGGACGGGCGCTGGACATGCCCAAGTCCAAGCTGAGCCGGCGCATCGCCAATCTGGAAGAGCGGCTGGGCGTACGCCTGATCCAGCGCTCGACTCGGCATTTCTCGGTCACCGAGATCGGCCAGGAGTATTACCGCCACTGCGTGGCCATGATGGTAGAGGCCGAGGGCGCCGCCGAGGTGATCGAGCGCAATCGTTCCGAACCCCAGGGTGTGGTGCGAATCAGTTGCCCGACGGCGCTGCTGGACTTCTGGGTAGGGCCGATGCTGACCCGCTTCATGGTGGAATACCCCTTGGTGGAGCTGCACATCGAGAGCACCAACCGCCAGGTGGACCTGATCCAGGAAGGCATCGACATTGCTCTGCGGGTGCGCTTCCCGCCGCTGGAAAGCACCGATCTGGTGATGAAAGTGCTGGCCAATAGCACCCAGAGCCTGGTGGCCAGCCCGAGGCTGCTGGAGCACTTGCAACGGCCCCTGGTGCCGGCGGACCTGGCGAGCGTGCCGAGCCTGCACTGGGGTGCACCTTTGCGCGAATACATCTGGCAGTTGGACGGTCCCGACGGCGCCAGCGCCGCCGTGCGCCATCATCCGCGCCTGGTCACCGACGACCTGCTGGTGCTGCGTCAGGCGGCCGAAGCGGGGGTAGGGGTGGTGCATATTCCGTGGGTGGTGGTGCGCGATGAACTGGCCAGCGGCCGATTGGTACAGGTATCGCCTGACTGGGCCCCGAGGACTGGCATCGTGCATGCCGTTTTCCCGTCCCGACGCGGCCTGTTGCCCTCGGTACGGACCCTGATCGACTTCCTCGCGGAGGCGTTCAAGGAGAGTGGGATCAGGTGAGCTGCCCCCAGCCGCGGGTCTGCGCTGCGGAATACCAGGGGGCAACTGCGTTGCCCTTGGCGAATGAATTCGCCCCCACAAGATATCGGTGCCCGCCGTGGGATGTGTGGGGCGCAATTCGCTTTTCCTGTGGGGGCGATTTCAATCGCCAAGCAGGCCGAAGGGCTGCCCTGCGGGATACCAGGGGGCAACTACGTTGCCCTTGGCGAATGAATTCGCCCCCACAAGGTATGGGTGCCCGCCGTGGGATATGTGCGGGGCGCGATTCGCTTTTCCTGTAGGGGCGATTTCAATCGCCAAGCAGCCCGAAGGGCTGCCCAACGGAATTGCAGGGGGCAATGAATTCGCCCCCACAAGGTATGGGTGCCCGCAGTGGGATAGGTGTGGGGCGCGATTCGTTTTTCCTGTAGGGGCGATTTCAATCGCCAAGCAGCCCGAAGGGCTGCCCTGCGGGATACCAGGGGACAACTGCGTTGCCCTTGGCGAATGAATTCTCCCCCACAGGTGTGGGGGCGATTTCAATCGCTATGCAGGCCGAAGGGCTGCCCAACGGAATTGCAGGGGGAATGAATTCCCCCACAAGTCCAGCCTCAGAAGGCGAAACACGAACAGCCCAGTGCCCCCCAGAAACCCTGGAAATCACTCACCGGCACACTCGACTGGCGCGCCCGTTCGTGGCTGTGGGCGTGCACGGCGCAGGCGCCGACGCACTGGTGCACCTGGGCGGCGAGCGGGGCGGCGGGCTTCCAGTGGCCGGGCACCTTGGCCACCGGCGACCATTCGGGCACCACCGGGATCTGCGGTGGGCCGAGCTTGTCGAACTCGCCGGCGGCGTAGACCACCTTGCCGTCGACTATGGTCAGCACCGATTCGATCCACTTGATCGCTTCCTCCTCGACACTGAAGAAGTCCGCCGACAGTGCCGCCACATCGGCCAGCTGGCCCACCTTGATCTGCCCCTTCTTGCCCTGCTCGCTGGAGAACCAGGCACTGCCGTGGGTGAACAGTTCAAGGGCGGTGGCGCGGGACAGACCCTGTGGATAAAGCTCCAGGCCGCCGACGGTCCTGCCGCTGACCAGCCAGTACAGCGAAGTCCAGGGGTTGTAGCTGGACACACGGGTGGCGTCGGTGCCGGCGCCCACCGGCACGCCTTCGGCGAGCATGCGCTGGATCGGCGGGGTCTTCTCGGCGGCTTTGGCGCCGTAGCGGTCGACGAAGTACTCGCCCTGGAAGGCCATGCGGTCCTGGATGGCGATGCCGCCGCCGAGGGCACGGACCCGCTCGATGTTCTTCGGGCTGATGGTTTCGGCGTGGTCGAAGAACCAGGGCAGGCCGTTGAACGGGATGTCGCGGTTGACCTTCTCGAACACGTCGAGCATGCGCGAGATGGATTCGTCGTAGGTGGCGTGCAGGCGGAACGGCCAGCGCTGTTCCACCAGGTGGCGGACCACCGGTTCCAGATCCTGCTCCATGCTCGGTGCGAGGTCCGGGCGCGGTTCGAGGAAGTCCTCGAAGTCGGCGGCGGAGAACACCAGCATCTCGCCAGCGCCGTTGTGGCGGAAGAAGTCGGTGCCGTCGCCCGGTTTCACCACCTTGCTCCAGTTCTTGAAGTCGGTGAGCTCTTCCTTGGGCTTCTGGGTGAACAGGTTGTAGGCGATACGCACGCTCAGCTGGCCCTTGTTGGCCAGTTCCTGGATCACCTGGTAGTCGTCCGGGTAGTTCTGGTAGCCGCCGCCGGCATCGATGGCGCTGGTCAGGCCGAGGCGATTGAGTTCGCGCATGAACTGGCGGGTGGAGTTGACCTGATACTCCAGCGGCAGCTTCGGCCCCTTGGCCAGGGTGGCGTAGAGGATGGTGGCATTGGGGCGGGCGATGAGCATGCCGGTGGGGTTGCCGTTGGCGTCGCGCTGGATTTCGCCGCCGGGCGGATTGGGGGTGTCCTTGGTGTAGCCGACCGCCTTCAGCGCGGCGCGGTTGAGCAGCGCGCGGTCATACAGATGCAGGATGAACACCGGGGTGTCAGGCGCCGCGCGGTTGATCTCTTCGAGGGTCGGCATGCGCTTCTCGGCGAACTGGAACTCGTTCCAGCCACCGACCACCCGCACCCACTGTGGGCTGGGGGTTCGCTCGGCCTGGTCCTTCAGCATGCGCAGGGCATCGGCCAGCGAGGGCACGCCTTCCCAACGCAGTTCGAGGTTGTAGTTGAGGCCACCCCGGATCAGGTGCAGGTGCGAGTCGTTGAGGCCGGGGATGACGGTGCGCTGCTTGAGGTCGATGACCTGGGTGGCGTCGCCGCGCAGGGCCATGGCTTCGGCATCGGTGCCGACGGCGAGGAAGCGGCCGTCCTTGATGGCCACGGCGCTGGCATTGGGTTTCTCGCGGTCGACCGTGTGGAAGCGGCCGTTGAACAGGATCAGGTCAGCGGACATGGAACCCCCTGAGGTGGCACGGGCGACGCCTGCGGCGCCGGTGAAGGGCAGTGCGGACCAGAGTGCGCCAGCGGCGCCCAGCACGGTGCTGGCGGCGAGGAAATGGCGGCGGCTGTTGTTGGTTGGGTCTTCGCTCATGGAACCCTCCTTGGACTTAGGGTCGGTTCAGCCAACCGGCGAAAAAACGTGTCACCGGCGGCATGAAAAGATAGACAACCAGCAGCACGATGCTGGCGGTGATCACCACGTTGCTTGCCACATATCCGCCTAGCCAGGGCTGCAGCCTGAACAGCGGTTGCCAGAGCAGCGGCACCAGCAGGGCCAGCGGCAGGATTACCAGGAAAGTAATGCAAGCCTGTTTCCAGCGGGGCGGTTGCGGCACATCGGCCGGCATCGGGGTGAACCAGAATTCCCGCTCGGGATTGATTTCCACCTGGTCGCCATCGGCCAGCAGATGGCTGACTTCGCCCACCAGTTGGCGTCGGTCGGTGGAATCCAGCCAGGCCTGGAGCTGGGACGTGCTGGCGAAGCGCAGGACGCTGGTGAACAGGTGCAGGCCGTCCTTGCGATCCCGTACCACATCGATGCCGAGGTGACCCGGATAACCCTTGGCGATGCCGATGATGCGGCGCAGCCAGCCTTCGTATTCCTGTTCCCGGCCTTCGCGGACCCGGTGGCGGATCAGCAGGGTGACAATATCGTCGGTGGTCATGGCGAGGTGCTCCGTGCAAGGCGTGGAAGAAGGCCGGAGGCGTTGGTCGCCTCCGGCCCTGCGGCTTACTTCACCTGACGCTGGGGCGCCTTGTGCACCAGGGTGTAGGCGTAGTCCACGCCCATGCCGTAGGCGCCGCTGTGCTCGCGCACCAGGTCCATCACCGCGTCGTAGCTTTCGCGCTTCGACCAGTCGCGCTGGTACTCGAGCAGGACCTGCTGCCAGGTCACCGGGATGGCGCCGGCCTGGATCATGCGCTGCACCGCCATGTCATGGGCTTCCTGGGAGGTGCCGCCGGAAGCGTCGGTGACGATGTACACCTCGTAGCCGGCTTCCATGGCTTCCAGGGCGGGGAAGGTCAGGCAGACTTCGGTCCACAGCGCGGCGATGATCAGTTTCTTGCGGCCGGTGGCTTTTACGGCGGCGACGAATTTCTCGTCTTCCCAGGAGTTCATCGAGGTGCGTTCGATGGGCTGTTGATCCGGGAAAACGCTCAGCAGTTCCGGCCAGATGTAGCCGCTGAAGCTTTCGGTTTCGACGCTGGTGAGGATGGTCGGGACGTTGAAGATCTTGGCGCTCTTGGCCAGGCCCACGGTGTTGTTCTTCAGTTGCTGGCGGTCGATGGACTGCACGCCGAAGGCCATTTGCGGCTGGTGGTCGATCAGGATCAGGGCGGAATTGGTCGGGTTCAGCAGTTCGCGGATGGACATGGCATTTCTCCTTGGAGCAGTTGGTTTTTGGTTTTCTTCCTGGCCGGTGCCTCCGCGCTGGAGGCTGTTTGGTTCCGACTTGGGATGAATTTTGTGCTCGCCCATTGAGAGAAACAATTAGGCATAATTGAACTTCATTGATTCTGATTTGGAGACATTGATGGACAGGGTCGAGTGCATGCGCGCCTTTATCGAAACCGTGCGCAGCAATGGATTCGCCGCGGCGGCGCGGGCGCTGGACCTGCCACGCTCCACCGTGAGCAAGCAGGTGCAGGCGCTGGAAGACGCAATTGGCGTGCAGTTGCTGGTACGCACGACGCGCAGCCTGCACCTGACGGAGGCGGGAACGGACTACTTCGAGTCGGCGCGGGATCTTCTGGCGGCCCTCGACGAGGCCGAGCAGCGGGCGCGAGATGGAGTAGGGGAGTTGCGCGGTGTGCTGCGGGTGAACGCGCCCATGTCCTTCGGCCTGCGCAAGCTGGGGCCGCTGATTCCGCTGTTCCATGAGCGTCACCCGCAGATCGAACTGCAACTGGTGCTCAGCGACCAGCAGGTGGACCCGGTGCGCGGCGGCTTCGACGTGACTATCCGCATCGCCAGCCTGGCGGACTCGTCCATGGTGGCGCGCACCATCGCGCCGGCGCCGCGCTACCTGGTGGCCTCGCCCGCGTACCTGGAAAAGGCCGGCATACCGGAGTCGCCGGAGGACCTCGCTACTCATGCGTTCCTTGGCTACGGCTATCTGCAGAGCGGCGTCAGCCTGGCATTGAGCAACGGCGAAGAGACCCGGCGCGTGCAGTTGAACGGTCCGCTCCAGGCCAACAACGGCGACTTCCTCGCCCAGGTGGCCGAGGCTGGCATGGGCATCGCCCTGCTGCCGAGCTTCATCGTCGACGAAGCCCTGGCCGCCGGCAGGTTGGTGGCGGTGCTGTGCAAATGGCAGGCACCGCCCATCAGCATCAACGCCGTTTACCCCTCGGCCCGCCGCATGCCGCAAAAGACCCGAGCCTTCATCGATTTCCTGGTAGAGGAGATGAGCAGGGCGAATGAGCGGGTGGCCTGCCCTTAGTGGACGTGCCAGCAACTGTGGGAGCGAATTTGTTCGCGAATGAATTCGTTCCCATAAGGGGCGCGGTTGGGTTCAGGCGACGGGGGAAAGCCTGAACTTTCCTCGGAAAGGGGTTATCCACCGAAGCGAGGACCCATTTCGCGACGCGAGGATTCCACCATGAAAATTCACTGCGCCATTGGCGCTTCTCTGCTTCTGTTTGTCCCGTTCTGGGCCAGCGCAGCCTGCACCACGGACGAAGCTGCGGCGAAGTCCAAGGAACTGGCGGCCAAAGTCCAGGAAGTGACCGAGCGCAATCCGGACAAGGCCAAGGAAATCAACGAGCAGATGAGAGCGCAGGACTTGGAATCCCAGACGAAGGGGACCGAGGACGAATGCGCCATTTACGACAAGCGCTTGAGGGAACTGGACGAGGCGGACAAGACCACCAAGGAAGAAACCAACGACCGGCTGAAGCCGTAATTTTTGCGCCTTTAAATAGGTAGGAGCGAGCTTGCTCGCGAACCGTGCCAGGCACGTTCTTTCGCGAGCAAGCTCGCTCCTACATGCTATCCCACCGGGGTTTCAATGCGCCCCGGCGCCCTTCACCAAGTCGCTTTCGTTCCACTCCGAGTAGGCACAGGCATCGGCCGCGGCCCAGCGCAGCATGACCGGCGCGCCGGGCTGCAACGGCGCGGTGGTGCCGGAAAGCTCCTTCAGGGTCAGGCTGGTGCCGCCTGCGGTGATCACGCTGCAGGTCAGGCTTTCGCCGAGGAAAACGGTTTCCGCGACCTTGCCCTGGATCTGGTTCCAGCCGGCGGCCAGTGGTTCACGGGCGGCCTGTTCCGGGGTCAGCACCAGGGCTTTTTCCGGGCGCACCATCAGGACCAGGTCCTGGCCGTCGCGCAGGCCGGCGGTGGGGCGGATGGCCAGGCTCTGCCCTTCGAAGCTGGCTGCGGCGTTGCCCTGTGCTTTCACCTTGAGGAAGTTGGAATTGCCGAGGAAGGACGCTACGAACGCGTTCGGCGGGCTCTGGTAGAGGTCGTAGCCGCTGCCCAGGCCGACGATCTTGCCGTGGCTGAAGATGGCGATGCGCTGGGACAGGCGCATGGCTTCTTCCTGGTCGTGGGTCACGTAGACGATGGTGATGCCGAGGCGGCGATGCAGGTGGCGCAGCTCATCCTGCAGGTCTTCGCGGAGCTTCTTGTCCAGGGCGCCCAGAGGTTCGTCCATCAGCAGGATGCGCGGCTCGTACTCCAGCGCACGGGCGATCGCCACACGCTGCTGCTGGCCACCGGAGAGTTGGGCCGGGCGGCGCTGGGCGAATTTGTCCAGTTGCACCAGCTTGAGCATGGCCTCGACGCGACGCTCGCGTTCGCCGGCAGCCTGCTTGCGGATGTCCAGCGGGAAGCCGATGTTGTCGCGCACGTTGAGGTGCGGGAACAGCGAGTAGCGCTGGAACACCATGCCGATGTCGCGCTTGTGCGGCGGCACGTTCACCAGGGATTTGCCGTCCACCAGGATTTCGCCGGAGCTGGGCGTCTCGAAGCCGGCCAGCATCGACAGGGTGGTGCTCTTGCCCGAGCCGCTGGAGCCGAGGAAGGTGAGGAACTCGCCGTCCTGGATATCCAGGGAAATGTTGTCCACGGCGGCGAAGTCGCCGTAGTGCTTGTTCAGGTTGCGCAGGCTGACCAGGGTCTTGTTTTCGCGGGTGTCTTGGATCACGGCACTCATTTCGTTTACCTCGGCGCTCAGGCGCTTGCAGGATTGCGCCGACGCAGCACGGCGGCGATCACCATTACCAGTACGGACAGGCCGATCAGCAGCGTCGAGGCGACGGCGATCACCGGGGTCAGGTCCTGGCGCAGGGTGGTCCACATTTTCACGGGCAGGGTCTGCAGGGTCGGGCTGGCCATCATCACGCTCAGCACCACTTCATCCCAGGAGACCAGGAAGGCGAACAGCGCGCCGGCCATCATGCCGGGGCGGATCGCCGGGAAGGTCACCTTGAACACCGCCTGCAACCGTGAGGCACCGCAGATCACCGCGGCATCCTCGATGGACTGATCGAACAGCTTCAGCGAATTGATGATCGAGATGATGGTGAAGGGCAGGGCGACGATCACGTGGCTGACCACGAAGGAAAACAGCGTCCCGGTGTAGCCCAGCTTGAGGAACAACGCGTACACCGCCACGGCGATGATCACCAGCGGCACGATCATCGGCAGCGTGAACAGGCCGTAGAGGAACTCGCGGCCAGGGAACTTGCCGCGCACCAGGGCGAAGGCAGTGGGCAGGCCCAGGGCCACGGAACAGAAGGTGGTCAGCACGGCGACCTTGAGGCTGGCCAGGGCCGACTCCATCCACTCGGCGTTGGAAAAGAACTGCCCGTACCACTTCAGCGTCCACCCCGGCGGCGGGAACACCAGCCACTGGGAAGAACCGAAGGACAGCAGCACGATGAACAGGATCGGCAGCAGCAGGAAGGCCGCGATCACGCCCGTCGTGAGGTACAGGCCGACGCGCAGGCGCAGGCCCATGGCATTGGGTGACAGCAGCATGGCTTACCTCGCAGTGCTAGAAGCCACCGGCGATTCCGGCTGCAGCTTCAGGTAGAGGTAGAACAGGACCAGGGTGATGGCGATCAGCAACGCGGCGGCGGCACTGGCCAGGCCCCAGTTGAGGAACGATTGCACCTGCTGGACGATGAACTCCGGCAGCATCATGTTCTGCGCGCCGCCCAGCAGGGCCGGGGTGACGTAGTAACCGAGGGACATGACGAAGACCATTAGGCCACCGGAGAACAGACCCGGACGGCACAGCGGCAGGAACACCTTGGTGAAGTTGGTCCAGGGGCTCGCACCGCAGATCGAGCCGGCCTGCAGCACCATCGGGTCGATGGCCGACATGGTGGCCTGCAGCGGCAGCACGATGAACGGGATCATGATGTAGCTCATGCCGATCACCACGCCGGTGAGGTTGTGCACCATCTCCAGCGGCTGGTCGATGATGCCCAGCGCCATCAGCATCTTGTTGATCACGCCCGAGGCTTGCAGCAGCACGAGCCAGGAGTAGGTGCGTGCCAGCAGGCTGGTCCACATCGACAGCAGCACGATGTTCAGCAGCCAGCGACCCCAGCCACGCGGCACCAGGGTGATCACCCAGGCCAGCGGGAAGCCCAGCAGCAGGCTGATCAGGGTCACCAGGCCACCGACCGCGAAGGTGTTGAACAGCACGCGGGCATAGGCCGAGTTGGCGAACAGCTGCTCGTAGTTGCCCAGCCCCGGCGTGGGTTCGAGCACGCCGCGCAGCAGCAGGCCGATCAGCGGAGCGAGGAAGAACAGGCCGAGGAACAGCAGCGCGGGAATCAGGTTGCGGGCGCCGCGCCAGCGCAGGGTGGTCTCGTTGACTTGGTTCATCGACGCAGCCTTGGAGTCAGTACCCCTGGAGGCGCGGGCTGCGCCTCCACGGGTCTTGGCCGGCGAGTCGGGCTGAATGGCAGCCATCTTCACTTGACCAGCCATTCGTTCCACCGCGCGGCGATTGCCGGGCCGTTCTTGGCCCAGTACGCATAGTCGAGGGTGATCTGATCCTTAGCGTAGGCAGTGGGCAGGTTGGGGGCGAGGTCTTCCTTGAGCTGGCCGACGCTGTCGACGTTCACCGGGGCATAGGCGGTGAGGTTGGCGAACTCGGCCTGGCCCTTGGCGCTGCTGGCGTTGGCCAGGAACTTCATAGCCGCGTCCTTGTTCTTGGCGCCTTTCGGGATGACCAGGAAATCAGCCATGACCAGGTTCTGCTTCCAGCTCACGCCAACCGGTGCGCCGTCTTGCTGCAGGGCATAGACGCGGCCGTTCCAGAACTGGCCGAGGGTGGCTTCACCGGAGGCCAGTAGTTGCTGGGACTGGGCGCCGCCGCCCCACCAGACGATGTCTTTCTTGATGGTGTCGAGCTTCTTGAAGGCCCGGTCCAGGTCCAGCGGGTAGAGCTTGTCGGCCGGCACGCCGTCGGCCAGCAGGGCCAGTTCCAGCACGCCGGGGCTCGGCCATTTGTAGAGGGCACGCTTGCCCGGGTAGTTGGCGGTGTCGAACAGCGAGGTCCAGTCCTGCGGGGTCTTGCCGCCGACCTTGCCCTGGTTGTAGCCGAGCACGAAGGAGAAGAAGAAGGAGCCGACACCGTGGTCGGAAACGAAGCGCGGGTCGATCTTGTCGCGCTGGATCACGCCGAAGTCCAGGGGTTCGAGCAGGCCTTCAGCCGCGGCACGCAGGGCGAAGTCGGCCTCGACGTCCACCACGTCCCACTGGACGTTGCCACTTTCGACCATGGCCTTGAGCTTGCCGTAGTCGGTAGGACCGTCCTGCACAACGCGAATGCCGCTGGCTTCGCTGAATGGCTCGGCCCAGGCCTGTTTCTGCGCATCCTGGGTGGTGCCGCCCCAGCTCACGAAGCTGAGGTTGTCGGCGGCGAGGGCAGCGGTGCTGGTCGCGGCCAGGAATGCTGCGGCGAGTACCGCGGTTGCACGTTTTTTGAACACCATCTTGCTTGCCCTCATTGTTGTGTTTGTACGCAAGCGGGCTTCGCTTTCTACCCGCTTATCAGGAGCAGGGACCCCAGTGGGTGGGGCTTCAAGGGCGGCCGGGACGGGAGACAGTTCCCGGAAAATTATCTCGGCCTACGGAATGTCATATTATGGTATTCCAAACTTTCTGCAAGTCCTCCGCGATGGAATGGGTGACGAGTGGTTGGGGAGGGCATTTCACCGGGCGCTTGGGGGCAGCTGCGCCGCCCTTGACGAATGAATTCGCCCCTACAGGGATGTGCCCCGCCGTGAAGTTGCAGGCGCGAATTCCCCTCTCCCTCTGGGAGAGGGGCTAGGGGTGAGGGATGTCATGCTCCGCTCGGAGTTGAGCTTGTAAGGGCAGACCTTCGGCCTGCTTGGCGAATGAATTCGCCCCTACAGGCAAGGCAGTCACCCTGACATGCGGAGGTTCAGCCTTCGAACGGCAACGTCTCCACCACTTCCAGGTCGTAGCCGGTCAGGCCCGCATATTTCAGCGGTGCGCCGAGGTGGCGCAGCTTGCCCACGCCTAGGTCCTGGAGAATCTGGGCGCCGGTGCCCACTTCGGAATAGATGCGCGATTGCGAGCGGCTGAACTGGCGGCGTGGCTGCGTGAGTTGCGGTACGCGTTCCAGCAGGGCCTGGGAGGATTCGTTGTTGGCCAGTACCACCACCACGCCACGGCCGGCTTCGGCCACTTTTTCCAGGGCGGCCCAGAGCGTCCAGTTCTTCGGCCCCGTGTATTCGGCACCGACCAGGTCGCGCAGCGGGTCGATCACGTGCACCCGCACCAGGGTGGGTTCATCGCGATGGATATCGCCCATCACCATGGCCATGTGCACGCCGCCTTCGATGCGGTCTTCATAGGTGACCAGACGGAAGGTGCCATGCACGGTGGGCAGGTCGCGTTCGCCGATGCGGGTGACGGTGTGTTCGGTGCTGAGGCGGTAGTGGATCAGGTCGGCGATGGTGCCGATCTTGATGCCGTGTTTCTCGGCGAAGGCTTCCAGGTCCGGGCGACGCGCCATGCTGCCGTCGTCATTCATCACTTCGACGATGACCGCGGCCGGGGTGAAACCCGCCAGGCGCGCCAGGTCGCAGCCCGCTTCGGTGTGTCCGGCGCGGGTTAGCACGCCGCCTTCACGAGCGCGCAGGGGGAAGATGTGGCCGGGTTGTACCAGGTCGTCGGGCTGAACCTCGGGAGCCACTGCGGTCAGCACGGTGTGGGCGCGATCGGCGGCGGAGATGCCCGTGGTCACGCCCGTTGCGGCTTCGATGGAAACGGTGAAGGCGGTGGCAAAGGCGCTGCCATTGGCAGGCACCATCTGTTCCAGGCCGAGGCGTTCGCAGTGCTCGTCGGTCAGGGTCAGACAAATCAGGCCACGGGCTTCGCGAGCCATGAAGTTGATCGCGGCGGGGGTGCACATCTCCGCTGCCAGCAGCAGGTCGCCTTCGTTTTCGCGGTCCTCGTCGTCCACCAGCAGGACCATCTTGCCCTGGCGGAAGTCTTCGATGATTTCTTCGATGCGATTGAACGGCATGGCGCGACACCTGGCTGGATCAAGGGGAAAGGTTTCTGGTATACCATAATACCAATTTAATCGGAACAGCAGAGGTCAGCATGAAGGCTTACTGGATCGCCCACGTCGATGTGACGGACCCGGAACGCTACAGCGAATACACCCGGCGCGCCCCGGCGGCGTTCGCCCGATACGGCGGCAGGCTGCTGGCCCGTGGCGGCCGTTCGCAGGCGATGGAAGGCCGCACTACTCCCCAGCGTAGCGTGGTGATCGAGTTCACTTCCTACGAGCAGGCATTGGCTTGCTACCACTCGGCGGAATACCAGGAGGCCTGTGGATATCGCCAGGGCGTGGCGAAGGCGGAGGTGATCATTGTGGAGGGGGTTGAGCCGTAGGTTGGTGCTCGACCTAATGTGGGAGCGACTTCAGTCGCGAAGCGGCCCGCAGGGCCGCCCGCTACGGAAATCGCGAATGAATTCGCTCCCACAGTCGCATCACATGTGGTTTCAGCGGATGAAATGAATCTTCCCGGTATCGTCATTGCCCATGTAGATGCCATAAACACCCGCGGCGCGTTCTTCGATGTAGCGCTCAAGGATCTGCCGGATGGCGGGGTAGTAGATGGCGTCCCAGGGAATCTCTTCGGGGGCGAAGAAGCGGTAGTCCATGGTTTCCGGGCCGTGCTCGCCGGTCACTTCCACGGCGATGGCGCGGAAGATGATGTAGACCTCGCTGATCTTCGGCACGCTGAAGATGGAGTAGGGCGAGACGATCTCGGCGCGCACGCCGCTCTCTTCCCAGACCTCGCGCAGGGCCGCCTCCTCGGTGGTCTCGCCGTTTTCCATGAAGCCGGCGGGGAGCGTCCAGGTGCCGGGGCGTGGCGGGATGGCGCGCTGGCAGAGCAGGTACTTGCCGTCTTGCTCGATGATGCAGCCGGCGATGACCTTCGGATTTTCGTAGTGGATGTAGCCGCAGCCGCCGCAGATCAGGCGTGAATGGGTGTCCCCGTCGGGTTGCCGGCGGCTCAGTTCGCCTGAGCCGCACTGGGGGCAGAAACGCGGGGCGGGCATGGCGTCAGCGCCCTATGCGCGGCTCTTTGAGGGCGATCGGGCTGGCGATGTCGCGCACCTTGCCCGGTTCGTCCTGCTTGGACTTGAGGTAGTCCAGGGCCACTTTGGCGGCGGCGCGGACGTGGTCCACCGAAGCCTGGTGGGCGGCCAGCGGATCGCCACCCTTGATGGCTTCGACGATGCGTTCCATTTCCTTGTTGCTGGCGCCGCGGCGGTTCTCCTGGGACACGGAGGTGGCGCGCAGGTAGCTGATGCGGGCCTGCAACTGACGCAGCTGGGTGGCGGCGATGTGGTTGCCGGAGCCTTCCAGCAGCACGTCGTAGAAGCCCTGGACCGACTCCAGCACCTGCTGCAGGTCGCCTTCCTCGAGGGCCTCGCGGTTTTCCGCCAGGGCCTTCTCCAGGGCGCGGATGTCCTTGGCCTTGGCGTTGAGGGTGAAGAGCTGGACGATCAGGCCTTCGAGCACGCAACGCAGCTCGTAGATATCGCAGGCGTCTTCGAGGGTGATGATGGCCACGCGCGGACCCTTGGCATCGGCGAACTCCACCAGGCCTTCCGATTCCAGGTGGCGCAGGGCCTCGCGTACCGAGGTGCGGCTGACGCCCAGGCGGTCGCAGAGGTCGCGTTCCACCAGGCGGTCGCCGGGCAGCAGCTGGAAGTTCATGATGGCGCCCCGCAGCTTGTCGAGGACGATCTCGCGCAGGGTGACGGGATTGCGGTTGACCTTGAAGCTGTCGTCGAGGGGCAAGCGTTTCATGTGGTCCGCTCTGGTTATGGCTGTCCGTAGGAAAAACGAAGGAGCACCACGGGGTGCTCCATCATCAGGTGGTGCCGGCGGTCAACCCTGTGCCTCTGCATCGGCCTCGGCGAAGGCTTCGCGGGCGATGCGGAAGCTGTCGACTGCCGCCGGCACACCGCAGTAGATGCCGACTTGCAGGAGGATTTCGCGGATCTGCTCGCGGCTCAGACCGTTACGCAGGGCACCGCGAACATGCAGCTTCAGCTCGTGGGGGCGGTTGAGCGCCGAAATCATCGCCAAGTTTATCATGCTGCGTTCTTTCAGCGATAAGCCGTCCCGGCCCCAGACGTGGCCCCAGCAGTACTCGGTGACCAGCTCCTGAAGCGGGCGGGTGAAGTCGTCCGCATTCTGGATCGACTTGTTCACATAGGCCTCCCCCAGCACCTGGGTGCGGATTTCCAGGCCCTTTTCGTATTTCTCGTTGCTCATCGTGGGCTCCTTTTTGCTGTAGGAGCTGGCTTGCCAGCGAAGGCTCCTGGAGCAGGTTCGCGAGCAAGCTCGCTCCTACAGGTATGGGAATAAAAAAGGGCCGCTGTCGAGAGTGGCGAGCAGCGGCCCTGAAGGTGACTCAGGAAATCTCCGGCAAGGCGCCGAGCTTGCCCTTGTGGTAGACCATCGGCGTGACTTCGTCGGTGGGCAGGATCAGGTTCTTCACCGCCCCGACGATGATCGCGTGGTCACCGCCGTCGTACTCGCGCCACAGCTCGCACTCGATGATCGCGGTGGCCTTGGTGAGCAGCGGGTTGCCCAGTTCGCTCAGGCGCCAGTCGATGCCCTTGGCCTTGTCCTTGCCCTTCTTGGCGAAGGCGTAGGCCTCGGCCTTTTGGTCGGAACAGAGCAGGTGGATGGCGAACTGCTTGCTGTCGCGCAGGATCGGGTAAGTGTCCGAGGCGTAGTTGGGGCAGAACAGCACCAGGGCCGGGTCGATGGACAGGGCACTGAAGGCGCTGGCGGTGATGCCGACAATGTCCCCTTCGGCGTCCAGGGTGGTGACCACGGTGACGCCGGAGGGGAAGGAGCCCATCACTTCTTTGTAGATACCGGGTTCGATCATGGTGGTGCCCTCTCAGCGCATCACGAAGGGGTCGGGCATGGGGGCCTGCGAGAGGTTGATCCACACCGTTTTCAGCTCGGTGTAGGCCAGCACCGAATCGATGCCGCTCTCGCGGCCATAGCCGCTGTTGTGGAAACCGCCGATGGGCGCCATGGCCGAGACCGCGCGGTAGGTGTTGACCCAGATGATCCCGCTGCGAACGTCACGGGCCATGCGGTGGGCACGGCCCAGGTCGCGGGTCCAGATGCCGGCGGCGAGGCCGAACTGGGAGTCGTTGGCGATGGTCAGGGCTTCGGCCTCATCCCTGAAGCGGATGACCGAAGCCACCGGGCCGAAGACTTCTTCCTGCATGATCTTCATCGAGTTGCTGTCGCACTCGAACAGCGTCGGCTCGTAGTACCAGCCCTGTTCATCGATTGCCGGACGCTTGCCACCCATGCGCAAGCGCGCACCTTCGGCGAGGGCGTCCGCCACCAGGCCTTCCACCACGGCAAGTTGCTGCGCGGTGGCCATGGGGCCCATCTCGCTGCTTTCGTCCTGCGGGTTGCCGATGCGGATGCGCTGGGCGCGAGCCACCAGGCGCTCGACGAACTCGTCGTAGATCTCGTCCTGCACCAGCAGGCGCGAACCGGCCACGCAACTTTGCCCGGAAGCGGCGTAGATGCCGGCCACGGCGCCGTTGATGGCGCTATCCAAGTCGGCGTCGGTAAAGATGATGTTGGGCGACTTGCCGCCCAGCTCCAGCGACAGCTTGGCGAAGTTCTCCGCGCTGCTACGCACTACGTGGCGCGCGGTGGCGGCGCCGCCGGTGAAGGCGATCTTGCGCACCAGCGGATGACGGGTCAGTGCCGCGCCGGTGCTGGGGCCGAAGCCGGTGACCACATTGACCACGCCCGCCGGGATGCCGGCTTCAAGGGCCAGGCGCGCCAGTTCGAGGATGGTCGTCGAGGCATGCTCGGAAGGCTTGAGGACGATGGTGTTGCCAGCGGCCAGTGCCGGGGCCAGCTTGATCGCAGTCAGGTAGAGCGGGCTGTTCCACGGGATTATCCCGGCGACCACGCCCAGCGGCTCGTGCACGGTGTAGGCGAACAGCTCGGGCTTATCCAGCGGCAGGGTGCCGCCTTCCAGCTTGTCCGCGAGGCCGGCGGTGTAGTGGAAGAATTCCGGCAGGTAGCCGACCTGGCCGCGGGTTTCGCGGATCAGCTTGCCGTTGTCGCGGCTTTCCAGCTGGGCCAGGTGTTCCTTGTTCTCGGCAATCAGGTCACCCAGGCGGCGCAGCAGCTTGCCCCGCGCGGTGGCGGAAAGGCCGCGCCAGGCCGGGTTCATGAAGGCCTTCTGGGCCGCCTGCACGGCGCGCTCGACATCCGCCTCGTCGGCATCGGGCAGTTCCGCCCAAGGCGCGGCGAGCGCCGGGTTGAGGCTTTCGAAGGTCTTGCCGGACAGCGCATCGACCCACTGGCCGTCGATGCACATCTGGAAGCGTGCGAGCGTCATGCGACGATCCCCTTTGCTTGGTTCTGTAAGGTCTGCGCCTGCTGGAGGAAATCCAGCAGCATCTGGTTGACCAGACGCGGCGACTCCACCGGCATCATGTGCCGTTGCTCGTCGAGCACCGCCACCCGGGCGCCGGGAATGCGCTCGGCCAGTTGCTGGGCCATTTCGGGCGTCGAGCCCGGGTCCAGTTCGCCGGTGGCGACCAGGGTCGGCACCTTGATGTCGCCCAGGTCATCCACGCGGTACATGTCCTGGGTGGCGAACAGCTCATAGGTAGTCAGATAGCCCTGCGGATCGTTGCTGGCAAGGGTCTGGCGGATGGCGGCGATCTGCGCTGGGTTGGCCGCCTGGTACTCGCGGCTGAACCAGCGCGACAGGGCCGCTTCGGCGTTGGCGTCCGGGCCGTGTTCGGCGGCCTGGCGGGTGCGTTCGATCACTCCGGCGCGCTGTTCGGCGCTGCGGTTGAACACGCTGTTGAGGATCACCAGTCCTTCGAGGTGCTGCGGATGGTGCAGGGCGAAGGCCCGCGCCACCAGACCACCCATGGAGAAGCCGATGACCGTGGCCCGCTCCAGCTTCAGGTGCTCCAGCAGTTCCCGCAGCTGCTCGGCGTAACCCACCAGCCCGGTGCCCGATTCCGGACGCGGGCTGGCGCCGTGGCCGAGCATGTCGTAGGCGATGACCTGGAACTGCGGGGCCAGGCCGACGATCTGGCCGCCCCACATTTCCTTGTTCAGGCCGACACCGTGGATCAGCACCACGGGGTGGCCTTGGCCGGTCGCCAGATAACTGGTGCCGGCCGGTGTGCGTTCAGCGGTGAGCCGAATCATGGATCGCTCCTGCACAAGCCTTGGGATTACTGGGCCTGCTCGGCAGCCAGCTCTTCCAGATCGATGTAGCGGTTGCCGATGCGCGGGTGCAGGCGGCCACCGTCGGCGGCGCCCAGCACGACGATGATTTCGTCGGCACGCGGTGCGTCTTCGATCTGCATTTCAAGGGTGATGTAGTGGGAACGCAGGCCTTCGTCGTCCTTGTGCATCATCGGGATCTGGATAGACGTGCCCGGGCCGCCGCGCTTGTTGGTGAAGCTCAGGTAACTCTTGGCGTTCACTGCCTGGCGGTAGTGGTTGCCGAAACGCAGGGTGTGGATAACAGCGGACGCGTGCTCGATCTCACCGTCGGCGCCGACCACAGCGGCCTTGCCATAGGCTTCGATCTTCGCGGCACCGCCGATGGTGGCGGTCAGGCGCTCGACCATCATGGCGCCGAGGTCGGAGCAGTTGGCCCGGATTTCGGGCTTGAGGTCTTCGACGAAGCCACGGCCGAGCCACGGGTTCTTCATCACCACGGCCAGGCCCACCATGGTCACCGGTTTGTCGGTGGCCTTGCCGCCTTCGATGAAGGTCTCTTCCACGTAGCTGACGATCTTGCGAATTTCGAAGCTCATTGGGCTCTCCTGGTTTGGGAAGTCTATTGCTGTCTGATGGTATACCATAATATTGAATATGCAAGAGTCAGCCGCCGGGAGAGGGTGGGCCTCGGCGACGGAAGGTCATCTGTAGAAGGGGAGAACCCAGGAATGCCGCGCCATAGGGGCGGCAGAAGGGGCGCGAAGGATACGGGAAAATATGGAATACCGTAATACGAGATTCCGTGGCGATATAAGCCAAGACGTCGTTGGGAGATTTGGATGTGGGGGCGAATTCATTCGCTAACCGGACCGCAGGTCCGGCCGGGAGATATTTTCGGGGACGCTGCGCGCCCCTTAGCGAATGAATTCGCCCCCACAAGGAGAAGAGGGCTTTTGTAGGTTGTGGCTGTGCTACGCGAAGCCCAACGGACGGAGTTTCCCCGGACGTTGGGCCTCGTTCCTCGGACCAACCTACGGCCGGCCTCCGAATGAATCGGGTTACAACAGCTGGAGATCGCGCGCGAGGCTACGTCGCATCACCCAGTAGTAAGTGAGCGCCGGCACCATCAGCCCTACCACCCAGGCCAGGTCGACACCGCCCAGAGCGTTGGCCATGGGGCCGACATAAAGGGTGGTGTTCATGAACGGAATCTCCAACAGGATCGCCAGCAGGAAACTGCCGCAGGCCACCAGGTTGACCCGGCCGTAGCGGCCGTCCAGGTCGAAGATATCCGCCACGCAGTAGTCGCCTTTCCTCAGGCAGTAGTAGTCCACCAGGTTGATGCCGGTCCACGGGATGAGGAAGTAACTCATGAAGAAGATGAAGTTCAGGAAGTAGCTGATGAAGTCTTCCTGGCTGATGGTGCACAGCGCGGTGGCGATCACGCTGATCGCCAGCATGAAGAGGCCCCGTACCCTCGGTGTCACCTGCAGGCGGGCGAAGGGCTCGATCACCGTGACCGTCGACATGAATGCGCCGTACAGGTTGAACACGTTGATCGCCACCTGGCCATAGAGGATGAAGGCGAACAGCGGCAATGCGGCGCTACCGAACAGCAAGGCGAGGTGACTGCCGACATTATCGGAGAAGCCGTCGATGGCCACGCTCAGCATGGCGCCGAGGATCATCATCCACGCCCCACCGGCCACGGTGCCGGCATAGCTGAACCAGAACACCCGCGACATCGGCGTGTTGCTTGGCAGGTAGCGCGAGTAGTCGGCGACGTAGGGGGCATAGGAGAGCTGCCAGGTGACCGCGATGCTCACCGCCACCATGAACTTCGACAACGAGAAGCCCTCTGGCGACCACTGTCCATCGGGAATCGGCAGGCCCAGGGCTAGCGCGGTGGCGACCAGGAAGACCAGCACCGATAGCAGTGACAACACCTTCTGCAAGCGATGGATCAGCCGATAGCCATAAAGCGCCACTACGAAGCACAGCGCCCCGATCAGGGAGATGTTGGCCTCGTTGCCAAGCGGGCTCACCGACTCGATGGCCTGGGCCGCCAGCAGGGTATTGCTGACGAAGAAGCCGAGGTAGATAAGCATCACGAACAGTAATGGCAGCACGGCACCGATCACGCCGAACTGGGCGCGGCTCTGGATCATCTGCGGGATGCCCAGCTTCGGCCCCTGGGCCGAGTGCGAGGCCATGAAGATGGCGCCGATCAGTGAGCCGAGGATGATCGCCACGGCGCTCCAGAACAGGTTCAGGCCGATGACCACCGGCAGCACGCCAGAGGCGATGGTGGTGATGTTCATGTTGGCGCCGAACCAGATAGTGAACAGCGACCCCGGCTTACCGTGGCGCTCGTTCTCGGGGATGAAATCGATGCTTCTTTTCTCAACGTGCATGGCGATCACTCCTGTTCACGGCGCGGCAGGCCGAGTTCGGTCTGCAGGCGGGCGATGGTGGCGACGAACTGGTCGGGGCGATGGGCGAACTGGTCCGGCTCGGTGGGGCGGCAGGAGTGGTGCGCTTGCGCGTTCAGTGCCTTCAGGAACTGCTCGGTGGAGAAGAGTTCGATGGCGTAGACCCAGTTGGCCATGATCAGCAGGGCGGCGTTGTGGGCGGCTTCCGTGGTGCTGGTGCAGGCGTCGGCGATGAGGTCGACGCCGTAACCCAGGGCGAAGGCGTCGAGTGCCGTGGCCAGCACGCAGGCGTCGGTGAGCACGCCGCTGATTGCCAGTCGGCGCACGCCGAGTTGGCGCAACTGCTGGTCAAGGTTGGTGCGGTGGAAGGCGCTGTAGCGCGGTTTATCGATCACCCGTTCGCCCGGTACGGGTGCCAGGCGCTCGATAATTTCCACCTGCTGGGTGCCGGCGCGGTAGCTGAGCGGGCGCCCGGTGGCATCCAGTGGTTCTCCTGGCGGCAGGTCGCTGCCGTCCGCCGCGTTGATGTGGCGGGTGTAGATGACAGGCGTGCCTGCACGCCGGGACACGTCCAGCAGGCGGGCGATGTTGTGGATAACTTGATTGAAGCCATGCAGGGGGAAACCATCCTCCTGCTGCATGTCGATGACGAGGAAAGCTCTGTCTGTGTTCATGAGCAACTCTTGTTGTTGTTTGGCTATGAGTGCGCGGCAACAGGCAGCATCGGCCGGGCGCACGAAGGCACCATGGCGCGACGACGCGGTGTCGGACGCGGGCGAAAATCAGCGTTGAGAGTTGATCAGCAGACTATCTGCCAGAAGCCGTTCTGCTTGGCGGTGACGGAGGAGCGCAGGCGCTTGAGGAAGAGATGGGCGGGCGTCCACCTGCCGCGCAGGTAGGCCATGGCGGCCCCGGGCAGTGGCTTGCGGGTGCAGAGGGTGATGCCAGTCTCGTACATGGCGTTCGACCACCTGTGGATGGGTGAAAAGCGGCCGGATCGCCCGACCCGGCCGCTTGCAGCATAAATCAGCGGAACGCCGGCACCACGTGCTTAATGAAGAGTTCCAGGGACTTCTTCTTCTCCGCGTGGGAGAGGCTGTTGTCGGCCCAGAAGCTGAACTCGTCCACACCCAGTTCCTGGTAGTGACGAATGCGCGCGATCACTTCTTCCGGGGTGCCGATCATGGTGTTCTTGCGGATGTTCTCCAGCTCGAACTCCGGGCGGTCCTTGAACTTCTCTTCCGGGCTCGGCTGGAGGATGCCGTTGACCGGGGTCTGCTTGTTGCCGAACCAGGCGTCGAAGGTGCGGTAGAAGCGCGAGATGGCGGCAGCACCGACCTTCCAGCCTTCGCTGTCTTCGGGGCTGTAGACGTGGGTGTGACGCAGCACCATCAGTTGCGGGCGCGGCACGTCCGGGTTGTTGGCCAGGGCGGCCTCGAACTTGTTCTTCAGGTCCACCACTTCCTCGTCACCCTTCATCAGCGGGGTGACCATCACGTTGCAGCCGTTGGCCACGGCGAAGTTGTGGGAGTCCGGGTCGCGGGCGGCGATCCAGATCGGCGGGTTGGGCTTCTGGATCGGGCGCGGCGAGGAGGTGGACGTGGGGAACTTCCAGATTTCGCCATCATGGGCGACATCGCCCTGCCACAGGGCCTTCACCACCGGAACCATTTCACGCAGGGCCTGCCCGCCGCTGGTGGCGGGCATGCCGCCGGCCATGCGGTCGAATTCGTACTGGTAGGCGCCACGGGCGAGGCCGACTTCCATGCGGCCGTTGCTGATCACGTCCAGCAGCGCGCACTCACCGGCAACGCGGATGGGGTGCCAGAAAGGCGCGATGATGGTGCCGGCGCCCAGGCGGATGGTGGTCGTGCGGGCAGCCAGGTAGGAGAGCAGCGGCATGGGGCTCGGCGAGATGGTGTATTCCATCGCATGGTGTTCGCCGATCCAGACAGTACTGAATCCGCCGGCCTCGGCTATCAGCGTCAGCTCGGTCAGATCTTCGAACAGCTGGCGGTGGCTGATCTGCTCGTCGTAGCGCTCCATGTGCACGAACAAAGAGAATTTCATGTCGCTTACCTCGAACCTTTTTCTGCGTGGCCACGGAGCGGCCGCTGCGGTGGGGTGACGCCGCCAGAGGCCTTCTGACCTGTTCGGCGGCTTTGCTGGATATTGGTATACCATAATACGGAATATCTGCAAGGTCTTTCCGCCAGAACAACCTTGCCGTGGGAATCGCCGAGTGCCCCCAAGCGTTGGGCCTCGTTCCTCGGACCAACCTACGGCAGGACTGCGTCCTGCTTGGCGAATGAATTCGCCCCTACAGGAAGAGCGCCGGATTCGAACCTCTGCGCAGGCTGCTCCCTCTCCCTCTGGGAGAGGGCTGGGGTGAGGGCGGCCGAGTTCGGCACGAACTTCCCGTAGGTTGGCGCAGAGCGAAGCGAAGCCCAACGGACGGAGTGCCCACAGGCGTTGGGCCTCGTTCCTCGGACCAACCTACGGCAGGACTGTGCCAGAGGTGGGGCGACAGTCACCCCTCTCCTCTTCAGGGAGAGGGGCCGGGGGAGAGGGTTGCCACAGGCTGGCTCGATGCTCGGCTATTTCGCGAATGAATTCGCTCCCACAAGCAAAGGCAGGACTGCGTCCTGCTTGGCGAATGAATCGCCCTCCGATTCGCAGACAAAAAAAGCCCCCAATCAAGGGGGCGGGAATCAAAGCACACATCAACTTGATGTCAGGCGAAGGCCTGCAGCGCGCCCATCTTGCCGCGGCAGTAGATCATCGGGATCACGTCCTGCTCGGGAACGATGAGGTTCTTCACCGCGCCCACCAGGATGGCGTGGTCGCCGCCTTCGTATTCGCGCCACAGCTCGCACTCGATGATGGCGGTGGCATTGGCCAGGATCGGGTTGCCCAATTCGCTCAGGGTCCAGTCGATGCCCAGGGCCTTGTCCTTGCCCTTTTTCGCGAAGGCGTAGGCCTCGTCGCGCTGGTCGGCGGAAAGCAGGTGGATGGCGAAGCGCTTGCTCTTGATCAGCACCGGGTAGGAGTCGGAGCTGTAGTTGGGGCAGAACAGCACCAGGGCCGGGTCCATAGACAGGGAACTGAAGGCGCTGGCGGTCAGCCCGACGATCTGTCCGTCGTCATCCAGGGTGGTGATGACTGTGACGCCGGAAGGGAAGGAGCCCATGACTTGTTTGTAGGCATTGGTGTCGATCATTTTGGGGTACCTATCGGGAGCAAGTGGCTGCGACCGGCAGCGCATATGTGTCTGATGGTATACCGTAATACTTTCAATGCAAGCGGTATTTTTTGGCGTCTTCTTTTCGCCCGACGAACGTTGTTAGGTGCGCTGTAAGCCAATGAATACGGGCCATTGGCAAGATGTGGTGGATCGATTCAGCTGATCAAAAGCACATTTTCAGTACAGTTTGACGTCCAAAAAAGCCTTGTCTGAGTATTGGAATACCATAATATGGTCTTCGTTTTCGGGTGGCCGCCACCTTAGTCATAGCCCCCCAATTGCGCCCCTTCGTGGCTTTTCTACAAAGACAATAAGCAAGGCAAGACGATGTCCGAGAATTCCCAGCAGACGCTGATCGAGAACCATACCGTCGACTATGTGCCGCCCGCCGAGCGTCACGGCAAGGCCCGTGACCTGTTCACGCTCTGGTTCAGCACCAATATCGCTCCACTGCCGATTGTCACCGGGGCCATGGTGGTCCAGGTGTTTCACCTCGACCTGCTATGGGGCCTGCTGGCCATCGTACTGGGACACATGATCGGTGGTGTCTTCATCGCCCTGGCCTCCGCCCAGGGGCCGCAGATGGGCATCCCGCAGATGGTCCAGAGTCGCGGCCAGTTCGGTCGCTACGGTGCGCTACTGATCGTGCTGTTCGCGGCGGTCATCTATGTCGGCTTCTTCATTTCCAACATCGTCCTGGCGGGTGAGTCGATCCACGGCATCGCTCCCTCTGTGCCGCTGCCAGCCGCCATCATCATCGGCGCCATCAGCGCGACAGCCATTGGCGTGATCGGCTACCGCTTCATCCACACTCTCAACCGCATCGGTACCTGGGTAATGGGCGGCGCGCTGCTGGCAGGCTTCATCACCATCTTCTGCAGCGAGCTGTCGGCCGACTTCTTCAGCCGCGGCGGCTACAACCTGTCGGGCTTCCTGGCCACCATCTGCCTGGGGATCATCTGGCAGCTGAGCTTCTCGCCGTACGTCTCCGATTACTCGCGTTACCTGCCGGCCAGCATCGGCATCGGCAAGCCGTTCTGGGCCACTTATTTCGGCGCGTGCCTGGGCACCATCCTGTCCTTCAGCTTCGGTGTGGTGGCCGTGCTGGCGACGCCCGAGGGAACCGAAGCCATGGCGGCAGTGAAGCAGGCCACCGGCGTGCTGGGTCCGGTGCTGATGGTGCTGTTCCTGCTCAACATCATCAGCCACAACGCCCTCAACCTGTACGGCGCGGTCCTGTCCATCGTCACCTCGATCCAGACCTTCGCCGGCTCCTGGACGCCGAGCATCCGTGTACGGGTGATCCTGTCCGCCGTGGTCCTGGCCGGCTGCTGCGTCATGGCGCTGGGCGCCTCGGCCAACTTCATCTCCCACTTCATTGGCCTGATCCTGGCGCTGCTGCTGGTCCTGGTGCCCTGGGCCACCATCAACCTGGTGGACTTCTACCTGATCAAGCGTGGCCGCTACGACATTTCCTCGATCTTCCAGGCCGACGGCGGCATCTACGGGCGCTTCAACCCGCATGCGATCACCGCGTACTTCATCGGCATCCTGGTGCAACTGCCGTTCGCCAACACCGCGCTTTACGTTGGCCCCTACGCCAACTACATCGAAGGCGTGGACCTCTCCTGGCTGGCCGGTTTGCTGGTGACCGCGCCGCTCTACTACTGCCTGGCCACCCGCAGCAAGACGGAGCTTGCCGGCGATCTCAGCCTGGCCGATTGACCTCCTCCACGCCGCTCAAAACGCCCCGTCCTGCCCTGCACGACGGGGCGTGTTGCTTCCGGGCCGGCAAGTTGCCAACCGTCAGCTAATTTCTATTGATCGGTCTCACAGGAACGGAGCAGATCATGGCGAAAGGCAAGAAAAAATCAGCTGCCAATGGAGCGGCGGAACCCGTCGGACTGGGCCGCAAGGAGTACGAGAGCGAGCTCAAGCGTCTCCATGTGGAACTGGTGAAACTCCAGCAGTGGGTGGTGGCGCAGGGGCTTAAGGTGTGCATTGTCTTCGAAGGCCGCGATGGCGCCGGCAAGGGCGGGACCATCAAGGCCATCACCGAACGGGTCAGCCCGCGGGTGTTCCGTGTGGTGGCGCTGCCGGCACCCACCGAGCGGGAGAAGTCGCAGATGTATATCCAGCGCTACCTGGCCCATATGCCGGCGGCTGGAGAAATCGTGATCTTCGATCGCAGCTGGTACAACCGCGCCGGGGTCGAGCGGGTCATGGGGTTTTGTACGGAGGAGCAAGCGCACAAGTTCCTCGCGGTCACGCCGCTGTTCGAAAAGATGGCGGTCGAGTCCGGCATCATCCTCATCAAGTACTGGCTGGAGGTGAGTGCCGAAGAACAGACCCGCCGGCTCAAGGACCGCATCGACGATGGCCGCAAGATCTGGAAGCTGTCGCCCATGGACATCAAGTCCTATGTGCGCTGGGACGACTACACCCGCGCCCGCGACGAGATGTTCGCCGCCACCGACTCCTCATGGGCGCCCTGGTACATGGCGAACTCGGAAGACAAGCGCCGCGTGCGGCTGAACATCATCCGCCACCTGCTCAAGCAGATTCCCTACAAAGACCTGACTCGCGACCAGAAAGTCGAGCTGCCCAAGCGCGGCAGGCTGGGCAAGTACAAGTCCGCGTCTTATCCGTTCCGGATGATCGAGGAAGTGTTCTGATTTTCAGGTGATTGCCATCGCGGGACGCTGGTGGCATGTCCCGCGGTAGCTGAATCAGATGATCACCGCGGTGCCGCTGATGCTCACCATCAGCATGCTGCCGTTCTGGCCGACCACCTCGTAGTCGATATCGATGCCGACCACTGCGTTGGCTCCGAGTTTTTCGGCGCGCTCGGACAATTCCTCGAAGGCGATTTCACGGGCCTTGGCCAGTTCCTTCTCATAGGCACCGGAGCGGCCGCCGATGATGTCGCGGATTCCGGCAAACAGGTCGCGGAACACGTTGGCGCCGAGAATGGCTTCGCCGACCACGATGCCTTTGTATTCGCGTATAGCCCGTCCTTCGAGGGTGGGGGTGGTGGAGAGGATCATGCTGCGCTCCTTGGCGGGTTTGAAGTGCGTTCAGTGTAGGGGGTGATTTCAACGGGAACTGTGTAGGAGCGAGCTTGCTCGCGAACGGTCCGCGCTCGATCTTTCGCGAGCAAGCTCGCTCCTACAACTCCAGGCAATGAAAAAGGGCGGGCAGCCCATTCCGGGATGCCCGCCCTTGTTCCTTGCGCGACTCAGACCAGGGTCAGGGTCACGTCGATGTTTCCGCGGGTAGCGTTGGAGTAGGGGCACACGATGTGGGCCTTGTCCACGATGGCGCGGGCTTCTTCGCGGTCCAGGCCGGGGATGTCGATGCGCAGCTCCACCTCGATGCCGAAGCCGGTGGGGATGGCCCCGATGCCCACGATGCCTTCGATAGAGGTATCGGCCGGCAGCTTGTGCTTGTCGCGGGCAGCGACGAACTTCAGCGCGCCGAGGAAGCAGGCGGAGTAGCCGGCTGCGAACAGTTGCTCGGGGTTGGTGCCTTCGCCGCCGGCGCCGCCCAGCTCACGCGGGGTGGTCAGGCTGACGTCGAGTACGCCGTCGGAGGAGATGGCGCGGCCTTCACGGCCACCGGTGGCTTCTGCGTAGGCGCGGTAGAGAACGTTTTCGATGCTCATGATGGTTTCCTTTTCAGTCGGTATGGAATGCGTGGTGTGCGTGGGTGGTCGGGTTGTCTGGATCAGCCGTCGTGGTTGATCAGCCATTCCGGGTACAGCGCGCCGCTGGTGCGGCTGTCCGGCTTGGCATCAGCGAAGCTGGCGGAGGAAAACGCGAGGACGGCGGTGAAGGTGATCAGGGCTTTCATGGCGACTCTCCAGGTTGTTTGTTCGTTAATGTTTTGCGCGCTAAGTTGTTTGGTGAGGCAGAAGTTAATGCTGATTTATTTTGCGCGCAAGATAATATTTAGAGCATTTTGCGCTAACGCTGATCCGCGATGGGAATAAGCGTCTGGAATGCGCCTTGGATGAAATAGGTGGCCCCAAGAGGGGGTTATGCTGCCTGCTGCCTTCCCGTCTGGTGGTCTATATGAAGGGCAGGGGCCCTTCCTGGGCTTTGTCGTTGTAACAACAAGATTTTTGGCGCTTGCTAATGAAAGATGGGCGGTGATGAACGTATTGTGGTTTCTCTGAATACAAACTCGCCTGCTACCTGGAGTTGAATCCATGCATCCCCGCGTACTTGAAGTAACCCGGCGCCTGGTGGAACGCAGTCGCGCAACCCGCGAGCGCTACCTGGCGATGATTCAGAAGGCCGCCAGCGATGGTCCGCAGCGCGGCAAGCTGCAGTGCGCCAACTTCGCCCATGGAGTGGCCGGTTGCGGCGGCACTGACAAGCAGCGTCTGCGTTTGATGGATTCGGCCAACGTGGCGATCGTCACCGCCTATAACGACATGCTTTCGGCCCATCAGCCCTATGAGGACTACCCGGAAAAAATACGCCAGGCCCTGCGCGATATTGGTTCGGTAGGGCAGGTGGCGGGCGGGGTTCCGGCGATGTGCGATGGGGTCACCCAAGGCGAGCCGGGCATGGAACTGGGCATCGCCAGCCGTGAGGTGATCGCCATGTCCACCGCCGTCGCGCTGTCCCACAACATGTTCGACGCGGCACTGTTCCTCGGTATCTGCGACAAGATCGTCCCCGGCCTGATGATGGGAGCGCTGCGCTTCGGCCACCTGCCGTCGATCTTCGTCCCCGCCGGCCCGATGCCGTCAGGCCTCTCCAACAAGGAGAAGGCCGAAGTGCGCCAGCGCTATGCCGAGGGGAAGGCCAGCCGCGACGAACTGCTGGAATCGGAAATGCGCGCCTACCACAGCCCCGGCACCTGCACCTTCTACGGCACCGCCAATACCAACCAGATGCTCATGGAAGTGATGGGGCTGCACCTGCCGGGCGCATCCTTCGTCAATCCGAACACGCCGTTGCGCGAGGCCCTGACGGTGGAAGCTGCGCGCCAGGTGACGCGCCTGACGAAGCAGGGCGGGCAGTTCATGCCCATCGGCGAGATCGTCGATGAGCGCGTGCTGATCAACGCGATCGTGGCCCTGCATGCCACCGGCGGTTCCACCAACCACACCCTGCACATTCCGGCCATTGCCCAGGCCGCCGGCATCCAGTTGACCTGGCAGGACATGGCTGATCTTTCCGAGGTAGTGCCGACCCTGGCCCACGTCTATCCGAACGGCAAGGCCGACATCAATCACTTCCACGCGGCGGGCGGCGTGGCCTTCCTGGTACGCGAACTGCTCGATGTCGGCCTGCTCCATGAAGACGTCAACACCGTGGTGGGCCCCGGCCTGCGTCGCTACACCCAGGAGCCTTTCCTTGAGGAGGGGGAATTGGTCTGGCGCGAAGGTTCGGGCAAGAGTCTGGATGACAACATCCTGCGCCCGGTGGCGCACCCCTTCTCGCCGGAGGGCGGGCTGCGGGTGATGGAAGGCAATCTGGGGCGCGGCGTGATGAAGGTTTCCGCCGTGGCCCCCGAACACCAGGTGGTGGAGGCGCCGGCGCGGGTCTTTCACGACCAGCAGGCGCTTGCCAACGCCTTCAAGGCAGGCGAGCTGGACCGCGACCTGGTGGCGGTGATGCGCTTCCAGGGTCCGCGCAGCAACGGCATGCCCGAACTGCACAAGATGACGCCCTTCCTCGGTGTGCTGCAGGACCGCGGCTACAAGGTGGCCCTGGTCACTGACGGACGCATGTCCGGGGCCTCGGGCAAGATTCCCGCCGCCATCCACGTCTGCCCGGAGGCCTTCGACGGCGGCCCGCTGGCACGTGTGCGCGATGGTGATCTGATTCGCGTGGATGGCACCACCGGCACCCTGGAAGTGCTGGTGGACGCCGCCGAGTTCGCATCACGCGAGTTGGCGCCGTGGGACCTGGAACCGAACATCGGCACCGGCCGCGAACTCTTCGCCTTCATGCGCGAATCCTTCAGCACGGCAGAGCAAGGCGCCAGTGCCTTCACTCGCAATCTCACGAGCCTCACGTGAAGCTGGCGCTGGTCGGCGATATCGGCGGTACCAACGCCCGCTTCGCGCTGTGGCGTGAGCAGCAGCTGGAGTCGGTGCGCGTGCTCGCCACGGCCGACTTCGCCGGGCCGGAAGAGGCCATCAGGCATTACCTTGCCGGCCTTGGATGTGGGCCAGGCGATATCGGCACCCTGTGCCTGGCCGTGGCCGGGCCGGTGGATGGCGAGCATTTCCGCTTCACCAACAATCACTGGCAGCTCGACCGCTCTGCGCTCTGTCGGGCCTTGCGGGTGGACGAGCTGTTGCTGATCAACGATTTCTCCGCCATGGCACTGGGCATCACCCGCCTGCGCGCCCACGAAAAGCTGCAGGTCTGCCCGGGCGTCGCCCATCCGGATTGCCCGGCGGTGGTGATCGGCCCGGGAACCGGCCTGGGCGTCGGTACCTTGCTGCCGCTGGGTGAGGGGCGCTGGAAAGCCTTGCCGGGGGAGGGCGGCCATGTCGACCTGCCCATCGGCAATTTGCGCGAGGCAACCCTGTGGCAGCAGTTGCATGACCAGCTCGGTCATGTCAGTGCGGAAAGCGTGCTCAGTGGCAATGGCCTGCTGCAGCTCTATCGCGCCGTCTGCGCGGTGGATGGTCATGCGCCCCGTCTGGCGTCACCCGCCGAAGTAAGTACGTCGGCGTTGACGGGTGATCCCATCGCCCAAGACGTGCTGGAGCTGTTCTGCAGTTGGCTCGGCCGGGTCGCCGGCAACATCGTGCTGACCCTGGGCGGCCGTGGTGGCGTGTACATTGTCGGCGGCATGGTCCCGCGCTTCGCAACATTCTTCCAGCAGAGCGGCTTCGCCCGCGCTTTCGCCGACAAGGGCTGCATGAGCGGTTACGTCGAAGGCATCCCGGTGTGGCTGGTGACCGCTGAACATCCCGGCCTGATCGGCACGGGTGTCGCACTCGAGCAGAGGCGCTGATGGCCGCTAGCGGTGTAGGGGCGAATTCATTCGCCAAGCAGGCCGAAGGTCTGCCCACTGGCCTCCCACGGGGCCGCTGCGCGACCCATGGCGAATGAATTCGCCCCTACAAGGAAGGCGTTTCAATCAGTCAGGATGGCTCTTCATCCGCCGGGTAGCGGCTGGCATTGAGGCTTTCCTTGATCTTGCGCAGATGCGGCTGGAAATCGACACCCCGGCGCAGGGTCATGCCGGTGGCGAGGACATCGAGCACCGTGAGCTGGATGATGCGCGAGGTCATCGGCATGTAGATGTCGGTGTCTTCCGGCAACGGGATGTTCAGGCTCAGGGTGCAGGCCCTGGCCAGCGGCGAACCGGCTGCGGTGAGGCCGAGTACCGAGGCGCCGTTCTGTCGTGCCAGGCGCGCGACTTCCACCAGTTCGCGGGTGCGACCGGTATAGGAAATGATCACGAACAGATCGCCCGTGTGAGCCACCGAGGCCAGCATGCGCTGCATGAGGACGTCGGAATGGGCGGACACGGCGAGGTTGAAGCGGAAGAACTTGTGCTGGGCGTCCAGCGCCACCGAGGACGAGGCGCCGAGGCCGAAGAAGTGGATCTGTCGGGCCTGGATCATCAGGTCCACGGCGCGGCTGATCAGCTGTGCGTCGAGACTCTGCAGGGCGCTGTCCAGGGAGGCGATGGCACTGCCGAAGATCTTTCGCGTGTAGGCCTCGGGGCCATCGTCAGCGGCGACCGCCTGGCTCACGTAGGCGGCGCCGCTGGCCAGGCTCTGCGCCAGTTGCATCTTCAGTTCGGGATAGCCGTTGACGCCGAACGAGCGGCAGAAGCGGTTCACCGTGGGCTCGCTGACCTGGGCCGACTGGGCCAGTGCCGCGATGCTGTAGCGAGTGGCCTGTTGCGGGTCGCGGAGGATGACTTCGGCGACCTTGCGCTCGGCCTTGTTGAGTTCGCCTAGGCGGTTCTGGATTTGCTCCAGCAGGTTATGCACGCGGTCCATTGGGTTTCCTGGAAAGGGGCCTGCAATCGGTGGCCTATCGTACTGAGCGTACCCAGGTGGAGCCACCGCAATCGGGGATGTCGATGAATGTAGTTTTATTACTACATTTTGTCTTGCTGCGAGGCGGAGCTGGGTGTATTCATAGGCTCATGTTTGTGTAGAAGAACAAATATCATGTCCTCACAACCTGTCGAACCCTGCACCCTCGCCTTGTTCGGCGGCCTGGGTGACCTGGCACTGCGCAAGCTGTTCCCCGCGCTCTATCAACTGGATCGCGCCGGTCTGCTGCCGGCTGATACGCGCATCCTCGCCCTGGGGCGGGACAGTGGCGACCCCGCTTTGCATATCGCCGCCATCGAGGAGCAAGTGCGCCAGCGCGTCCCGTCCGGTGATCTGGAGCAGGAAACCTTGCGGCGCTTCCTCGCGCGCCTCGACTACCTGTCCATGAACTTCTTCGACGCCGAGGCCTACCCGAAGCTGGCCGAGCGCATCGGCCCGGTGTCCCAGTTGATCGCGTATTTCGCCACGCCTGCCTCGGTGTATGGCGCCATCTGCGCTGGCCTGGCCGCCGCGGGCCTGGCCGAACGCACCCGCGTCGTGCTGGAGAAACCCATCGGCCACGACCTGGAGTCGTCGCGCGTGGTGAACAATGCCGTGGCGGCGCACTTCCCGGAAGATCGCACCTACCGGATCGACCACTACCTGGGCAAGGAGACGGTGCAGAACCTCATCGCCCTGCGCTTCGCCAACAGCCTGTTCGAGACCCAGTGGAACCAGCACCACATCTCCCACGTGGAGATCACTGTGGCCGAGCAAGTGGGCATCGAGGGTCGCTGGGGCTATTTCGATGAAGCCGGGCAACTGCGCGACATGATCCAGAACCACCTGTTGCAGCTGCTCTGCCTGATCGCCATGGACCCGCCCAGTGATCTCTCCGCCGACAGCATCCGCGACGAAAAGGTGAAGGTGCTCAAGGCGCTGGCGCCCATCGGCGTCGAACAACTCAGCCAGCAAGTCGTACGCGGCCAGTACGTGGCCGGGAACATCCTCGGCAAGCCGGTCCCCGGCTATCTGGAGGAGGACAACGCCAACACCCACAGCGACACCGAAACCTTCGTCGCCCTACGTGCGGAAATCCGCAACTGGCGCTGGTCCGGCGTGCCCTTCTACCTGCGTACCGGCAAGCGCATGCCGCAGAAGCTGTCGCAGATCGTCATACACTTCAAGGAACCGCCGCACTACATCTTTGCCCCCGAACAGCGGCCGCTGATCAGCAACCGCCTGGTCATCCGCCTGCAGCCGGACGAGGGCATTTCCCTACAGGTGATGACCAAGGAACAGGGCCTGGACAAGGGCATGAAGCTGCGTAGCGATCCGCTGCAGCTGAGCTTCTCCAACACCTACCGCAGCGCGCGGATTCCGGACGCCTACGAACGGCTGCTGCTGGAAGTGATGAAGGGCAACCAGAACCTCTTCGTGCGCAAGGACGAAATCGAGTACGCCTGGACCTGGTGCGACCGGCTGATCGCCGGCTGGCGGCAGCAGGGCGACGCACCCAAGCCTTATGCGGCGGGAACCTGGGGGCCGGTGGCTTCCATCGCATTGATCACCCGTGAGGGCAGGAGCTGGTATGGCGATCTGTAATCTCGACCTGCCGCCGCAGGTCACCGGGCTCAGTCTCGGCAGCCCGGAACAATTGGCCGGAGAACTAGCCATCACCGTCGCCAACGCCCTGCGCGATGCCGTCGACACCCGTGGCTCCGCCGTGCTGGTGGTCTCGGGCGGCCGCAGCCCGGTGGCGTTTTTCGAGCGACTTTCCGCAGAGGATCTGGATTGGTCGAAGGTAACCGTCAGCCTCGCTGATGAGCGCTTCGTGCCGGTCAGTCACACCGACAGCAACGAAGGCCTGGTACGTCGGCACTTGTTACGGGGAGCTGCTGCCGATGCGCGGTTGCTCGGTCTTTACCGCAGTGCGCCGAGTCTCGATGAGGCAGCCCGCCTGGCCGACGCGGCCCTGGCTGAACTGGGCGCCATCGACGTGCTGGTGCTCGGCATGGGTGAGGACGGTCACACCGCGTCGCTGTTCCCCGGTAGCCCGAACCTGGAACAGGCGCTGCGCAGCGATTGTCCGCAGCGTTGCCTGCCGATGCTGGCACCCAGCGTGCCGCGACAGCGCCTGACGCTGACGCTGCCGCTGCTGCACAGTGCCCATCTGACACTGCTGGCGGTGCAGGGCCAGGCCAAGCTGGCCACCCTGGCCGATGCGCTGGCGGGCGATGACGTGGCGGCCATGCCGATCCGCGCCTTCCTCCGTCGTCCACTGGAAATCCACTGGTGCCCTTGAGGCCGAAGGAACACCCCATGACCAGCCCTCCCAGCAATCGGGCGACCAGTCGCGAAGCCGTGCCGAACATGGCTGACAAGGCTGCCCTGATCGACATCCTCTGCGGCGCGGCGCGCATCCTCCCGGTGATCACCATCGAACGCGAGCAGGACGTCCTGCCGCTGGCCGATGCCCTGGCCGCCGGTGGCCTGCATACCCTGGAAATCACCCTGCGCTCGGAGCACGGCCTCGCCGCCATCCGCACCCTGCGCGAGCAACGCCCGGAACTCTGCGTCGGCGCCGGCACCGTGCTGGACGAATGGATGCTCGCCGAGGCCGAAGCCGCCGGCTCGCAATTCATCGTCACTCCCGGCTGCACCGCGGAGCTACTGCGTGCGGGGGTCTACAGCCCGTTGCCGCTATTGCCCGGCATCAGCAGCGCCTCCGAAATCATGCTCGGCTATGCCCTGGGCTACCGCCGCTTCAAGCTGTTCCCCGCGGAAATCTGCGGCGGCGTGAAGGCTCTCAAGGCCTTCGGCGGTCCCTTCCCGGGCATCCGCTTCTGCCCCACCGGTGGCGTGACCCCCGACAACCTGCGCGACTACATGGCACAGCCCAATGTGATGTGCGTGGGCGGCACCTGGATGATGGACAAGGACTGGATCCGCAACGGCGACTGGCAGCGCATCCAGGAGACCACGGCAGCGGCGTTGGAGCTGTTGCACTGAGGCACAAAACCGCCATTGCAGGGGCGCCCTGCTCTTGTAGGGGCGAATTCATTCGCCAAGCAGGCCGAAGGTCTGCCCTGTAAACCGCCATGGGGGCACTGCGTGCCCCTTGGCGAATGAATTCGCCCCAAGCAGGCCGAAGGTCTGCCCTGTAAACCGCCATGGGGGCACTGCGTGCCCCTTGGCGAATGAATTCGCCCCTACAGGTTGTTCATTCGCCCCACCGTTTCCCCGGATATCGATCTTCGTGTTGCGCATCGCCGCCCAGGGATTCCGCCAAACGGTTTGCTGAAACGATTTACCAAGCGACAGAATCAGGCTAAAACCGATCCCCAGTGGTTCCGAATCAGAGGAAAGCGCAATGACCAACAACAACCTCGATGCCCTGTTCCCCACTGCCGACCAGATTCCCGAGCGGTACCGCCCCGGCGCGCCCATCGAGCAGCGCGAATACCTGGTCAACGGCGAGCTGCTGCGCTGGGAAGGCCCCCTCGCGGCCGTGCGCAGTCCGGTGTTCCTGGCGGGCGACAAGGGCGATGAACAGGTGGTGCTGGGCAGCACGCCGCTGCTGGATGCCGATGCCGCGTTGGCGGCCCTGGACGCAGCCGTCGCCGCCTATGACCACGGGCAGGGTGGCTGGCCGACGATGCGGGTGGCCGATCGCATCCAGCATGTGGAGAAGTTCCTCACCCGCATGCGCGAGCAGCGTGAGGCGGTGGTCAGGCTGCTGATGTGGGAGATCGGCAAGAACCTCAAGGATTCCGAGAAGGAGTTCGACCGCACCTGCGACTACATCGTCGATACCATCGAAGCGCTCAAGGAACTGGATCGTCGATCCAGCCGTTTCGAGCTTGAGCAGGGTACCCTCGGCCAGATCCGCCGCGTGCCGCTGGGCGTGGCGCTGTGCATGGGGCCCTACAACTACCCGCTGAATGAAACCTTCACCACCCTGATCCCGGCGCTGATCATGGGCAACACCGTGGTCTTCAAGCCGGCCAAGTTCGGGGTGCTGCTGATCAGGCCGCTGCTGGAAGCCTTCCGCGACAGCTTCCCGGCTGGCGTCATCAACGTCATCTACGGCCGTGGCCGCGAGACCGTCAGCGCCATCATGGCCAGCGGCAAGGTGGATGTGTTCGCCTTCATCGGCACCCACTCCGGCGCCGCCGATCTGAAGAAACTGCACCCGCGCCCGCATCGCCTGCGCGCGGCGCTGGGCCTGGACGCCAAGAACCCCGGCATCGTCCTGCCCAAGGTTGACCTGGACAACGCGGTGAGCGAAGCCATCACCGGCGCGCTGTCGTTCAACGGCCAGCGCTGCACCGCGCTGAAGATCCTCTTCGTCCACGAAGACGTGCTCCAACCCTTCCTCGACAAGTTCTGCGCGAAGCTGGCCGCCCTCAAGCCCGGCATGCCTTGGGAAGATGGTGCGGCCCTTACGCCCCTGCCCGAACCGGGCAAGGTCGATTACCTCAATGCGCTGCTGGAAGACGCCGTGGCCAAGGGCGCCAAGGTGGTCAATCCGGGCGGCGGCAGCCACCGGCAGAGCTTTTTCTATCCCGCCGTGCTGAGCCCGGTGAGCCCGGAAATGCGTCTCTACCAGGAGGAGCAGTTCGGCCCGCTGATTCCGGTGGTGCCGTACCGCGAGGTGGAGGAGGTGATCGACTACGTGCTGCATTCCGACTACGGCCAGCAGCTCAGCCTGTTCGGCAACGACTCGGCCCAGGTCGGACGGCTGGTGGATGCCTTCGCCAATCAGGTGGGCCGCATCAACATCAACGCCCAGTGCCAGCGCGGCCCGGATACCTTCCCCTTCAATGGCCGCAAGAACTCCGCCGAAGGGACGCTGTCGGTACATGACGCCCTGCGGGTGTTCTCCATCCGCACCCTGGTGGCGACCAAATTCCAGGAAGACAACAAAGCGCTGGTCAGCGAGATCATCCGCAACCGCGAATCGAACTTCCTGACCACGGATTACATTTTCTGAGGCGGGTGGCAGGGCGGAGGATTTCTGTAGGGGCGAATTCATTCGCCAAGCAGGCCGAAGGTCTGCCCTGCAGGATCGATCTGGGGCACTGCGTGCCCCTTGGCGAATGAATTCGCCCCTACAAGGCCTCGCTCGAATTCGGTTAACGGAGATTCAAATGCCCCGCCCCATCAGCCGCGACACCCGGCTCTGCATGTCGCTGTCCGGCCGCCCCGGCAATTTCGGCACGCGCTTTCACAACTACCTCTACGAAGCCCTGGACCTGGACTTCGTCTATAAGGCCTTCACCACCACCGACTTGCCGGCGGCCATCGAAGGCATTCGCGCCCTGGGCATTCGCGGTTGCGCGGTTTCCATGCCGTTCAAGGAGGCCTGCATCCCGTTACTGGACGAGCTGGATGCCTCCGCCTCGGCCATCGATTCGGTCAACACCATAGTCGCGGACGACGGCTGGCTGAAGGGCTACAACACCGATTACAGCGCCGTGGCCAGCCTGCTGGCGCGCCACGCAGTGCCGAGCGACATCCGTGTTGCCGTGCGGGGCAGCGGTGGCATGGCCAAGGCTGTGGCCAGCGCCTTTCGCGACAGCGGTTTCCGCCACGGCACGATAGTCGCTCGCAACCCGGAAACCGGTCCGGCGCTGGCTCGTGGCTGTGGATATCTGTGGCTGGCGGAGCTGGGCGACGAGAAACCGCAGATGCTGGTCAACGTCACCCCGCTGGGCATGGAAGGCGGCCCGGAAGCCGACGCCCTGGCCTTCACCCGCGAGCAGGTGGCGGCGTCCGATTGGGTATTCGACGTGGTGGCGCTGCCGGTGGAAACCCCACTGATCCGCCTCGCCCGCGAACTGGGCAAGCCGGTGATCACTGGCGCCGAAGTCATCGTGCTACAGGCCGTGGAGCAGTTCGTGCTCTACACCGGTGTGCGGCCGGAGGCGGAGTTGATCGAGAAGGCGGCGGCGTTCGCGCGGCGCTGAGATCGCATCAAACCTTGTAGGGGCGATTTCAATCGCCAAGCAGGCCGAAGGTCTGCCCTTCAATGGGGGCACTGCGTGCCCCTTGGCGAATGAATTCGCCCCTACAGGAAGTGCGCCAATGGAGGAATCAACCCTCCGGCAGATTCGCGTAGATCTTTTCCAGGGTGCCGTTGAGCTTGGCGATCTGGGCCTCGGTGAGGTCCTTGAAGCTGTTGGTGAAGATGTGCGCGGTGTTCACCTGGATCTCTTCCACCATGTGGCGGCCCTTTTCGGTGATGGTCACCTGGGTCACGCGGCCGTCGTTGCTGCAGGGGGCGGTGTCCACCAGGCCGTCATCCTTCATGCGGTAGACGATCTTGGTGACGGTGGAGAGCTTGGCGATGGCGTGCTCGGAGATCTCCGAGATGCTCGACTGGCCGTTCTCCTTGAGGATGAAGAGGATGCGCCAGCGGGGGATGTCCAGGTCGATCTTCTTCAGGGTCTTTTCCATGGCCATGTTGTAGCGGCCATAGACGCGGGCGATCCAGTAGAAGGGGAATTCCTCCTTCTTGAAATCGTCGCTGGCGGGGTTGTATCGGTTGAGGCGCTTTTTCGGGGTGCTCATGCGAGTGGGGCAAGGTTCGTGCTGACAGGGGGAGAGTTATAGGGGGTTGCGCGTGGGCTGTCGACAGCCGCGTGGCGCCGCCTTGATCCCGATCAGTCGGACGGGCCGCTTCGAGCAGCGGCCCGCCGGTGTCAGCCGTGCAGGAACCGCTGGGCCAGGTCGAGCTGGGAGTTTGCCAACTGGTGGAGTTCCTGGCCGATCTGGGTGCTGCGCTGGGCCTGGCCGGCGCTCTGTTCCGCGAGTCCGGCGATCCTCGCGATCTGCCGGCTGACTTCCTCGGCCACCTGCCCTTGTTCCTCGATGGCCGTGGCCATCTGCAGGCTCATGCCGCTGATCTGGCCAGCTTCGTCCTTGATGCGCCGCAGGGCTTCGCGCACGTCCGTCACATCGGCGCTGGATTGCTGCGCCGCCTGTTCCCCCCGTTGCGCGGTGGCCAGGGCCTGGGCGCTGCCGTTGCGCAGGCGTTCGATGGACTGCTGGATCTGCCCGGTTGAATCGCGGGTGCGCGAGGCGAGGGTGCGCACCTCATCCGCCACCACGGCGAAGCCACGACCGGACTCGCCGGCGCGGGCGGCCTCGATGGCGGCGTTCAGCGCCAGCAGGTTGGTCTGCTCGGCGATGCTCTGGATCACCTCGGCAATACCGCTGATGGAGTCGATGGACTCGGCGAGCTGACCAACCGCCTGGCCGATGTCTTCCACCGATTCGCGCAATGTCTGCATCGACACCTGGCTCTGGCCGGCCAGTCGTTCGCCGTTACGGGCCAGGTCGTCCACCGCCTGGGTGGCACCCGCGCTGTGCTGGAGATTGCGCGACAGCTCCTGAATGGTGCTGCTCATCTGCTGGATGGCTGCCGCTGACTGTTCCGTTTCTTCGAGCTGGCGCTCCAGTTGGCTGGCCTCGCTGGCCACCAGGGCCGAGGATTCCCCGGCGCGGCTGCGCAGGATGTCGCCGTTGATATGAATGCGCGCCATCACCGTGCGCAGGCGCAATTGCAGGTTGCCCATGGCCATGTCCAGCAGGGCATCAGCGCCGCCGCGCGGACTGTAGGCACGAGCCAGCAGTGGATCGCTGTAGACCTGTGGATAACTCGCCAGGCCTCGGGTCACGCTGCGTTGGCGTATATGCGCGGCCTGCAGGCTGATGGCGCCAAGCCCGCCGAGCAGGGCCAGGCCGAGACCAGCACTCAGTTGTTGGGCCAGGGTTGCGCCGACGAGCAGCACGCCACCGAGTGCGGCGACGCTGTGTTCGCCCAGCAGGCGCAGCGCCCGTGTCGCGACGGGATCGGCCGGCTTGCCCTGGCGCAGGCGCGCATAAAGGGCGTCGGCGCGCAGGCAGCTGGCGCGGTCCATGGGGTGATAGACGGTGCCGAGCGCCACCAACTGGCCGCCCTCGAACAGCGGAACAACGTAGAGGTCGCTCCAGAACACACCGCCTTCCTGATGGCGGCCCATCAGCGGACCGTTCCACGGCATGCCGGCGCGCAACGTTTGCCACATGCGTTCGATGACCACAGCGGGCATGCCGGGATGGTTGATGAAGCTGAAGAGCTGATGCAGCAGCGCCTCGCGGCAGTAGCCGCACATGTCCAGGTAGGCGTCGTTGCAGTGCAGCAGTCGGCCTTCCGGGTCGAGGCGGGAAATGGGGGGCTCCGCAAAAACCGGAGCAGAAGATGGATCCATGTTGTCCTCCTTGAACGGGCCCGGCCTGGCCGGGCCTTGGCATCGTCAGCTCGCGAGCATCTCCTGGTGCTTGCTGGCCAGTCCCAGGTAGGCCTCGATCACGCGCGGGTCATCGGCCAGTTGCGCGGCGGGGCCCTGCATGGCGATCTGGCCGGTCTCCAGCACGTAGGCGTAGTCGGCCACACGCAGCGCGGCGCGGGCGTTCTGTTCCACCAGCAGGATGGAAACCCCCTGCTGGCGCAGGGTGGTGATGATGCGGAAGATCTCGCGGGTGATCAGCGGCGCGAGGCCCAGACTGGGTTCGTCCAGCATCAGCAGCTTGGGTTTGGCCATCAGCGCACGGCCCACGGCGAGCATCTGCCGCTCGCCGCCGGAGAGGGTCGCGGCGAGCTGGTCGCGGCGTTCCCACAGGCGCGGGAACAGGTCGTAGACCTCCTTCAGCGTTTCGCCATGGTCGCGCTTGCCGCTGCGGTGGCGCTGGAAGGCGCCCAGCAGCAGGTTGTCGGCCACCGTCATGCTGCCGAACAGTTCGCGCTTCTCCGGCACCAGACCGAGGCCGCGCGAGACCATCACTTCCACTTCCGGCACCGCCTCCAGGCTGCCGTCGAAGGCGACCCGGCCACGGGAGCCGAGCACGCCCATGACGGCGGAGAGCAGGGTGGTCTTGCCGGCGCCGTTGGGGCCGATCACGGTGACGATCTGCCCCTGGCCGACCCGCAGGCTGGCGTTGGACAGGGCTTCCACCTTGCCGTAGGCGACGCTCAGGTCGCGGACGTCCAGCACCGGGTTGGCGGCGAGGTTTTCCGGCTGCTTCAGGTCTTGAATCGGCATGTTCATCACTCAGCACCTCCGAGATAGGCTTCCAGCACCGCCGGGTCTTTCTGTACGTCGGCTGGCAGGCCGTAGGCGATGCGCTGGCCGAATTCCATCACCACGACCCGGTCCACCAGGCCCATGACGAAGTCCATGTCGTGCTCCACCAGGAGGATCGCCATGCCTTCGCTGCGCAGGCGGCTGAGAAGCACGCCGAGGGCTTCCTTCTCCTTGTGGCGCAGGCCGGCGGCCGGTTCGTCGAGCAGCAGCAGGCAAGGGTTGGCGCACAGGGCACGGGCGATTTCGAGGATGCGCTGCTGACCCAGGGCCAGGCTGCCGGCCTCCACGTGCAGGTAGTCACCCAGGCCGACTCGTTCCAGTTGTCGGCGGGCTTCGGCGAGCAGTTCGGCCTCCTCGCTGCGGTCCAGGCGCAGGGCTGCACTGAGCACACCCTTCTGGCCACGCAGGTGCGCGCCGATGGCGACGTTCTCCAGCACGCTCATGTCCGGCAGCAGCTTCACATGCTGGAAGGTGCGGCTCATGCCCATGCGCGCAATTTCGCGAGAGGGAATGCCGTTGATGCGCTGGCCACGGAACAACACGTCGCCGGAGGTGGGGGTATCGACGCCCGAGAGCTGGTTGAACAGGGTGCTCTTGCCGGCGCCGTTGGGGCCGATCAGGGCGAGGATTTCCCCGGCGCGCACGTCCAGGTTCATCTCGTTGTTGGCCACCAGGCCACCGAAGCGCCGGGTGACGTTGCGGGCTTCCAGCAGCACTTCGCCGGCTCCCGGCAGGTCGCGGCGGGGCAGCTCGGCGGCGGCATCCACGGCCTTGAACGACGGGCGCGGTTTCCAGGCATCCGGCACCAGGCGCAGCAGCAGGGGCCAGAGGCCGCCCGGCGCACGTTGCATCAGCAGAATGATGAGCAGGCCGAAGACGATCACCTCGTAGTTACCGGTGCTGCCGAAGAGATGCGGCAGCAGGTCCTGCAGCCATTGCTTGAGCAGGGTCAGTACACCGGCACCGAGCAGTGCGCCCCAGACGCTGGCCACGCCGCCGATCAGCGCCATGAACAGGTAGTCGATGCCCATGTGCAGGCCAAAAGGCGTGGGGTTCACGAAGCGTTGGGTGTGGGCGTAGAGCCAGCCGGAGACGGCGGCGAACAGGGCGGAGATGAGGAAGATCACCATCTTTGCGCGGAAGGTGTTCACGCCCATCGACTCGGCCATCAACTGGCCGCCCTTGAGGGCACGGATGGCACGGCCTTCGCGGGAATCCAGGAGGTTCTGGGTGATCAGCATGGCGCAGAGCATCACGGCCCAGATCAGGTAATAGATCTCCTCGCCCTTGTTCAACTCCCAGCCGAACAGCGAGATCGACGGCAGGCCGCTGACCCCGGTGTGGCCGCCGAGGGATTCCAGGGTGCCGAACAGGTAATAGAGCGACAGGCCCCAGGCGATGGTGCCCAGCGGTAGGTAGTGCCCGGAGAGCTTGAGGGTCAGGGCGCCCAGCAACAGGGCCACCGCACCGGTCAGCACCAGGCCCACCAAGAGGGTGAGCCAGGGCGATGCGCTGGCCCAGGCCAGCCAGCCCGGCAGGTCCTGCACCGTGGTCAGGTAGGCGCTGGTGTAGGCGCCCAGGCCAACGAAGGCCGCCTGGCCGAAGCTGGTCATGCCGCCGACGCCGGTGAGCAGCACCAGGCCGAGAACCACCAATGTGTAGAGGCCGATGTAGTTGAGTAGGGTGACGTAGAAGGGCGGCAGCACCAGCGGCGCGAGGCCGAGCACGGCCACCAGGGCGAGGATCAGGTAGCGCGGTTTCATTCATCGTCCTCCACGTGACGGCTGGTGAGGGAGCGCCAGAGCAGGAAGGGAATGATCAGCGTGAAGACGATGATTTCCTTGTAGGTGCTGGCCCAGAACATCGAGAACGCCTCGATCAGGCCCACGCCCAGCGCGCCGAGGGCAGCCACCGGGTAGCTCACCAGACCGCCGATGATGGCGCCGACGAATCCCTTGAGGCTGATGACGAAGCCCGAGTCGAAGTAGAGGGTGGTGATGGGCGCGATGAGGATGCCCGACAGGGCGCCGATGAAGGTGGCCAGGGCGAAGGTGGCCTTGCCCGCGAGCGTCGGCGAGATACCCATCAGCCGAGCGCCCAGGCGGTTCACCGCGGTGGCGCGCAGGGCCTTGCCGTAGAGGCTGCGTTCGAAGAACAGGAACAGGCTGATGATCAGCGCCAGGGACACGGCGATCACCCACAGGGTCTGGCTGTTGAAGGTCACCGGGCCGAGGGTGAGGCCGGCTTCGGAGAAGGGGGCAGTGCGCGCGCCTTCGGGGCCGAACATCAGCAGGCCCAGGCCGACCATGGCCACGTGCACGGCGATGGAGACGATCAGCAGCACCAGCGAACTCGCCGAGGCAATCGGCTGGAACACCAGGCGATAGAGCTGCGGGCCGAGCGGTACCACCAGGGCGAGGGTGAGCAGGGCCTGGATCGCCATGGGCAGGTCGGCCAGCGGCAGGCTGCGCACCAGGCCGAGCATGGCCAGGGCGTAGGCGAGCTTGGGAATTATCCGTTTCGGGAAGCGGAAGCCGCGGCTGGCGCGGGTCGCGTCAAACAGGTCCATGGCGCAGTCGGCCAGGGTCAGGGCGAGGAGCAGCCAGACCACGGCGGTGGGCTGGCCGGCCTGCAGACTGGCCATGGCCAGGGCGCCGTAGGTGACGAACTCGCCCTGGGGGATCAGCAGGATGCGCGTGACGGTGAAGACCAGCAGGAGCGACAGGGCCAACAGCGCGTAGATGGCGCCGTTGGTGATGCCGTCCTGGCCGAGCAGCAGGGCTATCTGGAGATTCATGGTGGGAACTCTTGTTGCGATTCATAAGGTGGATGACGCTTTTCCATCCACCGTCGGTGCTTGATCCGGACCTGTGGAGCGCCTTTCTGTGGGGGCGAATTCATTCGCTAAGGGCAGTAGGGCTGCCCCTGTGGAAATCCGAAGGGCGGCCTTCGGCCCCGCATAGCGATTGAAATCGCCCCCACAAGGCTCAGTTGCGACCGAGCAGGGTCCAGGTGCCGTTCTTCACCTGGATCAGCTCACGGCCACGCTCGTCGAAGCCGCTGTGGTCTTCCGGGGTCATGTTGTAGACGCCCTGGGTGGCGGGCAGCTCATGGCTCGCCTCCAGTGCGTCGCGCAGGGCGGTGCGGAACTCCGGGGTGCCCGGCTGGGCTTTGGCGGCAGCTTGCGGAATGGCCTTCTGCAGCAGCAGGCCGGCGTCGTAGGTGTTGGCGCCGAAGGTGGCCGGCTTGCTGCCATTCAACTTCTCGTAGGCGGCCACGTACTCACCGGCGACCTGTTTGGAGGGATGGCTGTCGGGAATCTGGTCCAGTACCAGCATCAAGCTGGCAGCGAGGATGGTGCCTTCCACCTTCTTGCCACCGAGCTTGAGGAAGTCCGGCAACGCGGCGCCGTGGGTCTGGTACATCTGGCCGCGATAGCCCTGGTCGAACAGCGTGGTCTGCGGCAGCACCGCGGCACTGCCCGGCGCGGCGACCAGTACGGCGTCAGGACGGGAGGCCAGTACTTTCAGGCTCTGGCCGGTGACGGAGGTGTCCTGGCGCTGGAAGCGCTCGTTGGCCACCAGCTTGATGCCGTGTTCGGTGGCCAGCGCGCCCATCACCTTGGACCAGTTTTCACCATAGGGATCGGCGGTGCCGATGAAGCCCAGGGTCTTCACGCCGCGGGTGGTCATGTCCTCCACCAGGGCCTTGGCGATCAGGTCATCGTTCTGGGTGGTCTTGAACACCCACTTCTTCTGCTCGTTCATTGGCAGCACCACGGACGCGGTGCCTACCGGCGCCAGCAGCGGCACACCGGCTTCGGCGACGAACTGGATCACGCCCATGGCATTGGGCGAGCCGCTTGGGCCGATGATGGCGTCGACGTTTTCTTCGCTGATCAGCTTTTTCAGCGCCTTGACGGTGGCGGTGGGATCGCTGCCGTCATCCAGGGGGATGTACGTGACCGTCTGGTCCCCGGCCTGGGTAGGCAGTAGCGGCGTCGAGTTCTTCTGGGGAAGCCCGACCAGGGCGAGGGGGCCGGTGGAGGAGGTAATGACACCGACTTTCACTTCGGCCTGGGCATTGGCCAGGACGGCGGCGCTGAGAAGCAGGGTGGACACGGCTTGTTTGAAGAGCATGACGTTCTCCGAGGGTTGCAAGGCTATTCAAGAGGCAAGATCCGCAGGTAGCGCCTGGCCCTTGTGGGCTCCGGCACAGGGATGGCTTGCCGCCTTTTTGTTGTTCTGGCGCCTGGTGGCGCTACCGGCGGGTATCCCGCTCGGCGGGAAGTGAAATTGCAGCTCCCGTGCCAGAAAAACCTGGGCCATGCCGGTGCAGCGCCGAGGCAGCCCCGTTGAACCCTCCCGCTTTCCCCTCAAGTCAGTGCTTGCTGACTCTCCCGTCGGACCTTTCTGCAAACCGACTTCATGCCAGTGGCGATCGGCTTTCCAGCCTCCTTTGCAGGGCGTTTTTTTCGGCTGATTTTTTAGGTTTTTCAGGATAAAAAAGCGCTTATTTATCTCCAAAAAAATCAGCAATAAATTGCAAATATTCCGTTCGATAATCGACCGGTTCTAGAGGCGTTGCATGCGTTTGAAATTTCATTGTGCGTGATGTGAGTAATTCGCATCTTATAGCTAACCATATGAAAATAAAGGACTTATATACTCATATTGCGTGAAATATCTATTTTTAGCCTGTTACCTAAATGCACAGGAGTGGTGCTCTGTTACGTGAAAATGCACCTAATCTACTCACTCTTTTTCCAGTGATAATTCAATTGACATTTCACGTAATTCTTTCGATTCTGGATTTACGCAATCGACACCCCCCGACGGGGCAGTCGAGCACCAACAAGAACGCCAATGGGTGATGCAAATGACGATAGTGGTCGAGAGGCTGGAGCTGGGTGGCGCGGGGCGAACCGTGATGGTGAAAGACACCATCGATATCGCCGGCCATCCCACCCGCGCTTCCAGTCGCGCGCTGGAAGAAGCGCCGGATGCCCTGCGCCATGCCGATGTGGTTCAGGCGCTGCTGGATGCGGGCTGCCGCATCACCGGCAAGACCAGCCTGCATGAGCTGGCGTTCGGCACCACCGGCCTGAATGCCTGGACCGGTACTGCGGAAAACCCGCGTTATCCCGGCCGCGTACCTGGTGGTTCCTCCAGTGGTTCGGCTGCTGCCGTTGCCGCTGGCCTCTGCGACTTTTCCCTGGGCACCGATACCGGCGGTTCGGTGCGCGTGCCGGCGGCCTGCTGCGGCGTGTTCGGCTTGAAGCCCACCTTCGGCCGTGTCAGCCGTAATGGTGTGATGCCGGCACAGACTTCCCTGGATTGCGTCGGCCCCTTCGCCGCCAGCATTCAGATGCTGATCGAGGCCATGGCTGCCATCAATCCTTCTTTCGATGCACTACCGGCGGTGAACGGCGTTCGCATTGGTGTCGTGCCGGTACAGGCCAATCCGGAAGTGCAGGCGGCGCTGGATGCCGTGCTGGAAGCCTCTGATTTCGAATTGCTCAGTGCGCCGCTGCCCGGCATGCAGGCCGCCTATGACGCGGGCCTGGCCATCATCAACCGGGAAACCTGGAACGCCTGCGGTCACCTGGTGGAAACCGGGCGGGTGGGCGCTGATGTCGCCTCGCGCCTGCTGGCTGCCAAGGGCACCACCGACGCCGCCGTGGCCGACGCCGAAGCCGTCCGCGCCGCCTTCACCGCTGAGGTGGATGCCGCCCTGGCGCGCTGCCCGATCCTCGCGCTGCCGACCATGCCGGACTATCCGGCGCTGGTGGCGGATGCCGCCGACACCCGCGCGGCCATCGGCATGACCGCTTTCGTGCGGCCTTTCAATCTCACCGGCCACCCGGCACTGAGCATTCCTTTCGAGGGCGCCTCGAAGCTGCCGGTGGGGCTGCAACTCGTTGCCGCCAAGGGCGCGGACGAACTGCTGCTGGCAGTCGCCCGCGAGCTTGTGCAGCGCCTCGAACAATAACCAAGAAGCCCACCTGGAGAGCCCCATGTCTTCGCTAAGCGAGCTGGATTACCAGCGCCCCACCCCGATTACCGCGAGTGAAGGATTCCAGGCACTGCTCGCCGACATCCGCGAGCGTGCCCGGCGCGAGGAATTCGACCGGCAGAAATTCATTTCCCAGGACGTGATCGAGCGCTTCAAGGAGCTGGGCGTCTATCGCGCACTGGTGCCTTCCCGCTTCGGCGGCGACCAGCGCTCGCCCATGGAGTTCTGCCAGATGGTGGAGGACATCTCCGCCGCGGACGGTTCCGCCGGCTGGGTCGCCAGCTTCGGCATGAACCCGGTGTACCTGGCCGCGCTGCCGCTGGCGACCCTGGAAAAGGTCTACGCCCACGGCCCGGACGTGGTGTTCGCCGGTGGCATCTTCCCGCCGCAGCCGGCCGCCTTCGTCGAGGGCGGGCTGGAAGTGAACGGGCGCTGGAAATTCTCCAGTGGCTGCATGGGCGCCAACCTGATCGGCGTCGGCATCAGCCCGAAGAACGGCGACACCGTCGGCCTGCCGCGCCTGGCCGTGATGCCGCGCGAGAAGGTGAAGATCGAGGAAACCTGGGACGTGATCGGCCTGATCGGCACCGGCAGCCACGACGTGGTGATCGAAGGCGTGGTCGTGCCCGAAGAGTGGACCTTCGTCCGCGGTGGCCCGGCCAACCTCGACGAGCCGATGTTCCGCTACCCGTCGCTGTCCTTCGCCACTCAGGTGCTCTCGGTGGTGGGCCTGGGCGTCGCCCGCGCCGCCCTGGATTACCTCTCCGGTATGGCCACTGGTCGTTTCTCCGTTACCGGTGCTCCGGCCCTCTCCGATCGTCCGCTGGCGCAGATGCAAATGGCCAAGGCCGAAGCCGAACTGCGCGCCGCCCGCGCCTGGTTCTACGAGGCGATGGAAAACGCCTGGGCCAGCCTGCTGGCCGGCGACCCGGTGAGCGTCGAGCAGACCAACCTGCTGCGCCTGTCCTCCACCCACGCCACCCGCGTGTCCGCCGAAGTGGCGCGTACCGCGCAAATGCTCTCCGGCATGACCGGCGTGTACCGGGACAACCCGTTGTCGCGCTTCGTCAACGACACCCTGGTGGTCACCCAGCACGCCTTCATGGGCGACATGACCTACCAGAACGCCGGCGCGATCTTCTTCGGCAACAAGCCGCTGCCCGGCTACCTGTGAATTCCAACTGACTGATCGGTGATTTTGATGAGCGATAAAAAAGCCCTGCGCGTCCTCTTCTGCATGGGCATCAACCAGAATTTCTTCGACGCCCCGCGTGAAGAACAACTGCAGGTCTGGGCGGCGTTCAGCCAGATGTGGAACGGCATCCACGACCTGCCCGGTGTGAAGGTGTTCGGCAACATGGACGACGACCAGAGCATGGTCGGACCCAGCACCGGCTACCCCTGGACCACCTACCTGCTGGCCGACGTACCGGACATCGAAACCGTGCACGCCGCCTGCAACCTGTTCCGCACCACGCCGGTAGGTGATGGCACCTACAAGCTGTGGCGCTACGCCAAGGTCGAGGCCCGCACCGGCCGCGAACTGATCATCCAGCGCGCGTGACCGCCATGACCGAAGCCCTTGAGCAACGCCTGCGCCAACTGGAAAGCGAACACGCCGTGCGCGCCTGCATGAACCGTTACATGGAGCTGTGCGACGCACTGGACGCCCGCACGCCCCTGGACGAACTGGCCGGCCTGTTCACCGCCGATGCGGTGTGGGAAGGCAAGGGCGCCAAGTACGCCAAGAGCTTCGGTGGCTACCAGGGCCGTGAGGCGATCCGCGCCATGTTCGCCACCTACATGGTCGAGCCGGCGCACTTCGCCCTGAACGTGCACTTCCTCTGCTCCGAGCTGATCCGCGTCGAAGGCGCGCAAGCGGTCGGCAGCTGGGTGATGTTGCAGACCTCCACCTTCGCCAGCGGCGCCTCGCACCTCAATGCGGCGCGCCTGGCAGTGAAGTTCCGCGAGGAGGAGGGCGCCTGGCGCATGGCGCACTTCCAGACCGAGAACCTGTTCAGCCGTCCGGTGGAGGCGTGGAACAGCGACGCGCACCTGCCGGTGCCCGGCAAATGACGATGGCATCCCTGTAGGAGCGAGCTTGCTCGCGAAAGGGGAGCGACGGAGGTTCGCGAGCAAGCTCGCTCCTACGGAAGCCGCCAACAAGAAATTTGAGTGAGTCGGCGTACTGCGTCGACGAGGAGTGATCGTGACCAACCTGATCGAAACCGTGAACCTGGCCAGCTCGCCGGCCGACCTGGTGCTGCACGACCGCGTGCACACCTC
>MTEW01002270.1_pt1 | contig 65899 bp, 49 predicted proteins | sample 1042681 | NCBI WGS metagenome assembly MTEW01 (sample SAMN06185811, study PRJNA358809) | soil metagenome | isolation source: soil biostimulated with citrate as carbon source | place: India | collected 2015-05-23
ACCTCACAAGCACCCACACGAATTGCTTGATTCAGTTGTTAAAGAACAGTTGGTTAAGCTTTTCGTCTCAACCGAGGTCGCGCATTCTACAGCAGCCCTTCTCTCTGTCAAGCTGTTTTTCGAATTTATTTCCGGAGAAACTCTTTTCTACTCAACCACTTGCGCCTTCGATCCGAACTTCTTCTCTCCGGCGGGAGGCGCATTCTACAGCGTTCAAAATCGCTGTCAACCACCTCTTTCAACCGCCTTCGATCGACCCGACCGAAGCACCGACAGGACCCAACCACCACCCTGTCGACCGGCGCGCATTCTACACGCCAGCTCCAGCTTTGCAAGCCCTTCACTCACTTAACTTATTGATTAACAAGAAGTTTTTGAAGCGCTTCATTGCTGAAGTGGCGCGCATTCTACCGCCAGCAGAAGGCGCGTCAAGCTTATATTTCAATTTTATTGATTTTCCAGCGCCTCGCGCAGGCCGCTGCGTCTCGCCACGCGCCGCTGCACAGCCTGCTCGAAGATACCCGCTCGGCTTTCGACCAGGCTGAACCAGTGACGAGCCCGTGTGATGCCGGTATAGATCAGCTCTTTGGTCAATACCGGATTGAGGCTATCGGGCAAGATCAGCGCGCAATGGGCAAACTCCGAGCCCTGCGACTTGTGCACGGTCATGGCGAACACGGTGTCCACCGCGCTCAGGCGACTGGGCAGGATATGCCGCAAGGCGCCGCTGCCGTCGTTGCGCGGGAATACCACTCGTAAAACCTCGCGCACAGGTGCACCTGGAGACTCCGGCGGCTCCGGCAGACGCAGCGCGATGCCGATATCGCCATTCATCAGCCCCAGGCTGTAGTCGTTGCGCGTCACTAGCACGGGCCGACCTTCATACCAGCCATGCGACTGCTCAAGCAGGCCCTGCTTTACCAGCGCTTCGGCAATACGTTCGTTGAGCGCTTCCACGCCCCATGTACCTTTACGAACCGCACAGAGCAACTGGAACTGATCGAACGCTGCCAGGACGCGACCGGCCCAACGATCCCAGGCCTGGGAGTCGGCATCTGGAGCAGGACGCTCCGCCTGCATCATCTGCAGATAATGCGCATACCCCTGCGGACGAGGCTCGCCGCCGCCCTGCCCCTCTATTAATAGTCGCTCCAGCGCACGATCCTGCTCACCTGACAAACGCAACACGTACAAATCATGTGCACCGGTTGCCAGAGTCGCGCGGGCCGACTGCGCATCGCCCAGGTTCACCGCACGCGCCAGACGGCCGATACCCGAGCCACTGCCGAAACGACGCGAGTGGCGCAGCATGACGATATGCTGCGCCAGCGCCTTGTTACCGGATATCAGCGTCGGATCGTCCAGTCGCTCGCCCGTCTGGCTTTCCAGCCAGGCACACGTCGCCTCGCTGTAGCCACCGCTTTCTGCCTCCCGGCACAGGTCGCCCAGTACCGCGCCGGCCTCCACTGACGCCAGTTGGTCCTTGTCGCCCAGCAGAATCAGACGCGCATGGGCCGGCAACGCGCCCAGCAGGCTGGCCATCATTTCCAGGTCGATCATCGAAGCTTCGTCGACCACCAGCACATCCAGTGGCAAGGGGTTGGCGGCATCGTGACGAAAATGGCGGCTGCCGGGACGGCTGCCCAGCAGACGATGCAGCGTCGTCACCAGGGTAGGAATCTGCTCACGCACCCGCTCGTCCAGCGCCAAGGACTGCACCTGCGCGCCGATGGATTCGGTCAGCCGCGCGGCCGCTTTGCCGGTAGGCGCTGCCAGGCTCAGGCGCAGCGGCTCGCCATTGGCCATGGCGGCTTCCTGCAGCAGCGCCAGAAGGCGCACCACCGTCGTCGTCTTGCCGGTTCCCGGCCCTCCGGTGATCAGGGTGAAGCGCCCCTGCGCGGCCATGGCGCAGGCCAGCTTCTGCCAGTCGGTCTGGCGCTGGCCGTCCACCACCAGCGCGTCGGGAAAGAGTGAAGCCAGGCGCGCGGCCAGATCGCTCGGGGCATCAGCGCTCGCCTGCAGACGCCGGGCGATATCGCCTGCCACCTGACGCTCGTAGTTCCAGTAACGCCTCATATATAGACAGGCGCCGCTGAGCACCAGCGGCGCACCTTCGGACTCCAGCAGCGAGCTGCCGGCACAGGCCGCCAGCCAGGACTCCAGACTGAGCCCGGCCAGTACCTGGGACGGCAAGAGCATCGCTTCTTGCGCATCCTCGCCTTCCGGCGGCAGAGACAGGGTGAAATCCGGATTGGCCAGCGTGGCCGCCAGATCGAGGCAGACGTGCCCCTGGCCCAACTGGTGGCTGGCCAGCGCGGCGCCGAGCAGCAGCAAGGGCGAAGCGTCCGGGTCCAGTTCGGCGAACAGCTGCGCCAGCGCCCGATCCAGCTCACGCAGCCAGCCACGCTCGCTCCAGGTGGAAAGCAGGGCAAAGAGTTCGGCAGGCTCATACAGCGCCGGCGCAAGCGTCATACTCATGCTGCGCCCTCCTCTGCTTCGCCCATAAACAGCGCGTCCAGCCGCTCGATCAGCTCACGAGGCGGCCGGGCCAGATAGGAGCCATGCTGCGGTGCGCGCAGAAACACATAGAGCGCGCCGCCCACATGCCGCTCGTAGTCGTAATCCGGCAGGCGCAGACGCAACTGCCGATGCAGGGCCAATACGTAGAGCACGTACTGCAGATCGTAGCGGTGGCTGACGATGGCGACCTCCATGGCTTCACGGGTGTAGGCGCTGTCGTCGCTGCCGAGCCAGTTGGATTTGTAATCCGCCACGTAGTAACGCCCCTGATGTTCGAATACCAGATCGATGAAGCCCTTGAACATGCCGTTGAGGGTGTCAGCCCGCAGCGGCTGCCTGGCGATACCCGGCAACTCGCAGTGCTGCACCCACTGATCCAGCAGCCTGACATCTACCCCACGCGCCTCGAACCAGAACTCCAGCTCAGGCTGATACTGCGTCAGTTGCGCCAACACCACGCTATCCGCGCCCGCCAACGGGAGCGGCTGGCTCAGCAGCGCCAGCAGCCAGTCCTGCAGCGGATCGATCCAGCTTTCCAGACCGCGCCGCTGGCAACGCCTGGCCAACGCCTCGCGCAACCTGGGCGGATCCTGCGCCAAGGTGGCGAAGCCTTCCTGCGCTGCCATTTCCAGCAGGCCATGGAGGAAGGTGCCGGGGTTGGGCCCACGCGGGAAGCGATGCAGGCCCTGAGCGGATGCCGGCAGCGGCGCAAGGGCCAGCAGCGGATGCTCATCGTCGATGGCGTTCTGCATCGCCGGGCTGTCGGGCGCGGCGTCCTCGTGGCGGCTGACCTGACTGGGCGCATCCTCGTCCAGACGCAGTGCACTGTAGGAGGCGATCCACCAGTGCTCGGCAGCGCGCCGCGCTGGCGTGCGCCAGTGCGGCTCGAACTGCCCTTCTTCGATCATGCGATAACGCTGCTCACTGGCCGACGGCACCGGCGCCACGGCGCTTTCGAGCCCAGCTGCGAAGGGCGTGAGCCAACCGGCGAGCTCGTTACTCGCCGCCAGCGACACGCCACCACCGAGCAGATAGCCCAACGCCGATTCGTGCAGACGCGACTTCTTGCCATTGCCGATCTTCAGATCCGCCACGCCCAGCCAGCAGGCATGCCGGGCACGGGTCAACGCCACGTAGAGCAGGCGCAGGTCTTCACCCAGGCGTTCGCGCTCGGCGCGCAGCAGACTGTCGTCATCGGCCTTGAGCACCAGGCGGCGGCGTTCTCCGTCGTGAATCTGCAGCGGCTTCTTGTCATCCACCGGGCGGAACGCGCAGATAAACGGCAGGAACACCAAGGGGTACTCCAGCCCCTTGGATTTGTGAATGGTCACCACGCGCACCAGCGCCTCGTCACTCTCCAGGCGCAGCACCTGCTCATCGGCAGCCTGCCCCTCGCCGGCCAGCAGCTCGCTCAGATGACGAATCAGCGCCAGTTCGCCATCGAGCTCGGTGGCAGCCTGCTGCAGCAGCTCGGCCAGGTGCAGCAGATTGGTCAGTACCCGCTCGCCATCGTCACGCCCCATCAGGCGCTGCGGCAGCTCGAAGTCCTGCAACAACTGACGCAGCATCGGCAGCACGCCCTGACGCTGCCAGCGCTGACGATAGTCGCGAAACTGCATGACGCGGCGCTCCCAGGTTCGCTCATCGAGGTTGAGCTGCTCCAGCTCGCTCAACGCCAGCCCCAGCGTCGCGCTGGCCAGCGCCGCACGCAGCGGGCGATCCTGATCCGGCTCGGCACAGGCGCGCAGCCACAGCAGCAGATCGCGTGCTTCCTGGGCGGCGAACACCGAATCCTTGTCGGAGAGATAGACGCTGCGCACGCCGCGTGCAGCCAGCTCGCCGCGAATGGCCTGCGCCTCGTTGAAATCACGCACCAGCACCGCAATGTCGCTAGGACGCAGAGCACTCAGCACGCCGTCCTTGATGAAGCCCGCCTGCCCACACTGCCCCAGATCCAGCAGACGCACGATCTCGCTGGCCGCACCGGCCGCCATGGCATCCAGATAGGCGCCCTTGGCAACTGGCTCGTCACTCGCCAGATGCCACACCGTCAGGGCGGGTTGCGCCTGGCCGTCGACGCTCCAGACTTCGCCTCGCCCCTGCGCGCCCACCTCAATAAACGGCAGGTCATCGCGCAGCAGGAACGCCCCCTCGCCGCCGTCACGCTGCTCGGCCCGCAGGAACACGCCGTTGACGGCATCGACCATGGCCTGGCTGGAACGGAAGTTCTTCTCCAGGTTGTAGTGCCGACCCAACGTCGCCCGGCGCGCACGCAGGTAGGTATGAATATCGGCGCCACGGAAGGAATAGATGGCCTGCTTGGGGTCGCCGATCATGAACAGGCCGCAGTCGCCGCGGTTGACCTCGACCTCGTAGAGCGTATCGAAGATGCGGTACTGCAGCGGATCGGTATCCTGGAATTCGTCGATCAGCGCCACCGGGAACTGGCGACGAATCACTTCAGCCAGGCGCACGCCGTTGCTGCCCTGCAGGGCAGCGTCCAGGCGCACGAGCATGTCGTCGAAGCCCATCTCCGCGCGCTGGCGTTTCTCCCAATCGAAGCGCTGGCGCACCCAGGCAGCCGCGTGGCGCAAAGCCGCATCAGCGGGATCGGGCAGCGCATCGAGTTGCGCCTTGAGCAGAGCCATGGCGTCCAGCGCGGGATGATCAGGCGCCTCGCCTTTCCAGGCTTCGGCCAGACCATCGGGGGTCAGGCGGGTGAAACCGGTGCCCAGGTCGGGGCGCGGTTCTTCGCCACCGGCCCACTCGCGCAACTTGGCCAGCCAGGGATTGTAGAAGCGCGCCTGGAGTTTCTTGCCGTCCACCTGCTTGGCCGCCACAGCAGCATCCAGCAGCAGCTGCAGTTCATCGGCCCAGCTCAGCCAGGGCGACTTGAGTTCGGCAAGTGCCTGCTCGCGCTGCTGCAGCGCGCCATCGAGCAGTTCGCCCAGTGCTTGCGTCGCAACCTCCCCCTCTTCGCCCAACAGCGGTCGCAGCCTGCTACCCAGCCCTGCAGGCGTCCCCCAGACACCTGCAACCCATTGCAGCGCCGCGCCCTGCAACGGATAGCAGTGCTGCCGCCAGTAATCGCGCACCACTTCGGCCAGCAGCTCGCTGTGATCGGTCTCCAGGGTCTGGCTGAACAGACTGCCGCTGTCGAAGGCATGCTCGCGGAGCATGCGCTGGCACCAACCGTGGATGGTGGACACGGCTGCCTCGTCCATCCACTGCGCCGCCAGCTCCAGACGGCGGGCGCACTCGTCCCACTGCGTCTGGGCGAAGTCACTGCGCAATTCGCGCAGCAGATCATCGCCTTGGGCATCACCACGAAATACGGTCGCGGCCTCGACCAGGCGCGCGCGAATCCGGTCGCGCAATTCGCGGGTGGCCGCGTCGGTGAAGGTCACCACCAGAATCTGCGGCGGCAGCAGGGGCTCTCGGAACGCGGCGTCGCCGCCATGGCCGAGAATCAGCCGCAGGTAGAGCGCGGAAATGGTGAAGGTCTTGCCCGTGCCGGCGCTGGCTTCGATCAGGCGACTGCCGTGCAGGGGAAACGTCAGGGCCAGAGGGCGCTGTTGACTCATGCTGCGTCCTCCTCAAGCGCCCGGGGGTTGCTATCAAGCAGCGGCTGGTAGAGCCGCTCGCTCCATGCCGGAAACTGGCCATCGGCGGTGAGCGCGGCGTAGTCCGGGAACTGCCTCGCCAGGCTGGCGCTACCCTGGACTTCACCGGCGAGGTTGTAGGTGCCCTCGTAGACGCTGCGAGCCTTGTCCTCATTGTTGTCCTGCAACCAGGCCAGCGAGGTTTTCAGGGCGACCGGCAACGGCGCCTGCATACCGGCACTCCAGGCTCCCAGCCAGATCGTCAAAATGCGCGCAGCATGCTCGGTCGGTACAGGTTCGAACGCCAGGCTGCGATCTTCCCCCACTAGCAGCGTGGTCAGCGGCACGCCGCAGGCCGCGGCGATGACGTGCAGCACGTAGGGGCGCAGCAGGCGATGCCACTTCCAGCTCTTGTCCTTGTGCAACGCACCCGGCAGCAGCTCCAGACGCGCCAGGCTGCCGTCGGCCTTCTGCCGCAACCCGGCAAGCCATCCGTCGAGCTGAACACCGGCTGCAGCGAAAGCCAGGCGCTGCGGTGACTCCAGCAGGGTCGGCCAGCACAGGCAAAGCCCCTGGTAGCGCTGCACCTGCGCCGGCAGCGGCTCCAGCAGGGCGTTGCGGTACTGCTCGCCAAAGCCGGCCAGTGGCAGGACACCGCTGCGTTGCAGGCGATCGGCAGCCGACCTTAGCGCATCGTCGCTGTCCCCCTCGCCTGCGACTGCCGCCTTGAGCAGCGCTTCTTGCAACTGATAGCGCTGCAGGCCGTCGACGGCGAAGGGTTCGCTGTCGAGCTGCGCCTGCTCTTCTTCGTCGAGATACACCTTGAGCCGACGGGTGAAGAAGCACTTCACCGGATCGCGCAGGAACGACTGCAACAGCTCGGGCGTAAGCTGTTGTCCCTCCTCCCAGGCGGGCAAGGACGCAGCACTTTCGCAGGCCGAGACCTGGCCATGCAGGGCTGCCCACTCGTGGGCATAACTGAACAGCCGCCCCTGGCCATCGAAGTAGCGGCGGCTGAAGGGTTGCAAGGGGTGCTCGGTGGTCAGCCCGTGCAGCAGATCGCCGCCACCGGCCAGCGTCCAGGCGCTGGCAAGATGGTCACGCAATTGACCTACCAGCACGGACGGTGGGCGCTCGCTGTTGTCGCGAATGCTGCGCCCCACCCAGCTGATATACAGACGATCGCGCGCCGCCAGCAGCGCTTCCAACAGCAGATAGCGGTCATCCTCGCGGCGCGAGCGGTCACCGGGGCGGTAATCGCCTGCCATCAGGTCGAAATCCAGCGGCGCCTGGCTGCGCGGATAATCGCCATCGTTCATGCCCAGCAGGCAGACCTGGCGGAACGGAATCGCGCGCATCGGCATCAGGGTGCAGAAGTTCACCGCACCGGCGAGAAAACGCTGGCTCAGCCGTCCCTGGTCGAGCCCGTCCAGCCAGGCCTCACGCACCACCGGTAGAGTCAGCGCTTCGTCCAGCGTCGCGGCCTCGCACAGCGCCAGCCAGGCATCCAGTGCATCGAGCAGCTGGGTCGTCAATACTTCTTCACGGTCGCTCTGCAGCTGAAAGAAGTCGTCGAGCAAGCTGCGCAGACGCTCGCCCCACCGCACCGGCGTGGCCGGCTCGCGCAACTGCTGCAGGTGCCGATCGAGGCTTTCCAACAGCCGCGTCACCGGGCCGATCAGCGCGGCATCGAGCCCGCCGATTTCGTCGTACGGCTCGATGCCGGCGAAGGCGTCGCCCGTACCCACCGCGTAGCCCAGCAACATGCGCCGCAGGCCGAAGCGCCAGGTGTTCTGCTCCAGATTCTCACCCAGGCCCAGCGACTGCCGCTGGCTCGAATCCAGCCCCCAGCGCACACCGGCGCCTTCCAGCCAGCGGCGTAGGGTGGGCAACTGCTCCTCGGCGATGGCGAAGCGCTGACGCAGCGCGGCGACATCCAGCAGATCGAGAATCTCGCTGACGCTAAAGCGGCTGTCCGGCAGGCGCAGCAAATGCTCCAGTGCGATGACCATCGGCTCCTTGCCGCGCAGCCCCTGGTCGGCCAGGGTAAAGGGAATGAAGCGCGGATCGTCGCTGGCGAACTGGCCGAACACGGCCTGAATATGCGGTGCGTAGGCGTTGACGTCGGGCACCATGACGATGATGTCGCGCGGGCGCAGCGTGGCGTCCTCGCTGAAACAGGCGAGCAACTGGTCGTGCAGCACCTCCACCTCGCGCTGAGCGCTGTGGGCGATATGAAAGCGCAGCGAATGATCTTTGGCGGGGTCGACGGGAGGCCAGGTGCTGCGTGTTTCCGCCAGCGGACGCAGGTCGAGGATGTCGTTCTGCAGTTGGCCGAGCAGGCTGTCCTCACTGGCCGGGCTGAACAGGTCGATACGGTCGAACTGCTCGCGGTAACGCTGCGGCTCGTCGTACTGATCCAGCAGGTTGATGTAGTCGCGCCCCTGTTTGCCCCAGGCTGCCAGCAGCGGCTGCCCGTGCTGGTGCATGTCCTCCTGTTCGAACAGACCGATCTGCGCGCCCGGCCTGCCCTTGCGCTGCTGGCGACGGTACTCGTGGCGCAGCAGGTCCTTGTCCTCGACGATATCGCCCCAGTGGTGCTGACAGGGGTTGTGTACGTACAACATGACTTGGCTGAAGCGCGCCATGGCCGCCAGCGCCTCCAGCACCTGGGCCGGCAACGAAGAGATTCCGAAAACGGTGATGCGCCGCGGTAGTCCGGCTGGCGGCGCGTCCAGCTCGGCCAGACGGGCGACGAAGCGTGGATGCACGCCGGCGCGACTTTCGGCCAGATGCTGCTCGCCAACGTCCGCCAGCAGGGCGCGCCACAGCGCGGGTTGCCAGCGTGAATCGCCCTCCAGTGGCCGCTCGCCGCCGCGCGAGGTGCGCAGGCGATCCTGCCCCGCCGCCCAGTCGGCCAGCCAGTCGGCGCGGTAGACCTGATACTGGTCGAACAGATCGGCCAGACGCTCGGCCAGTTGGTGGCGCTTGCGCAAGTCCTGGTCATCAGCAAGGAAGCGGCGCAGCGGAGCGAAGGCCTCCTCGGCCAACAGACCCGGCAACAGCCGCATCAGGCGCCAGGTCAGCGGCGCCTTGTCCAGGGGCGACTCTTGCGGAATCGCGTCCTTGCCCAGCACGTTGCGATACGCCTGCCAGAGAAAGCGCGCCGGCAGGTCAACGTCCAGCGCCGCCGCAATCCCGCAGCCGTCACGCTCGGCCAGCGCCAGCTTGAGCCACTGGGCGATGCCATTGCTCTGCACCAGCAGCACTTCGTTCTCCAATGGCCGCAGCGGATAGCGCCGCATCCACTGCACTGCCAGCGCACGCAACTCTTCGAGGTGGTTGCCGTGAATGACGATAAGGCCGGGGGACAACTCCGGGCTGGCGGGCATCGACTGACTCCTGTCGAAAATCGAAGCGCAAGTTTGCCAGCATTTGGCGACAAGGTGCGTCATCGATGGCTATACCCACCAACCCACCTAGAACTGCTAAAGCCCGCCCGAAAACGAAAAGGCCGGTCAACGACCGGCCCTGATGGTGATAACCGAAGACGTCAATCGACCATGAGCTTGTCGCGATTTTTCTCCAGAGTCGCCGCGCCAATACCTTTGACTTCGAGTAACTCGTCAACCGAAGCGAAGTTACCGTGAGCTTCTCGATGAGCCACGATTGCCTGAGCCTTGGTTGCGCCAATCCCAGCTAACTCACGCTGGAGAGTCTCGGCATCAGCGGTATTCAGATTGACGGTTATCGCCTGAGCAACCTGCGCAGAGGTTGCATCGGCAGGCTCAGTCTTCGAAGGTTCTGCTGCCGAGACAGCAAGGGAGAGGGAGGTGAGAAGCGCGAACAAAACAGAGGAAAGGCAGCTTTTCATCATCTTAACGTTCCTTGTAAGTGAATGAGACAAGCACGTTAGGCTCGATCGTCAACCTAGACGCTATTTCCTTGCTGTCAAATTCGACTCAATGGCGAGCGCGAAAATAGAACACCAAGGTGTCGCTTGCCTGGACTCTACGCGACGAACACTCAATGCTCGCTGAAAGCCGCAGCCCTGAACCCGTCAAGTAGTTTGGAGGAGAGATGGCGGGATGAAACAGTCCCGCAAAAGCCCCTGATACAAAAAAGCCTGGTCATCACTGACCAGGCTCTAATGTAGGGATTTGTTGGTCGGGACGGAGTGATTCGAACACTCGACCCCTTGCACCCCATGCGCTTATTTAGTGGATTTCCATAGATCACCATAGACAACCACAAACAACGCAAAGCCTAGTATTCACGGGGATTTCAGGCTATTTTACCTTCCTGTAGCATCCACCATCGTCCACCACCAGGCAAGCGTTTCGGTGGCACAAAAGTGGCACAAAATTCGGGCGCGAAAAAAATTACTAGGGGTAGAGAGTGGCCAAGCTGACGATCAAACAACTGGAGGCTTTCACTGCTGAAGATCATGGAAAGGTCTTCCGAGAGGATGGAGGGCTGGTTGCCGAGGTGCGAGCTGGCGTACGCGGAGTCACGGTTCAGTTCAGCTATGAATTCAAACTGGATGGCTCCAGAACCCGAAAGCGACTGGGCAGTTGGCCGAAGAAAAGCCTGGCGCAAATCCGATCTGAGCGCGACGAAGCGCGGGCACTCGTCACGAAAGGCTTGCACCCTACCCTTGCCGCCAAAGCAGCCCGGATCGAGGCTCAAGCTGCGATTGCCACCACTATTGCTGAAGCAGAGCGTGAAGCCGCCGAAAACAAAACAGTGGCCGACCTGTTTGACGAATGGATACGCGATGGCGTCTCCCGCCAGGATGGCAATGCCGAATTGATTCGAAGCTTCAAAAAGGACGTGCTCCCCCTCATTGGCAAGAAGCCGCTGCGCAGCCTGACAGAGAAAGATCTGCTCACCGTCCTACGCTCGGTCAAAGCACGCGGCCTGAACCGTACCGTCGTGATCCGCAGCAAGGACATCGGCCAGATGCTGCGCTGGGGAGAAAAACGTAAGCCGTGGCGCACCCTGATGGCAGACGGCAACCCCGCCGACCTGATCGACGTCAACAAGCTGCTCGACCACGACTACGAAGAACAACGCGACCGCCTGCTTGCGCCGGATGAGATCCGCGAGCTACGCGATATCTTCGAACGCCTTGAGCGTGACTATGAGGCGCTACCCGCCGGCCAGAAATACTCAGGCATTCGCCCAGTCAACCTACGTGTCCAGTGTGCTGTATGGATCTGCTTGAGTACGCTTTGCCGTATCGGCGAGCTACTCAAATCCGAATGGCGCCACGTGGATCTGGAGAAAGGCACTTGGTTCATCCCGGCCGAAGCGACCAAGGGCCATAAGGGTAAGCGCCAGGATCACCACGTCTTTCTTTCAGCCTTTGCTCTTAAGCAATTCAAGCGACTGCACAAAGAAACCAGCGATACACCGTTCTGCTTCCCCAGCAAGGATGGAGAAAACCACGTCGACACCAAGACGGTCAGCAAGCTCATCGGAGACCGACAGTGCCGTTTCAAGAACCGCAGCAAGCCTCTGGCGGGCCGCCATCACGACGACTCGTTGGTACTGAGCAATGGCACCAAAGGTGAATGGACACCACATGACTTGCGCCGTACTGGTGCGACCATGATGCAAGAGCTGGGTGTCACACTGGAGATCATTGACCGCTGCCAGAACCACCTGCTAGGCGGATCCAAGGTACGCCGGCACTATCTACACCACGACTATGCGAAGGAGAAAACCGAGGCCTGGGGCATTTTGGGAGACCGTTTGGACGTAATTTTGGCATCCCGCTCAACAGACTAGGCTGCTTGCTCCTTTATGGAGACCGACCGCTCGTAGCTTGTCGTTTGTCAAAATGCTCTGGATCGGTACCTGGCATTCAATCGGACCTGCAGAATTTCTTTACATGTACGCATAGCCATGCTGGCTCTGTGCCCGCGAAGCAGATATGGTTTAGCGGTTTAAACATTGGCCTCGGCGCAGAGCAGGGTTCCGCATACCACTGCCTTCAAAACTTTGAGGCACGGAAAACTAGAACAGGGAGAGCCTCAATGAGTGCAAGCGAAGCAGTCGAACTTGCCAATAACGCGCTGGGCGTCATTCAGGAAATCGAGAACCGCGCCTCCGAAAAATTGGCCAACCGGGGCAGCGATGCTACGGGCGCCTTAGCTGCAATCAACACATTTAACGGCTCCACGGTTGTTGATCGCATCGCCGCTATCACCGACAGCGTGACCCAGTCGCTTCTTAACCTGGTTCGCGAACCAGCCATTTCCCGCGTCACCGTTGAGAGGGACGAAGGTGAAATAGACACCTACTATATCTGTCGTACAACAGGAATCTCGCTGAACGGGGCGAAACTCGCAAGCTATCGGACTGATCTTGGTCGTCTGGCCTCCCGCGGCGCCGGTGAAGAAGTGGAAGTTCAGATCGGTGACACACGGGTTGCACTGCGCGTTCTAGAAAACCTGGAGCTGAAGCCCAACAAGGCTGATGGTCAGTGGGACTCTATCGGGGGAATTTGGCGACGCGAGGATGAACCGCCCCAGACCATCCCCTCGCTACGCAAACTTATCGCGCCCCATGATCAGGACGATTTTGCGGCAATGCTGGCTGGAAACACTGACGACGAACAAAAACTCGTCGAAGGCCTGCGTCACCAGATTCGTAGCGCCATGGCGCTACGTGACCAAGCGATCCTGGATAAATTCCAGGACGATATCTTCCGCTTACCGATTGATCGTCAATTGATCATTCTCGGCCCACCGGGCACCGGCAAGACCACTACGTTGATTAAACGTCTAGGTCAGAAGCTTGACTGGGAGGCTTTGGACGAGCACGAACGCTCCTTGCTGAATGCAGCCCATTACCGCTCACGCTGGGTGATGTTCACCCCTTCGGAACTCCTCAAGCATTACGTCAAGGAAGCCTTCAGCCGAGAAAATGTCCCGGCCTCCGATGAACACATTAAGACTTGGGCTAAGCGCCGACATGAGCTAGCAAGATCCGTATTCGGCATCTTGAAAACCAATACCGGCGGCACGTTCATCCTCAAAGAAGATCGCCATCATTGCGGTACGGAGACCATCGACGACCCTTGCCATTGGTTCGATGCAGTTAAAACCTTTCATCGCCACCGGATCATCAAAGACTTGCAGGAGGGAGCGACCCTACTTCGTGACTCGGCTCCAGAGCATACCCGACCAGTTGTTGATCAAGTACTGAGCGCGGTCCCAGATACAGAATCAGGACAGTTGCTCGAAGCCTATGCTGCCTGGAATGATTTGGAAGATCGGATCGAGCCATTGCTTAAGGCAAGCCGCGAGAAGACAGACAAGCTTATTAGAGAACAAGGCAACCTTCTCTACAACAAGAATAAAAAAGTATTTTCTGAACTTGCTAGCTTTTTGGATACGCTCGGACAAAGCGACGACGAAGATGATGACGGCGCAGAGTTTGATGACGATAGCGGCGAAGAAACTATACAGCCTTCGCATAATGAGGTGCAGAAAGCGTTCTTGGCATTCCAACGCTTCCTACAAAGCTATGCCCGCAGCCGCTACCGCGGACGTAGTCTGGGCAAGACCAGTCGGGCTGCACGCATTCGGGACTGGCTCGACGAACGCGTGCCCTCAGATGAGTGGCTGAAGAGCCTGGGCGGCGAGATGACCTTCCAGAATGCGCTACGCCGTTTCCGTAATGCCTGGAAACGCTACGTTTTGGACGTTCCGATCAGTTACCGAGCGTTTCGTCGTCAGTGCCTTCTTGATCAGACGTACGGATATCAACGCCCTGAAAGCCCTACCCACATCGACACTACAGAACTCGACGCGATCCTCCTTCTGATGCTCAGCGCGGCTCGAGAGCTGATCCAACAGGACTTCGTGAGGCGCCACCTCGATCAACCTAGGTTTACCGAGCTACTCAGAATCTCGAACCAATTTCAGTACCAGGTACTGGTCGATGAGGCGACCGACTTTTCAGCGCTTCAGCTCGCCTGCATGGAAAACCTGAGCGACCCCCGCACCAGGTCGTTCTTTGCTTGTGGAGACTTCAACCAGCGGATCACCGGCAATGGCCTAAGAAATCTTGAGCAATTGAAATGGATATCTGATCGCCTGAGGTATCAGCGCATCAATACGGTGTATCGACAGAGCCGACTGTTGAACGCATTCGCCAGCGAGCTGCTTAGCCTGATGGGGGGCGACCTTGAGGCTTCCGGCAGCCTGCCAGAGCATTCAACCCACGAAGGAGTCATGCCAGTCCTGGCAGAGAATCTTGATAGCAAGTCTATCTCCAGCTGGCTGGCGGATCGAATTGGTGAGATTGAGCGGCTGGTTAGGGAAATGCCGAGCATTGCCGTGTTGGTTCCCTCGGAAAAACATGTGAAGCCGATGGCTGAAGCCCTAACGGAGCAGTTGGAGTCCATAAACCTGCGTGCAGTCGCGTGTGTCGACGGTCAGACCTTGGGAGATGAGACGGACATCCGTGTGTTCGATATGCAGCATATCAAGGGTCTTGAGTTCGAGGCGGTCTTCTTTGTCGGTGTCGACGAACTCGCAACGACGAAGCCAGAACTGTTCGAGCGCTACTTGTATGTTGGCGCAACCCGCGCCGCAACATATTTGGGAGTAACCTGCCATCATGCCCTGCCGGCACGCTTGAAAGCGCTTCAACAGAGATTTGTCGAAAGCTGGTAAGTGAGCCAGGAAGCTTCCTGAGCTGAGGAATCTGTTGCCTCAGGAAGCCCCCAATTATTCACCCCTCTGATTACAACCGCTTAAAGGGCTTGAAGGACCAATTCCAACAAAGTCCTACCAGCGCCCACTGCACAATCGAGCCTGGCAAACTGGCGAGGATCATGGACACGACTGACTTACAACCTACTCCACAATCGCCTTCAAAAACGCGTCCCTAGCATCCTGATAGAACTGGATATCAATCTTCGTGGCCATGTCATCAGACAGGTCATAGAGCTGACGCCGGCAGGTGACCGGCATCAGTAGGGCACTAGCCCCCTTCTCTACCGCCAACTCGGCGATGCTCACCGGGTTAAGCACAGGCTCGATAGACCCACCCAGGTTGATCTCGCCCACCACAATCAACCCGCCCCGAACAGACTTCTTCAACAGGCTGCTACACATCGCAATCAAAGCCGCGACACCGAGCTTGGAGCCGCGCTTGGCCGCATCAAAAGCGCGCAGCTGGACAGTGAACTCATGTGCGCGAGGATCGCGATCACCAATCAGCTGGGAGGCGCGAGCGTAGAGATTTTGCTCCGCGTAACGCACCGACTCCTTGAAGGCTGGCGGCACCGGATTATTGAGGATCTTCACCCCAGAACCTGGCCCTTCGTTGACCTCAATCCGGTAAAGCCCCGCGTTATCATCGATCTCTGCCCCACCCTCACTGATTGTCCAGATCTGGCCGGGCTCTAGGGGATCATCGCCGATCTCGTTATCCGCACGCAGTTCAGGGGTCGCAACGAACTTTTCGACGCCGTCATCACCGATGAAGTAGCTGAAGTGGGTGTTTCGAAACTCAGCAGAACCAATGCGCTTCTGCTGCTCTTTGACCCGGCGGCGAACCTCAAGAGCAAGGCGCGTGGCCCACTCCAGGTCTTCATCTGCAACTGTCTGAGAGGAGTCGGGATAGAGCAGCTTGAGAAGGCCGGACACCGTCTTGTTCACCGCATTGGTATCTCGGCCGCTCAAAGCACCGCCCAGATGGACTCGGTTCTGCAGCGCACTGACCCTGCTCTCATAGCGGAGACGGCTCAGGCACTCCGAGAAGAAATCACTCACTAGCCCGAAATGGTCGGTGGTCAGCTCGCGATTCATCTTGGGCACATCCCAACCCGGCAGGAAGCAATGGATCCGATCCATCCAGGCGGTGTCATCACGCATTTCCTGAGGCAGAGGGCCAAACAGATGTCCCACTCGCTGCTGGTGCTCAACGTCTACATCGAAATTTCCCACAAAGACCAACGAACCATCGGCCCGGATGCTCTCCTTACCGCGGCTGAATTCGCCCGACTCCATGTACCCTTTCATGATGTTGATGCCTTCCTTCGAATCGAAGGAAATGCCGCTGATCTCGTCAAAGCAGACCACGTCGTACTGGCACACCAGACCTCTCTGGCCGCTGGCGTTGTTGACGAACATCTTGGCAATGGTTGCCTTGCCGCCTGATATCAGGTGCGCATAGGGGGAGACCTGTTGAAACAGATGGCTCTTACCCGTACCGCGAGGCCCCAGTTCAACCAGGTTGTAGTTCCGCTCAACAAACGGAACCATACGGAGCAGGAGCGCATCCTTAGCTCGTGCATCCAACTTCTCAGGTTCAAGACCGATGGATCTCAGCAGAAAGTCCTTCCACTCCTCACTGCTGAAAGACTTTCGCGCTTCTCCAAGGGTATCGAGCACGTCGCGCTTCGAAAGCTGAATGGGCCGCAAATCCTGCACGCCAAACGGATTACCTCGCTCCTCCGCTATCGCGGAGTCGTACTCCAGCGTGATTTCCGCATAGAAACCACCAGTCAGCAGGCGCTCGTTATCGTCCACTAACTTGTCTGCGATGCGAACGTTTGTGAGCTGCACACTGGGCAGGCTTGCGAGATAACCGTTGTCTTTCTGACTGAAGCGCGCACTCACAAGATCGATCAACTTCACCGTGCCGTTCTTGTATGCACGCGCCTTGAACAGCTCCTCCTCGCCGGCCTTGACGGTCCGGGAGGAAAGCTGACGTTCTACGATCTCGATACCCTCTTCGATCTCATCGGGATCGGTGCTGGCGCAGTATCGACCCAACAAAAACTCGACAACATAGGTCGGCACAGGGAATTGCCTGGCAAAGGTCCTAACCAGATCCTTGCGGACGATATATCCCTCAAAGGCTGCCGCAGCTTTCGAGTCAAGAGTATCCAGTTCGATCACGCTTCATCTCCAACCAAGGTCGCCTGCTTAGCGAGCACGTTCCCTGCACTGTCCAAAACAACCACCACAACTGCATCCCCTGCCCGATCATCATCCTCCACAGGCAGGCTGCATTTTCCAGCCTTAAGGCTTTTGGCACGCACAAGCGAGCTTGCCGGATCCGCAGGGCTGCTGCGCAGATCGACACTCAGATCAGCCGCTGTGCTTTGTACCTCTACGCGACAGGTCAAACCCAACCACTGCACCTTTGTGATAGCCGCAGCGCTTAGCTTCAGCGACGGCGCAGATGTACTGAACACTTCGATGATCGGCGTCAAACACTCCTGCAGGCTCAAGCCGCCGTGATCGTAGTGACGCCCAGCAAGGAAGGCACTGGCTCCAGGCGCAACGGCAATGGTTTGCTCTGGATTCCAGCGCCAATTGACGGTGGGCAGAGTGGTCTGGACGGTGCCCTTGATTTCAGCACAGCGAGCCCAGCGCACCTCTGCAAGGTGCTTAGGCAGATCGACTTTAGCCATCGGCTGTGGCGTCAAAAGCCAACCGTGATCCGTGACGATACGGATTTTTCGCCAGCCGGCCTGCAGCAGCTCCTCAACGCGTAGGTATACATCCTGCAGCAAAGAATCAATCCGGCCTGCCAGGCGCAGATTGTCTACGTGGCCTGCTTCATCGATATTGCCGGTCTGCACCCAGGCCAATCCTTGCGGATCACCATTCTCCTCAGCCCCCAGGACTTGCCAACCGTCCTCTTCCATTAACTTGCGGAAGTAATGAGCACTCAACGGCTTGTCCTCAGCTTTCAAGCTGGGCTGGAAGTCAGTATCGGTTGTGCGTCCCGTTACCTGCTGATGGATAGGCATGACAGCAGCTTTGGCCGTGGCCGTCACGGAAGGCAGTGCCGCCCAGTTTGACCGCTGTCTAACCTCGCCCAAGCTCTGCAGGCGACCGACCAAACGCTGCGCCACGTCATAACGCAGTCCATCTACAAAGAAAACGACCTCACTGGAGGTTTGATAGGTGGCAACAGCTTCATTGACACCGTCGCTCCCTGGATAGCCTTTCGCTCTCACCAGCTGCTGGAAGTTCAGCGCCGTCTCGTGCAGCCAGGGCGTATACAGACTGTTGAGGATATCCCTCACCAACAACTGAACTGACGGCTCTCGGGCCATCGCCAGGGCTCGGAGTTGAGCATCGTCAACGACCCAATAATGGCTCCGATAATGCTCGGCCATTTCCTCGGGGGTAGTGCCGGAAAGACCACTGTCAGCAACTGTTTTAGCAATCAGCACCAGCGGTTCGAGCAACTGGGCAATAGGCGCTAACCCCATCTCCGCCCATACCCATGACCGACGCACACCGTGGTGGGCATCAAGATCAATAAGCCCCTTACGCAGCTCTTTGCTACCGCAAGTGGAAAGCGAACGCAGCTGCGCCAACAGATCGTTTTCCTGCTGCTGGTTGTAGCTTGGATAGGTCGAGACATCCGCTGCCAGGTCTGGCTGGCAACGCATCAAGACACTCGGCAGCCTTGAAAAAGCAGCGGTGTTCTCAATGAACCGTTCCCAGATGCGTGCCCAGGGCCCCAACCGGGCGCAAAGATTCTCTGCTGCGACTAGATCGCCATCTTTCTCGGGATGAACCAAAAATTCGCTATGGCAGATGCCGACAAAGGCATCCCAACGAGCCCCAGCCCAACTGGCCTGAACAGCCTTACTGTCACTGAGCCACGTCAGCACATCTCGTACGCTGTCGGTACTGAGAAGCTGGTTAAAATCACTGGCCTCTAGTCGCCGGCCTTGGAGCTGTGAAACATCAGTATCGAGTAATGGCTCAAGCGCACGCAGCATTGCTGTTTGGGTTTTGGCGTCCTGCGCAACATCCAGCCCCAAGCCACCAGTGCGAGAAATCAGAAACGCATTGACGGTCCAGTCCTTGGCGTTCAACTGGCTCCACAGCACGCCGCGATACTGCAACTCGGCCAAAGGCTGCAGTTCCACAGGGCATGCTGTGATCGCCCTTAAATCCTGCCGGCTCACCCCTGGCAAATAGATGATCGGGGTCTGGCCAACCGGAAGGGAAATCTCAGGCAACGCATCCGCGATTACACACTTGAGCCATATGGCCGGGCCTTGCCGGTGATCGGGCTTATAGCTTCCGAGTGAAAAAAGCTCCGGAAGCGCGCTTTGGAGTTGACCAAGCACAGGCAACCACTCGCGATCCTTGTCAGGCCAAAGGATCGCTGTAGGTGCAACCTGGGAACTGGCGTTGTACTGCGCTGCAGCACGAAGGCTCGCAGCCAAAGCCTCAAGTACGGTCATCAATTTGCTCACAATCAAAAACAGAAAATGCCTGATTCGCTACGCCAAACGCCAGCTGGCAGAAAGCGCTTTCAAAAGATCCTTCTGGCGAGCTTCAACCTGCGCAGGTGTCCACTCATGCTGGTGCAACACTTGGCTTGTCAAAGCATACGGCGTTACGCCACTGCTACCGGCGAAATACGCGGACTTTTTCTTGGCAAAGTCATAGTTCAGGGCCTTAGAATTTCTGGCACGCGTCAGAGGCACCAGGTTCGCCAAGCGATGCAACCATTGCATCCGCATAACGGCGTCTGGCCAAGTGGTTGCCCACTCGCTAGCAGGATCGACAGTTTGAGGCAGGATGTGCTCGATTGTCAGGACATTCGGCGTGTAGTTGGCCGCCATCGCGGAGACAAATGAGTCCAAGCGCAAGATCAAATAGTTGCGACGTCGGGCGGTCATCTCATAGACGTTCCCATCCAGGGCTCGCAACATCTCAGCGCACTCACCCGGTGTTAGCTCGACTCGGTCGACGTAAACCCCTTTCAGAATGTCCTCGATGACCAGGGCATAACGCTCAATACGCTGGTTCACATTCTTGGCAGTCAGGTGCAAGAAGGCTGCCAGGCGTTCAAGCCGAGAAATGAAGTCCAACACAGCCGCTGCATCATTGCCTTCTCGCGCCAGGAAGGCTATCGCTACAGGCAGCCAGTCTGAGTTGTCGATCCTGTTCAGCCAGGTGAAAAGCTCATTAATTTTATCGGCCGAGGATGTCGAAACGTACCGGCACTGCTTGGCGATCAAATAGGCCTCGGCATAAGGCGCTACCACCTCATCGACCAGGGCCTCAGAGGATGTCACCTGGCTCAGCACGTGATCCTTGAATTCCTCAAGCAGCATGCGCCGAGCCTTAAAGCGGGCATAGATCATCCGAATATGACCAAAAAGCTCGTTAAAGCCATCGCGGCCGGTCGCAACCTCAAGGTCTTCCCAGCGATCATTGAAAGCTTCACGCTTGTCTTCCGGAAGCTTGCCGATGACCTCCGCTTTAATGATATCTGTCGGTAGAAGATCCAAACCTCGGTTGTTCAAAACCGAGAAGACCCTGAAGGCCGACTGTTGACTTGGGGTGGTGACGGTAACCAGAAAGCAGCGCATCAAAAGAAATGAGCCGAAGTTCACCAGAGCGGCTTCTTCACCTCGAAATTTTTCCTGAAGCCGCTCGATCAACAGGCGAGCATTACCCTGAATGTTTCGCTGCGACTCATTCGCAAGTTGCGCAGGATCAATCTGCACCAGATCAGCAAATCGCAACCCCTGAACATACTGAGCGAAAAATTCTCGATCTTTTTCTCTCAAGGCTAAACGCGGCTTGGGATTCAGCTTCAAAGCCACGTTACCCGGTTCACGAATAAAACTATAAAAGGATGTATGGTTATCCCCGGACAACAGGGACGTCAGGGTTGAAAGCAAAATTGTTAGGGTTGTTAAACGCTGCTGCCCATCAATAACCTCAGCCGCGGGCTTACCCTCATCCTTGATAAGAACAATCGATCCCAGAAAGTAGCTGTCCTCGACCTCATTCCTAAAAAAATCATAGAGATCATCAAACAGCTCACCTGCCTGATCTTTTGTCCAAGCATAAGGGCGCTGATAAGGCGGGATGACATAGTCGAATTCAGAGCTAAATATTTTTGACAGCGGATACTCGGCACCACTAATTTTTTTGCTCATCTAAAACTCTCAGGTCATCCCAGGCTTTGCAGGAAAAATAGTTATTGGATACAGCTGAAAATCTGCCCAAGATACAGTTCTTTTCTCGAGCTACTCAGCTTTTAAACTTAATCGTATTTCACAGTAAAAAACCTGCAATCCCTACGCCCGCCAACGCAATGGTAAGCAGGCTCATACCAATGACCATGCGTTTGCTCTGAACCGAATGCTGCAAGCCCAGCTCGTTCAAACGCAGCTCCATAGCTTCAGCACGCTGTGATGCTGCAACCATCTGCTTGTTTACAGCCACCTCAACTAGTTGCGGAAGAGTTGTTTCAAACTGCCGCAAGCGTTCCTCAAGCCTCTGCAGAAGCTTGGCCTGGGATGCGTCGGACTCATCACGAACTTGTTGGAGCTGCTGTTCAATTTCCCGCAGGAGCTGTCGATTGACTTCTGCAACTCGCTCTTCAGTGGCTTCAACGCGTTGGACGCATCCAACTAACTTACGGGCTTGATCGGCCGTAACGCCTTTAGCCTCCATAAGCCCTTGGTTAGCTTCACGTATTGCTTCTTGTTGAACTTCAAGCTTCTTTTGATGCTCAAGAATCTCCAGATTTTGCTGCTTAAGTTGCTCCGCCTGTTCCTCTAGCATTTCCTGCTGACGCAACAAGACCTTTTGTTGATCACACAATACCTTGGAAATAGCAGTGTTAAATATCAACAGCTGTGAAGAATGGCGATTCAGATTCGCCACTGTGGTGGTTAGCCTTAGCTGAGCATCCTTGACAGTATCCTCACTGTTGTTCCACCAATTACTAATAGCATTACTGTTGGCTTTGGCCATTCTTGCCCAATGCAAACGATCGGCGGCGCTACTAGCTTCTTGTTGAGCGCCGATGACTGCCGAAATCAATTCTTTAACACAACTTTCCCCGATCAAACTCTCTGGCAAATCTGCGGAGGATAGGGCATTAACAATCTGGACTTCCTTACCTGTCAAACTGCTCATAGATCTACCTTTTATTAAAAAAATCGTCCAGCATGGCCTCAGTTTCATCAAGATACGAAATCATTTCTTTCGTTTCTTCAACCTGAGCCTCCGCGCTCGACACAACATGGTCCAGGCTAAAAACTGTTGCCTGTGAGGCCATACCAGCAGCAGCAAACGTCTCACCTGTCCGCTGGTAGCTCTTGATCGACTCGGCATACATGGCGATTGCTGCAAGCGAAGCCTCGGCATGGCTGACCATATCGCTGGCAAATCTATCGGAGAGCTTTGCGTCAGCTGCAATGGCATCTAAGAGTTTCTCGTCATACGCGTAACGATAACGCTCGAAGAGACTATCCAGCTGGTAAGCCAGGAACGCGGACAGCAGCCCCGTCATGATGCCAATCAAAACCCCGGAGACCGCATCGGCGACAGGAATAAGAAAAGGCAGAGTCTTTAGAAAAGTCGCCACACTTTCCTGCAGCATAAAGCCAACACTGGTAACGATAACCAGCGTTAATATCTTCAGCCCCTCCTGCAGTGCCTCACTGGATGTCATGCCTTTAGGTGGGAACATGATCATCTTGAAAGCTTTGACCAGCCCCAGCAGCCCCTCGCGGATGATGGTCACGAAGCGCTTGGCCGTCGAAAGAAAGTTGTTGATCAAGAAGGTGATCAGGTTGCTCATAAAGCCACTGACCCCACCCTGAAAGGCTTGGGAAGCAGCTGCGGGGATTTTCTTGACCACAGAGGCTATCACGCGCTGAAGACGCTCTTTAATCTCCTCGAAGAGCGTCTTGCCTGCCTCAACGCCAGCCTTGATCAGTACTTTGAATTCGTTAAAAAGACCATTCACTAACTCGGTCAGAAGTAAACCCAACGACTGCCGGAGCCCCATCAGAGCTGCCTGTTTGGCACCGGTTTGTAGCAGCTCAGTTGTTTGTTTCTTAAGAAGAGCAGTGTCTGCCGTACGCTCAGCGTGAGCTTTGGCTTTGGTATGCGCATTGTCGACCAACTCTTCGTTCAGGCCGTACTCTTCAGCATTTGTAGTGCCGTCAGCTCGCTCCTTTTCAGCCCACTCTTTAAGATCCTGGGCTTTTTTAGAGGCATTAGCTGGCTTATTGGTCAGGGCCAGATTGTCATCATGGTTGACCATCTCACGAATGCGAGCGGTATCAACAACCTGCTCACCCGTTGCCGGGTCGACAACAACTTTACCTAAAGCAAGGTGATTCTTCGGCGTGGCATGGGTTTCGCCAATCGAGACCACATGGTCAAGCTCAACAGAAACAACGTCACCGCTCTTAACCGTAGTGGTACCGTCTGCAGAGACATCAGCCCCGGTGTATTCATCACGCCCTTTCGCGATTCGCTCGTCGCGCTTCTCTTTCCAGGTCTTGCCACCTGCAGTGCTCGCTTTCTCTTTTGTATCAACCTCGTAAAGCGCCCTCACCTCTTCGTCATACTCTTTTTTCGAATGAGCATGGAGAACCTTGTCAGACTCCGTCGCGACATAGGTGTCGTCATCGCGCGAGAAATTATGCAGCGTCGTAACGTTGCCCCCGCTCTTGTCTTCGAACATGGCCATGGACAGGCCAAAGGGGCCAATGATCTGCCCAAGCACTTGCTGCTGGCAGTCAGCAAATAATTTCTGCAGGCGCTCCTCGCGCAGCTCGGTAAGCGTTTTTTCCATATCGCACCTCAGCAGCCGACTTTGGCTTTCACAAACGACTCAAACCACTTGGAGAAACTCGATGCCTTCAAACGCCTGGAGGGCAACTCACCTGAATACTTGATGACTTGGCCAGGCGTGCCCTTTGAGGAAGGCGCAAGATCCAGGCAGAAATGGTCGCCACCACCATTGGAGGTAAATGGCACCCAGCTTGGGCTCCACCACTCAGCGATTACTTCAGGATCCGGCTTTGCGGCTTCTCCGTCGAAATCGCCACCTTTAAGCAGCCGATTCAAGGTCGCCCAGTCCATCAGAATTTTCTCAATTGAGAGAAACTCGTGCCCCTCGAACAACCAGTCAGCTTTGCCCTTTTGCCCGTTGTGAATTTGCAGGCAAGCGACAAAATCGGCAGGCAGTTGCGCGCCTATGGTCTTTTCGAGCTCGCGAATCTGGGCATCGGTAGCCGGGGGGTTAAGGTCTGCAAGCAGCTCGGGGTTGTGAGCGCTTAGGTGGTTTTCCAGTTGCTGCCAGAGCTGCTTCATCTTTCGCCTCCTGCGGTGCATAAGCTCTGCCAGCGGAAAGCTGGCAGGGCTGCAGTTTTATTTTTGTGCGGCTTTTTTCTCGGCCAAGGTCAGGTGATGATCGTTGATGCGAGCGCCTTCTTTTTCGCCGTACTCGAGGCCCAGGTTGTACCAAGGGGAACTGGGGACATCGTTGCCGCGATCCTTTTTCCACTCGATATTGAGTTTGGGCTTTTTGTTGTGGCGCAGGACTTCGGCGGTCATAAAGGGCCGGATGTTGAGGCGCACACCGTCGTTGAGGTCGGGGTTCCAACCAATCGACTGCTGTTCCAGAGGCTTCCAACGTACGAAGATGTCGTAAGGGGCTTCGCCTTCGAGGATACGCACCAGGCGGGCTTTCAGATCCTGCGCTGCAGCCAGGCGGGCATCGGCGCCGTCCACCTTCTCACTCGCGGCACGCTGCTGGTTGCTGATCCAAGTATCCAGGTAGGTGTAGATCAGCCGTTCCAGGTTATTGCGGTCGAGCTTGTGGTAATTCACCAAGGCGCTAAAGCCGTCCTTGAGGCCGTCCCAAATCTGCCAAATAAAGGGCCGGTGATGGAACAGCTTGCAGTGCTGTTCGAAGAACTTGTCGCGCAGCCAGGCATCAAGACTTTTGGCGCCGACCTGCTCCAACAGCTGATTGCGGCGCTGTGGCGTCCAATCCGTACCGAACGCCGCGTGCAGCAGGCTTTCCAGACGATCAGCCGCCGCTTTCTCACCACGCAGAGGCGAGAGGCAGACAATGCCATCGTCATCGGCAAGGGTATTCAGCGTAGCGCTACGGGTAATCCAGGTGCGGGCCTCATCGGAGAGATCCATCTCGGTATATGATTCAGCAGGCCAGCGATAGCCAAGCAGGCGGGCAAGCGCAACATGCAATGCATCGGTGGCTGGCTGCGGGTGACCGTGGAAAATCCACTGTGTGGGATCGTCGGAGTAGGGTTTGGGAAGGCCATTCGGGTAACGTTCGTCGGCGACTTTCTGCCAGCGAGCAAGATCAAAAGATACCTTGACCAGGGTGGCATTTGTCACATTCAGCTTTTGATCGATTCGGCGAACAGCTTCGGTGTATTCGGGAGATGAGCAAAAACACCAGACCGCAGTTAGATGAGCTGGGTTGATCGGCGCAATAACAGCGACATTCGTATCGAATTTCTCACCGCCATAGAGCGTAGCCGGTAGCTCACGCATTTGGGAAACAGCGACACCAACACGCCCCCACGCCTCTTCCCCACGCCTATCAACGTTATGCAACGTTGCGACATTTTCTCTCCCAAAGCGATATAGCTGCCCTCTACCTTCTTCCCAAAGCAGAATGCCACTTCTACCGCCATAGTGCTCCGTCGCGAGTACAGTGGATTGCTCAGGCACCCACGCCCGTCCCAAAGCAGCTACTTCCCAGTGCTCACATCTGAACCTTGGATTGTCACCCGTTGAGAGCCCTTGATGATTGCTGCAAATCGCTTCTAGAAGCGGCCCAAACGAAGCATCATTCAGCGTTATACGGGCATCCGGATTATTCAATTGTCCAAACTGGCCGACAGAAACTAGAGCGCCCCCAGAGCACAGCAATTCAGCTTTCTCTGCCGAAGACTTTGGTTCGCTAGCATCTATACCCCGCAGTAGAAAATCTTCCACAGGCCTGACACGCGTCTGAGTTAGCAAAATGATGAAGGCACCTGCGGCCTGCGGACTATCGAAGCCACCCTCGCCTAATCGCGCTAACAAGTTCCAGCTCACTGCCTCTAGCAGATGCTCACGTTGCCTCCTGTAGCTCGTCAGGAACAACCAGTTTTGCGGCATCACTATTTGCACCACACCCTTGGCTGCGGTCAGCTCCAAACAGCGCTCCAGAAATACGTTTGCGAGATCGTTCTTGGCCAGATCGTAGTAGCGCTCGCTGAACCCTCTGAGCGTCGCGCACTGTTTGCTACGAGCCAGATAGGGCACATTAGTGACCACCAACTGATAACTTTGCCCGAGTAAGTCAGCCGCCTGAGCTAATCCTTGGGCAATAATTGCAGCTTCATGAAGGTCTTCTTCTCCTGCGTTGCCCAGTACAAGCGCTGTACTCAAGAGAGGCTGCACCTGGCTCCAATCAGCCGTAAGCAAATCCCCTTTTAGACTGCGAGCCGGATCAATTAGTGAACCTAGAATCGGCGCATCGCGGAAAGTGTCATACAGACGGGCCATGCCAGCTTTAAGCTCGGGGTTATCGCCGGCCAATGCCAACCACTGCTCACGCGGCGTCTGAATACGCTGCCCCACGCAAGCGATATTGAGCGTCGGCAGACTGCGATAACCGCCGGCACCTGGATAGCGCCAGGCCTCCAGTGCCACAGCAAAAGCCGCCAGCTCAACGCAGCGCTGATCCAGCTCCAGGCCATGGAGGTTCTGGCTGATGACCGCATCAATGGCTTGATCTGCTGAAATGCCTTCGGCCGCCATACGCATCGGCACCAGCATCAACAAAGTAGCCACGAGGAAATGGCCGGAACCGCAGCACGGATCCAGCATCTTGAACTGCGTCAGGTTTTGCGGCCAGCCGTCAAAACTGCCCGCGGCAGGCACTTGTGCATTTGCGGGTGAATCGACGTCTGCAGTTACCGGCACTGTGCGCAGGTAAGTCAGTGGCAGCAAATCACGATGTTGCGGATAGTGGGTCACCCACCAGGCACCCAGGCTATTATCCAGCAGGAATTGCACCATGTAGGGTTCAGTGAAGAGCTGGGTCACCGGCGACAACTCGTCGGCACCGATCTTCACGCCAGAGGCGTTCACTTCATCCTTCTTCTTGGCCTGCCAGTATTGGTAAACCCAGCCCAAGCTATCGGCCGCCTGGAAGGTGGCCCTGTCCAAGTCGGCAATCAGCTTTTCCAGCGCTCGCACATGGTTAAAGGCTAGGGGTACTGCCAAAGCTGGGGAGTCGGCACGAAATACCTGGGGCAGCATGCGCGAGGCCAGCTTCCCGGCCAGCTCCCAGCCATTGGCGCAGCCTTCATCCGCCGACAGCTCCTGGCATTCTTCCAGGGTGAGTGCGGTATGCGGGTCGTACATCAGCAGATGGTTCTGCTCCAGGAAGCGCGCGAACAGCATGCGGTGCCAGTGCTCATAGGCAATCTCCACACAAAGGCGCTGCGTTTCCTGCTGGCCGGTACGGGCATCGCGCAGATCCCCCAGCTGGCGACCATGGGCACGCAGGCGATTACGCAATGCGCGCTGCTCGTCATCCAGGTAACTGGCTGGGCTGGCGTCGCCAACGCTGAGTCGGGTAAGTGCCTCTTGCGCGGCCTGTTCGGCGATATCGCGCGCCTTGATGACGGTGGTTTCCAGTTGTTTGCGAAGCTTTTTGTCGAGGAACTCGCGCATCGGTACGTCCTTGCCACAGCCAGAGCTGGGGTATTCAGTCGGCCTGCCCTAATAACCTGCAAGCCAAGTAATCATTAATTCGATTTTGTTGGCTCCGCTTGAGTGGGTTACTCCATGCTACGGCTAACCCACCCTACGGGCCACTATGCTGCGAGGGTCATCAGACCATCACGGGGCCTTCCGCCAGCTTGGCCAGCAGCTGAACCTCGATCTCAGTCAACCATTGACGTAGCTGCGCTTCGTTTTCGAAGGTGCGTTTGGGCAAGCTGACATGCTGAACCTTGGGTTGCAGCAGCTTGACCGCTTCTTGGCGGGCGCTTTCAAACTTGGCAGCCAGGCTGTCTTTACGATCAGTCCACTGCTCCAGACTGGTGGTTTCCAAGCTGTCGATAACTTCTTCGCGGCTACCGAGGCGCAGCGCTTCAGGCTCAACCAGGCCGCGGCGAGCCAGTAGCTCATTCTGCTGGGCAGCAGAGAGCTGCTGCCAGTGACTGTCTGCTGCCAGCTCAGCCTGGCGCTTTTGGTATTCGGCTTGGAAGGCGCGGAAGTGGTGATTAATTGCCTCACGCAGCTGGCTGACGGTGTTGCTGATCAGGCTCTCGAGCGGATTGGGCTCGGCCAATAGGCTGCGATTGCTCTTGATGGCATCCACCTCGCCACTGAGCTTCTCACCAAAGGCCAGCCCCTTGCTGAGCCGCAGCAGGGTTTGCAGCAGGTCCCAATCACTGCGGCGAGAACGCAGCTGCTCGCCCAGGCTGCGCCAGGTGTCAAGCAGCGGCTTGATGGCGTCCTTGTTATCCAGCACCAACTTGAGCTGGGTATTGCCACTTTCCTTGGCGATCTCATCAATCAAGCTGGCGTCCGGACGCGCAGGCGCAGGCGCCTCACCGCCTGCCGCATGGTGCAGCTCGCGAGCCAGGTTGATCAGTGCCGGCAAACGGGCCTGCTCTTCACCTGGTGGACAGTCGATACCCAACGAGCTGATCAGGCCACGGATCTTGATCAGATCCACCGGACGGATCGTCACAGTCTCAGGACGGAAGGTACTCTGGGTGAGTTTCTGCCGCTCCAGGCTTTGCGCCGTCAGCGCATTGCCGCTGGCATCGGTGGCACGCAGTACACCCGCTGCAACCAGGGCGAACAACGCACCATCGATAGTATCCTGCTGCCAGCCGTAAGGGGCTGCAGCAAACTGATCGCGGATCTCGTTGCCTTTCTTGGAGGGGCCGATGTAACGCAGGAGCGAGGCACATACTGGGTGCTTTTCGGTATCACCACTGAAACCCACAGCCTCCAGGGCGTTCTGACCACCGTCCTTGCGGGCACGGTCGTAGACCTTGGCCCAATGCGGGCTGTCGGCCATATCGAATTCGCGGTAGAGACGCACTACAGAAGCTTGAGCAGCAGTTTGAATACGCTCGGCAATACTGTAGCCGTCGACTTCCGCACCTCCGGCTTGCAGTACCTGTACACCCGAAAGGATTTCCTTAAGGAGCTGGTCAACCTGCTTCTGCGCATCGCGCTGGCGGGTCTCCATCGCCTTGCGGGCATCATTGCCCGCCTCGGTATTGGGCATGCCGCGCAGGCTCAGGGTCGCATCGGCGGCTTCCTGGTGGATGATGGCGTTGTTCAGCTCGGAACGGTTGCGCGCGGGGATGTAGAGGTACAGCGTCGGTAGATCCGGGTTGGCTTTACGCGCCTCTGCAAGGAAGGATGATTCGTTCAGGCTCCAACCGTCCTGTACCCAGAGATAGATTTTCTGGTTGGCATCTTTGGGCACTTCTGCATCGAAGCAGGCGATAACCTGGCGGTTCTCTTTGCACGCCCCCTGGGTGACACGAACTTTGGCCAGTTCGGACTTAATCTGCTTGTGCAGCAGGTCGATCCGGAAGTTCTCGACACGCTGCATGTTGCCGCGCAGGTCGGCCTCTTGCTGGCGGAAGGTGTCGTACCACTGGGCGCTTTCTTGGGTTTGCAGACGGTACTCGACTCCAGCACTGGTCTCCATGGCCATCAGTTGACCATTCTTAGCCATGGCCTCCAGCTGAACCGGGATGCGCGCACGAAGCTCGTCTTTGCCCTGGTTGAGGTTATCTACCAGAAGGTCGGCCAGCATGTCGGCGGTGGCGCGAACACCACAGTCGGCAATCGAGTCTGTCGGCAGCTTGCCAATCAGCAGAATCAGCGAGAGCAGACGCGACTGCAGTTGCTGGTCGTCATCTCCGGCCGACAGCTCAGCAATGCGCTCGTAGTCCTCCTTGGAAATGACGCCGGTCTGCAGCAGATTGGGCGCGATTTGCTGGTAAATAAAGTCGCCGGGAACGATATTGCCCAGCTCTTTCTCCGCCGTGGCCTTGGCGGCCTCGTGGATGACTTTGAGCTGGTTACGCAGCTGCGAAACAGTGCCGGTGGTATCAACAATACGCAGCACCTTCTCCCAGAAACGGCGGCGCACGGGCAACAGTGGGTAGTCGGCCAGCATGACCTTCTCGTCATCCTGGTGATACTCCACCTTGGTGCCCCGCAGATGACGAGAAATCTCGCCTAGGTGCTTGGTCAGAAGCGCCTGCAGCCCGGCACGAGCGGTCTCGACCTTTTGCAGGATGACCTTACGGATGACCGACTCCACGTCGGTGTCGCTGAGCATGATAGGAATCTGGAAACGACCCATCAGACGCATCAAGTTCGGCATACCGGACAGCGCATTCTGGCCGGTAGCAATGAACAACAGACGATTACCGAAAGCCGAGTGTTTACAGCAGGTCTCAACGACCTCCTGGATCATGTGTGCACGGTCTACATCGTTACCCACGTATTGCTGGACTTCGTCGAGCACAACCAGGGTGAGCGGGAACTGACCTTCGCGATCAAGCGCATCGGCGATAGCCTGGACCATTTGGTCGTTGGTCACATCGGTGACTGTCGGGAATTGACCTTTGAGCAGTTGATGCACACCTTGCGTGTCGTTGGCCATATCTGGGTAGGCAGCGAGCAAGGCATTGGCAATCAGTGGCGAGACGTACAGCTTGCTCAGCTCACGTTCCCAGGGTTTGCCAGCATCTTCTACTGCCTGTTTAACCGCATCGAAGTAGCCTTGCTCTTTCAGCCAGAGGACAAAGCGAGCCTGGTGGTACTGCTCCGGCAGGCCCGCCGACTTGAAGATGATGCCCAACAGGGCGAGGCGCACATTGTTGTTGGCACCCGCACCGAGCGTGCCGGATGCAGCATGCAGGCCGCCATAGCGACGCGACTGAATGCTCAGTTCTTTGAATGCGTCTGCAACGTTCTGCGGTAGGTTGGCAATATGGCGCGCGGTAAGGCCGTCCGGGAAAGCCTGGTCGACCCACAGGGTGCGCAGCATCTTGGCCATGTGCGACTTACCCGAACCGAAGAAGCCGCTGATCCATACACCCGGCTGCTCATGATTGCTGCTCAGGTTGCGCAGGTAGGTGGACAGGATCTTGTCCATACCGGCCTGGTACTCACCTTCACAGACGAAAGTCTTGAGCTCATAACGAAGGGTGTTGAGCGCCTGTTCGGACAGATCGTCCTTCACTTCGGCGACCCCGTTGTTGGCCAGGCGGTTTTCCAGCGGATCGTTCAGGTAGATTTCGCGGTTAAGCATGTCAGTCCCTTAAAGCAAAACAGTCAGTTGTCAGCCGTCAGCGGCGTGGCGTGGTAGCCCCAGCCGTCACGGGCGTCCAATAAGCGATAGGTGTTGTCGATGTACTCGCCCGGGAAGAGCACCAGCAGCCTACCGGGCACATGCGCAGAGAGCGCTTTGACGAAGCCCGCAACTGAGCCGAAACCAAACAAGGCACCGCTGCCAATCAGTGCTACGAGGGTGTTCTCGTTCGCGTGGTCACCCAGCTGCTGCTCCAGTCGATCTAGCAGGTCCTGAATGAAATCGGGGTAGTTACCGAGCAGATCGCTGGGGTCAGTGAAATAGGCATCCCGGTACTCTTCTGCAGCCATCCACTCGGGAAATGCATTGGTGATATCCAGCGCCAGCCAGATGTGGCCTGCGCCTTCAGTGGCCACTTTGAATTCTTCGATTCGCGCACGCAGCTTGAGCTCGTCTTCCTTGTGATAAACGGCAAACAGAACGCGCTGCTCATCTGCCAGGCCCGCTTGCCAAGGCAGGCTGATATGGCGAGCGTAGTTTTTGATGAGCTTATTGAGGCGACTACTCATGGAGCCAGGCCTTTTCAGTGGCGGTGAGGAAGTCGGGGAACCCAACTTCAATGACCTCACCCGATTGTTTGAATGTGATCAGCCCCCGCAAGGACGCCGTACGTGCAAGCTCTATCAGGCGTTCAACTCGGCAATCCAGCAGCTTGCACCACTCACTAGAGAACAAGCGTTGCCCGCTCAAACCGTTGAGATAAGCCTGAAACAGGGCATAGGCGACGTTCACCTCGGTTACCTGTGGCTGCGCCCTACTCTTCTTGACACGCCCACGCAGAAATCCGGCCTGAGTCCAGCTGCCGTTGATGTTTTGCGCATAAGACTTGAGCGACGCGGGACTGAATCGATTGGGATCTTGAGCAGCCAACACCGCCTCAGTTTGCTCTCGCTGCAGAGGCTCACCAGGCTGTAGCTCTAACATCAGCGGAACAGACACACGGAACAGAGGATCACGAGCTGCAGCGAGTTGAAGCGCGAGCAATGGCTGCGCCTCTACGCGCACGCCCCAAAGCTGGCGAAAAACGCGAAACAATGGAATATCGGGCGACAGGCCGTAGAGATCAATCAGGTGCTCAGCCGTCAGCTTGCGCGCTCGACTGGTGGGCTTGTCCAGGCAATTCAACTCCGCGATTTGCTCACGATACTGCGGACGGCCATCGCTGGACTGCGTGCACGCGAAAAGGCTGCGCAACTCCGGCAACATCATGGTGCGGGAGTCATGTGCTCCACTTCTACCGAACTTGAAGCCGAAATTGATCAAAGACTGCTGATTAGTCATGGCATCACTTGTGGGTTCCCAGCTCACAGCACCCGCTGAACGGGTGTTGAGGGAAGGGATGATCTGCAAAGCTGCCATTATCTCTGACTATCCAATGTTGGTCTTGCTTCAATCCGTTAATCGTCAAACTTGATATCAGTTCGACATTAACCCGTATCCTGCCTAATCAGCCAGGAATTGTCATCTGCCGCGGCTCAAGCTGCTTGGTGCTGCGCTCGACGTCGATGGTGGTGAGCGCCAGGCTTGCTGACGCAGAAGTCGGGGCTTCTGTGCCCAACAGTCAGCACTGCGCCATCTACCACAACCACATAGACGTTCTGGGCCTTCTCGGCCAACTGCCGTTCAGCCGAGGAGAGCTTGAGCAACAGCCGCTTCAAGCGCGCTCGGTCGAAGAAGTACACCTGCGCTCCACGATTCCAGGTATGGCATCCAAATTCGAGAAGCCACTGGACCTGCTGCTGCCGAATACCGCGTTGACTGCATCGCTGTATGGCATGTGTGGTGTACTCCATTGCCCGGTCTCCTCTGCGCTGTGAAAACCCATCCTGTTTGAGTTAGGCCTCCATGCCGGTGGCTCCATCCAGCCCATCCAGTGGGCATAGCTGCAGGATATGTCGCCCAACTGGACGCACCAATAATGGGCTTTCATACAGGTCAAGTATTCAGGCAGGTTGACAGCCCCTGAGGATGCTTTCGGTCAGAAACGGGGCAGCCTGCCGGGGAACCCGTGCGGATTGATGACGCACACGGTTCAACCCGTTAGAGGTGTTGAGTCTCTAGCCTTCGAATAACGGAATTGTCGTTGCGTAGCGCGCTGGCGCAGCCCACCGCCTGTGATCTCATGGGGCAGTAGTGCAGAGTACGGCCCAGTACAGGCTCTACCATTTGCAGGGAATCACTGGTGCACAAAGCCGGAGAAGCTGGCCTGTGAGGGCTCAAGCCTCTTCGTCATGCTTGACGCGGTACTTAACAAAGGCGATGTACTTCGCAAAGCCGAAGTTGATAATGGGCTTGCGCTCCGAGCCGGCAAGCCATCCCATGACAAGAAAATAGGCGCCCTCGAGCTCATCCAAACTTTTGAGGCGGAACGCCTTCAGCATTTCCTCTTCAAGGTTCTCATCTCTGACGAGCAGGCTTGGTTCGGTACGGTAATCCCCACAGTTGAGCCAGACCTCGCCTTCCTTCCGGTTGACGTTGGTGACCAGCCCCCAGAACAAGCGAACCGTACCGAGTTCGATCCCAGCAAGCTGTCGCTGATGGGAGAGCAACTTACGGACTTCCCCTTCCAGAGCGACTCGACCACCGTCAGTTGTGATCCGGATCGAAACATCATCCTCTGGGTAGTCGGGGTTCTTGATCAGGCACGACAGGATCTGCCGGAGTGATTTGTTGATCGGGTAGTCTGCAGCGTTTGCGTATTTCCGCTGTAGCACGCCCCATGGAGAATCGACGGGCTGCCGTTCTTTGGGCTCTGGAACCAGGATTTCCTGGGGTTTGCGCTTATCTAGATCGACATTGATGCGCGTCGTGTCTGTACCCTCATCTGGCTCAACCCCTTCATCGTCAACAACCAGTACCACCGTCTTGATCTGGCAACCGTCTTGGTGGTGCGCGGCGAAGCAAGCAACACGCTCCCGACCGCCACTGACTGAACTTCTTACAAACCAGGCACTGGCCTCGCACTCTGAGCACTCGATATTGCCCGCGTACTTCTCGACATCCTGCTGGTACTGAAATGGCGTCACGGGACTCTGATCAAGACGGTAGGTAACAGATTGCATTCACACTCCGGATGATAGCTGCCCAAAAGCCGCTGCCGCAGCGGATACCCCGAAAAATATGTAGCCTTCGAGATACATCTAGCGTGTTTACCTGTACAGGTAAAGTTTTCAAGCAGATGTCTTAGTGTTGGCGCTGATGGAAAATTGACCCACCCTGCCGATTGAAATTTGACCCAGGGCGGATTGCTGATTTTGTTACCAGCAACTGTGGATAAGTCTACCAGCGCAGCTGCTTTTGAACCCACTCCCTCGCTGTCCCAGTTCAGCTGTTGAAGACCTGCCACATGCAGCCATGCAGCAGGCCGTCGTCACCATGAAATCAGAACGACTCATCGTCCTCCGGTTCCTGGCCGCCCTTACGCTTTCGCTCCCGTGATTTGATCTTGGCCTGGGCCGCCAAGCTACTGTGTTGCAGGCGATAGGACTCGTTACCGGTTTCGACGATGTGGCAGTGGTGGGTCAGCCGATCCAGCAGGGCGGTGGTCATCTTGGCGTCGCCGAACACGCTCGACCATTCGGCGAAGCTCAGGTTGGTGGTGATCACCACGCTGGTGTGTTCGTACAGCTTGGACAGCAGGTGAAACAGCAACGCACCGCCAGCCTGGCTGAACGGCAGATAACCCAGTTCGTCGAGGATGACCAGATCCATGCGCAGCAGTGCCTGGGCGATCCGCCCGGCTTTGCCGTCGTGTTTTTCGCGCTCCAGCAGATTGACCAGATCGACCGTGGAGTAGAAGCGCACGCGCTTGCCATGCCGGGTGATGCCGGACACGGCCAGCGCGGTGGCTAGGTGGGTTTTACCGGTGCCTGGCCCACCGATCAGCACCACGTTCTGCGCGGTGCCGGTAAAGGCCAGGCTGGCCAGCTCGCTGATCAGGCGTGCGTCGGCGCTGGAGGCGTTGAAATCGAAGCTGGCCAGATCGCGGTGCATCGGCAGCTTGGCCATGTTCATCTGGTGGCTCACCGAGCGCATGGCGCGATCTGTGTGCTCTTGTTCCAGCAGGTGTTCGAGCAGCCACTTGGACGAGGCTGTGTTCGACTCACCCTGTGCAGTTAACTCCGCCCAGGCCGTGGCCATGCCGTGCAGGCGCAGCTCCTTGAGTTCCGCCATCAAATCACGCATGACCGACCTCCTCGGCCTGGCCACGCAGGCGGTCGTAGCGCGCCGTGTTAGCGACGGGGGCTTCCTTGAGCGACAAGTGGGTTTCGACGCTGGGTGGTGGTTCGGTCGCGGCCAGGCGCGCCACGACATTGAGGATGTGTTCGGCGCTCAGGCTGCCGCTTTCCAGTACCAGCTCAACAGCCACCAGCACCGCATCGAGCCCGGCGACCGGTACGGCAGCCAGAACTTGCGCCATGATCCGGTCACCGCCGGCATGACGCCCCAGACCGTGCTTAAGCTGACGCAGCGGCGCCGGCAGATCAGCAAAGGGCGCGCCGTTGCGCAGCGCACCGGGCTTGCGTTCGATCAGCGGGAGGTAGTGCTGCCAGTCATAGCTGACCTGGTCGCGATCCAGCAAGCGGACATGGCTGGCGATCAGCGCGTCGTCAGCCACCACCTCGATTCGCGTCGGATACAAACGGCTGCTGACCCACTTACCCGCGTACTCACACGGCACCGAGTAGCGGTTGCGCCCGACGCTGACCAGGCAGGTGCTGGAGACCCGCGCAGGCCGCTCGACGTAACCGTCGAATGGCGCTGGCACAGGCATCAGTTCAGCGCGCTCCAACTCCAGCACTTCGGCCACACTCAGACCGCTGTATTGAGGGTGCGTCAGCTCGTTCCAAAGCGCGCGGCAGCGCTGGCCCAGCCAGGCATTGAGTTCCTCGAAGGAGTGAAACTGGCAGTCCTGGGCGTCTAGCCAGATACGCCTGCGGCTGTCTTGCACGTTCTTTTCAACGATGCCCTTTTCCCAACCAGCGGCGACGTTGCAGAAGTCCGGATCGAACAGGTAATGCGCGCACATCACCGCAAAGCGTGCATTTACCGCCCGGCCTTTGCCCTTATTGACCTTGTCGACGGCGGTCTTCATGTTGTCGTAGATGCCCCGGCGCGGCACGCCGCCCAAGGCGCCGAACGAGCGTGTATGGGCGTCAAATAACATCTCATGGCCCTGGCTCGGATACGCCACAAGCCAGAACGCACGGCTGGCACACAGCTTCAGATGTGCCACCTGCATACGCCGGTAAATGCCGCCGACCAGCAAGCCTTCCTCGCTCCAGTCAAACTGAAACGCCTCGCCAAGAGCAAAGGTCAGCGGCACAAAGGCCTGCGACGCCTTGCCCTGTCCCCCTCGCCAGGCACGGATAAACGCGGTGAGCTGGCTGTAGCCACCGTCATAACCATCGGCTTTGATTTGCGCCAACAGCGCCTTGGCACTGCGCCGCTGTTGCTTGGGGCGCAGCGAATCGGCTTTTAGCGCCTGCTCTAGCGTGACGTGAAAAGGGCTGAGTTTGTTAAAGATCGCGCGGCGTTGGTACACCGGCTGCTTGGCCTCAGGTGCTCTGACCCACTTGCGAATCGTGTTGCGCGCCAGCCCGGTGCGCTTGGCTATCTCATGCAGCGACAGCTTGTCGCGGAAATACATCCGCCGAATTTTGCCCATCATTTCCATACTGATCACCCTGTGTTCTCCTGCTCAAAAATTGAGCAGAAGCAGTTGAACACCTGGGTCAGTTTTCAGTCGGCAGAACAGCCTCTACTGGGTCAGTTTTCGGTCAGCGGCAACACTGTCGATTCAGCTCCTTTAGGTGATGCAGCTCCTGGGTCAATGCAGCTTGCTGCTGTACATCCTTGTGGTGAATGTCTTCAACCTTGGTACGGAAACCCTCGATCTGCTCGCGGAAGGGTTTAAGCAGTGCCTCCAGTGATTGCTGACTGTGCTGCGAGAACGCCTGGCCTTTGGCTTCGAAAATCTGGCCTGCGAGCTGCTCGAACTCCAGTTTGAGCTGGTCGCGGCTTTCCTTTAGCAGCTGCTGCTGTTCGGCAAAGTGCTGCTGCTTCTGATCGAGCGTACTGCTCAGCGTGGCATGCTCCTTGGTCAGGGCCGCGAAGCGATCCTGCAGAACATCGTGAACTTGCTGCAGCCGGGCACTCGCCTGCTTGAGCTCATCATGCTGCTGAAGCAGTTGGCCATATTGAGCACGAGCGGCGCTGGCAGCGCTCTGCACCTCGGCCAGTTGAGCGGATTGATCGCGATATTCGGTACGCAAGCGCCCAGCTTCTTGCTGAGCGAACTCGACCTGCCGCTGAAGCTGTTCAACATGAGCCTTCTCCGCCCGCAGACCAGCACTCAGCTCACGGAGCTCATCGTCTTTCTGGTGAGATGCAGCCATGTGCTGCTCTAGTTGCGACTGACAGATCTGCAAGGCTGTAACCGCTTCACGACGGCGCAATACCTGCCAGTAGACTGCAACACCCGCCAGCACAACCAGCAACAAACTGCCGCTAATTGCCATCCACGACAACCCAATCATATTCATGCTTCGACACTCCCTTATCCGCCAGCCCAACAGGCTGCTTGAATGACAACTTCAAGGTATGTAACTTGAGACGACTCATCTAGAGTGTTTACGTGTACAGGTAAAGTTTTCGAGCAGATGGAGGAGCCATGAAACGCAAGCAATCAATCGAGTCCGTACGCTGGGATTTGGCGTTGCGCTACCGCCTGATCGAGACGGTGGCTTGGTGGGAAGGTCGTCTGACCACCAATCACCTGATTCAGAGCTTCGGAATCAGCCGCCAACAGGCGTCCAAAGACATCAACTCCTATATCAGCGATTACGCGCCGAAAAACCTGGAATACGACAAGCACTTGAAGGGGTACGTACCGAGCCGGCACTTCAAGCCGCTGTTCATCGACGACAGCGCCAGCGCCTATCTGCACCTGCTCAATCAAAATCAGGACCGCGCGCCGCATATCGAAGGCTTGGCATTGGCCTATGCCCACACGGAAGTGTTGGAGGTTCCAGACAGGCCTGTCCGCCCAGAGCTTTTACGCCCCCTCTTGAGAGCGTGCCGCGAAGGACTTCGACTGGATTGCAAGTATGTGTCCCTTAGCGATCCCGAGGCAGAGGAACGATTGATTGCGCCACACACACTGATTTATACGGGCATGCGCTGGCACGTCCGAGCCTATTGCGAGAAGAGCCGGGACTATAAGGATTTTGTACTTAGCCGATTCCGAGGAGTCCCTGTGCTGGAGGACGAACCATCTGAGAACGGCCGTGATGATGATAAAGGCTGGAATACCCCCGTTCAGGTGCGACTCGCACCTGACTCACGCCTTAGCGCCGAGCAGCAAGCCATTATTGAGACGGACTACGGTATGCAAGGTGGCCAACTGGTTGTCGAAACCCGTGGTGCGCTGGTGCAGTATGTGTTGCAGCGCTACCAGATAGACCCAACCAAAGTGCACGCAAAGCCAGAAGCACAGCAGATTGTAGTCGCCAACCTCGATGAGCTGAAACCTTGGCTGTACCACTGACCGACGGAGCCTGAATGGCCACGCATCCTCTGCTCTACACCCTGCATATTCAGTTGGAGCCATTGCACTTCAACCCGCCGATCTGGCGACGCATTCGCGTCAGTGGCGACTGTTCGCTGCGCAAGCTGCATCATTTCATCCAAGCCACGTTTGGCTGGAGCAGCAACCACCTGCATGAGTTCAGCGACGGACTTAATCGCTACACGCCGCTGGACGCTGAGTTCGCCGACATATTCGAAGATGCGCTGGACGACCGTAAGATCAAGCTGAAGCGAGCGCTAAAAAACAGCGATCGCCTGCACTATCTCTACGATTTCGGTGACAGCTGGCAGCATGTGATCGCAGTGGAGGCCATCGAGCCCTGTGACTTCAGCGGCACTTGGTGCGAAGTGCTAGACGGCGCCCGCGCCTGCCCACCGGAGGACGTGGGTGGAGTTCCGGGCTATCAGCACTTCCTGCAAATCATCCAGCTCCCTGACAGCGACGAAGGCCGCAGTGCACTGGAATGGGCAGGCGGCAGCTTCGATGCAGAGCTGTTTGATCGCCGCGCGGCTACCGCAGCAGTTCAGCGGATCTGCAATAACTTCTGGGGATAGGCGACTTGGTCAGCAAGCTAGCAGCCCTCGAAGCCAAATTTCAGTTCTTCAGAGCGCCGGTTTTCAACAATAACAGCCTCGAACCATCAATTTGGACGGATCCGAATCATGAAATTAGACGGACCGTCATCACGCAGATAGACGGCAGCTGACCATCCCTTCACTTGAAACCGGCCGTGCTCAATCAGACAGCACGACCACCGTAAGCGAGCCGTGCCAACCCAATCATCAGCAGCATCGAACCCAACAGCACGAGATATTCACTCAGTGAGCTCAGAATGATCATGGAAGGCCTCCTAGGTAGTGACGAGATGACCATAACCTCGGCCCCCACGAACCGCGACACGTAAACTTTCCGCCCGTAAAGGTTTCAGGCAGATCCAAACCTGCGCTAGCCTCCGGTCATTAACGGCCCTTGGCAGATTGGTAAGCGGCCCCGCGCTCGCGCTTGCCAACGGCAACCACCACGACCACCAGGCGTTCATCTTCGACGCGATATACCAGGCGATAGCCCGATGTACGCAGCTTGATTTTGTAGTGCCCCGGCATATCCCTGAGGGCGTCGGCCTGAACCTTGGGATTATCCAGGCGCTCGCGCAGTTTCTTTTTGATCTGCTCGCGCACCGTATGGCCGAGCTTCTGCCACTCCTTCAGGGCTGAGGGCAGGAACTCCAGCTCATAGGTCATCCAAACGCACCGGGACAGACTCCTCGCCCGAGCGAGCCTTCACTATTTCGACCAACTCCAGATCATCTAGGCGCTCCATCATCTGCTCATAGAGCTCTGCCGGCACCATGTATCCCATGACGCGATTGTGGTTGAGCACGGCGACAGGCATACCACCTGCACCAGCCAGGATGCCCGACGGATTTTTCTTCAACTCAGAAACGCTGACAGCGACGTCAGCCAAGATACTCTGCATATCCAAGCCCTCCAATAAGACCTTAATTTTGGTCATTATTTAGAACCATAGCAAGCTTTGCTGCGCTGGATTGATGAGCAAGTTATGCTCAGACCATTGCTGCCGTCAGTGCCTAGGACAAGTCCGGTTGCCAAGGCCTACGCCAGGTAGACGCCGCTTAAAGTAAGCCCCGCCAAACCTCGCTTCGCTCGATCACTCGGATAAACGCCTGAACGCTGAATCCGTCCGGATAAAGTGTGGCGATCGCCTCCTCTTCCTCCGCGTCCTGATCGAAAGCCCTCAGGTAATGCTGCTCATCACATAGCGCGACTTCCAGGACTTCTCGGGATACCACCAGAGCGCCATCAACAACCTCCCCATCCAGCTCAATCGAGGTGTCTACAACCCAGGTGTGCAAGGCCGGCGACGGATCGGAAATCGCCAGCCCCAGCGCGTCACGCAAGTCAGAGTCCGCTAGCAATGCTGGGAGCACCGCTGGGCTTTTACGCTTCAGCTGCCTGGCAGCCTTGCGTAACGTATTCGTGCGGTGGAGCCAGACTTCGTGACCGTTGGAACGGATAAAACCTGACTTGACCTCGAGCAATAGCAACACGCCTTCGAGGCACGCCAGCACATCAATCTCTCCTACATCGCCCTCATCCATGCGAGGCGGCTGGTAGCCCACCACCACCCGGAAACCTCGCTGCCGAAGAGACGCAGCCAGTTCGTGTTCGACACGTTCTGTTTCGGAGCGAAGCTCAGGTCTGCGCGGATCTACGCGACGCAAATTGTTTACCGCGGCCGTGAGGCTGTTCTGTCTTCCCGCAACCCAAGGAAACTGAAAGCTGAAGCGGCCGATTTTGTAGAACGGCCGCTCGTATAGCCTTGGCGTCGGTTGATTAGGCGCTTGCTTGATCTGCTCGGACAGCGCCTGAAGATCACTGGTCCAAAACTGCAGAATGGCTTTGGCGGCCTCAGGATCCCCCATGGGATGCTCATCACTGACCGTCCACGCACGGATCCGCGCCACTTTCTCCGGCAACTCCGACCAGGTCATGGGAAAGCGATTCTCTCCCTGCAGCAGCCCCTCAAAAGCCAAACGCCCCAGTGCCGCTATGGGATCACCGGAGTCAGCCAGGTATCGCCGATAAGGTTGCAGATAGGCCTGCTCGAAAAAGACATTAGTCAGCTCACTGGCAAGCATGGCGTGATGCAGCGTGACCTCTGCCCCATTGTTGAGCCTGATACTTTCGCCGAGACCAAAAACTACCTGCAGATAGAGCTGGCTGCGAATCGCTTTGATGTACGCGAGCTGGTTGGCCTCATGGTTTTCAGCACTACCGATGACCTGCCCCGCCAGCTCAGAAGCCGCAAAGACATCGACCGCGCGGCACATCCAGTAGCACCATAGCAGCTGGCTTTTTCGCTCAGTACGCTGCCAGCGCAGGGTACCCTCGTCTGTTTTGTTGAAAATGACTGATTGTCCAGGCTGAAGCTGGTAATCGCATTCACTATCGAAGCAAAACCAGTCGATGGAGCGCTCATAGTCAATGAGCTCGCGCGTTGCATCGATCATCACGCCGAGCGCTTCCAGGTTCTGAACGCACTCAGCGCCCTCCCCAGGCTGCGGAAACAGCATTGGCGACAAATGTTGTCTCAACGAACGGCCAAGCACATCCGTAGAAAGCCGAAAGTCAGACTCGCTGCAAGTCTTCAGCTTGCGCAGGATGATCCGCTCGTAAGCAACCCAATCCATGCCTGCAGGATCGTCACCAGCCTCCCCGAGACGGGCATACGCCAATACGCTGAGATAGGAAAGCAGCTCCAGAAGCGTCAGAGACTGCAGTTGGCGCTCAGCGCTCTTAATCATGGCTTCAAAGGGTTCCAGCTGCAGCAGCAGACGCTCGCAAACTCCGAAGAAGGTCTGCCACTCCTCGCAAGTGCAGCGGGTTTGCAGATGAACCCAGAGAGGCGAATCCCCGCGCGTAAAAAGCTTGGAGTAGCGAATGGCCCAGCGCAGCTGATCAGGGTGGTGAACTGCCAGGTGATCCAACAGCTCAGTACTGATCACGTCATCAAAATGCAGTACACGTGCAAGCGCCAGACTGGCCAGAGCAGCTCCCTCTACATTTGCGGGCTGCCACCAGAAATCGGCGTCAGCCAGCCCAGAGGCGCGATGCCTCTGGGTGTACTTTCCGCTTGGTCGTTGATCGAGAAAGTCATGCAGACACTCATCAAGCGCAACGCCGCATGCCAGGTAGCGCGCATACCCTGCGAACTGCGTCTGGTAGTAGTCCCTGCACCGCAAGTTAGGCCCCACTAGCAATCTCCGGGGCAATAGCAGCGGAGGCTAGAGCCACCTGACCAGCGGCCGATGAGCCCGTGCAATGCCTAACGTGCAAAAACTCAGCCTTCCTGCTCAGCACGTAGCACCTCAGCCCAGAAAGAATCGATATCGATCGTACGCGCGCCCTGATCGAGCCCAAGCCGGCGCAAATCGAGTGTCCAGCTCAGCGATCGAGCAGAATATCCCGCTGTAGGAACAATCGCCCCCAGCTCCTCCAAAACAGCAGCGAGCTTACTGGTATTGGGCGGATTGGCGCCGGTCACCTGAAAGTAGGCTGCCCCCATGCCTTTTGGGGCAGTGCCATCACGAACATCGGTAGCGCTGTTTGCAAGGGGGAACGCACTCGAGCCAAAGTCAGTCCAGAGCTGCATCAAGGTTGAAGAGATGTCCGCCAACGTAAAGGTCGGACCACCCTCGATAGCAATGCCACTGTCCGTCAGTTTGTAGCGAAAGGGATTCCCCTTGCTTAGCGTCTGACAGTCGTTCCAAAAACTATCGGCCTCATCTTCTTGGGCGCGGTCCATGACCTGCTCGGGAATCGCCGCGGATGCGTCTGCCTGAGTAGCATCCAGGTCATACCCAATCATGAAAAGCGCCGCCTCGAGCGCCCGTAGACGAATATCAAAACACTCAATCTGATTGAATCGACTGTTCTGCGCCGCAGCCTGGTCCAGCACGTCACTGAGCAGCCAACTGGCCTTCAGATTCCAGGCAGCATGGTTAGCCCCTGACTTTAACCTCGGAAAGAAAAATTCTGACTGGCCTGGGTTACGCCGTTTAGGGGACGGGTCATTAGCTGCGCTCTTTGCAGGAGCCCACGGGAAACGAAGCTCTTGTGGCACCTCCGATAGCTCTGCGGCCTGGCAAAACTTCACCACGGCCCAACCCAGCGCAGCAGCAACCCGGCTGTCATAGATAACGAAGCCGTCGCAAATGAGTGAATAGACCTTGGTCATCCCGGCATTGAACCTGAGATCTTTGGCAACTAGCAGAGGATGATCGGTGCTTCCTGCATCCAAGGCTTGCCTGGTGCTGGATAGAATCTGAGGGAGATTGGCTTGGTTCGCATGCAGCCAACGTACGTTGCCAGCACGTACTCCACCCCATGTCATGACGTCGACGGCAGCAGTTACAACCGTGTGATCGCTTCCCTGGGATCCCAAAGCGCTCTGAAGATCCTGACTGAGCGCCTGAAGAGTGGCTGCGCTGGATTCGAAAGTGGTACCAGTCGGCTCTCCGAGACGCTGATTGCCCGGGTGCGGCCAGTGATACTGGGCATAAGCATCATAAAGGCTGTCGCAGCGCCAGATGCATCCCAAACGACGGTTCGTGTATTGATGCGCGAAGGTATCGCCGTCGAGGTTCTCACTCATCCATTTGACGAAATTCGCTACGGCGGGAGTCTGTAGGTAGGTGCTCTTTTCCATTCGTGACGTCCTTGAAAATAATCTTGAATCAACCTGGTTGCTGCGCCAGATCAAAGTCTGAGGCTTGGAATAAGTCAATTGTTCTCAGCAAGGCGCAAGCTAGAAACCTCATCCGCATCCCTCATCGCGATCGTTGTGCTACTCCCTTGGTCGATAGCAAAATCACGCCAGAAGCGGTACAGCCGACGCTCGGGATCAGGTGGTGAATTGAACGGAGAACTGTAGAGTTCAACAAGCGCTTCGCTCGCGCACCGCTCACCGAGCATTGCGGACCATTGCAACCAGTAAACCCCGGAGGCCATGTCGTGCTCTGTCGATGATTCATTCAGTGCCAGCCGTCCACGATAAAAACCTGCCAGCACATCCCCCTCTTCGACCGCCCGCTTGTACCAGAGCATGGCCCTGCCATGGTCGACCATGACACCTTCGTCACCCTCTTCGTAGATTGCTCCCAGCGCCAGCGCAGCCCCTGGCACACCATACTCGAATGCTTGCTCGTAGTAGTCGATGGCAAGAGCAGGATTCGTGACCATCCCCTTGCCGTAGTAAGCCTGCTCGGCCAGGTTGAATAACGCTTCGCCATTGCCCTCGACAGCAGCTAGCTTGAACAGCCGCCTGGCCAATATCGGGTCAGATGCCAAGCGCGTTCCATTTAGCCATAACCAGCCCAAATCATTCATTGCATCGGGGTCGCCATCAATGGCCGCGGCCCTCAGGCAAACGTATGTTTGGTGAATCTCGATCGGGTCAACCAGTCCTAGCAGGGAATTGGCCGCTTTGACTTCATGCAGACTTACAAACCTGGCCTGCCCTGCCAGCTCCATTGTCCGCAAGGATGGAATCCCAACTCCGCTGCAGAGGCGCTGCATTTCACTAGGCTCGACAACCGCAACCTGCTCAGGCATCGGGAGCAATGACTCCAGCAGATTGAACACACAGACCGATTTGCTCATGCTGCAGCCCTATCGTTGATCGCAGGGCTATTTTCCGTGAGTCTTGCGACACCTCATGTCGTGTTGAGCACAAGGATGCAAACGTGGATCAGCTATTTCGCCAGGACCTGATTCTGGGAATTCTTCCCGGCAAGGAAAACGCGTTGGGCAGCACAGCCATTCGCGAGCGCGTAGCTCGACAAGGTCTGAATGTCGACCTGAGGACGATCCAGCGAGACCTGAGCGATCTGAAGGAAAAATACCCTCATGTACACAGCAGAAAAGACGGACGCTCGACGCTGTGGTGGGCGGAAAAGTCCCTTTCCCGATTGTCGATGCTTCCCACAGATGCCATGAACCTAGCCATGATCATGGATCACGCCACGCGTTTTGGGATGGCTGCGCAAGTCGAACGACTGGCCCCGCTTCGTGATTACGCTGTTTCCCTGCTCAAAGGCAACCGGCCCAGTCAGGATGTTTCCAATAAGATCACCAGCAACACGCGCTTCATTACCCTGCAGCCCAGCGTGGTCAATCAAGAGGTGCTGGACGTCATTCAGCAAGCGCTTTTGGACGGCATGTCAATCGAAGCGCTCTACCAGAAGCGTGGCGCCGACGAACCCAAGCTGCTCCAACTAAAACCGCTGGGGCTGTCCTATCAAGATTCGAACATCTATCTCTCGTGCGTCTTCAAGGGGTTGCCTCAAGGCAGTATTGCTGCGCTGCCCCTGCATCGTTTCAGAACCGCACGCACGATGTTCGAGGATATCGCTGCGCCAGAGGACTACGACATCAATTCAGTCCCCGCAATGCGCAGCCTGGTGGGTCTGAGAACGGATCATCCTGTCCAGATACGACTCCGCGTCAGCCACACTTTGAGCGAGCGCCTGCAGGAGAACCCACTCACTGAAGACCAGACTCTGGAACCGGAAACGACGGACTGGTGGCTTATGAGCGGCAGCATCCACCTCAGCCAGGGTTTGGACTTGTGGCTACTGAGCCAAGGTGAACATCTGGAAGTTCTCGAGCCCACCGCCCTTCGTGCGCAAATCGCAGCGTCGGCTAAGCGCATGGCGTCTCTTTACGCCGGCGAGTGATTGCGACACAGGACGTCGCCCTTCGGCAGCACCATATCTCCACCTTAAAAATGGAGACCTGCTGATGAAAACCTACTCCGCCTTTTTACAACGTGTCGTGGCGAATGCTGGGCCGCGGGCCAATTTCACGATCACCGTCCAAGCGGTGAACTCGGCCATGGCACGGGTAACAGCAGAAGCTCAGTACCCTGGATACAAATGCATCAACGCTCCAGTGCAAGTGCGGTAACTGTCCCCGTCATGCGACCTCGGGATTACCTCTTTTACCTGCTGGGCAGCGGTGATGACCCGCAAATCGCCGTATCACTCGTTGCGCAGCAGTCGTGGCCCCCGATTCAAGAGGGCTGCTACGAAATTGCCTTGCTCGCCGCTACTGAAGAGGAGGCACTTCGAGCATGCAAGGAATTCCTTGAGAGAGGTAGCAGTCCCCACGAACGCCACAAGCAGAGGCAATCGCGCCACAACTTCCACGCAATCGCTCTGGATGCCACCTGGCCAACGCAGCGATTCCACGAGGTTCACTGGCTATGCAGCCACAGGGCCTCGCCAGCCGATCTGCAGCGCCTCAAGGGGATCGCCGACATCATCCATGTACATTACCTCCGACCAGCTCCTGTAGCGAGGCCCTCCGGCATTCGCGTCTATCAGTGGACGAAAGAGCAAGACATGTTCGACTTCTGGCATGCCCTGTACACTGCCCGGGACAACCCAAATTTACTTGGGTTGGACTGGACCAGTTATGCCACCTGGAATCCGCAACAACTGATCGGCAGGTACGTCTCAGCTCAAGCGAAATCCGCCCTTCAAGCATTGCAGCATTTACAAAACCGCGTGCGACTGCACCAGTCAGATCGTGCACAGGAGGCACTGCTAGTCGTTGAAGGCACGCCTACGCTTACGCTCGGCGAATACGCACAGATTGTCGGCAGTCTGGCGGAAGTACTGGGATGTGAAATCGCCCCAGTGCTTCATCTCATAGATCTGCATGAGGGGTGCAAAATGAAACTGCTGATTTTTTCTCCGCAGTGACGGCCCCACTACTGACTGCAGCGACCAGATATAACGAACTTTCAGACCTGAATCATTTAAGGGAAGACGGGTGTGTATTGCCCTCTTAAGCCTTCCCTTTTTCAGGAGTCTGAACGATGTCGATCAACTGCCCTTTCTGTAACTCTGAACGCGTCAGAACACGTAATCATGCCCGTAAGGTAGGCGGAGCTGCTGGCGCTGTCGGTGGCGCTGCAACCGGAGCGGCGAGCGCTGTTGCCGGCGCACAAAGCGGTGCAGCCCTTGGTGCTGTCGCCGGTCCTATCGGCGCTGCCTTGGGTGGTTTGGCCGGTGCCATCCTCGGCGGTTTGGCCGGCGGTGCTGTAGGCAGCCTGGCCGGTGCGCGCATGGGTGAAGAAATCGATGCCCGCGTACTCGATAACTTTGAGTGCCATGCCTGCGGTCACGTTTTTTCCCTCAACGATCAGTAATCCCTCCTTCGTTTACAGGGCGCGCCATGCGCCTTCTTTCATTCCCTCTACTCAACGACTCGGCACTCTGCAGCCGGGCGATAGCCAGTTCCTCTGGCAAGGAGATCGTTATGGCTCATCAAATCGAGCAAATGGCCTATGTCGGCACCACCCCTTGGCATGGCCTGGGTAATCAGCTCACGCAAAAACAACCCCTTGAAGTCTGGCAACGCGAAGCCGGTATGGACTGGCAGATTATGGAGAGCCCGGTGCACTTCAAATCAGATGCCATTGGCCACCTCGGTACGATCCACTCGTTTCCCGAACAGAAGGTGCTCTTTCGTTCGGACACCAAGGCTCCGCTGTCAGTAGTGTCCAGCCGTTACCACACGGTTCAGCCCCGCGATGTTCTGGAGTTCTACCGGGATCTCACCGAGGTCTCCGGCTACGAGCTGGAAACCGCTGGCGTACTCAAAGGCGGCCGCAAGTTCTGGGCGCTGGCGCGTACCGGACAAGGCGCTGCACTCAAGGGTAACGACCAGGTAAACGGCTACTTACTGCTAGCCACCTCCTGCGATGGCACCCTGGCTACCACCGCCACACCAACTACCGTGCGGGTGGTATGCAATAACACGCTGACCATCGCCCTGGACGGCACCAGCCGCGCGATCAAGGTGCCGCACAACACGCGCTTCGATCCCCAGGCGATGAAGAAGCAACTCGGTATCGCCGTCTCGCAATGGGACGACTTCATGTACCGCATGCGCGCGCTGGCCGAGCGTAAGGTGCAATGGCATGAGGCACTGGGCTTCTTCATGAACGTCATGTGCGAGACCAGCCCGACCGGTGCACTACCCGAACATCTGCCCAACGAGCGCGCCCTGCGCAAGGTGCAAGAGCTGTACGAGGGTCGTGGCCGGGGCAGTCAGCTGGACTCAGCACGCGGCACCGCCTGGGGCCTGCTCAATGCCGTGACCGAGTACGTCGATCACGAGCGCCGTGCACGCAGCAACGAGTACCGCATGGACTCGGCCTGGTTCGGCCAAGGCGCGCAGATCAAGCAGCGCGCCTTGAACGCCGCGCTGCTGCTCGCCGCTTAAGCCTCTATCACATCAACCCTCGCGCCCGGTCAGCCCAGTGCTGGCCGGGCGTTTTTATGTCTGCAGGTGAGCAACATGAAAGCAACGTCACTGAACAGCAGCACCCGCAAGAAACGCCCTGCCCTGCGCCTGGTCAGCACCAAGGAGCTGCCGCGCGAGGACTGGCTGCAAATCCGCAAGCAAGGTATCGGCAGCTCGGATGCAGCGGCAGCAGTCGGCCTCAATCCCTACAAATCGCAGCTGGAACTGTGGCTGGAGAAAACCGGCCGCGACACCAAACTGCCGAAAACCGATCCGCATGACGAAGAAAGCCCAGCCTACTGGGGCAACGTACTCGAGCCTATCGTGGCCTGGCACTACAGCAAGCGGACAAAGAACCGCGTGCGGCGCATCAACGCCGTGCTCCAGCATCCGGATCCGGAAATGTCCTGGATGTTGGCCAACATCGACCGTGAGGTGATCGGCGCTGACGATGTGCAGATCCTCGAATGCAAGACCGCTGGCATAAACGGCGCACGCCTCTGGAAAGAAGGCGTGCCCGAGTATGTGCAACTGCAGGTCATGCACCAGCTCGCCGTCACCGGCAAGCAGGCCGCAGATGTGGCTGTACTGCTCGGCGGTCAGACGCTGGAGATTCACCGAATCGGGCGGGACGAGCAGATGATCGCGCGGCTCATCGAACTGGAGCGCAGGTTCTGGCAGTACGTGGAAACGGACACACCGCCACCGGCCGATGGCTCGGCATCCGCTGAAATGGCCCTGCGCTGCCTCTATCCGGAAGACGACGGCCAGGTCGTCGACTTCAGCAGCCATGCCGGACTGACCGCTGCCTTCATCGAGCTGAAAGCCGTTCGACAGTCGATTGCCGACAAGGAAAAGCGAGAAGCCGAGCTCAAGCAGATGTTGCAGCAAGCCATGGGGGGCGCCAGCCGGGCTGAGTTCGCCAGCGGTTACGTCAGTTGGCGCAAGGCCAAAGACAGCATTGGCTTGGACGTTACCCAGCTACTCAAGGAAAAGCCTTACCTGCAGGCCAAGTACCCGCTACTGAAACTCGGCGCGCGGCGCTTCTTGGTCGGCTGAATCCGGCTGTTTCCACCCGTTCCCTCCCCCTTGGCCAGTTCATGCAGTTCGCGCTGCATGGCTGGCCTTTTTTTCGTTTCCAGGAGAACACCCATGTTGAAAGGTCTGGCTCTAACGCCCCCAGTGATTGGGCGCATCTCAATCGGCAAAGTCGTCGAGAGAAACGGCAAACGTCTGCCAGAGAAAGACGATCAGTTCACCATCACCTCCCAGGTGCAAGGCAAGGATGGCTGGTTACTGCATCCACTCAACGACCAGCTACGCCAGGTCAAAGAGGACAAGCTGCGCAGCATCCCTATCCGCCTGATGTTCAACGAACCCGAGCTCAACTTCCGGGCCGACTACACCCTGTTCGATCGGCAAACCGGGCGCCCGGTTTGTGTGGGCAATGGGGAAACCTGCAAGCGCATTGGCCAGGACGGAATCCAGACACTTCCGTGCCCCTCACCCGATGCCTGCCCACTGGCCAAAGGGGGCGCCTGCAAACCGTATGGCCGACTCAATGTCGTTATTGGTGACGATGATCCACTGGGCAGCTTTGTATTCCGTACCACCGGCTTCAACAGCATCCGCACCCTCGCAGCACGCCTGAAATACTTCCAGGCGATCTCAGGCAATCGTCTGGCTTGCCTGGCATTGGAGCTGCGCCTGCGCGGTAAATCCACCCGGCAAAGCCATGGCACGCCAATCTTCTACGTGGACATCACGCTGCGTAGCGGCATGAGCGTGGAGGAGAACCTGCTGGCTGCCAAGCAATTGGATGAGGCTCGCCAAGCAGCCGGCTTCGACCAGCGCGCGCTCGATAGCGCCGCGCAGCAAGGGCTGGGCAATGGCGCCTTCGAAGACAACGAAGAGGACAGCGGCGCGATTGTCGATGAGTTCTTCCCGCTCACCGAGCCAGCGCCCACCACCAGCGAGCCTTCATCCCCACAGCGCACAGCCCTGGCCGCCAAGCTGGAATCGCTCAGCAGCGAAGCGAGGCCCTAAGTCTCAGGAGGTTCTTCATGGAAACACGATGCCTGATTTGCGAATCGACGCTCGTGGTCACCAAGGCGCAGGCGCAAGCCGTCTCTCTACTGCTGGGAACGCTAGGCGGCTTCTTGGAGGGCTGTTCGGAGATGCGCGTGCAGAGCGACACGCACCAAAACCGCGATATCGGCGACACGTTTCAAATGGGGCTCGAACGGCTTACACGCGCCGTAGAAAGCGCAACCTCTGGATGCGCCCAGGGCTGGGAATTTGCCCAAGACGTTCAGCGTTATCACTTCGGGGAATTCGAGTGCCTTTGCCTGCGCTGTGGTGCACGTTTCGACCAGCAGCCTAGCAACACCCTTACGCCTCAGCCAGGCGATCCGCCAACTGCTCGACCAGCCCCAGGATCAACTGACGATCCGCAGGTGAGACCGTAGCCAGCATACGACTGATCCGTTGCGCCTGATCATCGGTTCGCGGGCTTGCTTCTGTCAGCAGATCCGCGGCCTCGCACTCGAAAATGGCGGCGAACTCCAGCAACCGAGAAATGTTGGGGATGACGATACCCCGCTCGATGCGGGAAATCGCCTCGCTGCCAATGCCAAGCCGCTCGGCCACATGCTCTTGCGTCATACCGGCACGGACGCGCTGCTTGGCAATCGCTCGACCTACAGCTTCGGCCAAGTGCTTCTGATCAATCTCGGACATGTCGCCTCCCATCTCGACCTGGATGGTTGGCTAACCACTTATTGACATGAAGGACTCAAAAAGTTGAACCTCAACCTTTAAAGCCCATAGACAACCTAAACACTCAGGAATCCCCCTGCAGGATGCAGCCCGCTTCAAACCTTCCCTTTCATTTTCAAAGCATTCGAGGATCACATGAACCTGCGAACGATCATTCTCGCGCCGCTTCTGCCTCTGGCGTTGGCCGGCTGCAACGAAGCCATCGATACCGTCAAGAACGGCCGAATGAAAATCAACGAGCAATACACCGTCGACCAAGCGTTCAGCAATCGGAGCATCTGCGACAGCGTCGATTGGGAGGTCATTACTGATGACAGAAACAGAGAGCTTGTCCAGTACAAGTGCCATATCACCGGCATCGAGTCGTACTACGCACAGGAAAAGCAACGCATACGGGAGAACTTGCTCAGCGGCTTCGACTTGGAAAAGCGGGCTGCCCAAGTCCATCTAGAACCGGCACGCATGGAGGTGGAAGCCGCCGAGAACGCGCTGAATAAACCGCGGCCCGCCAACACTGCTACCTTGGACAGCGACCGGCTCACAGACCTGCTGGCCCGGGAGGGTCTGCTCTCCGAAAGCGCCCCCTCACGCTCGCTTCAGAACTATTCCGGCAGCCCAGAGGTTGCGGCAGCTGCGCAGCGTTACTTCTTGAGCTACGTACGAGACACAACCTCCCCTCAGTTCGCTGCGCACAAGCAGAACGAACAGGAGCTACTTCGCGCCATGGCGGCTGAGCGCGAAAAGGTTCAAGCCCAGATCGCCGAGGAGCGGGCTCGCTTGAGCGAAGTCCAGAATGCTCGCGGGCAAGAATCGGTGGCTCACGCTCAGCAGCGCCTGAACCGGGCAACGGAGCTCTATGAAAATCTGCAGAACTCCGTTGCTGCCAAGCTTGAGGAACTGGATGCCCAGCACGCCGCCAAGCTGAAGCAGTTCGACGGTGCAGCCACCATAGAGTCAGTAGCCGAGGTCTTTGAGTGGGTCGTCAAGGGTGAGGAAATCGAACTCGTCTGGTCGGGGCTGGAAGGCACTTACAGCGACGGACAGATCAAGAGGTTTGGCCACATCAATCGGCTCAGTAGCCTTCAGGACGTATACCGCAATAACGTGGAGACCTATTCTGACCTACGCCAAAAAGCGCCGCTGCTGTAGGTGCCCCATGAAGCGACTGACCGCACTTGTTCCGATACTGCTGCTGGTCTCGATCAACGTCCAGGCCAATGCCTACTGTGATTCCAGGCGATCTGCTCAAGAGGTTGAGACCTGCTATCGGCAATCCCTGACGGCGCTCAAACGAGCTGTCGACAAGGGCTTCAATAAAATCATGAACAGTCCTAACTACAACGAAGCAACCAAGCAGCGTGTTCAGGAGGAGCAACACGTTTGGGAGCAGAGCGTCCAGACCAACTGCCAGAACTACGCTTGCGTTGAATATCAGTTCCAGGGTCGGCTGCTTCAGCTGGGTCGAATGAAAGCAGATCCAGCCCCCTCAGCGATGGATGCTGAGGCGTGCCTGGATGCCTGGATCGCTGCCTATCGCCAAGAAGAAGGAGACGAGGTCGCGATCATCCACGACCAGATCACCGAATGGCAGCAATGGTGTAGCGAAGGCCGCCTGCCCTGATGCCCCACTGACACAGCTGACCGGTATTTCAGGTCAGCTGATCCCCCTCAAACCGCCAGATCACTCGATGGTCCGGCGGTTTTTTATGCCCCTAATAAAACAGCCGAATGGAGGTCCTATGACTGCCAAATTCAAAGCCGGCCAGTCCGCTGGCACCTACATCGCCGATGCACCGGTGACCGAAGCCGATATCGTGGAAATGGCTCAACATCTGGCCAGCAAGCGGCTGCGTAAAGGCCAGGCCTTGCATCAACCCAAGGAGGTCTTTAGCTACCTGCAGCTCCTGCTGCAGGACTATGAACATGAGGTATTTGCACTTCTACTGCTGGACAGCAAACACCGTGTCATTCGATTTGAGGAGCTGTTTCGCGGCACCCTGGACAGTGCCAGTGTCTATCCCCGCGAAGTCGTCAAAGTAGCGCTGGAACACAATGCAGCAGCAATAGTGCTGGTGCATAACCACCCTTCCGGTGATCCGGAGCCAAGCCATGCAGACCGTGTCCTGACCAGCAGGCTCAAGCAAGCACTCGAGATGGTGGGCGTACGCACGCTCGACCACATCATCGTGGGGGCTGAAGGCTGCGTATCGCTCGCCGAACAGGGATACCTGTGAAACCGCTGCGGGTTGTCCGAGAAATACACGTCGAGACTGATGAGCACCGAATAGATCCAGCGTGGGCAGCGTAGCAGCTGCCCACGCCAATCCATGCCCGATTTTTTTTGCCTTGAGAGACCAAAGCTAAGAGGTTTAGTTACGTCTGCAGACGGACGCGATGACCTCCTGCGGTTGTTTCGCAGGACTACAGAGATGGCTGACCATCTCGTTCCCGAAGCCGAGCCAGGATCCATTCCTGCACCTCGGATTCAACCCAGGCTACAGCCTTACCCCCCAAAGCAACTGAGCCAGGAAAGCTCCCCTCCTTCATGACCTTGTAGACGGTAGAGCGGCCAAGGCCGGTCAATCGCATCACTTCTTTCAGTCGAATCAGTCTCATGGTCGGCACTCCGATAGTTAGTCCATGAGATGGCTCAGGGGTGTTCGGTTTAAAGACGACTCAGCTGGCTCATGCCGAAGTTTCGCTGGCCGCCCCCATACACCTTGGTCCTCTTTTTGGCGAAGTAGCTCAGGCGGTAGAAGACCGACTGATACTGCTGCTCGAACAGCGGATGCTGGACCTGTAAAGGCGATACAGGGTTGGGGGCGAATAGAACCCCTTTCATGGCGATTGCCCAATCCACCCCCAGTGCCACACCCCAAGCTTTGTAGATGCGACCGGCGAGCATCTGGTCATAACTGCAATCATCAGACTGCAATTTCGAGTAATCGCCTACGGAAAAGTAGGCATCATGGTTGAGCAGTAGCGCCAAGTGATAATGCGGATACTCTGCAGTATCCCACTCGCGCACCCACACATACCGAAGCATCGGATCGTAAGCTCTCTTCCCTGCCGCTGCCTTGATAGACCGTACATGTTCGAGTTGGCTTTTGAGGGACTCGATGAAGTCGGTTATTGCCCGCTGGGGCAGAAAGCATCCGGTGGGCACGTGCAGATCCAACCGGATGACGGTCCACCGCGGGTGCACCATCAAACTATTTGAGAGCAACGAGTAGATATTATTCAGGTAGGCCTCATGAGAGTCATGAGGTAGCAATTGGACAGAAAGGTCTCGCCATTGAGGCGAGCCTACTGGTGGCTGATCGTACATGGGTAGCTCCTATGGTTAGTTCCATAGGTACTACCCTGATAGGTAAGCATTTACACACTCACCCATAACAAGAGCACATAGCCCAACATCTAACAATAATATTAACTAACCAACATATAAAGGCTCAACCCAAACTCGATACACACTCGATGGTCTGAGGCATTAAGATAGTAGACCTCATGTAATCTTAGGAAATTTCAGCTCCGAAGTTACGGAGCACGATGGCAAAATTTCCCGCACTCCCGAATTCGAACAGCCTCTTATTTAAGCACCCGCCCGTCAGCATCTAAAGTGCTTGCAGCTCAAACCACTTGAGCCGGAACAATATAAAGTGCGCCGTCCCAGCCGGGTAAAGATTGCGCCTATCTTCGCTCATCGACATCGCCAAGCTGCTCATAAAAAAATGTGTTGGGCACCATTAGCCGGTCGATACGGCGCAACGGACGCTCCAAGAACGATAAGCTGAATCGGGTCAGTCGCGGGCACTGCGCCGAGCAGACATAGGCCACTCCTACTTTCAGGCTCTGGCCTCCTTGCCGAAAAACCTTACCATTGACGATCACCTCGTCAGATGATGATTCTCCTGCTATTTTTGCTAGAACTAGCAGAAATAGCAGACAATCATGACTGAAAATCATAACGAAAATTTCTCATCCCCCGCTCTTGAGCAGCTCGAAGCACAGGGCGGCTGGCCGCGTTTTCATGAGCACAGCTTGTTAGAAGCGGCTGTGACAGAGGCTGTACGAGAGCTGCAGATTTCCAGAGAAATGGCTCTGATGAGTGCCTTTGGCGCTATGGCCACGGTTAGCCAAGGGCATATCAACGTGCGGATGCCTACAGGGCATCCAGTGCCAACATCGCTAATGCTGCTCACTATCGCGGAATCTGGTGAACGCAAAACTACGACACAGAATCATTTCTTTAACGCAATTAGCGTGAAAAATGACGAGGCGCATGCTGCATATCAGACAGCGCTAGTAGAGCAAAAAATTAAGCATCAACTATGGAGCACGCATAAACGCCACCTTGAACGCGCATACTCAAAACTAGCTGGCCAGGAAGGCGAAGAAGAACTTCTGACTGCTCAAAAAAATATTGAAGAGCACTTGCGAGCCGAACCGCCACCTCCCCGCTCTGGCAAATTTCTCTATGACGACACTACACCGCAAGCGCTCGTACAGATGCTGTACGAAAATACGCCCAATGGCTGCCTATTAACCAGCGAGGCCAACAGCATCTTCAGCGGAAAGGCCCTAGGAGAGTTAGATAAACTCAACACTTTGTGGGATGGCGGCAGCGTGATTGTCGACCGTATTTCCAGAGAGGGTTTTATTCTTCAAAATGCACGACTAACGTTATCTCTAATGGCGCAACCAAGCGTAATTGCTCGGTTCATGGGGAAACGTGGAGAAGAAGCACGCGGCACAGGGTTTCTTGCTCGTTTCTTCGTAGTGAAACCAAAACCGATGGCAGGTCAGCGAGATACTAAACCGCTTTCAGAGCTTCCACGAAGAACAGCTTTTAATGATCGTCTACGCCAGATCCTGGATGCTCCAACACCACTAAATCGACAAGTCTTGCATTTCTCCGAGGCAGCTTCCGAGGCATGGTACAAACACAGCCAATATCTTGAAAACCAGATGCAAGAAAACGGCCTGTACTACTACCTAAAAGACCACGCTTCTAAACTACTAGAAAACACCAGTCGCCTAGCAGCAGTTCTGCACACGTTCGAACGCACTTCAGAAAGCGATATTGAAATCAAACAGGAGACATTAGAGTTTTGCTGGGAAATTTCGAAACGCTGCTCAAAGCACTTCATTGAACACTTGGCCAACGAGCCAACCGTTGTTACCGATGCGAATCAGCTAGCGCATTACTTGCTGCAAACGGCCTATAAAGACACTAGAGCCCCCAGCAACAACCTCGACACAAGCCAGTCGAATGGAAGGCCTGCCCACCTGAAGCCGGGAGTGCAAACATTCTTTACACTGACTCAAGTAAAGCAATATGGCCCTGGCAGCCTTAGAGGACGTGCTAGCTCTGATCGGCTAGACGCAGCCATTGAATTACTGACTAGACTTGGACACATTAATAAAGAGGGGTCGCGCTACCAATTCAAAGAAACAATCATATCAAGAAATGAAATAAACAATGGAGAAATAATCACCATAAAAGAACTACCACTTTTTAGCGAGCAAGAACTCTGGGAGCCTGAGCGAACCACCCCATGGGAGAAACCTGAGTACTTTATAAAAATAAAGTGAGATACTCCTCGACAATCCTACTTAGAAACTTAGGAACTGCTTGCGAGGCTCAAATCATCTTTCTACCAGCCAATATGGTCTAATCATGCCCCCTGGGAGACTGCCACTGGCCTTGATACGGGCTTGTACGCCCCCCACAAGCAGCGGCATATGAAGCCGCTCTGATCTATCGCATGATAGCCTAAGGGCAACGCCCCCTCGGGCATACGAAAACACTTTCCGATACCTGAGAATTGAGGTCGATAATGCTTTAGAAATGACGGAACAAATCAAAGCCTGAACTTACATGGAGATCCTCGTGACCACGCTATCACTATCCGGCCAGAAGCGGCCTTTTAGTACATCACTACATCTGCCTCAATCAGGCTATCGGGCCGCTGCTGGACAGCTTTTTTTCGAAACCGATAAGCTCGTGAATTTTGCTGGTCTGCGAATCATAGATCCATTCATGATCAAAAAGGCTGGTTAAACGTTGAGTCATAAAGCAATCGCCTATAACAAGGGAATAGAAACGATTGCCATGAGTACGCTGCCGCTCAATTTTCTGGCGTAATTGCTCTGGTAAGCTAGCCATGATGAAGTCTGAAATCATCAAAAGATCCGCTTTCTCATAGGCTTGGTCTTGCATCACGCCCAGTGCATGGTCCAATGCAGGGATAGCGTCCGTACCACCGTAAAAGGACATACCTAGGAACTTGATCAACGCCTCCATGCCAAAGTCGCCGCCAAGATCCAGCGTCTCGATACCAGTTGAAAAGTTAACCAAATAGCACGCTCTTTTCTGCTGCTTGGCCTTGCCTGCAATGAAGAGCGCCACAGCTTTGGCAACAGTCTCAGGCATACCACTCATAGAACCGCTGGTATCGACACAGATCACCATAGGCCCTTGTGTAGCCGCCTCTTCGTCACTACGCAGTTCTTCCTTCTGGTGATGCTGTTGAACGCGCTGAATGCCCTGCATGTCAAAACACATCAGCCGTGACTCGACGTACTTAAGGTCGAAAAGAATGGACGTTTCGGGATCAGCCAGTAGCGCCAACTCACTGGGCAGCACATGCTCGATATCACGCCCCAAACGAATGCCGATGATCTCTTCACGCGAATTGATATCCGGTAACTCGACGTCTTGGGTATAACGCACCTGGGCTCGCTCGATGCGCTCAGATAGCTCCAACTGGCGCAGCTTGCCCAACAGATCACATAGCGACCGAACACCCGGATCATCGGTCAGGTATTTTGCCCAACGCTGAAAGCGCTCAACCTCTTGTGCAGATAAACTTCCTTTGGACAGGTCAAGGAACATCCCAGGATCCAACCCCAGCATTTCCAGTTGCTGGTGAAGCTGTTGCAGTAGCTCCAGAAATGTCTCGAGCTCCTCCATGAACTGCCGGCGTAGCATGGATATACGCTCAAGCTCCCACTCTGCATGTGCTTTATCTAATGCTTTTTGCCACTCATCTCGTAAAAGACGAGCACTTACACTAATATCGGTCTGACGTTTCTCAGGCACTGCAGGGGCCGCAGCCGCTGCCAGCTCACGCTGCCAGAAAGATTGATTGTCTGGCAGTTTGGCAGCACGGCACAGCGCAAGATAGTCCTCAACAGCTGCTGCCAGCTCTGTACTCGAAACAGGAGGGGACTGGTTCCGGGCTTGCCAGTTTGATAGCCGCTGCTCATATAGCGCAAAGGGGAACTCAGCTTTCAGCTGCGCAGCCGACGCCAGCTGCCACTGCCGAATTCTCTCTGCTACGTGAGCTGCAAGCGAATCAGAGCCCCTTAGTAGCGATGCAAATATAATCTGAACGTTATCGCCAACCTCCTTGGCGGTACTCGCCAGCGGATCTAACGACATAACTCCTCCAGCCGTTCGCAGTCTTTGATTCGAAGTTGCAGGCCTTCGATTTGTGCGGCCACACCGGAAATGGCCAGTACAGACTTTGCAGTAGGCACAAAGGGTGATTTCAGCATAGATTCGTAATGCTTAAATTTTTTCTCGACCTGCCTAACCGTTATAATTAGTTGTTTTTTTATTTCTGTAACAGACTGAGACAGCGAAGATATTAGCCGCTTGTTGATGTCGTCTTTTTTATCGCCTTTGTGGAACAATATATCCGGCGTAAATTTAATTTTGCCATAACTGTAATGACCTTCTGTATATTCTAATTGGCAAGTACCTTGCCCATCGAACCGACATTCAATTCCAGTATTTTCGTTGCCTCGTTCATCTACCGGATTAAAAACATCCTTCGACTTTATCCTTTCCTTTGGTATATATAGATCAAATGACTCGTCATAGTTTCTGTGATAGCTCGATCCACGTGTAAAAGTCACTGCGCAGTGGAAAAATTCTTTCTCTGCTATTTTTTTCGTCTTGTATACATTGGCCGAGTGATAGAGTTCTTTATTAATTTCTTTGTCCAGCGCCTCTTTCTCTTTATCAAGCGCAGCCAAATCTATACCGCTATCAAACCCGCAAGCTTTTACCGCCTCTGAAACGATATCCCAGACGGTCTGACGATTTTCTTCATGAGTCCACAGGCAGTGCTGCAGCAGCAAGGCGTCACTATGGTTGGTTTCCTTGCGATCATTAAAGAAGGCTGATGCCTTCATGAGTATCGCCGCACGCTGCCAGCGCCGGTCCGAGACATAAACTTTGAGCGCTTCGTATTGCAGCTCCAGCTGTTCGCGGATTAAATGAATTATGGTTAGCGTCTCAGTAGACAACTTGACCTGGTGCAAACGCGCCATCCATTCGGCCCACTCGGCAGGCTTCACCTGTAAAGCCGAGGGGACGTCGATTTTGGCTTCGGTTGGTTTGCTATTGAGTAACTGATCGAAGTGTTGGGCTTCACGAATCGGGCCCACCATCAGCCGAACAATAAAACGGTCGTACAAAGCGTCCAGGCCTTGATTGGCATCTGGAGTTTCGTTGGATGCAGCAATCAGGGCCTTGAGCGGGGCTTTATCAATGGCTTCACCATTACGGAATACATGCTCGTTAATCAACGTCAGCAGGGTATTCAAAATAGCGGGGCTGGATTTCCAGATTTCATCGAGGAACGCGAACTCGGCCTTAGGCAGGTAATTATCTGTTTTGCGAATGTAGTGATCCTCTTTCAGCGCCTTAATGGATACAGGACCAAACACCTCTTCAGGTGTACTGAAGCGGTTCATCAGGTACTCGAAATAGGTCGGCTGCTCAAAAGCACAGGCTATACGGCGAGAAATCAGACTCTTGGCCGTCCCAGGCGGCCCATACAGAAAAGTATTCTGCCCGCAGAGCGCTCCCAGCAGAGATACCGCGATGATCTCTTCACGCTCAAACATGTCTGCGCTTACGCTGGCGACCAAATCTCCGATACGTTTTTGCAACCCCACGCTTAACTCCTTGTATCCATTAGACGGTTGTTGGCGAGGTTATCCGAGCCCATGGCAAATAGCCACTTCCGTGTTCATTGTGTTTTCTCGACGACAGGCAATGTGATGAGCTTGAGCTAATGCTTGCTATTTAACCCAGACAGGTAAAAACGCAGCATGTGATGGCCCTTAGCTGCGGGAAAATTTTCTCAATGCCGGGAGGGCGCTGGATAAGCCATCACGCGCATTCGGTGACTTCGGCTGCTAAGGCTCAACTAATAGAAGATCGTGCACAAGGTGCAGCTGATTACAATCATGTTGCGGTGAAATAGCCTGAGAGACGTCATATCCATTCAATTCTGATCTCGCAAAGATTCATTGACCAGTCATGATGGCTGGGCCATTTAGAGAGGCAAGCTAACGCCCCAGCTCGTTGTGCATAAAGGACTCGGGACTCACTAACACTCAACCTGCAACGATCAGCGACTGCCGTCATACAGTTCCCAACGCGCGCCTGACGAAACTTTGGTCGACGCCTCCCAAAAGCTCCCAGGCCCGCTCGTTTTGCCGAAGATAATCAGCCAACTCATCCACCCCTGCTCCTTCTGGGAAGTCCAGCAGCTCCGACATACGATGCAGCGTCTGGATCGGGATACCTATCTCCTCCAGCGCGTTCACCCCAGCAGGGAGATGTAGGCTCTCAAAAGTCATTCTGACGTGGCTGTAGTCAACTTTAGCGCGAACCCCTTTCTTTATCGCGTGCAAGCGAACTACGTCTTCCAGCAGCCCCAACACCTTAGGGATGGTATAGCCGAAGGTATTGCTCACCAGCTTCAGATCATTGTTGAGCGTCGTGGAAAGGTTTACCTCCTCACCTGCCTTGAGCCGCAGCTTGGTGTAATCAATCTGACCTTTCAGATAAGCGGAGTAACTTTCTGCTTTCTGATAGCTCGTCAGTTTGGCCAGAATGGTATCTGGGTACTTGGTCTTCAGCCCATTAGCGGTGAACGCCTTGGGCACAAGCTTGCTGCTGATATTGGCAAGGGTCTTCAAAAAACCAGTCGCTGGTGACCAGTGGAACACGAGCGACTCGAACTCGTCCTCACTGAGCATTTCGACCATGCTGTATAACTGCTCGAACTGCTCCATACGGAAGTAGGAGTGCTTCTTGAACAGATCGATAGAAAACCGATCCTGGGAAAATGCGGCTTCGAACCTCCCTTGGGAATATTCAGTCAGGTGATCGGGCTGCGCGCTCGCGAGCAGGTTCAGAGGCGTATCAGCATCCTGAATCCCCAGAGGCACATCGACCTCCTGATTCAGGTTGTCTTGCGGAACATCTTCCAGGCAAAACACCTTACCTACGAAATGGATGCCCATCCGGCCTGCACGACCTTTGATATTGCCATGAGTGAACTTGTCGATTGCGCGTGTTCCGTTTCGGTTGTCGTAGATGACGACATTTTTCGCAATCGTGTTCACACCCTCAATGATGGTGGAAGTGCACAGTAGAAAGCGCAAGTCGCCGGCATTGAACCGGTCAGCGGTGTACTGCTGGAGAGCACGAGGGAGGCCGCCGAAATGCAGGCCAATACCGTTCCTTAGGGCATAGGTGTAGTCCCATTCGGGGTCAAATTCCTCGGCAACCCAGTCAATATGCTCACTCTGGAATGGCTGGCCGTACCCAAGCCGGACGAGCTCGCGGGCAACTTTCCCTGCTACCTTAGATGACTTGCAGTAGATGATCGTGGCTCCTTTGCACTGAGGTGCGATAGTCGCCAGCATTTTCAGCTTGCCCTCATCGTCATCTGGACTTACACCGAACGTCTGTACATCGACGGCCACGGTGTTGAAATCAGCGGCGATGAACGTGTGGTCGTGGCCTAGCTCCGTCAAGCCCCGAATACTGTTTACGAAGGGCCCGGTGAGGTAGAACTGCTTGGACACCTTCAGCAGCTTGCTAAGAGCAATATTCAGCTCAATTACCCGCTCGTCCTTGAAGTCCGTGCTGCCATTTTTGAGCTGCTGAAAAGCCAGTTTGTAAAACTCGTCGATGACAAAAAGATCGATGGCCTTGATGTCCTCTCGCTCGTTGACCCGCTCTTGGGTCAGGACGTACACGACCCACTCACTACGGCACTCTTGCGAGCTGTGGTGGATAATCTGATAAACGTCACCAAAGCGCTCTTGAAGACGCCTGCGCGTCTCGTCAGCTAACGCAACGGTAGGAACCACTAGAACGACACGCTTGAGGCGTCCGAGCCCTAGCAGCGAGTCGACGATAGCGCTCTTACCCATGCTGGTTGGAGCACTGAGCACGACGTTGCGGCCATCCTTGAGTAAGTCGAAAATTCGAAACTGCATCGAGTGGAAGACGTAGTCTTCAGAGAACGGCGTTCGGTACACATCCAGAGCGATCCGATCCCCCTGGGAAAGGTCAGAAAACTCTTTCTTCAGGTAAGGGAACAGCCCAGCCTTCCTTACCATGTTGCGCAAAATCGCAGCATGGTCGATAAACTTTTCACGGGCATCGAGCGCCCTAATCGCCAGGTCTCTGCCGAGGGAGGTGGAGACTGGGTTAGACAATAGGGAGTTGACCGTAGACAGGTACCGGAACGCTGAGAACCCATCCCCATCCAAGCTCTGTTTGGCTACATCGTAAACGTCCTTCATACGGCCTTCCTAACCTGCTCGTCCACTAACTGGGTCAAAATCTCCAGGCTTGGCGCGGGATAAATGAACACATCGATCGTGAGCTTTGCGAACGTCGGATTGTGTTTAAGATCGTCGGCAAATGCATCGAACAGAGCAGCCGTCTCCCGCTCCAGGTTATCTTCATGTCCAGGAGTTTCGGGATCGGTCAGCAACGAAGAATCGTATCCGACGAAAACTACAAATCTGAATCGATCCAGGTGTGCATCGAACGCGCTGCTCTCGTCGAGGATGACGTCGATGTCATGACGCAGTAGGTAGCTATCATCCTTGATATCTAGAATCTTGCCCCGAGCGCTGCTGAAACATCCGCTGATTTCCTCATAGAGTTCCTCGCGGATCTCAGGCAGACGCGTGGTGATATTGGCAGCAGTCACGAGCTCACTGAAGCCAACCCATAGCTGATCGCCCTCCGGGTCTCGCCGAACGATATGGACGTTCTCAAGGATCTTTGCTTCGTTCTGGCCCTCGAGGAAAAGCAAACACGGAATGGGCTGGCTCGCATGCATCTGCCGTATCGTGGCATGAAGAAGCACTCGCCCTAGGAATGAACGAACGTCTGCCAAGGAGGCGAACACAGTTTTCTTTAGGCGCTGGCCTTGCTCGACAAGCGACAGCTTATGAATGTCTGCGAGTTCACTGGGACGAAGGAACACCTCATCTAGCCATTTGCATACGTTGTCGACGATGTGTTTGTAGCGGTAGCGCGTGAGGCTGTACTGCTGGTGCAGGACACGTCCATTGCGCTTGGCGCACGAGCTGGCCAGCGGATTGCGAAACGGAACCAGGATGTGAGGTAACTGGCGTTTGACGTAGACCTTACGACCTGCCCGTTTCTGATCCTCCTCGACCAGACCTTCGAACCACTGATTCAAATCTGCGCGAAGGTAGGATTTGCTGTCGACGGAGTGGATTCTGCGGGACATGGCTCCTTTACGGGTAACGGTGTCCAGGATTCCTCGCCAGATGTCCTCTGCTGAGGCCTCGGTACTCAATATCACACCGTGAAGATCATCTGCCGCCCTTCGAATGTTGCTGATACCCAGCAATTCGATCTCGCGCATGGTGCGAAACACTTCCCAGAGCGTAGCGTCTACCCAGGTCGCTACGTTCACTCCGCTGGGCGCGACATAGTTGTTGGTCTTACCGTTCAGGTAGTCGACCAGATCTTCACGCCCAGATTTTCCGGCACGCTCGTCATGGTTGATGAGCAGGTACTCAAGAGTGACGTTGACCGGATGCTCTGTGACGATTCTGAATCTTCTAGGCACCGTAAGTGAGGGTTCACTCTGCATGGACTTATGCATGATCGAGCTGCCTGGAATCTTCTTTTTGTCGGCACCTTTGCTGAGGATTAAAAGATCGTTTTTAGCCCAGTGGGCCTTCGTGGTCGTTTTCACCTGCACGAATTCGACAAAGTCGTCACAGACGACATCAATGTCGTCTGTGACTTCACATCGAATGCGTTGAATTTTTTTGTCACGCAGCATCTGAGTGACGTAATAGGCGGCGACACAATCCTGGAAGATGAAGCCGTGCTTGGCAGCGACTCCGCCAGAGTCATTAGGTTCCATCTCGACATCCTTGGCAGCTGAGCCTTGGAATTTATGGCAATCGCCTTCCTACGTCCAGACTACCGATAGCACATTGCCTCACCCAGGCAACACGGCAATACGTATCCACTTAAAGTAGATCTCACTCCCAGCAATACTTGGAATTGACATGCTCTCAAGCCTGCTCCCGGCCCAGAGCAAGATCTCGCGCAGAGATCTCCCCAACAAAGGCTGATTTGGCTATCCCCCCCTCATCACAGACCTCTGGGCCTCCTAAGGGCACTAAATTACCTACTAGCCACCCGAGGCCAGTGGCGCTATGCGCCCCGCTCAGCAGCTCGACTGAATTGGCAATCACTGGGTCATAACCAGCGGTGGCACAAAAAGTGGCACAAAATTCATCTCACTGACAAAACACCCGCCCATAAAAAAATCCAGCCACCGCTAAGTGGCTGGATTTTTTAGGGTTTTTTGGTCGGGACGGAGTGATTCGAACACTCGACCCCTTGCACCCCATGCAAGTGCGCTACCGGGCTGCGCTACGCCCCGACGATGCTTCCGGGTGACCGAAAGCGGGAGGAACTATACATTAAGCTTTTGAAATAAGGCAACTTTTTCTTCACCTTACTTCTTCAGTACGTGCAGCACGTCCTCGAGCTCGACGATCATCTGCTTGATCAGTTGACGATACTGGGTGGTGTCGTCCTTGGCTTCATCACCCGAAAGACGCTGACGCGCCCCGCCGATGGTGAACCCCTGATCGTAAAGCAGCGCTCGAATCTGCCGGATCATCAGCACGTCCTGACGCTGGTAGTAGCGGCGGTTGCCCCGCCGCTTGACCGGGTTGAGCTGTGGGAATTCCTGTTCCCAGTAACGTAGAACGTGAGGCTTGACCGCGCAGAGTTCACTGACCTCACCGATAGTGAAGTAGCGTTTGCCGGGAATTGCCGGTAGTTCGTCGTTATGACTTGGTTCCAGCATAGGCCTCGACCCTGGCTTTCAATTTTTGCCCTGGACGAAAGGTGACCACACGGCGAGCCGTGATCGGAATCTCCTCTCCTGTTTTCGGGTTGCGGCCGGGTCGCTGGCGCTTGTCGCGCAAGTCGAAGTTACCGAACCCGGAAAGCTTGACCTGTTCGTTCA
>MTEW01003001.1_pt2 | contig 65744 bp, 71 predicted proteins | sample 1042681 | NCBI WGS metagenome assembly MTEW01 (sample SAMN06185811, study PRJNA358809) | soil metagenome | isolation source: soil biostimulated with citrate as carbon source | place: India | collected 2015-05-23
AGGCTGCACCGTTGGCCGTGCCACTCGGCAGGACCGCTGGGTTGGCAACCTTCGACCAGTCGGCGGTGTTGTAGATGGTGATGTAAGGCGAGGTGAGGTGCAGCACCACCAGCTTGGAGCCGTCCGGGCTGAATGCCACGCCGTTACCGGTGCCAACTGGCAGGGTCGACGGGTTGGCGAGCTTGGACCAGTCGGCCGTGTTGTAGCGCGAAACGAAGGGTGTGGTGTTATGCGCCACCGCCAGCAGCAAAGAACCCGCGGGGGGCGCCGCTGCCCTGAACTGCCCTGCTGCGATGCCCTGAATCATGCTGCCACCGTCTGCCCGATCACGTCCCAGACGTTCTCGGCTACTCGTTTGAGAGTGACGGACATGGCGTTGGTCATCACCAGGGTTCCGCCGCTCGGGGCGTTCAGGGTTACGCCTGCGCCCGCCGTCAGCGTGAGGTTGCCGGCAGCGGCGCGGCGGATATGGATCTCGGTATCCGCCGCCCAGGCGACCGACGCCTGAGGCGCGATGGTGTAGGTGCTCGCCGAGGTATGGGTGAAGCGCAGGTAACTTCCAGCATCGGCAAGCCCGGCTGTCCGCGCCGTCCCCGTCTCGCCCACCACCGGCGCGAAGTCGGGATTGGCCGTTGCCCCCTCCTCGATGTCGGCCAGCTTGGCCTTCTCCGCCGAGCTGTAGTCCTCGCTGGAGAGGCCCATGCCGGCGACCTTGTCGACCTTGCCGGCGAGCGCAGTGGCCAGGTCGCCCTGGTCAGCGAGGGTGCCGCCGATATCGCCCCAGGACGGGGGGCCGTCCGCGGTTGGCACCGAACCCGCCGTCAGGCGCTGGGCGATCCGGGTGCCCGCCGACCAATCACGGGCGGCGGTGCCCTCCTCGCCGCGAGCCACGGTGAGCACACCGCTGGCATTGGCGCTGACGGTGACGATTTCCCAGGCCACCTCGACGCCATCGACATTGACCTCCGCCAGGGTCAGGCGGTAGGTGTCACCCGCACCAAGGCCGACCAGCAGGGCGGCGGCGCCGGACGGCACCTGCAAAGTTCCAGCCCCCGCCGACAACGGCGCCTGCAGGGTGGTTTTCCAGTTGTTCACGAATCGCAGCATGCAAGCTCCCTACCCGACGGCCAGCCGCCGGGGTTCAGTCAGGGGGATCAGATCCAGAAGACGCGAGCGGTATTGCGCGTCAGTTGATGGGTCACCGGGCACCAGCTGCCATGCAGGCGCAGGCCATCGGCATGGGCAAGCGTGGTTGTCACGCCATCCGTGGCAGCGTCCGGCGCAATCGTGGGGCGCCAGTTCCACTCGAAGCCCAGGCCCACCTTGCGGTTTTCCAGCAGGCACCAGGCGTGGTTGCTGAGCTCGTAGGGACAGAGCATCCGCAGGTCTGCCACGTCGTCGCTGAGCCAGAAGATCACCTGGTCCAGCAGGAGGTATTTGCTGTCCGTCAGTTTCTCCACCGGATCGAACCCGGTGGCCCGCGCCCAGTTCGGCGTATCGTCATCGATGACGACGCCATTGAAGACCCGCCAGAAGCCGGCGGAGCGCTCGTAGTAGTACTCGTAGATGTTCGTCCTTGTTTGTTCGAAGACTTCGACCACCGTCCCGTCCAGACGCAGCGTCGCCTTCCTGGATCGGTGGCTGTCTGCCAACTGGCTGCCCGAGTGCTCGTACCGGCTGACCACCACGCCATCCTCGACCCGGTCGACACCCTCGCAGACCCAGTTGACGGCCCCGTCGTTTACCGACTGGGTGAACTCCACGTCATAGGTGAGCCGCTGATACCCCCCGGTCGGGGTGTACCACACAGCCAGAATCGCGCCCGTACGCTGCTGGTAGGTATCCAGCTCACCCGGCCCGGAGAACCACAGGTACGTCCAGCCCGCCACCTCGCCCTCCTCGAACGTGCTGGTGGCATGCTGGGTCGGCGTGAACTCTTTGATCAGCGGCGGCCCAGGGGAGATGACGGTCTCGGTGACCTCCAGCCAATGGTGCACCAGGGGCGCCGACTCACCCAGATCGGCCGCGTAGGTCCCGATAGTCTCGGCCCGCGTGTGCAGCACACTGAGGCTCAGTGCCGCCGCCGACCCCGCACCGCTGATGCTCAGTTCCAGCCAGCCCACCACCGGAAACCAGCGGTCCCCGGAGAACTCCGGCCAAAAGCCGCCCTCCGACGAAATCCCGCGCGTGGCGACGATGGCCACCATGGCGCGCGAGCCCTCCGGCTTGATATCCCGCACCTGAAACTGGAGCGACACCTGGTTGCTCAGAATGGGGGCGGCCTGGCCCAGGTCACTCAGGGACACGGTGTATCCAAACGCCTGCGGCTCGCCCTGGAACTCGCCGAAGCGCGTCAGGGTGACCGCCCAGCTGCCCGAGTTGCTGGAGATCCCGATGTTGTTCAAGCCGGCGACCCGCCAGCGCGCGCCGGCCGGGTCACAGTAAATCCAGCCGTTGAGCGCCTTGCCATACAGGTGGAAGGTCTGGCTGGAGAGAATCGCCTTGTTCCACCACTGCCGCCCGCGCACCACATCGTCGGCCGCTTCCTCCGGCGTGCGCACCACATCGGCCACCCCGGGCACCTTCACCAGGTAGGTGTCGCCCGTGCGGCGACTGGAGCTGACCGACGTCGGGTACACCATGGTTTGCCCATTGGGCAGGGTCAGGATGTGCTGGCTACCGACCCGCAGCACCGGGCCATGCCAGGGATTTCCCCACACAGGCAGCGTCATACCGCCTCCGGATCGGCCAGATTAATCACCACCTCGGCACCGTCGGCATCCTCTAGGTGGAACGCCTTCGGCGCCGGCAACATGAACAGCCCGTCAGTGCTCTTCAGGCCCACTGACCAGAATTCGCGCGCGGCGAACGATGGCTCTGTCAGCGGGCTGGCGATACCGCCTCCACCGCCACCGGTCTTCGGCGTGTTCGGGTCCCAGGTGCCGCGTCCCTTCGTTGCCGGACGTAGGCCGCGGCGCTCCAGGGCGACCAATTCCCGAATCTTCCGGCGCTGGGTCTCCAGCGAGTTCAGATCGCGCTTCAGGGTCGACGCCCGGGCAGCCGAGATCCCCGCCTTAATACCGGCGCGCTCTTGTGCCAAGGTCATGGGTTAAAACTCCAGCAGGTCGTTCGGGATCGCCAACAAGTAGGTCTTGGCCTGGCTGGCGGTGTACTCGTCGCGATGGTCTTCGGGAATCTCCGGCGCCGTCAGGTCGAAGCGGCGCGGGAACTCCTCGAGTTCCGGGTTGATATCCAGGTCGTTGTCCGTGTAGTTGCCGGCGAACCCGTCGAGTTCGTCGTCATACAGCGGGCTGCTGTTCCGCGATCCCAGCTGGGTCCCCAGGATGATCAACGCCGACGGGGTTCCCGGTGGAGTGCTCGGCGGAATGGCCGGCAGGGTAAGCGGATCACTGATGGTCCCCCCGCCCTGGCTCACGGCCAGTTGGATGCTGGTCAGGGCAGAGCCGCTGTCGAAATCCCATTCGTGGATGATGCTGAATACCTTGGCTCGGCACTGCACCGGTCGGGCGAGAATCTCATCCTGCACATGCAGGGTGTGCTCCAGACGGATGCCAAGGGTGTCCGAGGTGGGCAACTGGAAGGCAAACCGGTTACCCCGGTGACTTCCCAGAATGGTGGCGGTGGCTATGGCCAACCCGCAGGACAACGCCGCGGCGCGCCGATCATCCTCGCGCACATCCACCACCCAGTCGCCCAGGGCGTCTTCGGTGGCATCCGCATCCGGCTCGGTGAACTCAGCGCCCTCGAACTCCGCTTCGCGGTCGCTCTCAGTTTCCAGCGCAATGCGCTCGCGGCTGATCACCTCCCCGGCCTGGGCAACGCTGGCAGGCGCCTCGACCCGCAGGGTGTACTGCTCGGTCACCCGCTGGCTCCACCGCATGGCGCTGGTCCAGGTGGCCCGCAACAGCAGGTCGGGATACGGGTTGCGCCAACCGAAAGGCGGATCACAGAAAGAGCCGCTCCCGGTGGCCGGCACCCGCTCCCAGTTGGCCGTCGCCAGGACCGCCTGGTAACCGGCGCTGCTGCTGGCCGACTCCACCATGACGATGTCCGGCACCTCGGTGTTGTCCTCGCGCCCCCAGGTCAGGCAGAAACCATCGAGGATGGTAACGCCCTCGACTGCCGGGTGCTCCCAGAGGAAGTCCTGGTGGCGCTCGCGCAGGCGAATGAAGCGATAGTCGGCGGCAACCTCGACCACGTTGATGCGGTCGTTCAGTTCCACCGGCACCCATTCCAGGCTGCCATCGAGCACCGTTCCAGCAGGAATCACGAAGGTCGCGGCGCGGGCCGCCCACGGCGTTACCTGCAACACTCCTTCAACACTGCACTGCAGACTGGCCGCGCGCGTGCTCATCCGCTCCATGGCGTAGTCCCAGCGGGAACGGCCATCGACCGGTTCAAACACGTCAGCCGACCACGAGCCACCAGTCAGGGCATCGATAGCCACGAGGTCCATGGCTTCAACGATTTCCTGTTGCCGGTCACTGCACTCGCAGACCAGGACGCTCGTCTGCAGGGTGAACTGCGGCCGGATTATCCAGCCCTTGAAGCACAGCTCTTCGCGCCAACCCCCACCTACCCAATCGCGGTAGTAGAGCGCCACCGTCTGGCCGGTGTAAGTGGCAGGGTTTACCGGGCCTGCATCGAGCAGCAGGCTGAAATCAGCCAGGCAGCGGGCGCCCTCCTCCCGCTCTATCCTGACAGCACCCGTCAGCAGGTCCGTGGCATCCACCCCATTCAGGAGCAGGCGCGCAGACCAGATCACCGAGACCACCGGAACGACGGTGACCGGATCGACGGGCACACTTCTACCGGCCGAAGTACCGTTCAACTCGACGGCGTTCAGCTCGGAACCATTCAGCTCCATCAGATTTCCTCGGCGGTGATGGTCCAGGTGTGCGTATTGGTTGCCACGTCGAGAGACTCTGCCGGCGGCTCGCTAAAGACCATGAACACAGGGAGCCAGCAGACTTTGTACTCAAGCGCTCCGGGTACTTCGGTAATGGTGAAGGTCTTGTCAGGCGCTACCACAACCGGCGTGAATTGCCATTCGCCTCCGACATAGGCCAACGCCCAGGGGGCATCGTCTGGCCTGGGCGAACCCGGCAAAGTGCCCGTGAGTGCAGTCGTGGTCAGCGACTGTTGGCGAATGCAGCGGAGCTCCAGGGGCTGGCTGAAGTCCAGCCCCATCAGGCCAGGGCCCAGCCATCCCACACTTCGGATGGTGATCGCCCACTTCCGCCAATGCTGCATCTTCACGGCGGCACCGCCGGACCGGCGTGCAACGGTGCTCCCCCCGATAGGAGTGTGCTCTGGAATTGGAGCGCCACAGTGCAGACGGATGGGGATTCCCCCGAGCATCACATCAGCCATTTACACTCGCCTCCCACGCTTGCGCGATTCGTTGCGCACCAGCGCGTCATAGGTTGGGGTATCCGCCTGCAGGGTGTAGCTGTCGCCGCCGGGCATCTGCAGGACAACGGTATTGCCTCCGCCTCTCTGCACAGCACCTTGAGACAAGGTCGCCGCTGGCATCGGGATAGAAGGCAAGGAACGCCCACCTATCGGCCCACCTTCCGCGAACTTCGGAAGCCGCTTCGCGTTCAGTTGGTCCAGCAGTGCCTGGCCGTAATGCCTAACCGCGTCTGCGCGCACCATGTACTCGCCGTTGGAACCCCACATCAGGATGCTGTCGCTGGTACCTGTCCCCGGGCCGCGAAGCATCCCGCCTTGGGCCAAACCCGGAAGTTTGATATCCGGTACCGTCGGTGCACCCGGGACCCCAGCTCCAGCGGGCGGAAGCACAGTCACTGGGATGACCATCTGCTCCTTCAATCCCTTGGCCAGGTCGGCCATCTGGGCGCGCAGTTGCTCTAGATTTTCAGCGTCCAGGCCGAAGCCGAGCTTGATGTTCGCCAAAGCATCCGCCTGGTCGCGCAGGGTTTTGATCTCCATCTCTGCCAACGCGACCTTGACGTTTTGGGTCTTCTCCTCGACCGTCGCCGCCTGCGCGGCGATCGCTTCCAACTCCTTCACCACACCGGCGAAGCCGTAGTCGTTTGCTCCGGCGTCTCGCAGATCGCGCAGGATCTGCAAAGCACGCTGTGCCTCAGTGATTGCACCGGCGATATCGCCGGCCTGGAGTTTCTGCCGCGCCGACGCCTTGGCGGCGGTCGCTGCACCAAAACTGGGTTCACTGGTGGCAGCAGTGCCCGCAGCGAACTCCTTGCTGGCTGCCCTGAACTCAGCAGTGATTTCTTCCCGGCGCTTCTTGGCAGCCAGGTAGTCCTTGTTGGCCTTGGCGAGGGTTTCCTGCTGCTGGGTGATGTTCGACTTCAGATCAGCCAGGATCTGCTGCCGCACACGGTCGACGTTACCCTGGTGCTCCTTGAGAAGGGCCTCCCGGCTCTGCTGCTCCTTCCGCTGGGTCGAAGTGAGGTCCTTTTCCTCTTTGGAGATTAGGTTGTGGGCACCGTTGATGCTCTTGGCAAGGTTGTTCAACTGTTCGCCAATGGCACCCGAAGCGCCGGATTCCTGGGCATATCGGCCCCAGTATCGACGCGTCTCGACGAAGATCCGGCGGAACCCTGCACCGATTTCTGGGGCGAAGGAATTCATTTCCTCCCGCAGCTTGGGCAGTTCCTTGCGGAGAGCGTTGGTCACCTGCTGCGCCGTCAGTTCACCGTTCTCGGCCATCTCGCGGAGCTGGCCGGTCGTGACGCCGAAGGTATCGGCCAGGGCCCCGGCAATGCGATCGGAACCCTCCAGCACGGCATTGAATTCCTCACCTCGCAGTACACCGCTGCCAATGGCCTGGGAAAACTGCTGGATCACCGAGGCGGACTCCTCGGCAGAAGTTCCCCCAATGCGAAGCCCCAGCGTGACCGCTTCAATGGTTTCCAGCGTGGCTTTCTGATCCGCACCAGCCTCACGCATTGGGCGCTGAAGCCTGGAGTAAAGGCCAACTAGGTCAGCGACATCGCCCTGCGTGACGTCGGCAATCCGATCGAGCTCCAACTGCGCAGCGTTGAACTCGTCCTGCGCTTGGGTCGCGAGACGCAAGCGGGAATCCAGCCGCCCCACTTCGTCGGAACCCCGGGAAACCTGTGCAAGGCCGCCCACCACTGCCGCGGTGCCGGCGGCAGCCGCTGCAGCGGCCCCGCCACCCGAGAGCCGCGAGCCGCCTGGCAGCTCGCCAGCAATGCCTGCGAGCACATCACTTCCACGTCCGCCTGCGGAGAGTCCCTTCAGTTCGGCCTTGGTTTCGGCAATCCGCAGCTTGAACTGGCGCTGCGCGATCGCCAGTTCCTTGGTGGTCAATCCACCTGAGGTCCGCAGCAGCTCGTACTGCCGCCTGAGGTTGATGATTTCCTGCTCGACCGCGCGTACCTGGTTGATGCCAAGATTGTCGCGAGCCCGCTCACTAGCCGCCCGCCTGGCCTCCACTGCAGCCACCCGCTGAGCTGCCGCCACCTGAGCAATGCTCTGCCGGGCCTCACCTTGCCGGCGCACTTCGGCGGCGGCTTCTCGTTCGGCCGCAGAAGACTGCTTGGCAGATTGGGATCGCAGGTCGCGCAATCGGACAAGGGTGTCCGATACGTTCCTGCGATAGGTGGCTTCCGCCTCCGCCCTCTCCCGAGCAGACAGGTTCCCATCGCGGGTAACCAGCTGGTACTGCTGCCGCAGTTCGGCCAGCTTACGCTGCGCGGTCTCAATCTCACCAACGCCCAGGGCATTGCGCGCCGCGGTGATAGCGGCATCCGCCCTTCCGGCCTCGAGTCGTTTGTTGAACTCAGTGCCCAGTCGGCGCTGCTCATCGGCCAGATTGCCAACATCAACACCGGCCCCCTGCAGTTCGGCACGAATAGTGCGCAATTGGCCGATCTGAGCAGCCTCCTGCCGTTCCAGACGCCTCAGTTCGCTGGTTGCGTTGCGGTAGTCGGCCTGCAGTTCCTTGGATGGCGTTTCAGCCCTGACCAGCTCATCACGCAGCTGCCGCAGGCGGTCCTTGGTAGATGCGATCTGGCGCTGGGTTCCTTCCAAGGTCTGACTTACGTCCCGGAAGGAGTTCACCTGCCGAAGCGGCTTTTCCACCTCCCGGACCAAGCCGGCATATTCCTTGCGAAAGCCCGCCACTTCACGGGTCGCACCATCCATATCGGCGGTGAGCCGCAGTTCGACTTCGGGATTCATCAGCTCACCCTTTCAAGGCATGGAGGAAAAGGGACCAGGGATAGTCCAGCACCCGCAGATGGCCGACCCGGACCAGGGTACAAATCGCGGATTCGAGTGCTGCTAGGCTGGCGCGCGGGCCGGACTCAGACGTGCCAGCAGCTTGAAAAAATGGGGATTCTGCTCCTTCGCCAGCTTGATCACTTCTTCGATCTCGCTGGGCAACATCTCACTGAGATCCTCTTCGGTGAGGTTGGTAGCGATCCGCAGGTCGGCGAGGCGGCAATCCTCGAACAGCAGATCTCCCACTAGGTCGTCTCCACGATCGGCGAAAATTTGCCGCACCTGCGCGACGGTCATTTCTACTGCCTGTACCTTCTTCCCGGCGATGGTCTTGGATTTGATGGTGACGGCTTCAGCCATGCTTCCTCCGAACATAAAAAAACCCGCCGAAGCGGGTTGTGTGTATTGGGGTCTGCCCTACTGACAGGCACGACTGACGACAAAATCTTCAGGACTTCCCAGACTGGGCACTATCGCGTGCTGGCTCGGCTTCGCATCGTTCATTTCCCAATCCGTTGCACCGCTTCCCAGCACCCTCACTTCGCGGGAGCTGCAATCCACGAGGCTGCGCGTGTATACAACGCCCTTGGCGCCAATTCGTTTGGTCGTAATCGCCACCAAGCTGCCGCCTCGCTGCTGGACGTCGAGCACGGTGTAGATCGCCGTCGGATCGCTGGGAACCTCCAATGGTTCAGGCTCCAACTGTGAGACTGGCATGGGCGGCAAGGGATCAGCCTTGAATGCTGACTTCACCGCGCTACTGCCGAAAAGAGCCAATCCGCCGACACTGGAAATCAGCGCCACCAAGAGGGTCGTGATCGCCGCCACAATGATCATCGCTGGGATGGCTGCAAAGGCCGCTTTCACCATGAAGATCACCATGGACCAGAAGCCCATGCGGATATCGATCACGACTACGGGCTGAGCCCCTTGATGGTTGAAAACCGCCTCTCGCACCGAGGGCGACATTTTCGACAACTCCGCGGCGCGTAGGTCAACCGCGGCTTGGCCGGCGGCAGCTTTCCTCGCGTATCCTTGGTAATTGATTCCGCACTTCACGCAGTCATCCGGGCTGGTTTGCTGCTCGGAGAGCGTGGGCTCGTAATGACACTTGGGGCACTGCATGTGGGTTTCCCTCCCGGTTCGCGACGGGAGGGAATGTAGCCCAGCACCCGCACTATGGTCACGGAGCGGGAACAGGCTTTTCCTTCTGAATCTTCATGTAGGCGGATTTTCCAGTGCCGCGGGTCGGATCCGCCAGAACTTCCACGGCAACGTTCATACCCATGAAATCGTCGGTGCCGAGCCAGTCCAGCGACTCGGCCGGGGCGAATTTGCAGCGCCAGAAGCGCGGGTTGATACGACCCTGGGTACCGGCGCCGTTCTGGCCCTCCAGGATGATCTCGAATTCCTGGCTGGAGTTGGTCAGCACCTCGATCTCATCGAAAGCGGCGCAGGTGTAGCTGACCTTCACCGAGTAGTCCTCAGTCTCCGCCTCGATCGCTGTGGCCAGAGCGCTGCCTGGCAGAACCTCGATACCTGAGCCGGTCATGCGGAAGTCGTCATCTTCCTCGAAGGTGACGAGGCCGGTTTCAGCGTCCTTCACCGAGGTAATGGTCAACGGCATCTTGTTCAGGACGATGGTCATGTCGACCTGAGCGACATGCGTCTCGTCGGGCACCGCCGCAGAGGGCACTTGGTTGACGTTTGCCCAGAGGTTGGCAGCGATGTTCGCGGTGTTGAACTCGCGGAAGTTCATGGCCAGGTTCAGGGCAGTGATGCGGGTCTTCTTGTCGAAGTTGCCGCCTTCTGGGGTCCGGGTATTGGCCAGGGTGATTTCTTGGGTTTCAGTCGCCTGGGTCACGGTCGACACCAGGCCCGCGTCGCGGAACGGGAGGCCGGTGCCGGCCGGACGAATCTTGACGATACCGCCGATGATCACAGTTTCAATCGTACGAGCCATGGGATGGCCTCCAGAAATGGCAGAGCCCGCACTGGGCGGGCTCGCTGGGTTGGGATAATTACTGCTGGATTACGGTGTTCAGGTAGACCGGCAGGAGGAACGTGGCGCAGGGCAAACCATCACCAGGCGGGAATGAATCGGGCATTCCGAACTGGATGCCCGTCACCCCCAGAGGCAACCACTTCAGGAAGTTCCGGTGGCCTGGCATCAGGCACCGCAGAACGTCCAGGTGCAGGTCCTCCAGCGCCGCTTCATAGTTGGCGCCAGCCTCCACCGCACCAACAATGCGAAAGCCCGGTGACAACTTGAGCGCACCAGGGCCAGCCACTGGGGGCTGCCCCCGCGAGGGCTGCACCACTAGCAGCGGAAAGCCCATTTGCTTTGCCTTGATGACTTCGTTGAGCCATCCGGTTTGCACATTGGCGCCGGCGTTGGTGAGGTAGCCATCGGCTGTACTGATGGCACCGAGGCGCGCCACCAAGGCTTCGCGCCCCGCGGTAAGCAAGTTCTGGGTCATGGTTGCACCTGGCATGCCGCCGTCACCATGTAGCCGTCATCAGCAATGATGTCTTCGACGGTGTAGCGGGTTGGGCCGAGCGTGAAGACCCCTCCCCGCGCCGCACAGCTCAGGGCTGTGCGGCGCCAGGTGAGGCCCACTGCGTCGGTGAGAAAGAGGCCATCAGGGCCGGCCTGTTGCAGGTTGTGGTCGACGATTAGCTCGATACCGCAGTGCACCTGCCCCGTGGAGGGGTCCATGTACTTGCCAGTCGCATCAGCGAAAGAGGCCATGATCTGTTCGTCCATGGCCTCCAGCATGTCGCCGAAGCTGGCCATGTCAGAGAGTCAGCTCACGCACCGTCAGCGGACGGGTGCAGAGGTGCAGCGGGTTGGACTGGGCCTCGCCCTTCACACCCTTGTCGAACTCCATGCGTTCCAGCTTGGCGTAGTACGGCAGGCCCTCGGTGTTGACCACTTCCATGTAGTCGGCCGGGGCGAAGGCGCTGATGAACAGGTCCGGCACGCCTTCCGGTACCACATGGGCGCGATCCGCCGCCACGAAGGGGGTGCCGCCATGCTTGCCGCGATAACGCTCCCAGACGATGCCGCCGAACTCGAAGGACTGGCGGCGATCGCCACGCAGTTCCGCAGCTTGCAGGGTGTTGAGGTACGTGTCGCGGACCTTCGGATGGTCGATGAAGCCGTTCCAGAAGTCCTTGCCACAGAGGGCGCGGGAGCCGGTGCTGGTGACGTTGCCCAGTTCATCCTCCTGGATGTCTAGGACGTCGGCCAGGATGCCACTGATATTGCTGTCATCGTTGCCGAGGAACAGCGACTGCGCCTTGGGCTTCTTCAGGCCGAAAGCGTGGTAGATGTCCAGTAGCACGGTCGTGCCGTCGGCGTCGACCACTTGCCCTTTGATGGCACCTATGCGCTGGTACTCATGGGTCAGATCCAGTTGACGACGAGCCTTCTCGAGGCGTCGGGCCACCACGGCTTCTGCGCCTTGCAGCTCGGTACGACTGCCCACGGCGCGGATGCCCTGGATCTCATCCGCCAGGATCTGGAAGACCTGCGGCAGGTGGACGGTGTTGAACGGGATCAGCTGACGCTTGTCGGCGATCACGGCCTGGCCGACGCCACCACGGGCCTTGGCTTCGACCAGTTTCAGGGTGGTGCCATCCTTCTCGATCTGCACGACCAGGGACGGAACGCCCTGCTCCTCGAACAGACCCAGGGAGGCGATCTGACCCGGCACGACGTGATCCGCGTTAATGACCGCGAGAAGTGCCTGAACAGTAAACGCCTCGTCTTCGAAAATGCTGATTTCAGCCATGTGATGCTCCAGAAATGAGAAACCCCGCTAAGGCGGGGTTGGGAGTAGAAGAAGGAGGAGGTGGGGTCAGGCGCGGATCACGATGCCCAGGTTCTTGAGATCGGTGCGGCCGGCGTTGTCCAGGCCGGTGAGCACGTCCTCGATCACCTCGGCATCACGCACCACGGCAGCCGCCAGAACGTCGTTCTCGGTGGCATCGACCGGCGCGAAGAGAATCCCCGTGCAGGCACGGCGGCCATCGTCGGTGCCGTCGTCGTCATAAGGGGTCCACTCCCCCAGGTTCGCCAGCACTGCCAGGTTGAAGCCATCGCCCACCACGAAATCGGTGGAGCCATCAGCCAAGGTGAAGGTCAAGCCACCACCGGTGAAAGCCTGGCCGACCTGGCCCTGCCCGGCGACACGGCCCAGCGGGTCAGTCACCTCGAACGTGCCGCCGTTGGCCGCGGCTTCGGTGATCTCCAGCACGTACGTGCCGGTGATGGCCGCACTGGTCACGGTCACCGAGCCGACGGTACCGTTGCCGGTGTTACCGGCCTGGGCGGTTGGGGTCAGCGCGTTGGCAGCAGTGATCAGGGCGATCAGCGTACCGGCCTTCACGACGCCGGAGCCGGCACAGATCACGACGTTCTCACGGCTGCGAGAGCCGTTGGCCTCCGAGAGGAGGAACTCACCGGCGTGTACGCCTTCAGTCTTGATGGTCATGCGTTCTTTCCTCCTTTCGAGGCGTTATTGCGGCGCTGGGCATAAACATCACTTGGCGCCGGTGGTTGGTAAGCGGTGTTTTGAGGTTGGTCGGGCAGCGGTTGCTTGTTGTCGATTTCCAGCGCGCTGCTGCTGCTGGCGATCTTGTCGAAGAGCTTGGCGCGGGCGCCGTCGGCATCCAGGCCCGCATCGATCAAGACCGGGGCCTCATCGGGCAACTTCGCCACCAAGCACACGGCGTGCACGGCCTTGGCACGCTCGAAGTGCGCCTTCACATCAGCGGCACTCTTCAGGCCGCTGGCCTTGATCAGCGCGGGCACACACGCTGACAGCCCGGCAGCGGCGCAATCGGTCGCAAGCTGGGCAGCCAGGGCGACCGCTTCGGGAGTCTGGGGCGCGGGCGGATCATCCTGGGTGGGATCGTCCGCCTGCGGGTCATCCGCCGGGGGTTCGTCAGGTTCGACCTCCGCCTGCAGCAGCTTCAGCGCCTCCGGCGGCGTGTTGCGGTAGCGGTTGAGGATCTTGCCCAGGGCGGCGTTGGCGGCCATTGGCTGGCCGGCGCCGAGGATTTCGTCCACGAAACCCATGGCTTTGGCTTCGGTGGCCGTCAGCCAGGTTTCTTCCTCGATCAGGCGCTTCAGCTCGGCTTCGTCGATGGTGAGCGCCCGGTGCTGGTAGCTGGCCACGATGCCGGCGAAGGCTTTGTCCATCATGTCGGCCATTTTGCGAAGCTCGTCCGCGTCACCGGCGATCCACGTCCAGGGGTTGTGGATCATCATCAGGGCGTTGTCCGCCATCTCGACGCGGTGCGCGCCGCAGGCCGCGACGCTGCCCGCGCTGAAACAGGCACCGTCGATGCGCGCCGTGCAGCGCTCTCCCAGCCCCCGCAGGATGTTGTGCATGGCGATGCCGTCGAAGAGGTCACCGCCGATGGTGTCGAAGCGGACCAGGACTTGCGATGTGCCGTCGTCCAAGGCCTTGAGGTCACGGATGAAGTCGCCGGAGGTCACGCCCCACATGCCGATCTCGCCGTAGATGAATACCTCGATGACCTTGGCCGTGCCTTCGCCCGCGGCGCGGAGGTGGTACCAGTGCTCCGCGTGCAGCTCTGGCAGGCCGGCGGCCCTGTTGAAGATGCGCGGCGCTGCCAGCGTGCAGACGCCCATGCTGCCCAGCAGCATCGCCAGGGCAAGCCGGAGAGTGTGTTTCATCATGGGGTTTCCTCTTTCTCGCCAGCCGGCTCGGCGGCCAGGTTGGTGTCGGTGGTGTAGTCGAGGCCCAGACCCTTGGCCCGGGCGTTGTCGTCGGCGTTTTCCTGGTCGATCTGCCGGGCGTCATAGCCAGTGCGCAAGACGTGCTCCGACCGGCTGGCCAAGCCGCCATTGATCTCCAGCAATTTGCCCTGCACATCCTGAACGGGGTGCAGATACGCCCAGCCCTGGGGAACCCAGCGGGTACGCAGGTACTCCCGGCGCCGCCCTGGGTAGTCAGGCAAGTCCAGCGCGCCCGACAGCCAGGCTGCGTCGAACCAGGCTGCCCGGACGGGCCTACAAAGCTGGAAGACGTAGACAGAGAACTGCAGCTGCTCGATGCGGCGGCGGAACTCATTCAGCACCACCCGCAACACGCGGTCGCTGATATCACCCATATCCCCGGTCAGCAACTCGTAGGGCAGGTCGGCACCAACTGCCGCGGCCTGCAGTTGCTGCCGCATGAAGTCCACGTAGGTGTTGCCGGCATCCGGCGGGTCGGAGAAGGTCACCTCCTCGCCGTCCATCAACTCCTGCATGGTTCCCGGCTCCAAGCCGACCATGGGCGTGCCATCGGGATCCTTGACCGGCGGCAAGCCCGTCAGGGGGTCTAGGGCTGGAAGTGCCTCGTCCTTGGGGCGGGTGATGAAGCCGGCAAAGAGGTTGGAGACCTCCTGCCGGAACAACACAGCGTCGTCATACCCGTCCAGCGCCTTGAGCCTGAGCAGCACCGGCGCCAGGCGAGGTACCCCGCGTAGCTGGCCGCCCTCCAGCGGCTCGAAGATGTGCAGGACCTGGTCAGCCGGCACGCGGTTGAGCTGGTTGTAGTGCGCCCCAGCGGCGCGGGGATCACCCGGGTGCGACTTGTACATCCAATAGGCCACGCGCTGGCCGGTCGGGCCGAACTCGATGCCCGCCCGCACGACGTTGCCGCGCCGGGTGGTGAAGTTGCGATCGAGCGGCACGAACTCTGGCGCCAGCACCTGCAATTGCAGAGGTACCGAAAGCCCGTCCTCCGGTCGCCGGTGGCGGAGCCGGACGAAGCACTCGCCACTCTCCTCCACCATGCGAGCAATAACCGATTGCTGACCGTAGAAGTCCGTCAGGCCGTCAGCATCCGATTCGTCCGTCCAGTCCTCCCACAGGAGATTGACCCGCTCGCGAAGGGCCTCATCGTCAATGCGCGAGCGAGGAGTGATGCCCGTGCCAATTAGGTTGCTGACCCGTTTGGAGATGGCGCTGAAGGCATACGGATCGTTGCGAACAGCCGCTCGCGAGCGCTTACGCAGCGTGGGCAAGGCCGGGATGGCAACGGCGTTCAGAGCGGCCTCGGGTGCATCCCAGGCTTTCGCCCGGCGCCCTTGGCCGGCACCTTCGTAGCCGGCACGAATGCGCGAGGATGTGTGTCGGATTCGCTTAGCCATCACACCCCCTTGCCTTTGCTGTAGAGCCGGATTTGCCGGGGCCGACCAGTGCCCGCTTCACGGGCTGCCTGGCCCGCGTACTCGGCCTCCAGCATTCGTAGGCTGGCCAGTTGGGCCCGGTCGATCTGCCGGTCGCCTTTGCGAACCGATTGGCCCTTGGCGAGGATGTCGCTGATGGCCGCCCGGACTTCGTCCAGGCGCTGCTGCGCAGTGCTCATTGTGGCCTCGGTTTTATCGGCGTTTCAGATAGGCGCTCCGCGAGAAGCGGCGGCCGCTGGTTTGTGGTTTTGCCGGTGCCGCAGGGCGTGCCTCGTCGGGCTGCTGCCGCGCCGGGCTGGCGACTGGACCGTCACCCTCGTCGGCGGCACTGGGCGCCGTCGCGACCTGCTCGCTGAACAGGCTGCCCTGGCCCACTGCCGCGCGAAGGGCGCTCCATTGCGGCTCGTGATAACGGTGCAGGCCGAGGAAGTGCGCGGCGCCCAAGTTGTAAACCATTAGGTCCAGGGCCTCGTTGCGTTCGGACTTGGCCTTGACCCAGTCGATACGCCTGTAGCCCTTCACGTAGCGGATGACCTTGCGCTCCGCCACACACTGGTCGAAAAACTCTTCCGGCAGGTCCTGCGAGAAATGCAGCGCGCCAGGACCGGATTCGAACTGGTAGCGGTTGTAGATCCAGTCCTTGGCGGTGTCGGTACCGATCATCCACAGTTCGGCACCCTGGCGTTCCGTCTTGCCCTGCCAGGTGAGGTCCACCTTGGAGGGGCGCTGCGCCAGGACAGGTCGGCCGCGCTTGCTCGCCCCCTTCACGGCCAGCACATTGCGCCAGCGACGCAGCCGGGTGAACTGGTAAACCTCGTCGGTGTGGTGGCCACCGGAGTCGATGCAGGTCGCGCAGATGGACATGTCCACACCACTGACGTGGCGATAACGTGCCTTCAATCGCTCATCCAGCAGCGCCCAGGTTCGTTCATCAGCCGGGTCACCGGGGATAACCTGGAAGTCCACAATCCAGCGCTCCATGCCTTCGCCCCAGCCCATGACCAGCAGCTCCAAGCGGTTGTGCTGGGTGTCCACGGCGGCGGTAAGGATCAGTGCACCAGCAGGGACCAGCCCCAGGCGGTAGCCTTCGGCCTCGGCGCGCTTGCGCAACTCCGCGGCCTTGGTCATCTCCTCGGCGCTATCCCAGAGCCGGGCCAGGCGTGTGTTGTAGAACACCTGCATGGAACCGGGGTCGCCCTTTTCCTGCAGTTTCTTGGCCTCGTCGTATTCCTTGGCCATGTCGGTCCAGCTGAGCCAGCCGGGCGAGGCGTAGAGCGCACTGAGGGTAAAGCTGGCGGTCTCGCCGTCGCCCTTCGCGTGGGCTCTCCACTCCCCGGCCGCCAGCATGGCGGACTTGTGATGTTCCTCGATCAAAGCGCAGCCAGGCGTGCAGCACTGGTACTGCACCAGGCGGTAATCGTCGGTGTACTTCAGCCCCTCCCACTCCAGCACCTGCATCGTGCCGCAGTGCGGGCACGGCACGTAGAAGTGACGCTGATCCCCCTGCTCGTAAAGGTCGGAGATCCGAGACACACCTTTCAACGTCGGCGAGCTGGAGTAGTAGAACTTGGCGCGACGACCGAATGTCGAACCGCGAGCCTCCGCCTGTTTGACGGGATCGCCGTCGTCGTCGACATCCAGCTCCCAGCGATCGAGTTCGTCGCCGTAAATCCAACGGGCGGACAGTTCGGCCAGGTTCGAGGCAGAGCCTGCGGTGGCACAGTAGAGCGCGCCACCCTCGAACTCCTTGGTGTCGAGGGTGTTGCGCGCGTCGCGAGAGCGAGATTTCGCAACGCGTGCGCTCAGCGCTGGCACCGCTTTGATCGTCTTATCGATCCGGCCGGAAACCCGTTTACTCAGCTTCTCGGTAGGCAGCAGGACTAGAATGTTGGCCGGCGCCATGTGAATGCAGCCGCCAATCCAGTTGAGTGCCACCTGGGTCTTCATCAGCTGCGAGGCGATCATGGTGACCACGCGTTTCGCGGGGTGCATGGGCGACAGGCAACGCATCACCTCGCGGGCATAGGGCGTGCGATCGGTGTGGTATTTGCCCGGTTCGGCGGCGCCGGTGTCCGCCGGAATCATCTGGTACTTATCGGCCCACTCGTCGATCCACAGCTCAGGGTCGGGTTTCAGGCCTCGGCGGTATGCCGCCAGGTACGCGGCGGCACCGTCGGCATACGGTTGTTCCATGGCTCAATTCGGCTCCTTGCCGCCCTGCTCGATTTCGGCATCAATCTGCAGCAGGCGGTCGGCATCCTCCAGGGCGCGGCGCAACGCCTCGGTGAGGCGGCGCTCGATCTCCCAGGGGTCGGTCAGGGTGACCAGGTCGCCCGCGAGCTTCGGCGGGATACCCATCAGCAGGTCGCGCAACGCACGAGCCGCGGTGAAGGCGGCGGAGTCGACCAGGTCGCGCTCGACCAACTCATTGCGGGTCTTGCGGTGCTCGTCTTCGGCCAGCAACGCCAGGGCGTACTCACGCCGTGCCCGGGCTTTCTGGTAGTCGGGGGCGCCGCCGGGCAATCCGGCTGGCGGGCTGGCCGCTGCACTCGGTGCGATGTGGGCATAGACGCCCTTCTCCAGGCGCTCCAGGTGGTGCCGCTCCGCAACACCGGCCTTGCTGGGATCGGCGCTGGCGGCCAGCAGTTCGTCGCTTGCATCGGCATCCACCTTGCCGTCATCGGTGATCACCAGACGGCCCTGCTTGACCAGCTTGGACACGTAGGCGCGTGACCAGCCCCGCCGGTCCGCGTACTCAGCCTTGGTCATAAGAGACATGGGGATACCTGTTAACCACGATGAACCACGAGGGTTAACCCGATTAACCCCTGTTAACTAACTTCCAGGGCCAGCCGCTAGCGCGAGAACGGGGCTCGAATTACCCTCATTGAGCCCGCCTCCCTAGGGGCCCCCGGCCGATTGGGAATCCCTATCGGCGCCGGGTGGCCAGGGCTTGGGCGAGCGCTTTCTCGAACTCGATTGGCAGCGCCGCCTCGGCAGATCGCTCGGCAATGCCGAAGAAGTCCAGCGACTTCCGGTAAGTCGGTTGCTGAGCAAACGCCAGGACGATGCGTAAACCGGCCCGGCCCTTTCGTGTCCGCTCGGCAATGGCGAACGGCTCACGGTTGGAGTTGTGCATGACGAAGTAGCGCTTGGAGTTGCCCTTCTTCCGGCTGCGCGCACTGTCCGTCGCGTTGGCGTTGTAACCCTCCTCAGTGAAGAGGGAGGCGCCAGACAGGATCTTGTTCAGCACACCACGCCCTAGGTTGCCGTAAGCGTCCAGCTGCATCTTGTCGCCTGGCACGATGAACTGGCCCGGCTTGAGCACACCACGCCGCCGCAGCATGGACTCGATGCCCTTCTCGTCTCGCGGCCCGCCGTATATCTCAGGGGTGAGCCACTTCGAGGCAGCCCTACCCTTCCCCCATCGCCCGGCCTGTCCAACGACTGAACCGCTGGGCGTGGCGTTTCTCCCATCCTTGATCCACACCCGCGCCTCCATCCGATCCTTGGTAGCCGGCTGGATGTACAGGCTGTTGAGCGTGGCTGGCGTGGGGCGATCGAAGACCAGCTGCATCTCGCCGCGAATGTCATCAGCGACGATCTGAGCGGTGCGGGTGAGCGCCAACGCAGCGGCGAACGGCAGCTGCTCCCGCTCCAACCTGTCCAGCGACATCAGGCGATCACGCAACCCTCGAAAGGTGACATTGAACATGTTGGATACTCAGGATCAGACGTCTTGCTCGGCACCGTCCGCTTGCCGGCGGCGCTCCAGATCACCAAGCCCCGCGCGCTTCGCGAGGTAGCGGGTGTAGAACGCACCCGCGATGTCGGCACCCAGCAGGCCGGTAATGATTCCACCTGCACCCGCCATGTATGCCGGCTGGTCCAGGGCCAACAGGATCAGCAGCGTGGCCATGCCAAACAGCGTCGAGCTGCCGAACCGGAGGGTGATCCGCTTGAGGATTTCGGCCAGCGCAACCCCGGGCACATCGGCTTGACGCATCTCGCCCACCAGCCCAGCAAGCGCCACCAGGATCAGCACGAAAGTAGGCACATCCGCCAATGCCTGCGGGGTATCGCTCATCGCATCACCTCGAAGAAAAAAGCCCGAGTGTCACGGGCAAGGGCCGCAGGCGCTGCCATTCGCCTGGGCGGAAAAGAAAACCCCGCCAGGCGGCGGGGTTTGCAGGTGCCCGAAGTGGGGACCTCGGGGCTAGATGCACAGCACTGTGCTCGGTGAACTCGACTAGGCGCACCTGTCGAATCGTGGGGACTTTGTACTGGTGAAAGGACAAACCGAAAACCCCCTATTAACGGTTGTTCCTGACGGGGGCTGACGGGGGCGCACCGGAGCCGACCGGCGCCGAGTCGCCCGACGAACGGTCACGAGTTGAAGAGCCACCAGCAGCCTTTCGCGCCTTGTGAGCGGCGATGGCACCCTGTCCGCCCTGCGCTTCCTCGAACTCATGCCCACGACCACGGTGCGCCTTGGCAGCCTGCTGGAGCGAAGCCTTGCGCATGCGGTCGCCCGCCCGCTTCGACTCGCGCAGCTGGTTCCCGGCCCGGGTGTGGCGCGCCTTCAGTTCCGCATCAACCAACTGGTGCAGCCGATGTACCAGGCGGGTGTACGCCTTCATCCCAGCCTCACCGTGGCCCAGGTGCAGATCGCGCACTTGCACCACCTTCGCCAGCGCCGGCTCGTAGGTGTACCGCAGCCAGGCCAGCGCATTCAGCACCGCGCCGCCTTCCTGCCGTTCGATGGCGCCAAGGGCCGCATCCACTTCGCTGGCCAGGTAATCCGGGCCAGCGCCGGCCAGCAACAGGCGCGAACCAGATGAGCCAGTCCGCGGCGGGCAGCCCTTCCACTCCACCAGGGTGCCGGCCGGGCTGGCCAAGCCGCCACTCGGCGCGCCGCTACGCATGGCATCGCCCCAATGCTTCAGCACCGCCTCAATCGCCTCAATCATGGCCCGTCACACCTTCGCCAGAACCAACCCAACACAAAAAGCCCCAACCCAACACAAACCCAACACACAACGAACCCAGCAAAATCAATGCTTTCAAGGCATCTGTGTAAGGTGTGTAAGGTGTGTAGGGGTTTTCAGTCTTCGCGTAGAGAGAAAAAGGCGCCTCGGTGGCCAAGTGATCGGTGAGAAAATTTTCCGCACGCATGCGCGCCCGCGCGCAAACCTTACACACCTTACACAGTACCCCCGCAGCCCACGAACCACGCGGCTTGCAGCTGTGTAAGGTTGGCGAATCAACCCGACACACAGCCAACACACCCAACACACTCGCAGGCGTACTCATGCCGCAGCCCCCTTTACGTGGTCCCAGCTGTCGACGTTCCAGCCCGCCAGGCGCGCCTTACTGCGCCATGCATCGGCGTGCGCGCCCAGCTCGGCGCTCTTTGTGGAAGGTGGCAGGAAGGCCTGCTCATCCTTGGGGAAAAACCACGCGCTGAAGCGCCTGGTGTTGCGCTCCGTCCAGGGGATCGCCCGCGTCTTCTCCACGCCCACCGTCTCGATGAACAGGCTGAACTTCGTCTGGCTCATCGAGTGCTCCTTGAAGCGGTGACACCACTCAAGGAACAGCGAGTACAGGTCAGAGGAGAGGCACGCCCCCCACAGCCCCGCGCCGAGCTGCCCATGCCGCCAAAGGTGCACGAACGTCTGCCAGCTGGCCCTGCTCAACGCCACCAGCCGCTCGCGCGCAGGTGTGCTGGGCGGCTTGGTCTGGGGGTCGAAGTCTCCTAGGTCCTGAGCCAGTAGCCAGCCATACAGGGCCTCGACGCCGCCATTCTCCAGCTCACGCTTGATCGCCACCTGGCGTTCGGCCGGCAGCTTTTCCTCGGGCCACATCACTAGGAAGCGCCGGTCGGCCTCCCCGATGGGCCACGGCATGATCTCGTTCGACAGGAACACTGCATTCATGTGGCTGGCCTCTTCCCAGCCGTTCACGAACTTGCTTTCGATCCGTACCGTCTGCCCGGTGATCAACTGCTTGATCTTGCCCACCTGGTTGTAGCGCTGGTCGCGGCTCACAACTTCCTCGAATACCGCCCACAGCTTGCCGCTCTGCCAGGCGTTGAAGTTCCCTTCCAGCTGCGTCTGCCCCACTGTGGCCGAGTAGATGCCGTACAGGGCGCCCATCACCACCGAGAACAGCAGGCTCTTGCCCGAGCCCTCCATCGTCGAGTGCATCAATACCGCCGTGTCCATCTTCGCCCCGGAGTGCTGCAGCGGGTACGCCAGCCAGCGCGTCAACCACTGCGCCGAATCCTCGGCGTGGTTGCACAGGAAGCTGATCAGCCACCGCAGGTTCTCGCAGGCCGCATCGTCGCGTTTCGGCTCCAGCGGCAGCCCCTCGAAGGTGTTGATGTACACCTGCGGGTCATGCTTCATGCAGGGGTCGAACACGATGTGGTTCATATCCACCACGCGCCGGTCGGGGCTGTTCAGCCACAGGCTGTACGCATCGCCCAGCGCCATCTTCACCGCGCCCTCGGCAACGCGCCGCTTCTTCGCGTAGTCCCACACGTCCTTGGTGCCGTCGATGTACACATAACGCGTCATCATCGGCATGGAGAAGTCACCCAGCGCCTTGCCGGCCAGCGCCTGCGTGCGCTCGTTGTCTTTCACCCACTCTTCGCTGACCCGCTTCTTCTGCTTCGGGTCCGTGACGGCTTCCCACTCCTTGAAGGCATCTTTGCCGATGTGGGCGACGAAGCCGGCCTTCTTGATCTTCTTCGCCGCATCGATATCCCACACATGCGTGGTGCCTTCGATCAGCGCATAGCGCCGCAGCAAGGCCTTGAGGCTGAACCCGCCCCCGCCCCCCCGGTTGCCGGAGGAGCCGGCCTCGCCCGCGGCCTCCGTCTCGTCAGTTGGGGTAGGGGGAAGCTCGACAGCCTGCTCCACCAGCTCTTCCAACTCTTCCAAGGACACCGGCGCGCCGATGGGCGGCGGCTCAGGCGGACGTGACCCGGAGCGCTTGTGTTCAATGCCGAGCGAGCGCGCCGCAGCCTTGATCGCCGCCCCGGTGTCGCCGTTGTGCTCCAGGATGTTGAACACGTCGAAGGCATCATTCATGTGCCCGTTGGCCAGCGGGTCGGAGCCGTGGTGCGAGTACAGGCGCTGCTCGCCATGGTCTTCCACCACGCTCACTCCGGGCAAGCCGGTGGAACTCTGCGGAGCCAGCCACTTCTTCCCGCGCTTGGTGTACCCGTGCCGCTGCAGCAGGCTCTCGATATCCGTGGCCCGGTTGAACGAGTCGATCACCGAGGGGTGGTCACCGGCCTCTTTTCGGGGCGGCGAACTCTTCTTCGTCTTCGCGGGAGGCTTCGGGGCGGCCGGCGCCCACGGGCAGGCCTCCAGCGCCGTGCGCTTGAAGATGTCCCAGTTCTGCCAGGTTTTCACCAGGTCGCTCGGCAAATCCAGCAGCCCCTCGGCCGGCGGGTTGCGCCAGTGGTAGGGCTGGCCGGTGTCCGGGTGGATCGAGGGCGGGAGCACATCCTGCACCGCCCCGGCACGCAGCTCGAACACCGTCACCGGCGAGAACTCCTTCTGCCGCGACTGCATGGCCTCGATCTGTTTCTTGTCGCCGACTTCGCGCGCCTTCTTCAACGCTGCCGTGGCCAGCTTGTGCTTGCTGCCGTCCGGGTCCAGCGGGTTGGGCCAGCTCAGCGAGTGGCGGCTGAACTCCAGCCCCTCGGGCACCTTGAACATGATGCGGAAGCGCGCCGGGTTGCCCACAAGCGTGGGGTACGCCGCTGCCAGGTCATCCAGGTTGATGCCCAGCACGTCCCGCATCACATCGCGGCAATACTCCACATGGTCAACGTCCAGCGAGCAAACGCGGCTCGGGCCGAGCACCACGCCCATGTTGTGATTCGGGTGTGCCTTCCAGAAAGCCTCAGCCTTGTCGGCGTCGGTGAAGTACCCGCCCGGCTTGTTCCAGCCGTTGCCCTTGGGGGCCTTCTCGCCCGGGTCGATTGGCACCAGGGCCAGGTTGAAGGTTTCGATGTAGCGCCGCGCCCATGCGGCAATTGGAGCGGCGTTCCCTGCCTGTGTCATGCAGTGGCCTCCCGATACGCCTGGCAATGCACGCAGGTCTGGCACCCCGGCACTGCCACACGGCGTGCCTCGGGAATGTCATCGCCGCATGACTCGCACTCCATCGCGCTCACGCCCTCATACCGCACGCGGCCATCAATGGCACGCTGGCGGGCAGCCTCAGTGGCCTGCTCGGCCAGCTCCAGGTAGCGCTCATCCATGCTGCTGACCCTCCATCGCGGAGCGGGCGCCAGCCAAGATGCCGAGCAGGATGCGGATCACCTCGTTGGTGTGGAACTCCAGCTCCGCCACTTCGTGGGGCTGCCAGCGATTGTCTTCCACACCCTCGTGCAGGCTGCGCACATACTTACTTTCCTTCTCCAGCTTATCCGCCAAGGCCGCAAGGGCCTCTGGTGTGGTATTGACCGGCACCGGCCGGTACCACACCACACCAGCCGCGCGATTGAACGCGTCCAGCAGACGAGGGTCCTTGGTGGCGCCGACGATCTCTTCCATCTCGTCCGGCGTCGGCCAACGGCGCTCCTCATTGAGCTTCAGCTTTTTCTGGAGTGAATCGAGATCCATGCCCAGGTCATGGGCCAGGGCGGTGATCCCGCCGTGGTAGTCGCGCCCTGCGCGATACAGCGCCTGGCGGAGAGAAAGGACCGGACCGGCGTCCGGCAAAAGGTCAGTGCGGCTCATAACCGTAAAAGCTCCCTTTACGGTGTAGCCATCGAGCGGGACGCGCCCTACTCTATGACCACGACCGATGCATGTGCTGTGTCGTCGTACGCCGAAGCAAGGAGGTCAGAGACCTTGCCAGGCACCCCGCCGGCGCGGGAGGTCAGAGTCCCGCGCCGGCACCTCACGCCGCTTTCTTACGGCGCGCCCCAATAGGGCGAATCTCATACGCTTCGTATTGCCCGTCCGGCAGCTGCCGCACACGAATGTCGCGCCCTGATTTCATCATCTGGGACACCGCGCTCTGTGTGACTCTTATCAGGGCAGCCACTTCTGGCTGTGTTTTCCCCTCGGCGAAGGCCGCCAAGGTTTGATCGCTGCACTCGTCCATCACTCTTTCCTCGATGGTGGTCGAGACAGATATTAGTGATACTTCTTTTGCGCCGCAACCAGAAAAAGAAGTGCAGCTGTTTGTATGAAATAAGCGCTGCTTATACAGTCGGCATATGGACATCGAAAACGACGAGCAAGCCACCGAGGCCAGCCGCCTCCAGGCCATCTACAAAGCCCGCAAGAAGCAAGACCGCACTCTTAGCCAAGAGCGTGTGGCAGAGCTGTGCGGCTGGGCTGGACAAAGCGTTGTCAGCCAATACATGACGGGAAAGATTCCGCTCAATCTCATCGCCCTCATGAAATTCGCGTCTGTTCTGGATTTTCAGTTGGATGAGGTGAGCCCCCGCCTAGCCGACACGGTCAAGCAGGCGAAGGGGCTATCTCCCACCTCAGAACGAGCAACCTCTAACCAGGCTCAGTCCACCGCCAGTGGCATTAACCTGTTCCCCGTCGAAACCTGGGACGATGAGACCCCGCTGGGTCCAGACGAGGTGGAGTTACCATTCTTCAAGGAAGTCGAGTTTTCGGCCGGCAAAGGATCAGAAGTAATGCTGGAGTCCGGAGGGAGAAAGCTTCGCTTTGGCAAAAGGACCTTGCAACGCAAGCAGGTCTCGCCAGAAGCCGCAGCAGCCGCCATGGTAACTGGGAACAGCATGGAGCCCGTGCTGCCTGAGGGAAGTACCGTCGGCATTGATACAGCGACAACCCAGATCCAGGACGGGAAAATGTATGCAGTCGACCATTCCGGCCAGCTGCGCATCAAGGTCCTTTATCGACTCCCGGCAGGAGGGCTGCGCCTACGAAGCTACAACACCGAGGAGCATCCCGACGAGCGATATGAAGCCGAATACGTGCAACAGCACATTCGAGTGATCGGCAAAGTCTTCTGGTATTCGGTCCTACTTTGACAGCTTGAGAGCCGCCGCCCCTGGCGGCTTTTTTGTGCCCGCAATTAATTTTATAAGTGACACTGTTGACTTCATAAATTAGTGAAGCTAATTTCTCGTCCGTACCCACTCTGACCTCTGGAGTACGCGACGATGCAAACGACACAGCACAGCTCCACCCGCTGCCAGGTGCACATGCATCCGGCAGTCACCAATCCTGACCGCCCCTTTGAAGTGCGCCGTCTGGCGCGCGATGCCGGCTGCCAGTTCGTTTCCACGGAACAGCGCCGCGCCCGCACCACCACCACCGGCCCGTTCGGAGGTGATGCAGCATGAGCATCACCCCGCCCCACCAGGCCGCCTGGCTGACGACCCTGATGTACTACCTACGCCAGATTCGCACTGAGCGTTTCGACATCGGCTCGAGCAGCGATTTCTACATCGCTCTCGGAATGATCTCGGCAGCCACCTCACTTGGAGCCATCTCCAACGATGAAGCGGAGCGACTTCGCGAGCTGAACCTGAATGCCTGCCACTGCCGCCGCCACGAATTGCGAGCCAAGCAGGCGCCCTACACCTACCGCCCCACCCCAACCACCGCGCAGGAGCAATCCGCATGAACCAGATCATCATCGGCCTGCACGGCCGCGCCCGCACCGGCAAAGACACCGTGGCCCGCTACCTGGCCACCCATCTGATGCTGCTCAGCTACGCCTTCGCCGAGCCTCTGAAGCAGGCCCTGGCTGGCCTGTTCCACCTGACCCAGGCCCACCTGGAAGGCGACCTGAAGGAGGCCCCGCTGCCCAGCATCGGCAAGTCCCCGCGCGAGCTGATGCAGCTGCTCGGCACCGAGTGGGGCCGCAACCTGATCCACCCCGAGCTCTGGCTGCTGCTGGCCGAGCAGAACCTGCAACTGCTGTGCGAGCACCACCAGGACATGCATGGCGTCGTGATCCGCGACGTGCGCTTCGAGAACGAGGCCGACTGGCTGCGCAGCAAGGGCGGCGTCATCGTCCACCTGATGCGTCCGGACGCCGACGCGGTGGCAGCACACAGCTCCGAACAGGGGCTGGCCTGGGACCCGAATGACCTAGTGATCCGCAATGACGGCAGCCTGGCCGAGCTGTACGACAAGCTCGATGCCCTGATCACCCAGCTCCACCACCGCGCGCTGCAGCGGGCAGCCTGAGGCCGCGGCCATGAACAGGACAATCCGCGAGGCGGCCCAGGTGCTGGGGGTGCGCGAGAGCGCACTGCGCGACCACCTGCGCGCCACCAGCTCCCTGAACAAGGACGGCACCCTGGCAGCGAAGCATGTCGGCGGCGGGAACCTGTTCATGGACCCACGCTCGCGCTGGAACCCGAAGCTGAAGAAACACACCCACTACGCCGTGCTGATGGTCACCGAGTCGGGCATTGCCTGGCTGGCCAAGCGCCTGGGCGTGACCGTCACCGTGACTAAAACCAAGGAAGACGCGGCATGAAGCCCACCAATCCCATCACCGATGCCATCGGCGTGGTCAAGCTCGCCGACATGCACTTCCGTAACCCCACCGCCGTGGATGCCGCGACTGTTCGTGATGCCTCCGCCGAGTGCATCCAACGCCTCGAAGCGATCCGCCCGGAGGCGCTGCACCTGGTAGCGCTGTACACCGCGCTGTTGGCGATCACGCCCATGGGCTGGTTGCCGCACGTCACCCTCACCAATGACTCGGTGCGCCCCTTCGGCGCAGTGATCACTGATGAAGCCGGCAACATCGCCGCCCGGGACAAGGGGAAGACTGTCGACAGTCTCGTCGCGCTCTTGCGGCTCCGGCTGCCGGCGGGGTGCGGGGAGGCGCGGGCATGAGCATCACTCACACCCAGCTGATGCAGCAGTGGAAAACCAGCAGCCTGACCCTGACTCAGGTACGCGAGCACTACTTCACGCACCTAAAGACGGACAAGCGCCTGCGGGCACTGATCAAAAGCGGCGAGATCAAGCTGCGCATCTTCAAGCTCACCGAATCCCGGCTGGAGCGCCCTCGGGTGCGCCTGACGGACCTAGCCGATTTCCTGGACACCCAGGCCAAACCGGCAACGTGAACCGGCGCCCGGCCGTACCGGGCAACTCTCTGACGATTCATAACCACGAGGCACAGCACATGAAAGCCACTGATACCGCCGAGTTCATCAACTCACTCAACGCTGGCGTGTTCGCCCAGCAGGTCGGCAAGGCCCTCTCCGACGTCGCCCTAGGCGTCGTCGAGTTCGGCAAGCAGGGCCAGGTGACCCTGACCTTCAAGCTCAAGCAGATCGCCCAGAGCCAGCAGGTGGCCGTGACCCACACCCTGGACTACGTCCAGCCGACCAAGCGCGGCAAGAAGCGTGAGGACACCAGCCTGGACACCCCGCTGTATGTCACTGCCGAAGGCCTCCAGCTGTTCCTGACCAACCCCACGGCCCAGCTCTTCACCGAGAAGGACGCGCCGGTCCACGCCCGCACCTGATCCCTGTTCCACCCAATCTCTGACACAAGGAACTGAACCATGCTGCAAAAAGACACCCTGCAACTGATCCTCGCCAACGCACTCGCCGCCGCCGGACAGCAGATCACCATCGCCGATGGCGCCACGCTGGCCGTGCTGCCCGAATCGGTGAAGCTGAACAACCTCGAACCCTATCAGCCCGGGCGCTTCCGCTTCCGTGGTGCGCTGCAGACTCACTCCATCGCTGACTTCTCCGACTACGTCGCCAGCCACACCACCGACGCGCAGAAGCCCAGCGGCTTCGTGGACCAGGACCAGATGAGCGCGACCATCATCTTCAATCTGGGCGACGACGAGACCCCCGGCCACGGCGACGACACCGCCAGCCTGACCCTGAAACAGACCGCGGCCTTCTCCGGCCTGCTGGCCATTCTTGGTCGCGGACTGTCTCAGCAGGCTCTCGCCGAGTGGCTGGAGGATTGGATGCCGCACCTAGTGGCCAGCGCAGGCGACACCTCCATTGGCATGCCGGCCGCGATCAACGCCGTGCGCCGCATGACCATCAAGGCCGCCAGCCAACGCGACAGCGTTGTGGGCGACCTGTCTTCCAGCCGCAGCGCTATGGACGAGATCGAGGCCCGCAGCCTCGACACCCTGCCCACCACCTTCGTGTTCACCTGCTCGCCGTACGACGGCCTCGCAGCCGCCAACATCACCCTGCGCCTGTCGGTCATCACTGGCCGCGATGAGCCGTTGCTGAAGCTCCGCTGGGTAGGCGAGGAAGCCCAGCGCGAAGAGTTCGCCAATGAGTTCAAGGAAGTGCTCGAGGACAAGGTGGGCGGCCTGGTACCGCTGACCATCGGCACCTTCAGCCTGGGCAAGTAAGCCACGTTCAAGCCCCGGCCGCCGGACTCTGACAGCTATTCCCGGCGCCGGGCACCTACAGGGAGACACAGCACATGCAACCGACCACCATCATCCAACTGCTCGCCGCGGCGCTGTTCATCAGCCTGCTGGCAGCCCCAATCATGGGCCTCTGGGCTGCCCGAACCGCACGCACCGCCGGCTTCGATGAAGGCCACCGGATCGCCACCAACGCCTCCGCCGAACGCATCGCCCTACTGCACCTGGACATCGACCGACTGAATCGCCAGTACGACGAGGTGATTCAGGACGCTGACCGCCGCATTGCCGAGTACGCCCGCCGCGCGAACCCGTTCAACGAGCGGGATCTGAATGTGCTAGCCGGTACGGTACGAAGCCTGGAACTGGCGCGCGACACCTTCTCGGGCCTGCAAGCCATGGACAAGTTCGCCGAAACACTCAGCCAGCTTGCCGTTACCCGCGACATGCATGACCGCCTGAAGCAGGCGCTGAAGCTCCAGAACGCCGAGCAGCCCGCCATGCAATTGGTCGAAGCCAAGCGCGCGGAGGTGGCAGCATGAAGTTCCTCTGCATCTATCACGGCAATTGCGCCGATGGCTTCGGGGCCGCATGGGCCGTCCGTCACGCCCTGGGCGGCTCCAACGTCGAGTTCATCGCTGGCACCTACGGCATGGTCGCGCCTGACGTGGCTGACAGCTTGGTGCTCATCGTCGACTTCTCCTTCCCCTGGGAAGTACTGCAGCATATGGCAGAGTCCGCCCACGCCGTGCTGGTGATCGATCACCACAAGAGCGCAGCCGAGGCCCTCGCCGGCCTGCCTGCAGCGCCCGCTAACTTCACGGCCTGGAGCCTACGACTGCCGAAGCTCAGCACTGTCTTCGACATGGATCGCTCCGGCGCCGGCTTGACCTGGGACTTCTTCTTCCCGTTCAACCACCGCCCAGCCCTGATCAACCATATCGAGGACCGCGACCTCTGGCGCTTCCGGCTGGACGGCACTCGCGAAGTCATGGCCAACGTCTTCAGCCACCCGCAGGACTTCAGCACCTGGGACGCACTCATGACCATGCCCGCTGAAGCACACTGCAACTCCGGCGAAGCCATAGAGCGCAAACACCACAAAGACGTGGCCGAGCTGGTGACCAAGGGCAAGCGCCGCGTGACCATCGGTGGCTACGATGTGCCGGTCGCCAACCTGCCCTACACGATGTTCAGTGACGCCGGATCGCTAATGGCCGAAGGCGAACCCTTCGCGGCCTGCTACACCGACACCGCACAGCACCGCCAATTCTCCTTGCGCAGCACCGACGCTGGCCTGGACGTATCCGAGGTCGCCAAGCTCTACGGCGGTGGCGGCCACCGCAATGCAGCCGGCTTCTCTGTGCCCTTCGACCACCCGCTGGCGTGCAACGCGCCGCCGCTGAAGTGCTACCAGGTGGGCGAGCAGGAACTCGTAGCAGCCTATACACCCGAACAGGCAATCAAGCTCCTTTGTGCCTTCGCCGGGTACCAGAAAGACGAGTTCTCCGTAGAGGATGTGTCCGCCTGGACCGACGCCGAACTGGATCGCCCCTGCTTCGAGGAAGACGGCACCACGCCAGCCGAGCCGTGGCGCAAAGCGTTCGCGGCCTGCACCTATCCCCAATATCTCGGCGGCTGGGAGTGACGACCATGAGCAAGCCACTCGAAGACGGCTACGTCACCATCGACCGCGCCGAACTGCGCCGCCTGCAGCAGCTGGACCAGGTGTGCGAAGGGCTGACCCAGGACCACATCGACGGCGGCTGGACTGCAAAGGGCCTCAGCGAGCACTGCGCGAAGGCGGAGATTTCCCTCGCCGACGCAGCTGCACGCAATCGCAAGCTAGAAAGTCTGCTGCTGTGGACCCTGTATCACCACCAGGGCGGCAAGTCGAACATCGGCCAGCCCATCAGGACCGTGCTGGGGATCGGCCAACACGATCACCTGACCCCGGCCCAGATTGATCAGGCTCACGCTGCCGTCTGCAAGGGCGGCTGCCAGACCATGATTGGCTACCTCAGCAACGGGCACATTCAGTGCGCCGACTGTGGGCACGTGCCAGGGGGCGCGGCATGAACAACCTCTACCGCATCCATCCCCAGCCCAGCTTTAACTTCGACGGCCTGGTGATCGACAACTTCGCCGGGGGCGGCGGCGCCTCCACTGGGATCGAGATGGCCCTGGGCCGCCCGGTGGACATCGCGATCAACCACGATCCCGAAGCCATCGCCATGCACGAGATCAACCACCCGCACACCAAGCATTACTGCGAGTCGGTGTGGGAGGTCGACCCACGCGAGATCACCGGCGGCCGGCCAGTGGATCTGGCCTGGTTCAGCCCAGACTGCAAGCACTTCAGCAAAGCCAAGGGCGGCAAGCCGGTGAAGAAGGAGATCCGTGGCCTCGCCTGGGTGGCCATCCGCTACGCCGCCACAGTGAAACCACGCGTGATCATGCTGGAGAACGTCGAGGAGTTCGTCACCTGGGGGCCGCTGGCCGAGGGCCGCCCCTGCCCAAAGAACAAGGGCCGCACCTTTAACAGCTTCGTCAACGCCCTGCGCCGCCATGGCTACCAGGTGGAGTGGCGCGAACTGCGGGGTAACGTCTACGGCGCGGCGACCATCCGCAAACGGCTGTTCTTGATCGCCCGCTGCGACGGCAAGCCCATCGTCTGGCCGGAGCCCACCCACGCGCCGACCGACAGCCCGGCGGTCAAGGCCAAACGCGCCCTACCCCAGCGCCTGGCGGCCGACATCATCGACTGGTCCATTCCCTGCCCGTCCATCTTCCTCACCCGCGAGGAAGGCAAGGCTGCAGGAGTGCGCCGGCCGCTGGCCGACGCCACCATGCGTCGCATTGCCCGGGGCATCCAGCGCTTCGTGCTGGATGCCGAGCAGCCCTTCCTGGTGAAGGTGAACCATGGCTACGACTACTTCCGCGGACAATCGCTGGACGAGCCCCTGCAGACCATCACCAGCAAACTGGGCACCGGCCTAGTGGTACCGACGCTGGCCCCCTTCATCACCGAACACGCCAACGGCACCACCCAGCGCAACATGCCAGCCGACGCTCCGCTGCGCACCATCTGCGCGGAGGTGAAGGGCGGGCACTTCGCCTTGGTCTCTCCCACCCTGGTCCAGCTCGGCTACGGCGAGCGCGAAGGCCAGGCGCCCCGAGTGCCCGGCCTGGACAAGCCGCTGGGCACCGTGATGGCCGGTGGCGGCAAGCACGGCCTGGTGGCCGCCTTCCTCGCGAAGCACTTTGGCGGCAACTACACCGGGCCCGGCGCCGAGCTGGCCGAGCCGATGCACACCATCACCTGCCAGGACCACCATGCGCTGGTGACCGCCCACATCCAGCGAGACTTCACTGGCAGCACCGGGCACGCGGCAGACGAACCGCTAGCCACGGTGACGGCCGGCGGCAGCGGCAAGGCAGCCCTGGTGGCCAGCAGTCTGGTGAAGCTCCGCGGGACCAGTCGTCACGGCCAGCCCCTCGACGAGCCGCTGCACACCGTCAGCGCCCAAGGCAACCACCACGCAGAAGTACGCGCCTTCCTGCTGAAGTACTACGACACCGCCGTGGGCCAGGTACTCGATGACCCGCTGCACACCATCACCACCAAGCACCGCATGGGCCTGGTGATGGTCAAGGGCGAGCCCTACCAGATCGTGGACATCGGCATGCGCATGCTGGAGCCCCACGAGCTCTATGCCGCCCAAGGCTTCCCGGCCAACTACATCCACAACCGCACGGCCACCAACCCCGAACTGAGCAAGGCCGCCCAGGTCCGCATGTGCGGCAACAGCGTCTGCCCGCCCGTGGCCGCCGCTCTGGTGCGCGCGAACCTGGTGGATCAGCAGCAGAGCGAGGAGGCGGCATGAGCAGGAAGGCCGAACTTAGCCAATACTTCACACCCACCTGGGCAGCTGAGCTATTGGTGGCCCGACACTTTGGAAACCTCCGGCACAGCGATACCGTATTAGAACCCGCCTGCGGGGACGGCCGTTTTCTGATGGCCATCCCCCGAGCCGTGGATGCCTACGGAGTGGATATTGATCCCGAGGCGGCGGCCGCCGCCCGGGTCAACTCAGGCCGAGAGGTCATCTGCGCCGACTTCCTACAAGCCCAATTGCCACGCCGGCCAACCGTAGTGATTGGCAACCCGCCCTACCAGGCAGATCTAATCGACGCGTTCCTGGACCGCTGTCATGAGCAACTGGAGAACGGCGGCCGCGTCGGATTTCTGCTGCCTGTCTATTACCTTCAGACGGCAAGCAAGGTGATGGAACTGGGGCGCCGCTTCTCCATCGCTCAGGAACTGCTGCCGCGAAACCTGTTTGACGGCCTGACCAAGCCGATCATGTGGGCCACCTTCACCAAGGAACGCAAGACCTTCCTGTCTGGCTTCTTCCTCTACACCGAGACACATGCGCTGTCGGCAATGCACCGCGACCTGCGCGCGCTGATGCTGGGCAACCAAGCGCGCGCCCATTGTTGGCGCGAAGTAGTGCAGACCGCGCTGGAGGCCTGTGGCGGGCAAGCGACTCTGAAGCAGCTCTACGCCTGCATCGAGGGTAACCGCCCCAGCGAGAATCCATGGTGGCGCGAGAAGGTGCGCCAGGTCGCCGGCCAGCACTTCCACCGAGTCCGCCCCGGCGAGTTTTCATTGGCACAGGAGCTTGCAGCATGAGCCGCCGCAAACCCCACAACAGACGAGCCCGGCTGGAACGAAACTGCCGGGCCATGCTCAGCTCGAATCACGTGGCCGTGGTCAACATCGACCCCAGCGGCCGGCAGGGTCTGATCAACTGGAAGAACTGCCGGAGTATCGCCCCGGGCCAGGCCATTGCTGACGCGGTCTGCGACTTCCCCCACCAGTGGTCGATCTACCTGAGTACGCTATGCATCGATCAGTTCGGCCAGCGTTACATCAAGTCAGTCGAGGTTGCCCCACAGGGCCAGTACCTTGCCGCCACCCTGACGGACGTGATCGAGACCTACTACAAGGAGCTGCGCGACGGCTGCAACCCGAACCACCTGGTGGGCTCGGGCTGGATCGCGATACCCAACCCGGTGTCCCTGGACGAAGAACAGGCCGCCCGCATCTTCGACGCCGTCGGAGCGTGGCCGGCACGGGAGGCGGCGTAATGGCATTGGAGATTGAGCGCTACATGCGTGAGGAACAGGTGCTGGAAGTGACTACCCTGTCCCATGCCACTCTCTGGCGAGAGATCAAGGCCAAGCGATTCCCCCCACAAGTACGGCTGTCACCCGGCCGGGTAGGCTGGAAAGTGTCCGAGATCAACCGCTGGCTGAATGACCCCTGCAACTACCAACAGCCTGAGGCGGCCTGACCGCCTCAGTGCTTCACCTTCGCGACCTTCACCAACCAGGTCGCCCACTGCCTCAACCCCTCGCGCTTCTCCTTCAGGTAGTCGTAGCGGTCATAGTGCTTTGACGACACATCGCTGAAGGCATGGCCTTGAATCCGGTCCCGCAGTTCTTTGGTGATGCCGGCTATCCCCATCAGCGTCTTGCAAGTACGCCGCAGATCCCGCAGCGTGAAAGCGCCATCGAACTTGTCGGTATGCCGCTGATAGAGCTTGGTCACCGCCCTGGAGAGTGACTGGACGTTGATCGAGCTGTTGTCGTAACGCCCCATGAATGGATACGGCTCGTCCTTGGAGATGCTTTCCAGCCGAGTCAGGCAGGCCTTGCTGAGTACGTTGAGCGGCACCACGTGGATCTCGCGCTCGCCCTCCACCCCCTTTCGACTGCGCACCAGGTAGTGGTCCTTGTGGTACATGGTGCGGTCCGAGGCCACCACCTGCTCTGGCCGCTGCCCGCCCGAGGCTATCAGGAACTTGATCAGCTCGGCGGTGACAAGGCTCAGCTGCTCAGGCAGCAGGTTCCAGAGCGTGGCCAGCTCTTTCTGTGACAGCACACGTTGCCCGGCCCGCTCCCAGTCTTCCTGCACAGGAACACTCGCCACCGGATTGAAGCGCAGCCCGAAGCGTACCGAGACCTCGCCGTAACTGCGGGGGTTGAACTCCTGGCTCAGGCCGTGCTGGTAGGCGGCATGCAACTGCGACCGCACCCGGTTGCAGTAGGTAGTGACCCCATCGCCAATCATCTTGGCCAGGATGTCGCGGATGTCCCCCGGCTCGATGGCCGCGGCTTGGCGCTTCGCCAGGTGAGGGAAGGCATCGCTGACATACTTCTTCAGCGCCCAGCGCACGTTACCGGCGGAGGCCGCGCCCTCGGCGTCCAGCTTGGCCACGTAGGAATCGATCAAGTCCTGCAGCGTACCCTCAGCCTCGGCGGTGGGCGATGCCTGCTTGCACTTCGCGCGGGCATCCGCCAGCCCCAGGGTGGGCCAGACCCCGAGCTTGCGTTGCTTCTTCTTACCCTGGACGTGCCACTGGTAATAGAACTCCTTGGTGCCATTGGCGCGCACCTTCAAAAGGAGCACGCCCTCACCCCGGGCACCGCGCCCGTCCGACATCACATAGTCCCGACCAGGTTCCGGCTTGAGCGAGCGAACTTGTTTTTCAGTGAGCATTGGTGACAGTATCCGGTGACAGTTGTCCCGAACTAAGGCGTTCCGAGGTGATACTCAGCGATACGCCTGAAGGTCGGTCAATCCCTTGTGGTGCGGGGATTGTAGCCCCTTCTGGATACCCTACGCGATACCCCGATATTTCATGCCTTATAGATTCCCAAGCTCATGACGAGGGTTCGATTCCCTTCGCCCGCTCCAAAATCCTCAGATCAAGGCCCACTTATTGGGCTTTTTTCGTTTCTGAGCTGCTGAAGCTGAACAGAAACGCCGCCTCTGCCTTTTATGCGCACGTCTCGGGCATTGCCGATGTCGGTACGGCCCCCACTCAATGTTCGCGATGAGTTAGACGAGGAGTAGAGGACAGAAAGTACCTGCCCCCCTCCATCCCTTTTCGTTACGCGACTCACTCCCCCACGGAAAGTTGAACGCCTTGTGCGAGCTCCGTCACGGGGATATGGCAGCGAATGAAGCCAGCCTGCGTCATCTGTGGAATCGGGCGACGCTCCGCGCAGATCGTGCCGACTTGTCGAGGACAGCGGCCCGCCAGCGGACAACCTTTGCCCGGAATGGGCTGTGAGTTGGGCATCGCCGCTGCTCGTGGGACGTAGTGATCCTTACGCAGCCCCGGAGTCGCGCGCAGGAGCATCTCCGTGTAGGGGTGCAACGGTGAGGAGTCGAGCGCATCCGTGTCCACCATCTGCATGAGTTCGCCGCGATAAAGCACCGCGACTCTATCTGCCAGTTGCCGCACGACCGCGAGGTCATGGGAGATGAACAGCATGGCGACGGAATGCTGTTCCTTCAGCGACAGGAGCAACTCGACGATCTTCGCTTGCACGGACACATCGAGCGCCGAGAGGATTTCGTCGCAGATCAGCAGCTTGGGATTCGCCAGCAGGGCACGCGCAATAGCGATCCGCTGGCGCTGCCCGCCGGACAGCTGTTCAGGGAAGCGATCCAGATAGTCGGCGTGCATACCCACGTTTTCCAGCGCTGCCACCAGCGTTTCAGGCGTGAACTCGATCCCGAAATGCTTCAGCGGTCTCTCAAGAATGGCGCGGACGCTTCGGCGCGGATTCAGCGAGGCGTCCGGGTTCTGGAAGATGTACTGCATCTCGCGCAATTGCTGGACGGTCCGGCCTGCAAGCATGGGCGACAACGGACGGCCATCCAGGTTGATGGTGCCCGACGCCGGTGCGAGCCGACCGCTGATAGCCCGGGCAATCGTTGATTTTCCGCTTCCCGATTCCCCTACCAGCGCCACGACCTCACCGCCTCGAAGTTCAAGATCGATATCGCGCACGATGGGAACTGGCGAGTTGCCAAACATCCCGGCGAGCCAGCCCGTTCGCGAGTAGGAAAGCGAGAGCTTGTCCAACGACAACAAGGCTTCCGATTCCTGTTTCGAGCGGATGGCCACCACATTCGACGGAGTCGGCAGCTGCTTGAGCGCAACGTCGGACCAGTGCATGCAGGCCACGGATTGCGCATCACCAACGGCCACCAGGGACTGTGGAATTGAGCGACAGGTCGCCGTCGCGTGGTCGCAGCGCGGTTCGAACTTGCAACCCGATGAAATCTGATCTCGCCGCAAGACCCCGCGTAAACCACGAGCCCCGTTATGGCCGGGCAGTGTCGACGGGATCGAGGCGATCAATCCGCTGGAATAGGGGTGGGCGGGATGCGCCAGCAAGGTACCGCAACGCGCGACCTCGACAAGCTTGCCGGCGTACATGACGCCTACGCGGTCCGCGATCTGTGCAAGCAGGGCAAGGTCGTGGGTGACATACAGCATCGCCATGCCAATGCGGCTTCTCAGATCCGACAGCAACTGGATGATCTGGCGCTGAGTGGTGACATCGAGGCCCGTGGTCGGTTCGTCGAGCACCAGCAGATCCGGGTTGCAGGCAACCGCCATGGCGATCGTGACGCGTTGCTGCTGTCCCCCTGACAACTCATGGGGATAGCGCCGGCTGACATCGGGCAGCCCGACCAGGGCGAACAGCTCCCTGATGCGGTCAACCATCGAAATCCCGTTGGGCAGCGCGCGGTGGGTGAGGATCATCTCGCGAATCTGCTGCCCTACGCGCATGCCAGGGCTCAGCGCCGTGGTCGGATTCTGCGGTATCAGCGCGATGCGGTTGCCGCGCATGTCTGCAAGTGCCTTGGCGTCGAGCGTTAGCAGATCCTGGCCCTTGAATAGAACCTGACCGGTCTGCACGCGACTGTTCGGGGAACCGTAGCCGAGCAGTCGATAGGCAACGGTGGATTTGCCGCAGCCCGACTCTCCGACAAGACCGAAAGTCTCTCCCCGGGCGATCTCGAACGAAACCTCTTCAACCACATCGGTCCATCCGGTTTGTCCGCCATAGGCGATGCCGAGGTTCCGAATCTCGATAAGCGTTGTCATTGTTCCAGTACCTCAATCGTTATTCACGAACCGACGACGGACCGCTGGCCCAGCATTCTCGATAACCCATCGGTAAAGAGATTCAGACCAACGACGAGGGACGCGAAGCCCAGACCTGGCCCGAACACGGTGACCGGCGAGGCGATGAGCAAGCCTCGGTTCTCGCTGATCATCAGGCCCCATTCAGGTGTCGGCGGGCGGATGCCGAAGCCCAGGAAGCCGAGTGCGCCGATGAGGATGGGGGCGTAACTGACGCGCAGTGAGAACTCCACCAGCAGGACGTTGGCCGTGTTCGGCAGAATTTCGCGGAGGACGATGGACCAGGTGCCTTCGCCCCGCAGCTGGGCAACCGCGACAAACTCGCGTGTGGCGACGTCCATGGCCGCCGCCCGTGCGATCCGGGCGATTCGCGGCGTGTAGACCAGCCCGACCACGAGCACGATCAGGACGGGTTCGCCGGCCAGGGCAGGCCCCGCCGCGATGATCGTCACCAGCGCCAAGGCCAGGAACGGAACGCTGATGGTGGCTTCCACCAGACGCTGCACGATCTCGTCGAACCAGCCGCCCACATAACCGGACACGAGCCCGAGTGCCGCGCCGGCGATCATGCCCAGGAGGGTTCCCAGCAAAGACAGCGTCAGCACAATGTGCGCGCCATACATGAAGCGGCTGAGGACGTCGCGGCCGATCTGGTCGACCCCCATGGGGTGCAGCCATGACATGCCGGAAAGCGGGATGCCGGTGGCCATCTGCGCGTAGCCATAGGGTGTCCAGAACATTCCGATGAGGGCGAAGAGGACATGGGCGGCGAGGATGATCGCCCCCACCTTGAACGCGCCCGGCATCACCCGCCATTTTCCGACGCAGCTGGAAATTATGCCCATGTGCAGTCCGGGCATGGGTTTGGTGAGGTTCATCGATCAGTCCTCAGGCGCGGTTGAAGGAGGATTGCGCAGATGTCGGCCAGGAGATTGGCGGTGATGTACACGGCCGCACTGATCATCACGGTGGCCTTGATCAACGGCAGGTCACGCAGTTGCAGGGCATCGATCAGCAATGTGCCGAATCCGGGGTAGGAAAAGACCCGCTCGACGATCACCACACCGCCAATCAGGAAACCGAGGTTGAGCGCCGTGACGTTCAGTGCGGGGACGATGGCGTTCGGCATGGCATGCCGCCAGAGCACGGCGAGGGGACGCAGCCCCTTCAGCTCGGCGAGGCGCACGTAGTCTGAGCGAAGCACTTCAATGAGGCTGTCGCGCAGGATGCGGATGGCATACACCGCCATGATGATGGCGAGCGTTACGGCTGGCAGGATCATGGCGCGGAGGTTGTCCAGCCAACTGCCTGCGTCGGAAACTATCGCGAGTGCTGGCAGCACCGGAATAGCCACCGCGAAGACGAACAGCAGGATCGTCGCCAGTAGAAAGTCCGGCAGCGACAAGAGGACCAGCGTCACGACCGAAATGGCATTGTCGAGCAGGCTGCCCCGGCGCGTGGCCTGAATGACCGCAGGCACGATTGCGAGGACCAGGTACAGGGCAAATGCCAGCAACGACAACTGCAGCGTGTTGATGATGCGTGGCCCCAGCACGTCGGCAATCGGTCGTCCGGTCGCGAGCGACACGCCGAGATCGCCATGCAGCAGGTCACCGAGCCAGTGCAGATACCGGCTGATGGCGGGTTCGCCCAGGTGCAATTGATCGCGCAGGACCTCCAGCGCCTTTGCCGTGGCGTCACGTCCGAGGATGCGAGTGGCCACGTCGCCGGGCAGGGCTTCGAGAATCAGGAAGATCAGTAGTGAGACGAGCAGCAGCGTGACCGCCGACAACGCGACTCTACTGACGACAAGCCGGAGAATCATCATTTCGAGTTGGGTCCCGAGGTTGCCGAGGAGAGGTCAGACGCCATGGGATCGGGAACGAACGCGGCGTCGGTTTCGAGGTCGCCTTGCCAGACGTACAAGAGCACCAGAGGTCTGTCTCCCGAAAGTGTGGCATGGGGAATCCACGAAGGATGGTGGATGATTTCGCCATCCGTGCGAGGTGACCAAGGGCCCTTCCCTACGCGCCAGGACGACGGCCCGGTGACGGTGTAGTAGACCTCGTCGGCCGGATGGCTATGCAACGGATAGTGCGTGTCGGGACCGAGCAGCATGAGTCCGAAGGAGATGTCGGAATCCTTCATCAATGCCGGTGGTCCGCTGTCGGGCCCGCAGATGACGCCATAGCCGTAGTTGTTTCCGAAATCTGCGCTGGGCGGATTGGCCAAGTACGACTTGCTGCGGGTGAGGTGGATCGCCGGCATCAGATCCGAGAGCGACCTGGCCAGCGGGCATTGCGCCCCATAGGTGTGCAACTCGGCTTCGCAGCTCGCCTGCACCGGTACCCGCCCTTCGGGCACCTGCTGGATATCCGAAAGGTCCTTGCGCAGGGTGCGCAGGCGTTTCGCATGTGCCTTGGCCACGGGATTCTCATCGCGGTCCAGCACGTCAGCGAAGCATTGGAGAAAACTGGAAAGATGGGTGAGCGTCATTCGCACAGCCTCCTCCCCGGAGCCATGCGGCTCCAAGGATTGGGTTCGATTAGAGAGAGTGGAGGGGTGATCGGCGACTACTGGGCGCAGTTGATTTGCGCGTAGTCGATGCGGTTCACATCGACATTCGGCTGGTAGCCGGTACAGCCCTTGCGCAGCCCGGCCACGACCGAGGTGAAGACCGGCAGGATCATCCCGCCCTCCTCCGCGACGATGCTCTGGGCATCGCGGTAAAGCGCATTGCGCTCCTGCTCGTCGGGGGTCTGCCCTGCCTTGACGACCAGGGCATCGAAGTCCGGCCGTTTCCAGTGCGTCTCGTTCCACTCCGACGCGCTGTTGAGCGAAAGCGTCAGCGCCTCTGCGGCCGGGCGGGCACTGGTATACGAGATCACGGCCGATTTCTTGAGCCAGATCGTGTCCCAATAACCTTCCGCCGGCGAGGTGATGACATTCACCTTGATCCCGGCTGGTTCCGCCATCTGGGCGTAGACCTGCGCCAACAGCAGCATGCCCGGATAGGAGTCGGAGGTATAAAGATCGAAGGCGATGCCGTCAGGATGGCCCGCCTCCGCGAGCAGGGCTTTGGCCCGTTCTATGTCGACCGCTTTGGGCGGTGTCCGCACGCTGAGCGGCGAGCTGGGGGGAATCGGCGTATCGCGACCAACCTCGCCATATCCCAGGAGTACGGTGTCGAGGATGGCCTGGCGATCCATCACCAGCTTCATCGCCTCGCGTACCCGCACATCATCGAATGGCGGCGTGTCCGTCCAGACCGCGACGTAAAGCGAGGTCGCCCCCGGAGTGGAAACCAGATCGACCGCCGGATTGCCTTTCAAGCTAATCAGACTGGCCGGATCGACCACCAGAGAAAGGTCGATGGAGCCCGACAACAGCGCCGAAAGCCGGGAAGTCGCTTCGAGGCTGGTCGTGATCTCGATGCAATCGGCCTTCGGCAGGCCGCTGCGCCAGTAGTCGGGGTTACGCCGCAAGACGCGTTTCGGTCCGTTGATCGCAAAGGTTTCCTGCATGAACGGACCGGTACCCACGCCCTTGGTCCGCAGGTCTGCCCCCTTCGCGCCCTCGGGAACCATCAGCGCGTACTTGGTCGCGATCAACATGGGGAGCTCGACAACCGGCGACTTCACCTTGAAGCGCACCCTGTGGTCGTCGACGGCGGTTATGCCAGCCGGGTCGAGGAAGGAGAGCGTCGAGAATCCGCCGGGAGAAACCGCTGGGTCGAGCAGGCGACGGTAGGAGTAGACGACATCCGCTGCATCGAAAGCGGACCCGTCATGAAACTTCACGCCCTGCCGCAGGTGGAAGGTCCATTCCGTTGCGTCGGCGTTGGACTCCCACGATTCGGCCAGGGCCGGAAGGGGCATCATCGTATTGCTGCGGTCGACCAGAGGTTCATAGACCGCGCGGATGTGGTAGACACTGTCGGTGCCGATCAGCGCTGCCGGGTCCATGGTTTGCTTTTCGCCGTCTGACTCATATCCGAGTACACGTACGCACCTCTCTGCCGCAGAGAGAGAAGGCGCCGACAAAAAACTGGTTCCGAACGCAAGAACGAGAGCTGAGGTTGCAAGTATGTGAGGTTTCATTTTTGACCCCTGGTTTGTTTTTATGGGTCGAGTATGAAAATCCCTTGCACCCGCGGCAAACGAGCAAAATTAACCCGCGTGTGAATTTTTTTAACGTCACGAGCAAGCATGGCCACAAGAAACCTTCCCCCCCTGTCGACGCTCAAGGTCTTCGAATCAGCCGCGCGTTTGCGGAGCTTCAAGGGTGCAGCCGAGGAGCTGAGCCTCACTCAGTCTGCGATCAGCCATCAGATCGCTTCGCTGGAGCGTTACCTCGGCACGCCGCTCTTTCGCCGCCTGCCTGGCCGGGTCGAGTTGAGTGAAAAGGGCGAGCTTTACTTTCCGGTCATCCAGGACGCGCTGGATCGCGTTGCACTGACGACAGACCTGATACGAGAGCGGGAAACGCTGTCTTCGTTGACCGTGCAGGTCTACGTAACCGTTGCCGTTCGGTGGCTGATTCCCAGGCTCCAGGCGTTCAAGGAAATGTCGCCCGACATTGCGGTCAGCCTTGATGCCAGCCTGCTGGATTGGGATTTCAACCCGGCGCGAGCGGACGTGGCGATCATCTACACGCGAACGCCGGACCGGCCGAATGTGACCTACACGCTCCTGCGTCGGGAACGACTGGTGGCGGTCTGCTCGAAAGAGATAGCCAAGGCGATTACATCACCCGAGGATTTACGACACTTTCCATTCCTGGCGATAACGGGGTGCAGCGAGGATTCATCAATCTGGACAGAGAGCATCGGGCTCCCCGGCCTCGTGCAGAAAAGCGCGCCTCATTTCGACAGCTACCTACTGGCAATAGAGGCTGCCATCAATGGACAAGGCGTGACGGTGGTGCCGGAGTTTCTCGCCGAAGCCGACTTGCGCAATGGCAGGCTGGCCATCCCCGTCCATGCGGAGGTGATGCAACCCGGCGCCTGGTACCTTGCGCATCAGCAAAGTCGCGGTCATGAACATCCGATAAGCAAATTCCGCAACTGGGTGCTGTCGCAGTAGGCAAGGGGCTGTCTCACCCCCGAAATGGTAGGAGCGAGCTTGCTCGCGAATAGCCTGGCCGAAATGCTTCGCGAGCAAGCTCGCTCCTACAGGTACCTAGGCTATTGAATGCGTTTCTATTCCGCTTTCCGCTGGGTGATCAGGAGGGGGAACTCCCCACGGGCGGCACTGATCTCGATCAGGATCTGATCGACCGTATTCTCCAGGATCTCCCGCCCCAGCAAGGACTGCATCGTGATACCAGTAATGGCCATGCTTTCGCCGGAGGCGGGCCAATGCACTGTCAGCGCCCCGATGCCATCGGCGCCAATCTCGCAATTGATGACATGGCCGGGCAGTGATGCTTCCAGCCGCTTTTGCAACCGTTGTTCAAGCTTGGCTCTCATTACTCTCCCCAGGTCATACGCCCCCTGAAAACAGAAGGTGTGGATGGGGTATAGCTCATGGAAGGCCAGTGAAGGGCGCTTGTGGTCGACCGTTCGGCGGGAAGCTTGAGGGCCCTTGCCAAGCGGGCTTCGGGCGTTCTGAGCCCCAGGAAATAGGCGCCAAGGGAGCCATTCAGCGTGCAACGAAATGAAGCAGGACGTCCATGTTCCGCCACTTATCCTGGATAGCGCTTGCGCTCGACTACCGCGACTCACCTGCCAGGATGGCACTCGCCAGTTCCAGGTCACTGCGTGCGCTGAGGCTCGGGTTGGCACTGCGAATGCGTTGCAGCTCCGCCTCCAGATAGGGACCGCGAATTGCGCCATCGCTGGCGATGAAGCTGCTGGCATCGTCCTGCACCGGGCCTACGAGCTTATCGTCGCCGCCACTGGTGATGTAGCTGGAGGCAGTGGTAGCGCCGGTGGAGATCAGGTTTCGCAGCAGGTCGTCGTGATCGTCGTGGTCGTGATTGGCCATGGCGGACGCAAATGGAACAGCGATCAGTGCGAGGGTCGCAGCGGTGTTGCGGAAACGCATGGTGACTCCTTGGGTGTGTGCGTTCCCCTCAGATTGCGACTGATGAAACGAGTTCCTGACTGTGCTGAAGAAGTCGCCATATAAAAAGTGCCGCCGTTTATCCGGTCGCCGGCCTCCCATGAAAAATCATTGATCCAGGTTAAGGGGAGTTGGAGCCTTCGCATGGAAACATGCGCGCATCCCCGCCGCTGCCGTCTACCGGACGTCGGGCCACTACGAGGTGATCTGGGAAGAAAGCGGAGCTGTACTAGACTGCACCACCACTGTGCACACGAGGAGTTGCAGTCAGGGCTCTCCGGTCGTTCACAACCACGGATTTCATCTCACTGCATCGTGTAATTCGCAGGCCACGGAGGGCCGACATTTCGAAGGAAGAGAGCGTACCTATGTCGCACAGAAAATGTCTGATCGCCGCCGCACTGATCGCAACCGGCGTCGTGACTGGCGTCCAGGCCGACGAATCGGCCATTCAGGCACATTGCCTGGAGAAGTGGAGCGGTGATGCCATGCGCAGTTATTGCGTAGAAGAGCAACGCCTCTCAGCTGCGGCCGTCTCCGGTTACAGCGGCTCGATTCGTAGCCAATGCGAATCGGAGTGGGGCAACGATTTCCATATGGTCCTCTTCTGCATCAGGGAAGCTCAGCCTTTGCGTCAAGCCGCCGCCCTGGAGCAGTCCACGAACAACGCAGCGAACTGATTTTCAAAGAAAAGCCCCGCAAGCGGGGCTTTTTCATTGGTCAGGACCTGGGTCTGCCAGCCACCGCCAATTCACTCCAGCAACCCGCCCGCGCCGTACAACTCAGGCCGACGATCCTCATGCAGGTGATTGTGCTCGCTGATGCGCTTGTTGCGGGCTTCATCGAGATTCAGCGTGGCAGTAAGGATCTGCTCCCCACCCTCCTCTGCCGGACCGGCCAATGGATAACCGTCCGGATCGACGATCACCGAGCCCTGCACCCAGTTCACCCCACGCTCACTGCCGTGACGATCACAGGCGGCGATGAACAGGCGATTGACCGCCGCGTTCGCTTGCACACGCACCACCTCGGCGGGGCGCTCGATGGGTGGGCGCGGACCGTCCGGCCAGTTGACCGGCGCGCACAGCAGGTCCGCGCCAGACAACGCCGGCAGGCGGACCCACTCGGGGAACTCCAGGTCGTAGCAGATCATCACGCCGATTCGTCCGAAGGCGGTCTCCACCACCGGCGGCGGTTCGTTGCCAGGAGTGAAGATGGCGTTCTCGGCATCCCACAGGTGCGCCTTGCGGTACAGGGCGCGCAGCCCCGTAGCGTCGATCAGCGCGGCACTGTTGGCAACGCGCTGGTCATCCAGCCGTTCGCAGAAGCCGCCGACGATGACGATTTCCAGTTCCCGAGCCAACGCCTGCCAAAGCTGCAACGTCGGGCCATCCACGGCTTCAGACGAAGCCTGCACCTCGGCCAGGTTGTGGAAGACGTAACCGCTCTGCACCAGCTCCGGCAGCACCACGACCCGTGCGCCCTGCAGCGCGGCTGCGCGGATGGCCCGCTCGGCAATGCGGCGGTTGTGGGCGAGGTCACCGATCATCGGCGCCAGCTGGCAACAGGCGACCTTGAGGTTTCGGCATGCGTTCACTGGGCAGTACTCCCTGTTGTCAGGTTCGCGGTTCCTGGCTTGCGCCGGCCCGGGTCATTTCGAGGATGTCGCGTTCGCTGATGGCGTCGATGATGCGGCGTTCGCTTTCCAGGTCGAGCGAGCGACTGAGGATGAAGTAGGTCAGGCCGGAAACCACCAGGCCCACCAGCCAGGCGATATCGACGCCGTCCAGCAGACGCGCCATGGGTCCGACGAAGACCTCCTGGCCCGCCGCGGCATCGAAGATGAAGAAGAACGGGATCATGCAGACGAAGCCCACCACATAGGCGACGATGCCGCGCAGTTGCCACGCCCCGTAGATGCCCTTCGGCGTGAAGAAATGGGGGATCGCATAGCGGCCTTTGCGCACGCAGAAGTAGTCCACCAGATTCACTGCGGTCCAGGGCACGAGGAAGTAGAGCATCAGCACCAGGAAGGTGTTGAGGATGGAAATGCCGTTGCCACGGATCGACATCACACAGGTGATCAACACCAGGGTGATGACGAGGATCGACAGCACCCGCGCACGCGGCGTCGGGTTGATGCGGCGAACCGAATCGATGCCGGTCAGCAGGGTGAGCATGGCGCTGTAGGTATTGAGCGCGATCACCGGCAGGAAGCCGACCACCGAAACCAGCACCAGCACATGACCCAGCCCCGGCAACACGGCGGTGCCCACGCGGTCGAGCGCCACCAGCGCATCGGACACCTGCAGCAGCTGCGCCAGCCAGGCGCCGAGGCCGATCATCCAGGCACCGGAAAGCGAGGCACCAAGGAACACCGCCGCAATCAATTTCGTCCGGCTGGTGTTCTTCGGCAGGTAGCGCGAATAGTCGGATACATAGGGCGCGTAGGAGATGTTGTAGCTGGCGGCAATGGCGAATTGGGTGACGAACGCTACCCAGCTGAAGCCCAGGCTGGCCGGCTCGGCGACCTCAGTCTGCCCGGCACCGAACATGAGCGCGACGGTCACCAGTGCGTAGAGCGGCAAGGTCAGCATCAATGCCCATTTGAAGGCCTTGTGCATCAGGTCATGGCCATAGATCGACAGCAGCGCGCCGGTGGCGATCACCGCGCAGGCCACGGGCAGCGGCTCCAGCCCGAAGACATTCTTCAGGCCGTCGATGATCAGCGAGACGTTCACCACGTTGAAGCCGACGAACACGAACAGGGTCGCCATCAACGCCAGCACCACCCCGCGATAGCCGAACTGCGCGCGGGACTGGATCATCTGCGGCAAGCCCATCTCCGGCCCCTGTGAACCATGGAAGGCCATGAACAAGGTGCCGAACATGATGCCCAGCGCACCGGCCAGTGTCGTCCACAGGGCGGACAGCCCAAGGCTCGGCCCGACGAAGCCGATGGAGATGGTGAAGAAGTGGAAATTGCCGAGGAACCAGAACGGCCCCTGGCTGCTTAGCCGGGCATGGCGCTCGGACTCGGGGATGTAGTCGATCGAGTGGCCTTCGATGGCCAATCCGCCGCTGGCGTCAGCCGCGTGAACGGGCTGGGTGGACCCTGACATGGGATGCTCCTTCGCTCCTGGTCGAGCGAACTGTTGTTCTTGTGATGATGCGGTCAGCGGGCTACGCAAGGCGCCAGCCATACATCGGGTTCATCTATGTTGGGTGAGAAGGCGTTGCCCAGGCCCTGTGGCGAACGTCCTCGGCGGCGCCCTATGATGACGCCCGGCGATCCGGCTGTTTCCGGCATCCTGATGGAAACGGGAGCCGTCGCTGAAGCAGCAATCTAGATGCCCTGCCGAACTCGTAAAATAGCGCGGGCCAACTGTTCACATAGATCGGCTTCTATGTAATTCACCTACGGAGGTTCCATGCTGGGCAACGTATCCGAACTGGATATCCGCCTGATTCGAGTATTCCTGGCGGTCGTCGAAGCCGGCGGTATTTCCGCAGCACAGACTGCGTTGAACACCTCGCAACCCACCATCAGCGCGCAGCTCGCATCACTGGAAACCCGCCTCGGCTTCCGCCTCTGCCAACGAGGCCGGGCCGGTTTCGCCCTGACGGCCAAGGGCAGCCAGTTCGTCGACGCGGCGCGGCGCCTGCTGGCCGCAGCCGAGGGCTTTCGCCTGGAAGTGCAGCACATCAACCGCACCCTCTCCGGCACGCTGAACATCGGCCTGCTGGGGCAGATCGACCCCACGGCCAACAAGAAGATCGCCCTGGCCATCGCACGACTGCGCGCACGCAACCAGGGTCTGTACTTCCAGTTCACCGAATTGTCGTCGTCGTTCCTCGAAGAGAAGCTCATCAACGGCCATCTGGACCTGGCCATCGGCTATTTCTGGCGGCGCCTCGACAACCTCGACTACCTGGCCCTGTTCCGCGAGACCCAGGCGGCCTATTGCAGCGCGTCCCACCCGCTTTATCTCCAGGCAGGTGCGCTACAGGATACGGACGTGGCCGCGCACGAATGGGTCTGGCCCAGCCACCCACTTCCGGAAATGCCGGCACCGACCTCCATCGAGCGCATGACTGCACTTACCGACAGCATGGATGGCGCTGCCCTGCTGATCCTTTCCGGCCAGCACCTGGGCTTCCTGCCTGAGCATTACGCCGCTCGCCACGTCGAACTGGACCAGTTACGCGCCCTCAACCTGGAGCGGTTTCGCTATGAAGTGCAGTTCCATGCGGCAGTGCGCCATTCCACCCGGCAGAGCGAACTGGTGACCACCTTTCTCGCCGAGTTGATGGACGCCTTCGAGCAGACCTGATGACCTGCACCGCACTCAGAAACCGTATTTCGCCTTCAACGCCTGTATCGCCCCCTGCTCACGCTGGAGAAAGGCATCGAAACGCTGGATGAGCTCCGGATGGCGGATGCTGGAGAGGTGGTAGTAGCTGTCGCTCAGGGGCAGCAATGACGGCTCGATCACCAGCCCACCCTCGCGTCCCAGGCGCTTGAGATGAAAGTTCGCCACTTGCTGCGCCATGTTGGCGGCATCGATGTAGCCAGCCATGGCCATGTGGATAAGTCCCTCGGGGTTGGGCGACTCTTTGATGACCACCCGCCCGGCAGCGATATCACCCTGGAATTTCCACGGCGTGAAGCCACGGACGAAACCAAGCCGACGGAAGCTCGCCCGCTTCTGACCCTTGCGCTCCGGCAGCACCAGCATGGCGTCCTGAAACTGCAGCACCGGTTGCGAGTAGGTGATACCGGCCGGCTTGTGCGCGACCTCCCAGCGCGGGCTGTCGGGGAACGCCAGGTCGACTCGCCCGCTCCAGTAGGCGTGGGACAGGCGCCGCACCGGCAGCGCCACATAGGTGAAGCGCAGGTTTTCCCGGGCGGCGAAAAGGTCCAGCAGGTCACGGGCGTAGCCGCGGTACTCATTGCCTGGCGGCACTGCGGAATAGATGGGGTAATAGTCCACCTGCTCCACCCCGATGCGGTACTCGGTCGATGGGCTGGCGCGGCTCGATAGCGGCCACACGCTGGCAATCAGCAGCGCGACGAACCACAACGCTCGGCAACGACTTGATACCTGCGTACTCGGCATGGATGGACAGGGGGCCTGACGAAAAATGCCGCTCAGTTTAGGCCGGGGGAACCCGGGAGTCTCCCCCTTTTCAGTCCTTAATCGGCACCCAGATTCCCAGCCAGCCGGTTCCCGCCATGGGATCGAAATCGGCGCTGTAGTACTCGAACTCCGGAGTTGTTGCGAGATCGGCCATCGGTCCAGGGGACTTGTGGGAGATAGCTTGCTAGCGAAACCGGGACATTCGCTGGCCAGCCAGCTCCAACGGGCAATCCAGCCATTTGCAACACTTGATGCGGCTTCGCCGACAGCCGGACGGGAAATGCGCAACCAATCCCCGCCGCCGCTGTCCATAATGGCGCGCTCCGTCAGCGCCTCCGGGAGGTTCCTTGTTCGCTGTATCCCTTCGCAGTTTCCTGCGTCAGACCATCCTCGCCCTGCCCTTCGTTTCCACCGCCGCCCTCGCCTGCCCCAGCGGGCAATCGCAGGTGTGTGTGGTGACCTGCTTCTGCGCGCCGGGCAACCAGGGAGACATGGCGCCTTTGCTGGAAGGCGTCAACCAGATGGCCGCTGCCAGCCTGCAACAGTGGATCGTGGAATCGCGCAACAACATGCCCGCCCCCCTGCTGCATCCCATTCCACTGCACATCCGTGCACAGCTTGAGCCCTACTACGACCTGCAGGTGCTGGACACGGCGCGCTACAAGGTGGGGGTCGACACCGAGATGAACGCCGCCAACACCCTGATGCAGAATCCCGACGTGGAGGCCGTGACCCTGGTGGACGTGATCGTCTTCCGCAACGAGGACGACGCAGAGAACAACGTCGCCCTCTGGGCCCACGAACTGCATCACGTGAAGCAGTACCTGGAATGGGGCGTGGCGGACTTCGCCAAGCGCTACACCCGCGACTACAACTCCGTGGAAGCGCCGGCTTACAAGATCCAGGGCGAAGTGGCGCGGGCGTTGAAGCCGACGGTGGCCAGCAGCGGCGAGAAACTCTGAGCCCACCCTCTGCCCAAACCTTTCTGACGATTCGGAACCGGGCGCTTAGCAATCAGCTCGCCTCTCGCGTTCGCCTGGCGAGGATCAATCCAGATCGGAAGCCTGATGTCGCTCCGGGCACTGCTCTTCCGGCTCACCCCAGGTGCGATTGACCCGCCTGCCACGCTTGACCGCGGGCCGCTCGGCGATTTCCTCGGCCCAGCGCAGGACGTGGGTGTACTCATGGGCGGAGAGGAATTCCGCTGCCGAATAGAGGTTCCCCCGCACCAATTGGCCGTACCAGGGCCATACAGCGATATCGGCGATGGTGTAGGTATCCCCGACCAAGTAGCGATGCTCGGCAAGACGACGATCCAGCACATCCAACTGCCGCTTGGTCTCCATGGTGAATCGATCGATCGGGTACTCGAACTTCTCCGGCGCGTACGCATAGAAATGCCCGAAACCTCCGCCCAGGTAGGGTGCCGATCCCATCTGCCAGAACAGCCAGTTCAGGGTTTCGGTACGCCCCGCCAGGTCCGTGGGCAGGAATCGGCCGAACCTTTCCGCCAGGTACAGCAGGATCGAGCCCGACTCGAAGACACGAACCGGCACTTCCTGGCTGTAATCCACCAGCGCGGGAATCTTCGAGTTGGGATTGATCCCGACGAAGCCTGTGGAAAACTGCTCACCTTCAGTGATGCGGATGAGCCAGGCGTCGTACTCGGCATCGGCATGCCCCAGGGCCAGTAGCTCTTCCAGCAGGACCGTCACCTTCACCCCGTTGGGCGTGGCCAGCGAATAGAGCTGCAATGGATGCTTGCCCACCGGCAGCTCGCGTTCATGGGTCGGTCCCGCGACCGGCCGATTGATGTTGGCGAACTCGCCCCCGGACGGTGCAAGGTGCTGCCACACCCTGGGCGGAACATAGTTTGCGTCGGACATGTGAACCCCCTGATGCAGGACTGGTGGTCTTGAAAGGAACCCGGAGCATTGTAGGGCGACATGAGCTTCCGGGGTGGTCAACCGGCAAAGGTGCAGCCATGCTCACTCGAATTCCCGATCAGGCCCGATCGATGCCCGCGCTAGATGAATCCCACCTTGCCCCGCGCAGGGGATCACCTGCTTCCTCCGTAGCCCTACGGATGGCCGCCATCCGCACGGAACAGGCATGATGCCCCCGGTGAATCCCCTGACCCATCTCCGCACATTCCTGCTCTGGCTGGTGCTGTTCTGCCCCGTTGCCGGGTGGATTGGCTGGCAGGACTATGCCGACCGCCACGAGCGTTTCTTCCAGGACACCAGCATCGCCCAGCGCATGCTCAGCCAGAAAACGGTGCAGCACGAAGCCGTGCTGGCCACCCTGGCCGCGTTGTCGCACCCGCCCATTCCCGAACGCCTGCTCCCCAGCCTGCAACCGTCCATGCCGCAACTGCTGGGCCTGGGTTTTCTGCGTGAGCGAAACTGGGCGGGCAGCCTCGCCGCCCCGCCGAACTTCGCCGCTGCGGTCGAACAGGCCCGCCAACTGAAGCGCCCCGTCGTGCTGCCGCTGGACGAGGGCCGCTACTGGCTGGTGGCGCCATCGAGCTGGAGCCTGCTGCTGGACGCGCGCCAACTCATCCCCGCCAGCGACTTTCCCCCTTCCCTGGCAATGCTGACGCTGGATGTGGGCGCGGGCCCGCTGACCCTGCTGGCACGCCAATCCGGCGCCGACTCACTGGGCTGGTTGATCGACCTGCACAAACCCCTGGGGGCGGTCAGCCAACCCTTTCCCCTGCACAGCTGGCGCCTGCTGACGCCCGCCGACTGGCCCTGGCTGGAATGGCTGGCCTGGGCGGTCGCCAGTGGCCTCCTGATGGCCGGTTTCGCAGCCCGACAGCGGTCGCGCGCCGATGCCAGGCGGCAGCAGGAGGAGGCGCGTCTCGCTGCAATGACGCGGCTGAGCACCTTGGGAGAAATGGCGGCGGGCATCGCCCACGAACTGAACCAGCCGCTGACCGCCATCCTTGCCCAGGTGCGGGCCGCCGAGCGTCTGCTGGATGACGAAGACGAACGTCCAGCGGTCCGCCAGGCCCTGCTCGCCAGCGCCGGACAGGCACGCCGCGCGGCCGACATCATCCAGCGCATGCGCGAACTGGTTCAGCCCAATTCGCCTTCACTGCGCACAGCGATCGATCCGGACGCGCTGGCGGCCTCTCTGCTGTTCCTGCGCGAACAGGAGCTGGCGCGTCGCGGCATCCGCCTGACCTGGCGTAACGCCTCGCCGGGCGCCCGCCCCAAGGGTGACCGGGTGGCCCTGGAGCAGATCCTGCACAACCTGGTGCAGAACGCCGCCGACGCACCGGGCACCCGCAACATCGCCCTGTGCGGCGGCGTCGTAGATGGCGGCTATGTCTTCAGTGTCAGCGACGACGGTCCGGGAATTCCCGCCGATTCGCTGCCGCGCCTGTTCGAACCTTTCTACACCACGCGGCCGCAAGGCATGGGACTGGGCCTGACGCTATGCGAAACCCTCGCCGGCGCCATGGACGGCCACATCAGTGTCCGCAACCTCGATCCACGGGGCGCCGGCTTCACGCTGCGCATGCCCCTCGCCGGAGCCGCCCCATGAGCTTTCCCGCACACTCGCCGCTGGTGTACCTGGTTGACGATGACGACGCGGTGCGCGACGCCCTGGCGCTGTTGCTGCGCAGCGTCGGATTGCGCAGTGAAGGCTTCGGCGATCCCCAGGCGTTTCTCGACACACTGTCGCCCCAGGCCATCGGCTGCGTGGTGCTGGATATCCGCATGCCGGGCATCGGCGGGCTGGACGTGCTGGCACGCCTGGCGGAGGCCTCCGACCTGCCGGTGGTGATGCTCACCGGGCACGCCAACGTCGACCTCTGCCGCCGGGCCTTCAAGGGCGGCGCCATGGAATTCCTGCAGAAGCCGGCGGACGACGATGTCTTCCTCGATGCGGTGCAGGCCGCCGTACGCACCCACATCGCCAGCCGCGAGCGCCAGGCCGTGACCCAGGCCGCGGTGGACCGGCTGGCACGCCTTTCGGGTCGCGAACGCGATGTGCTGGAACGCATCGTCCAGGGCCTGAGCAACAAGGAGATCGCGCGCGAGTTCGAGCTGTCGCCGCGCACCGTGGAAACCTACCGGGCCAACGTCTTCGCCAAGCTCGAAGCCGATTCCCTCGCTCAACTCATCCGCCAGTACGCCAGCCTGCTCGACTCCCCGACGTAGCGCGACGGAGGCCCTTCCGCAGTCGGGCGAATACCACGACTGACCTTTTCGGGAGGCGCTGGCTGCACCTCAATTCGGCGACATTCGCGGCTTCGTACTGTTGGCGTTCAATGCCCCAAATACCGACGCCTTGTGCCTGGCGAGCCGGCGATGTTTTGCCCAGAGAGCCCCATCGCGCAAGGAAAACTGCAGCAAGCTGGTGCCACAAAAGGCCTGACGGTCAGAGCGACGCGTTGAGCTCGGAGATCAGCGACTCGCGGTGCTTGAGCGCGGCCACCGAGGCCTCGCCCAGGCGTCCGGCCACGGCGCTGAGAATGCCCTCGGCGAGCAGCATGAAGGCGCACATGCTGTTGCTGAAGAACAGGCTCTGGTTCGGCACATAGAAGCTATAGCGGGCAATCCTGGCCAGAGGCGAGCTGCTGGAATCAGTCAGCGCGACGACCTTGATGCCGTGCTTGGCCGCCACTTCCGCGGTGGCCAGCACGCTCGGGGTGTACGGGAAGCAGCTCGCCACCACCAGCACATCACCTTCGTCCAGCTGCGCCAGCGCATCGGCTACACCCTGCCGGGCGGCATCCAGAGGAGCCACGTCCGGGCGTAACATGCCCAGGGCATAGGCCATGAAAAGCGCCAGGGAAGTGAACTGGCGCATACCGTGGATACGCACGCGCCGGGCGCTGGTGAGCAGTTCGACGGTGGCATCGAAATCGGCGCAATCCACCTGCTCGATCATGCTTGCCATGTTGGCGCTTTCCTGGCGCCCGAGGCGGGTGAGCTGGCCGATGCTGTCCTTACTGCCATTGCTCGGCGCCAGCAGGCGTGACGCCTGGTCACTGTAGAAGGTGCGCCCTTCGGTGACCTCGCGACGGAACACATCCTGAAATCGACTGAAACCGCCATAACCCAGCTTCTGCGCCAAGCGCGAGAAGGTCGAAGGATTCACCCCCAACTGCTCGGCCAGTTCGCTGATGGATGACACAGCCGCACGCTGCGGCGCCTCGATCAAGGCGGTGAGCACACGCCGCGAACTGCTGCCGAGGGAAATATCGGCCTCGCGCCGCTCGATGGCTTCGAGCAGCAGTTTCAAGCCGGCCAAGGTATCTGGGGCATTCGCCATGACAGCATCCATCTGAAGGTTTCCCGGGAGTCTTCCCGACGGCAGGTGCCCATAGTAGCGGGCCTTTGGCCCAACCGCGATGGGCGCCCCCGTGTCAAACCACGAGCCGGCCCGCGAGCGTCGGGGTATCGGTTTGCGCGTCCGTGTACACCGCCCAGTCCACCGCCTGCGTGCCGATCAGGAACAGCGCGGTGGCCAGGGTGTTCTCGTCGTCCGGGTCATCGGGCGCACTGCGATAGACCGGCAGCTCAGCGCCCGAGGTGTCGCGCAGGATCGCCAATGCCTGGCTACCGTCCAATCGCTCGCCGAGGCCCGCGACCAGACCGTCCACACATTGCTGGCGGTTGCCGGAGCTACCGGTGATGCGTTGGGCAACGCTCTCCAGCGCCGGATGCACCAGGTGGTTGGAGTGTCCGAACGGACGCACGACCTCGACCACCGAGGCGCGCTCGGAGGTGCCCTCGAAGCTCACCAGGCGATCACTGCCCGCTTGTCCCAGCGCGTGGTGGAAAGCGCCGGCCCGACCTTGGCTGGAGAGGATATCCACAGCCTCGTCGATACTCGCCGCATCCAGGCTGGCGCGTCCCAGCACCTGCCGGGGAAGGCCCGCTGGAATGCTGCAGGGGCGAATGTTGTTCACCGTCACCACCAGCCCGTTCTCGTTCACCGCGAAGGTGTGGCCGGGAATAGAACCGGGGTAGACGAACGAAGTGAATCCGAGACCTTGCTCTGGCGCGACGCTGACCAGGGCGCAATGCCCGCGCAGTTGTGGAAAGCCGTCCTCGTTATGAGCAATCAGGGTGCCGTTGGCGGTGGGACCGAGCACCGTGGTGCAGCCATCAACGCTCTGCGGTTGCACGAAGTCGCCGCGGCAGTTCCACAGGAAGACTTCGTCTACCGGCAATTCCAGGCCAGCGGCCAGACCTTCGAACTCCTGCCAATAACGCGGGAAGCGTCGCTCCACGTCGGCACGCATGCTGCGCGCCGCCTCGCTGGTCGCCAGTCTCGCCAGGTGCTGCCAGAGTTCCAGCGGACGCAGGTGGCGATGCACCGCTTCGCGGCCGAATCGGCCCAGTCCGACGCCGATTTCAAAGGCGCTGCCGCCGAGCTGGAGGTGAGTGAATACCATGACTCTCTACCTGTTCAGGAAACGTGCTGGAGGAACTCGCGCAGGCGCGGGCTCGGCGGGTTGCTGATGAGAGCGGCAGGGTCGCCGTCTTCGGCGATGCGGCCCTTGTCGATGAAGATCAGGCGGCTGGCCACTTTGCGGGCGAAATCCACTTCGTGGGTGACGATGACCATGGTCATCCCCTCCTCCGCCAGGTCCTTCATCACACCCAGCACCTCATGACGCAACTCCGGGTCCAGCGCCGACGTGGGCTCGTCGAACAGCATCAGCTTGGGCTTCACCGCCAGTGCGCGGGCAATGGCCACGCGCTGCTGCTGGCCGCCGGACAGCTCCGACGGGTAGTGTCCAGCACGCTCGGCCAGGCCGACCTTCGCCAGCAGTTCGTGGGCCAGGGCCTCGGCGTCGGCCTTCTTCGCACCACGTACGCGAATCGGGCCGAAGGCGACGTTTTCCAGCGCGGTCATCTGTGGGAACAGGTGGAATTGCTGGAAGACCATGCCGGCCTCCTGACGGATCAGCCGCTCTTCCACCTTGGGGTCATTGACCTCGAAGCCATCGACGTAGAGCTGGCCACCGCTGATGACTTCCAGCTTGTTGATGCAGCGCAGCAAGGTCGATTTGCCGGAACCGGACGGGCCGATGATGACCACCACTTCGCCGCTGCCGATCTTCAGGTCGATGTCGTGAAGCACCTGGGTACTGCCAAAGTGCTTGGAGACGCCCTTGAACTCGATCATAGAATTTTCAGTCTCCCTTCAATACGGCGCAGGGTGTAGCTCAGGGCCAGGGTGATGATGAGGTAGATCACCGCCACCGCTGTCCAGATTTCCATCGCGCGGAAGTTGCCTGCGATCACTTCCTGGCCCTGCCGCGTCAGTTCGGCGACACCGATGACGATGAACAGCGAGGTGTCCTTGATGCTGACGATCCACTGGTTGCCCAGGGCCGGAATCATCCGCCGGAAGGCCAGCGGCGCGATTACATAGCGCAGGGTGTCGCGGCCCGACAGGCCAAGGGCGAGCCCCGCCTCGCGGAAACCACGGTTGATCGACAGCACCGCGCCGCGGGTGATCTCGGCGATGTAGGCACCGGAGTTGGTCATGATGGTGACCACCGCCGCGCCGAACGGGTCGATGCGCACCGGCACCATCAGCGGCAGGGCGAAATAGATGAACATCACCTGCACCATGATCGGCGTGCCACGGATCAGTTCGATGAACACCAGCGCCAGCCGGTTGCTGAGGAAGCCGCCATAGGCGCGGGCAAAACCCGCGACCAGGCCAATGACCACCCCACCCAGAAGCCCGAGGATGGAAATCCAGAGGGTGAGCCTGGCACCCTCCAGCAACACGGGCAGCGCGCTCCAGATGGCATCCCATTGGAAAATCATTGCTCTGCTCCTACTTCAATTTCGGGGGTGGGCTTACTGCGGATCGGTGCCGAACCACTTGCGGTAGATCTGCGCATAGGTGCCGTTCTCACGGAGCGTTTTCAGCGCACCGTTGACCGGCTCACGCAGCTCGCTGCCTTTGGGGAAACCGATGCCGTACTGCTGCGCCATCATTTGCTGGCCAACGGCTTTGACCTGACCTTCACCGGCGGTCTTGATGTAGTAGAGGACGTTCGGCGTGTCGTGCATGGCGGCATCGACGCGGCCGGTGCGCAGCTCCAGGTAGGCGTTGTCGATGTTGGGGAACTGGCGCAGATCGCTGGTTTTGAGATTGGCCTTGGCGTAGTCGGCTGAAGAAGTGCCGCTCTTCACCGCCAGGGTCTTGCCGGCGACATCCGACTCGCCCTTGATGCTGTCGTTGTCGCTGCGGACCATCAGCAGGAAGCCGCTGTCGTAGTAGCCGTCGGAGAAGTCGATGGCCTGCTTGCGCTCTTCCTTGATGGTGATGCCGGCGAGCGCCAAGTCTACGTTGCGTGTTTGCAGCGCGGGGATGATGCCGTTGAAATCCATGGGCTTTAGCTTGTATTTCCAGCCCAGCTCCTTGGCGATGGCCGCCCAGAGGTCGATGTCGAAGCCGACGTATTCGTTGCCCTGCTTGAACTCGAAGGGCACGAAGGCGGTATCGGTAGCGACCAGCAGTTCCTTGTCGGTGGCATTGGCGTGGGTGGTTGCGGCGATAGCGAGTGCAGCCAGGGCTGCTTTGAGCAGGTGCTTCAGTTGCATGCTTCCTCTCGGTCGTGGACGAACTGGCCCTGGCCGGCGCGGCTTCAGGCGTTTCTGGCAGTCAAGGTTCAGCAGGACCCGAGGAAGGCACCCGCTGGTTTGTTGTTAGCTGCTAGGCCACAGCGTCAGAGACGGTCTGCACGGCCACCATGCTTTCGAGCAAGATAAACATGCATTTTTCATAAATGCAATATCGATTTGCTAAATCTAACGACCACAAGCGACTTCTGAAAAACCCACCAAACCCCAATAAACATGGGGTCAAGGCCTTTATTACGACCATCACAGCCTCCTCTTCGTGCAAATTCAATCCGCAAATTTTTATTGCAATACCTGTTTTTGCAGATATTCTTTGCCAAAAGCACCGGAGGACACCATGAGCCACGTATTCCACCGCAGCCTGATCCAAAGCTATCCGACCGCCGTCCAGGGCGACGGCCCCTACCTGATCGACAGTCAAGGCAAGCGCTACCTGGATGCCAGCGGCGGCGCGGCGGTGTCCTGCCTGGGACATAGCGACGCCAGCGTGATCGAGGCGATTCGCGAGCAGGTCGGCAAGCTCGCCTATGCGCACACATCGTTTTTCACCAGCGAACCGATGGAAGAACTGGCGGACTTCCTCATTGAGCGCGCGCCCAAGGGCTTGGAGTCGGTGTATTTCGTCTCCGGTGGTTCCGAGGCAGTGGAAGCCGCACTGAAGCTGGCGCGCCAGTACTTCGTGGAAGTCGGCCAGCCGCAGCGACGCCATGTGATAGCCCGCCGCCAGAGCTACCACGGCAACACCCTCGGCGCCCTCGCCGCCGGCGGCAACGCTTGGCGGCGCCAACAGTTCCAACCGCTGCTGATCGATGTCAGCCACGTCAGCCCCTGCTACGCCTACCGCGAGCAACGCGCCGATGAAACTCCGGAAGCCCTGGGCATTCGTCTGGCCGACGAGTTGGAGACGGAAATCCTCGCGCTCGGCGCCGACAAGGTGATGGCCTTCATCGCCGAGCCGGTGGTGGGTGCCACCCTCGGCGCAGTGCCAGCGGTGCCCGGTTACTTCAAACGGGTGCGCGAAGTTTGCGACCGTCACGGCGTGCTGCTGATCCTCGATGAAGTGATGTGCGGCATGGGGCGCACCGGCAGCCTCTTCGCCGCCGAGCAGGAAGGAATCAGCGCCGACCTGATCACCATCGCCAAGGGCCTGGGCGCGGGCTACCAGCCCATTGGCGCAACCCTGGTCAGCGGTCGCATAGTCGACGCTATTCGCCAGGGCTCGGGCTTCTTCCAGCACGGCCATACCTACATCGGCCATGCCACTGCCTGCGCTGCCGCGTTGGCCGTGCAGAAAGCGATCGAAGAACGTCAATTGCTGCCCCGCGTGCGGGCGCTGGGTTCAGCCCTGCAAACCCGACTTCAAGAGCGCTTCGCGGTCCATCCGCATGTAGGCGACATTCGTGGCCGGGGCCTGTTCCAGGGCGTGGAACTGGTGCGCGAACGCACCAGCAAGACACCTTTCGACCCTGCGCTGAAACTCCATGCCAAGGTGAAAAAGGCCGCAATGTCCCAAGGCCTGATGTGCTATCCCATGGGCGGCACACTCGATGGCCGCCAAGGGGATCACATCCTCCTCGCTCCGCCCTTCATCCTTGAGGAAACGCATCTGGATGAACTGGTCGACAAGCTGGACGCCGCCCTGCGCATTGCGCTGGCCGAGGTGTGACCAACGATGAAGATCGAATCAAGACTGACCGCCCTGGACGAAGCCCAGATGAGCGACGCCCAGCGCACTGTGTTGAAGGCCATCCTCAGCGGCCCTCGCGGCAACCTCGACGGCCCCTTCCTGGCGTGGATCCACAGCCCCGAGCTTGCCGATCAGGCCCAGCGCCTTGGCGCCTTCTGCCGCTACGGCACCGGTCTTCCGCTGCGTCTTACCGAGTTGGCCATCCTGTTCACCGCGTCCTGGTGGCAGTCCCAGGCGGAATGGCAGATTCACGAACCCATCGCCCGCCAGGCCGGCGTCAGCGACGCCGTAATCGATGCCTTGCGCCAGGGCCGCGAACCAGCCTTCGAACAGGACGACGAACGCATCATTTATCGCCTCGGCCACTCGCTCTACGCGACCCGCCGTATCGATGACGCGCTCTACGCCGAGGCCATTGCGGCCTTTGGCGAGCCGGCGACGGTGGAACTGGTCGGTGTATTCGGCTACTACGCGCTGGTGGCCATGACGCTGAATGCGTTCAACGTCCGGCGCGGAACGGATACGCCATTGCCCTTCGCCGAACCTTGATTGCGATATGCGCGGCGCTTCGCGTCGCGGACGGCTCTACCCACTGCGAAGCGAAGCGCATTCACTACCGTTCTTCACCCAGCCGCAGAAACCGCCGCACTGCGCGCCTTGCGGGTCATCAGGGTGAACCCGCTGATGGCCGTCACCGCGAACACCGCTTGCACACCAACCATCGGCCAGGAGCTGCCATCTTGCAGCGCGCCCAGCAGCAGGCCACTCAAGGTCGCGCCGAGCATCTGGGCAAAGCCCATCAGGCCGGCGGCCAGGCCAGCGCGGTGGGCGTTGGGCATGACCACGCCGGCCACCGAAGCCGGAATCAGCATGCCGCCGCCCAGGGTCACCAGCACCTGTGGCAACGACAGGCCGAGCACCGACAAGCCCAGCGTGGCGTGCACCAGCAAGGTGCTCAGGGCACCCGTGGCCACCAGGCTCACGCCGATCCCGACGATGCGTTGCGGCCCCAGCTGCATGATCTTGCGCTGGGTGAACAGCGCGCCGGCGATCAGCCCGGAAATGGTGGCACCGAAGGCCAGTCCGTACTCCGCCGCGCTCAGCCCCAGCAGTCCGACATAGACAGCCGATGAACCGGCCACCACGGCGAACATCGCCCCATAAGTGCCCGCCAGGGTGAACGCCAGCGCGCGGCTGGAACGCTGCTTGAGCAGGTCGAAGTAGTTGCGCGCCAGGGTCGCCGGGTGGCCAGCCGTGGGATCGAGGCTGGGGTTGGATTCCCGGTAGAAGACCAGCACCGCCAGCAGCGCCAGGCTGCCGATGGTCAGGGAAGCCAGGATAGGCGCATGCCAGCCGCCCCACTGGGTGAGCAGCCCGCCCACCATGGGCGCCAGGGCGATGGCGCTGAGCATTCCGATCACCGTCAGCGCCAGGGCGGGCGCAGCCTGGGCCTTCCACACATCGCGGACGATGGCCCGCGCCAGCACCAGCGCGGCACAGGCGCCGAGCCCCTGGACCACGCGCCCGAGAATGAAGTCAGTCATGCTGTCGGCGAGGAACATCCAGGCGGTGGCAGCCAGATAAAGGCTGAGTCCGCCGATCAGCACCGGTCGACGGCCGACCCGGTCGGACAGCGGCCCCAACAGCAATTGCCCAACCCCGAACGCCGCAACGAAGGCAGACAGCGCCGCAAGGCTGGCGCCGTGTTCGGCACCCAGCCCCTGCTCCAGGGCACCGAGGGCGGGAATGATCAGTTGGGTGGAAATTTCGCCCATGGCGGTCAGCACCATGAGGATGGCCAGCAGCAGGCGCGACGGGTTCATGACAGGTCTCCTGCTGCTTCGGCTTCCAGCACCAGCACCATCAATTGCCACTCCAGGGCCTGCCAGTCGTCGTGGCTGACGGCGGACGGCGCAACGCAGGCCAGGCCGTTCTCTGCTGCTTGTTGTTCATTGCACATCGCATGCACCTCCGTTGGTCGCTTCGCCTCAGGGCTGACGAATTAGATGACGAGTGACATATATACACGAAATTAGATTATGCCTATCATATTTTCGACCTGCGGTGCTTCGCCCTGATGCCGCCCAATCCGAGGATCGCTCCATGAATCGCCCGCACCTTGCCCTACTCGCCCTGATCCCCGCAGCCCTGCTGGCGCTGAGCGGTTGCAACAGCCAGGCCGATACCGCGGTCAGCGCGCCCCCGCCACGGGCGGTTCTGGCTGCCAATGTACAAGCGGCCGCCCAGCAGAACGCGCTCTATACCGGGGTGGTCGCGGCCCGCACCGCCAGCGACCTGGGCTTTCGCGTGGGCGGCAAGGTGATTGCCCGCAAGGTGGACCCGGGCACCCGCGTGAAGCGCGGTGACGTACTGCTGGTGCTGGACAACACCGATTTCGAACTGGCCCTGCGCGCCGCCCGTAACCGCGTCACCGCCGCCGAAGCGGAGCTGCGCCAGGCACGCGACGATGAAGCCCGCTATCGCCGCCTGGCCGGCACTGGCGCGGTATCCCGGCAGCTCTACGACCAGGCCGCCACGCGCCTGCGGGTCGCCCAGGCCGAGCAGGCCGCCGCGATTTCCGAAGCGGCCCAGGTGGAGAATCGCCGGACCTACTCGACCTTGCAGGCCGATGGTGACGGCGTGATCACTGATGTCCGGGTGGATCGTGGACAGGTGGTCGCGGAGGGCCAGATCGTCGCCAGCCTCGCCCATGACGGCGCGCGTGAGGCGGTGATCGATATCCCGGAAACCCAGCGTTCCCTGGCCAACCACACAGCCCGCGCTTATCCCTACGGCGCCTCGGGCGACGCGGTGCCGGCCACCCTGCGCGAACTCTCCGCCGCGGCGGATGCCACCACCCGCACCTTCCGCGCCCGCTACACCCTGGGCGGCGACTCCACCGCCCTGGCCATCGGTTCCACCGTCACCCTGCAACTGGACGGCGCCGAACACCAGCAACTGGTTCGCGTGCCGCTGGGCGCCCTGCACGACAAGGGCCAGGGCACCGGCGTCTGGGTCATCAAGGCGGACGGCAAGGTGGAACTGCGCCCAGTGCGCGTGGTGCGCCTGGAGCAGGAAGAAGCGGTACTGGAAGGCGGCATCCAGCCGGGTGAGCGCATCGTCGCCCTCGGCGCCCACCTGCTGAACGCCGGTGACAGCGTGCGTGAACTGCCGGCGCCGTCGCTGGCCCTGGAGCACTGAGATGAGCCGCTTCAACCTTTCTGCCTTCGCGGTGCGCAATCGGGCGGTGACCCTCTTCCTGATCATCGCGACGCTGGTCGCCGGCGCCATCGCCTTCAACAAGCTGGGCCGCGCCGAAGACCCGTCCTTCACGGTCAAGACCATGACCATCACCGCCGCCTGGCCGGGCGCCACCGCGCGGGAGATGCAGGAACAGGTGGCGGACCGCCTGGAGAAGCGCCTGCAGGAACTGGACTTCTACGACCGGGTGGAAACCATCGCCCAACCGGGCTTCGTCTCGATGAAGCTGCAGTACCAGGACTCCACCCGGCCGGGTGACATCCAGCAGCTCTTCTACCAGACGCGCAAGAAGCTCTCCGACGAAGCCAAACGCTTGCCGCAAGGCGTGGTCGGCCCCTTTTTCAACGATGAGTACTCGGACGTCTACTTCGCCCTCTACGCGCTGGAGGCCGACCAACTGCCGCACCGCCAACTGGTGCAGATGGCCGAGGACCTGCGCCAGAGCCTGCTCAACCTGCCCGGCGTGAAGAAGGTCAACATCCTCGGCGAACAGGCCCAGCGCATTTTCGTCGAGTTTTCCTACCAGCGCCTGGCCACCCTGGGCCTGAAACCCGAACAGATCTTCGAAGCGCTGGGCAAGCAGAACGGCGTGGCCCCGGCCGGCTTCGTCGAAACCAGCGGCCCACGCGCCTATATCCGCCTGGATGGCGCCTTCGACAGCCTGAAACTGATCGAAAACGTACCGATCAACGCCAACGGCAAGCTGCTGCGCATCGCCGACGTGGCCACGGTCAAACGCGGCTACGAGGACCCGCCGAGCTACCGCATCCGCCACCAGGGCGAACCGGCGCTGATGCTGGGCGTGATCATGGAGCCGCATTTCAACGGCCTTGAACTGGACAAGTCCCTCCAGGCCGAAGAAGACCGCATCCACGCCGGACTGCCCCTGGGCGTGACGTTCGACAAGGTCTCCGACCAGGCCGAGAAGATCCGCATCGCGGTGAACGAGTTCATGATCAAGTTCTTCGTCGCCCTCGGCGTGGTGATGCTGATCAGCCTGCTGGCGCTGGGTTTCCGCGTCGGCCTGGTGGTCGCCGCCGCCGTGCCGCTGACCCTGTCCATCGTCTTCGTGATCATGCTGATGACCGGGCGCGAGTTCGACCGCATCACCCTCGGCGCGCTGATCCTTTCCCTGGGATTGCTGGTGGACGACGCCATCATCGCCATCGAGATGATGGTGGTGAAGCTGGAGGAAGGCCTCGACCGCATCCAGGCCGCCACCTTCGCCTGGACCTCCACCGCCGCGCCCATGCTCACCGGCACCCTGGTGACCGTCATCGGCTTCCTGCCGGTGGGCTTCGCCAAATCCGGCGCGGGCGAGTACGCCGGCAACATCTTCTGGATCGTCGGCTTCGCCCTGCTCGCCTCCTGGGTGGTGGCGGTGTTCTTCACACCCTACCTGGGGGTGAAGCTACTGCCGAAGATCCAACCCGTCGCCGGTGGCCATGAAGCGCTCTACGCCACCCGCCTCTACCAGCGCCTGCGCGCCCTGGTCACCTGGTGCGTGAACCACCGCAAGACCGTCGCTGCCCTGGTAGTGGCGGCGTTCGTCGCCAGCGGCCTCGGCATGGGCATCGTGAAGAAGCAGTTCTTCCCCAACTCCGACCGTTCCGAACTGCTGGTGGAGGTCTACATGCCGCCGGGCAGCGCCTTCAAGGCCACCGAATCCGTGGTCGCCCAGGTGGAAAAAGCCCTGCTGGAGGAACCCCAGACCAAACTGGTCGACGCTTATGTGGGGGGCGGTGCGCCGCGCTTCTTCCTGTCCCTGAACCCCGAACTGCCGGACCCGGCCTTCGCCAAGATCATCGTGCAGACCGCCGACTCCAAGGCCCGCGATGCCCTCCGCGAGCGCATGCAGGCGCGCATCGCCGCCGGTGAATTCCCTTCGGCACGGGTGCGCGTCACCCAACTGGTGTTCGGCCCGCCGGTGCCGTTCCCGGTGGTATTCCGCGTATCCGGTCCCAACCTCGACCAGTTGCGGCAGATCAGCGAAGAGGTGCGTGCCGTGGTCGCCGCCAACGCCATGACCCGCGACACCTTCATCGACTGGGGCGAGCGCAGCAGCTCCTATCGCCTGGTGCTGGACCAGGACCGCCTGCGCCTGCTCGGTTTCACGCCCAATGAGGTTAAAAGCCAGCTCAACGCCCTGCTCACCGGCAACCCGGTGACCGAAGTGCGCGAGGGTACCCGCACCGTGGCCGTGACGGTCCGTGCGCAGAACACCCAGCGGGAAAACCTCGGCGGTATCGAGGGCCTGACCATCACCAACGCCGCCGGCGTCTCGGTGCCGCTGGAACAGGTCGGCCGCTTCCAGCCGCTGATGGAAGAGCCCATCCTCAAGCGTCGCGACCGCGAGCTGACCTTCGAAGTTCGTGCCGACATCATCAAGGGCACCCAGCCGCCGGATGTGGAAAAGGCCGTGTACGCCGACCTGCAACCGCTGATCGCCAAGCTGCCGGCAGGCTACAAGGTGACCATCGGCGGCCCGGTGGAAGAAAGCGCCAAGGCCAACAAGGCACTGGCCGTGCTGTTCCCGGTGATGATCCTGCTGACCCTGGTGGTGATCATGTTCCAGGTGCGTTCCTTCAGCCGGATGTTCATGGTCTTCGCCACCGCGCCCCTGGGCCTGATCGGCGCCATGCCGGCACTGCTGCTGTTCAACCAGCCCTTCGGCTTCAACGCCATCCTGGCGCTGATCGGCATCGGCGGCATCCTGATGCGCAACACGCTGATCTTCACTGACCAGATCGACCAGGAACTGGCCCACGGCCGCCCTCTGCGCGAGGCCATCATCGAAGCCACGGTACGCCGCGCCCGCCCGGTGCTACTCACCGCCCTGGCCGCCGCCCTGGCGTTCATCCCGCTGACCTTCTCGGTGTTCTGGTCGTCCCTGGCCTATGTGCTGATCGGCGGCGTGCTGGTGGGGACCGTGCTGACCCTGCTGTTCCTGCCGGCGCTGTGTGCGCTGGTGTTGCGGCCTGTAGGGGCGCACTCATTCGCCAAGGGCAACGCAGTTGCCCCCTGACACTCCCAGGGCAGACCTTCGGCCCGCTTGGCGAATGAATTCGCCCCCACAAAAAAGCGGT
>MTEW01004809.1_pt1 | contig 65426 bp, 55 predicted proteins | sample 1042681 | NCBI WGS metagenome assembly MTEW01 (sample SAMN06185811, study PRJNA358809) | soil metagenome | isolation source: soil biostimulated with citrate as carbon source | place: India | collected 2015-05-23
CGTGTAATCGCGTTGGCTCCGTCGTAAACCTTCCACCACGGGACTCTCCTGAAAATAAGGGCAAAGGTGTAAACCTTATTCAGGACGGGACACCTGAATGAAAAAGGGGATGCCATTGGCATCCCCTTTTTCTTTGTTCACCAGCAACCCCTACTCGACTTCATCCTCCGTCCGGGCACCGAATTGCAGTTCGGCCAATCGTGCATAGAGCGGACTGTTGACCACCAGCTGCGCGTGGCGACCGATTGCCACTACCCTGCCCCGCTCCATCACCGCAATGCGATCGGCATTCTGTACCGTGGCCAGGCGATGAGCGATCACCAGGGTGGTTCGCCCACTCATCAGAGCCGGCAGAGCCTGCTGGATAAGGTGTTCGCTTTCCGCATCCAGGGCGCTGGTGGCCTCGTCCAGCAGCAGGATCGGGGCATCGACCAGCAGGGCACGGGCAATGGCCAGGCGCTGGCGCTGGCCACCGGACAGGCCGATACCCCCCTCTCCCAGATGAGTGCGATAACCCTGCGGCAGGCGGGCGATGAACTCGTGCGCATGGGCCGCTCGGGCGGCGGCTTCGACCTCGGCATCGCTGGCCTCGGGTCGGCCGTAGCGAATGTTGTCTTCGACACTGCCATAGAACAGGGCCGGGTTCTGGGACACCAGGGCGAAGCAACGGCGCAAGTCGGCGGGATCGAGCTGGCGAAGCTCCACGCCCTCCACACGGATGCTCCCGGTCTGGGGATCGAAGAAGCGCAGCAGCAACTCGAACACAGTGGACTTGCCCGCCCCGGACGGCCCCACCAACGCCAGGGTTTCGCCAGGACGAACCGCCAGGCTGACGCCGTCCAGCGCGTTCACGTCAGGTCGCCCCGGATAGGCAAATTGCACATCCTCCAGCTCGATCTGCCCACTGACCCGCTCCGGTAGCGTCGCCCGCCCTTCAAGCGGTGCATGAATGGCATTACGCGCCTGCAGCAGTTCAGCGATGCGCTCCGCCGCGCCCGCGGCGCTCTGCAATTCACCGATCACCTCGCTGATGGCGCCGAAAGCGGCACCCACGATCAGGCTGTAGAACACGAAGGCCGCCAGGTCGCCGGGAGAAATGCGTCCGGCGATCACGTCTGTGCCACCCACCCAGAGCATCACACCTACGGCGCCCAGCACCAGCAGGATCACCAGGGTGATCAGCCAGGCGCGCTGGGTGATGCGACGTCGCGCGGTATCGAAGGCCCCTTCCACGGTGCCGGCGAAGCGTTGGCGGTCCTGCGCCTGGTGGTTATACGCCTGCACCGTCTTGATCTGGCCAAGGGTCTCGCCCACATAGCTGCCGACGTCGGCGATGCGGTCCTGGCTCTGCCGCGACAGTTTCCGTACCCGACGACCAAAGATGAGAATCGGCGCCAGCACCAGCGGCAACGCCAGCAGCACGATGCCGGTCAGCTTGGGGTTGGTGACGAACAGCAGGCCAATGCCCCCGACCAGCATGATCCCGTTGCGCAATGCCATGGACAGCGAGGAGCCGATCACCGATTGCAGCAACGTGGTGTCTGCCGTCAGCCGCGACTGGATTTCCGATGCGCGATTGCTTTCGTAGAAGCCCGGATGGAGCTGGATCAGGTGGTCGAACACGCGCTTGCGAATATCCGCAACGAAGCGCTCACCAATCCAGGAAACCAGGTAGAAGCGCGTGAAGGTGCCCAGCGCCAGGGCCAGCACCAGGCCGAAGAACAGCATGATCGAATGCCGCAACGACGCTTCCGACTGCGTGGCCAGCCCCTGGTCGACCAACAGGCGAATCCCCTGGCCCATGGACAGGGTGATACCGGCGGTGAACAACAGCGCCAGCAAGGCACCGATCACCCGCCAGCGATAGGGCGCGACAAAGCGCCCGGCCATGCGCAGCGCATTACGCTGCCGTGCGGAAAGAAAAGATGCCATCGAGGGACTCAGTCGGGTTGTCCAAGGGATTGCTCGCTGCATAGAGGCGCTTCGGCCCACCAACCCACCAGGCAGAGGCACAACGCGACCAGGTTGGTGGAGAGCGGGTTGAATGCCTGGATCAGCAGGCCCGGCGTGAACAAGGCCACGTCCAGCAGCAGCCCTGCCAGCAGCAGCGCCGCGAGTGCCAGCGGCCAGCGCGACTGGCGTACGCCCAAGAGCATCAGCGCGAGGATGATTTCCGCCAGTCCGGCCAGGGTCGCCACCAACTCGACATGCGTAAGGCCGTGGGCGGCGATCATCAGCCTCTCGTCGGAGCTCAGCCAGAGCAGCTTCGGCACCAGGCCGTGATAGAGGAACAGGAATGCCAGCCCGCAACGGGCGAGCATTGCGAAGCGTCGCAGCTCAGCGATCGGCATTCAGAAAACGCCCCTCATGGTCGGGCGACGGTAACAGGCAGACGTCATACCTGCCGAACAGGCGGTAGCGATTCAAGGCAATACGGTCGTAGCACCAGTCCCGCAGAGCCAGCGGCAGGATGCGGAATACCCCCAATAGCGGCCAGGGCATCGGCAACTGGCGGACGATGCGTGCAATGGCCTCCGAGCGGACGAACAACTCCCGGCCTTCGACATACAGCATGGTTGCAAAGCTGTCCGTGGGCAGGCCGAACCAGCGGAGGATCGCCTGCCCTTCCGCGGACTGCACCGACGCGAGCTTGAATACTCGCGCCCGGTCATGGCGAATCAGGAACTTCGCCCAACCGCTGCAGAGCTTGCAAACCCCGTCGAACAGCACGACGCGCTCGCCGGGTCGAACGTGGGGCGGGTACTGCTCGACATCCATCGCGATGCTCCTGCATCTACGGGAAAGTGTCGCCGATGGTATCCGATCCCCGTGGAACCCCGCGAGCGGCGTCAGCCCTCGTCGCCCCACCCAAGCGGGTAGAGGAGCTCTTCCTTGTAACCGGCCCAGACCCGCACCGCGTCGGGGAAGGCGTCATCCAGGGCCGGATCGCCGCTGTCCACCAGCAGCGGCCGCCCCTCCAGGGTGCCGAGCTTGCGCTTGGTGGCCACCACCCGCAGGTGCTCCAGGCCGATGGCACGCAGTACCCGCGGGCTGATCTGCTGGTTGCCGCGGCCGATGATGTGACCCTGGCCACCGATCGCGGTGACCAGCAGCCGCGCGGGATGCCCATCCACGAGCTCGAACAGTTGCGCTTCGGTCACGTCGCGGGCGATCACCGTGCCATTCTTGATCACATCCACACCCAGCAGCGTGGTCTCCAGGCCCAGGTTGGCGGCCAGGCCATGCAGGGTGGAGCCCGGCCCGAATACATAGCGCACGCCCTCCTCCCAGCTGTCACTCAGCCAGTCGGCAAGATCCACCAACACCAACTCCTCCGACTCCATGCCGCCTTGCTTGACGTGCTGCATGAAGTGGCCTTCCACCGGCACCGTCAGCTCGCCATACCAGCGCGCCGCCACCTTGCCGTCTCGAAGGGCGGTCTCGTCCTGGTCGCGCACCTCGCCACTGGCCAGGCGCACGAGCCCGCCTTCCACCAGGCGCCGCGCCAACTCCCCGGCGGCACGCGGGCTGATGGCATAGACGCCGGAGTGGATCTTCACGCCAGCGGGAATACCCAGCACCGGCTGATCACCCCGAATCGCCGCACTGACATCCCGCGCCGTACCGTCACCCCCTGCGAAGAGGATCAGCGCCACTCCCGCATCCTGCAGGGCATCGACAGCGTGGCGCGTATCGTCGGCACTGGTGACCGGACCGTCGAGATGCCCCAGGACACGATGGGAAAAACCCATCTCCGCCAGCAGGTCCGCGCCCATCGGGCCGGGGAAGGTGACGAAATGGATACGCCCGACAAGCGGTAACAAGCATTCCAGAGCAAGACGCGTGCGCGCAGCCGATCGTGGCTCGGCGCCTCTGGCGAGGGCATCCGCGGCGACTCCGTCGCTGCCCTTGAGTGCTAGTGGGCCGCCCAGACCGGCGAGGGGATTGATGATCAGACCCATGTGGAACAGAGACATGCTTACCTCGTACTGAACTCTCGCCCCACGCAGGGGGTCCATCCACCAGGACCAGGACGCTCGCAGTTGGCATATTCGCTGCTAGTGTTTCCTGGTCTTTCGTTTTTCCGGCGCATCCGTCGCGCCAACTGTCACCGCGCGTTCATACGCCCTACCTAGACTGCGCGCATTACCTGAATGAGGAGACAGGCCATGAGCTTGCACGACAGCACTACCGATAGCCGCGTGATTCCGCTGCAACCGCGTCGTCCCGTCGGCGGCGCGATCATCGACGCCGAAGGCCGTGAGATTCCGATTACCGAAATCATGATCCAGCGCGCCTGCCAGGAACTGCAAAAGCAACTGGCATCCGAACTGCGAAAGGCCTGACGCGCCTGGGCCCGGGGCAATCCCGGGCCCATTATCTAAACCAGCTCGGCCCCGAGCGCCCGAACCATCTCCGCCAACTTCGGTGCCTCTCCCGTCAAACGTACCCGCAGCCCGTCGATTTCCCGTCGCACCGGATAGTGCTTGCGCAGGGCATCGAAGGCGGCGCGGCGTCGCAGCTCATTGCCCGCAAGGCTGCGGCGGAAGTCCGCATCGTCGCGACGCGGGTCGTACACCGCGCGACACAGGGTCGCCAGTGCCCAGTCGAGGTCGCAGCTGGCATCGAGGGTCAGCTCCTCCAGCCAGGGCGTCGGCAGCAACTCGTCCAGTTGTACGCTTTCTGCCTGGCCACTGAAGCGGCACCACGCCTGATAGATCTGCGCGGTGCCGCGAAGCTTGCCATCAAGGCTGTAGCCGGCGATGTGTGGCGTGGCGATACGGCACAGGCGCGCCAGTTCGACGTCCGCCACGGGTTCGCCCTCCCAGACGTCCAACACCGCGCGCAGGTCCTTGCGACGCCCCAGCAGTTCGCGCAAGGCGCGGTTGTCGACCACTGCGCCGCGGCTGGCATTGACCAGCCAGGCGCCGGGCCGTAGGCGCTCCAGCCGCTCAGTATCTAGCAAGTGATGGGTCGGGTGGTCGCCAGCGTTGTCCAGCGGCGTGTGCAGGCTGATGGCATCGCACTCGCGGAGGATGGTTTCCAGGTCGACGAAATCACCGCCCTCAGCGGCCTGGCGCGGCGGATCGCAGACCAGCACCCGCCAGCCGAGGCCACGCAATACATCCACCAGACGCCCGCCAACCTGGCCGGCGCCCACCACCCCGAAGGTACGCGAGGCGAGCCGGACGCCTTCGTCTTCGGCCAGCAGCAACAAGCTGCCCAGCACGTAGTCCACCACGCCCCGGGCGTTGCAACCGGGCGCACTGGACCAGGCGATGCCCGCTTCAGCGAAGTACTCGAGATCGAGATGGTCGGTGCCAATGGTGCAGGTGCCGACGAATCGCACCGGGCTGCCCGCCAGGAGCGCGCGATCGACACGGGTCACCGAGCGCACCAGCAACAGGTCGGTGTCCGCCAGGGCTGCCGCATCGATAGCGCGTCCCGGCAGGCGGCGGATTTCACCCAGGTCGCCGAAGAAGGCGTCGACCAGGGGGATGTTTTCGTCGGCAACTATTCGCATGGCAGGCTCCTGCAGAGAGACCGCTATTCTACGCAATCACCCGGTCCTACGCCCACGCGGCAACCCGCTATCCCTCTTTTCTGACCGTTATGTCAGGGCGTAGACTACGAGCCCCTCAGCCTCCACATCCCGTTCCGCCGGCAGCCTCTTCTGCAAAGGCTGGGATAGTGAACCGTCGCGAGCCCGTCGTGACCAGGCAACGTCCAGACCCCTTTCAGCCACTCAGCATGGACACCACCGGCACGCCCGGAGGACGCCTTATCGATATGGAACTAACAGTGAATCACGCAGAAACCCGCTTCAGTCGCGCCAGCACGGAACTGCGCGCGGTGCTCAAGCTGGCGACTCCCATCATGATCGCCCAGCTCTCCAACACCGCCATGGGTTTTGTCGACGCCGTCATGGCCGGCCGCGTCAGCCCACGCGATCTCGCCGCCGTGGCGCTCGGCAACTCCATCTGGATTCCGGTCTTCCTGCTGATGACCGGCATCCTCCTCGCCACCACCGCCAAGGTTGCCGAGCGCTTTGGCGCCGGTAAGCAGGAAGAGATCGGCCCACTGGTGCGCCAGGGCCTCTGGCTGGCGCTGGCGGTCGGTCTCAGCGGTGCTCTGCTGCTGGTCAACGCGCGCCCTGTTCTCGAGCTGATGGGCGTCGACCAGGAGCTGATCGACCCAGCCATGGGCTATCTGCACGGCATCGCCTTCGGTTTCCCCGCCGTGGCGCTCTACTACGTCCTGCGTTGCTTCAGCGATGGCTTGGGCCGCACCCGTCCGAGCATGGTGCTGGGCATCTGCGGCCTGCTGCTGAACATTCCGCTGAACTACATCCTGATCTACGGCCACTTCGGCATGCCCGCACTGGGCGGCGTGGGCTGTGGCTGGGCCAGCGGCATGGTGATGTGGTTCATGCTGCTGGGCATGCTGACCTGGGTGACGCGCGCGCCGGCGTACAAGCCGAGCAAGCTGTTCGAGCGTTTCGACCCGCCGCAACTGGCGCTGATCAAACGCCTGCTCTCTGTGGGCGTCCCCATCGGCGTCGCGGTGTTCGCCGAGTCGAGCATCTTTGCCGTGATCGCCCTGCTGATCGGCGGTCTGGGCGCCACCGTCGTCGCCGGCCACCAGATCGCCCTGAACTTCAGCGCGCTGATCTTCATGATTCCCTACGCCCTGGCAATGGCTGTCACCGTGCGCGTGGGCCAGGCCCTGGGCCGCGGCGAGCCACGGGCGGCGCGCTTCGCGGCGGGAGTCGGTATCGGTACCGCGCTGGCCTACGCCTGCATCTCGGCGAGTCTGATGCTGCTGTGCCGTGAGCTGATCGCGAAGATGTACTCGCCCGATCCGCAGGTGATCGCCGTGGCCGCGATGCTGATCGTCTACTCCGCGCTGTTCCAGTTCTCCGATGCCATCCAGGTCGCCGCCGCCGGCGCCTTGCGCGGCTATCAGGACACGCGAGCGACCATGATCATCACGCTGTTCGCCTACTGGGGCATCGGCCTGCCCGTGGGTTATGCCCTCGGCCTCTCCGACTGGCTGGGCGAACCCAGCGGTCCCAAGGGACTCTGGCAGGGCCTGGTCGTGGGCCTGACCTGCGCGGCGCTGTTGCTCAGCCTGCGGCTGGCACGCAGTGCGCGAGCGCGGATACGCAGCTAACGAAAAAGGGCCGCTTCAAGCGGCCCAATTTCTCATACATGTCGTATCACTCGTCGGCATGGGCCGGAACGGCAGCCAGGCTCTCCCAGTACGCCGGCGTCAGGAATTCACGACCGGCCAGCAGGTGTTCCAGGTAGCTGCGGGTCGGCCACAGGCCGTCCTCGCGCATGGCCGGATTGGCCACATAGACCCAGGCAGATTGCACACCCCGAGCGGTGACGACCGGCATACGCTCCCGGCTGTAGAAGATCGGCGTGCCTTCGAAGGGGTCCATCTTCCAGATCTCGTCCTCGTGCTCCAGGCGGTAGAGCACGCCTTCCACCACCCCGTCCCGCTGGTAGCGGATGTTGGCGTAGGAACGACCGGGACGGTCGTGGGCGCGCTTGTTGAAGCTCAGGGCATAACCTTCCAGGCGCCCGGCGAGGGCTTCACTGAAGGCCAGGCCACGATGGCGCATCCGCGCCGGATTCATGTTCGAACCGTAGGCGAAGTAGAAAGGCATCAGTCGGACTTCTTGCGAATCCAATAGAAGTAGGTGCCGGCCTCTTCCGACTGGTCCAGCAGTTCATGGCCGAGGAAGACGCAGAACTTGGGGATGTCGCGGCGGGTGGACGGATCGGTGGCGATGACTTTGAGCAGGCCGCCGGCCGGCAGGTCGCGCACCTTGTTGTGCAGCATCATCACTGGCTCTGGGCAGTTCAGGCCGGTGGCGTCGAGAATGGCATCAGGCTGTTGGGACATGGGGCACTCCAAAAACTGGCAGCTATTGTGGCGCAAAGCCGGTTGCCCGCCCAGCCTTGAAGCCCGTGCTGCGACGTCTGGCCACAACACTGCACAACCTTGGATGGGCTCTTTCCCGCCATCCGCTCGGGCAAGCTGAGGCGGTCATTCCTGCCAGCGGTCCTCCGATGCGCCTCGCCAGCCTGTTACTCGCCCTCGTCTTGCTCAACGGCTGTGCCGCCCGCGAACAGCTCCCCGACTTCAGCACCCTCGCCGATCGCGAGCTGCCTGCGACCCATTTCGAAACCGTCATTACCGCTCGCGACGGCACGCGGCTTTCCGCCACCGTCTTCCAACCCGCCCTCAAACAAGGGGAGCAGGCTCCTGTCGTGTTGCACACCCACGGCTGGGGAGGATGGCGCGTGACCGGACCGGACGGCTTCTATGGCCAGCAGATGATGTCCGGACGCGCAGCGCTCAAGGCGTGGCGTGCAGGATTCTGGGTGATCAGCTACGACCAGCGCGGCTGGGGCGGCAGTGACGGCAACATCGAGATGATGGACCCGCGCTACGAGGTGCAGGATGCCCTCGCCGTCATCGATTGGGCCGCCCGCCACCTGCCGCGCCTGAGCATGGATGGCCCCAACGACCCACGCGTCGGCATGCTGGGCGAAAGCTACGGCGGCGCCGTGCAACTGCTGGCCTCGGCGGAAGATCCCCGCATCGACGCCATCGTGCCGATCGCCACCTGGTACGACCTGTCGGAAGCCCTGGCACCGGGCGGACACATGAAGGTGGGCTGGACCGGCGTCTTGCTGGGCCTGGGCGTCGCCACGGGCTACGACCTGGGCAAATTCACCCAGGCGTCTTACCTGAAAAGCGCCGGTGGCGAGATGACACCCCAGGTGCAGGCCGAGCTCAAGGCGCACAGCCTCGCCAGCTATTGCCAGCGCGGCCAGCGCCCCCACGCCGATGCACTGCTGATCCAGGGCCTGCGGGATACGCTTTTCCCCCTCGACCAGGGCCTGGCCATACGCGACTGCCTGGAACAAGGCGATGCCGACGTACGCCTGCTGGGGATGCAGGGTGGACACATCCTGCCGCCGCCCCTGCAGCGCTGGAGTGGACTGCCGCCCTTCAACAACGAGCCGGTCCTGCATTGCGGCGACCGCGCCATCAACCTCTATCAGGCCGTGGTCGCCTGGTACGAGGACAAGCTGCGTGGTCGACCCGGCGCGGCCGACAGCGTGCCGGACCTCTGCCTCAGCCTCGATCTGGACCACGGGCTGGCACTGCAACGACTGCCCCAGGCGGATGCCCCGCAGGCCCTTCCGGCAACCCGTGTCCGCCCGCTGACCAGCGGTTGGCTCAGTCCGTCCAGCTTCATTCCCCTGCGTAAGGTCGAGGCAACGAGCGGACTGGTAGGCGGCGTGCGCCTGGAACTGGATCGCGACGCCGACGCGCCCCTGCTGTTCGCCTCGTTGGCGGTGCGACGTACCGACGGCAAGGTCGAAGCGCTCAGCGAACAGAGCACGCCGCTCAAGACTGGCCGGGTCGATCTCGCCGCCTCCAGCGCCCTGCTCCAGCCCGGCGATGAACTGGGTCTTCAGGTCAGCGGTTTCAGCGGCCAGTACCTGTTCAACAGTTCCTGGAATCCCGGGGTGACGACGCTGAAGGGGTTCGTCAGCCTGCCGCCGCTCCTGCCCCTGGAAGCACCGCTCGCCAGCCAGTGAAAGACGGCGCAGCATGGAGCTTTACCGGAGCTCGCCATGCCCGAATCCCGAGAGTGCAACTGGTGCGTCAAGCGGCTGGACGACAACGGCAACGTGTTCGTGCTGCGTGCCGGACTGAGCCGCGGCGAAGCCGAGCAGTTGATGGCGGAGTACCAGGCACGGGGGCACAAGCAGAGTTACTGGGTGGAGCGGATGGAGCTGTAGGGGCGATTCATTCGCCAAGGGCAGCGCAGTTGCCCTATCAGGCCTTGAGGGGCAGACCTTCGGCCTGCTTGGCGAATGAATTCGCCCCTACAAGAAGCGCTACAACCTGCGCAGGTGGCAGGTCACTTCTTCACGATCGTGATAGAGCTGCTTGCAGGCGATGGACACCTTCAGCCCCCTGGCCTTCATCCCGGCCTCGATGCGTGCCAGCAGCTTCTGCACTTCGGCATAGCGTTGCTTCATCGGCAGCTTGAGGTTGACCACCGCCTCCTGGCACCAGCCCTCGCCGAGCCAGGTTTCGATCATCGCGGCGGTACGGGCGGGTTTCTCGACGATGTCGCACACCATCCAGTTGACCGGCCGGCGCGGCTTGAACGTGAAGCCGTCGGCGCGTTGATGCTCGACAAAGCCGGAGTACATCAGGCTCTCCGCCATCGGACCATTGTCGACGGCGGTGACCTTGATCTCCCGCTGTACCAATTGCCAGGTCCAGCCACCCGGCGCGGCGCCCAGATCAACGGCCGTCATCCCCGGTGCAAGACGTGCGTCCCATTGGCTGCGCGGGATGAACTGATGCCAGGCCTCCTCCAGCTTGAGGGTGGAGCGGCTCGGCGCCTCGCGGGGAAACTTCAGGCGCGGGATTCCCATCGGCCAGAGTGCCGAGTTGTTCGATTCGGCCAGGCCCACGAAGGCCTGGCGGCCGCTGCGGAAGGTCAGCAGCAGGCGCGGCAGCTGCGGATCGTCCTTGAGCTTGCCGGCCTTGGTCAGGGCCGCGCGCAAAGGCTTTTCGAACTTGCGGCAGAAGGTCGACAGCTCCTTGCCTTCGTTGGTGTCCAGCACCTCCAGCCAGAGGCTGCCGCACACCGGGTAATCGCCCAGCGCTTCCAGCAGCACGCCGATGCGGTCGGTTTCCGGCAGGTCGACGTAGTCGCCACGGGCCCACTGGCGCGGGAAGATCAACTGGCTGAAACGCACTTTGCGCATCAACCGTTCGGCGCCACCGGGCTCGGTGCAGACGAATTCGGCGCAGGCGCTCTGCGGCTTGGCCCTGGAGTAACCGGCCACATCGAGGTGGGCGGCGTGCTCGGTCATTTCGGCGCAGACCTCGCCCTCGAAACCGGGGCGGCAGTGCAACAGCAAGGTGTTCATCGGGGTTCCTCCTGGGCGCGCACTATAGTTGCGCGACGTCCGTTTTCACACAGGCCAGGAAGGAATTTCCTACAGCCGGATACAGCGCGAGGGGAACCCCACTCCCCCCTGACGGTCGGCTGAAATGGCAAGACCCGCCAAGCAGAGCTAGGGTTTTAGCTTCCGTACGAGCAGCCGGCCCATGCCGTGTGGGCCTCAAGGAGTAATCCGATGCCTTCCCTGGATAGCCTGAACTGTCGCCGCAGCCTGGAAATCGCCGGCAAGACCTACCACTACTTCAGCCTGCCCGAGGCGGCCAAACGCCTGGGCGCGATCGACAGGCTGCCCATGTCGATGAAGGTGTTGCTGGAGAACCTGTTGCGCTGGGAGGACAACGAGACCGTCACTGCCGCCGATCTCAAGGCCCTGGCGGACTGGCTCGGCCCACGCAGCTCGGACCGCGAAATCCAGTACCGCCCCGCACGCGTACTGATGCAGGATTTCACCGGGGTGCCTGCGGTGGTCGACCTGGCCGCCATGCGCGCCGCCGTGGCTGCGGCGGGCGGCGACCCGCAGCGGATCAACCCGCTGTCGCCCGTGGATCTGGTGATCGATCACTCGGTGATGGTGGACCGCTTTGCCTCCCAGGCCGCCTTCGAGCAGAACGTCGAGATCGAGATGCAGCGCAATGGTGAGCGCTATGCGTTCCTCCGCTGGGGTCAGCGGGCTTTCGACAACTTCAGCGTGGTGCCGCCTGGCACCGGCATCTGCCACCAGGTCAACCTCGAGTACCTCGCCCGCACCGTCTGGACCCGCGAAGAAGACGGGCTCACCTATGCCTTCCCCGACACGCTGGTGGGTACCGACTCCCACACCACCATGATCAACGGCCTGGGGGTGCTCGGCTGGGGCGTCGGCGGTATCGAGGCTGAAGCGGCGATGCTGGGCCAGCCGGTGTCGATGCTGATTCCCGAGGTGATCGGCTTCAAGCTCACCGGCAAGCTACGTGAAGGCATCACCGCCACCGACCTGGTGCTCACCGTCACCCAGATGCTGCGCAAGAAAGGCGTGGTGGGAAAATTCGTCGAATTTTATGGCGACGGCCTGGCCGACCTGCCCCTGGCCGATCGCGCCACCATCGCCAACATGGCCCCGGAATACGGTGCCACCTGCGGCTTCTTCCCGGTGGACGACATCACCCTGGGCTACCTGCGCCTGTCCGGTCGGCCGGAGGAAACCGTGCAACTGGTGGAGGCCTATAGCAAGTCCCAGGGCCTGTGGCGCGAACCGGGCCATGAGCCGGTGTTCACCGACTCGCTTTCGCTGGACCTGGGCAGCGTCGAAGCCAGCCTGGCCGGCCCGCGACGCCCGCAGGATCGTGTGCCGCTGCCCCAGGTACCGGCAGCCTTCAGTGATCTGCTGGACCTTCAGGTCAGGCCCGACGGCGCCCCCGCCGCTGAAAGCGTCAGCGTGACGCTGGATGACGGCGAGCGGTTCAGCCTCGACGACGGCGCGGTGGTCATTGCCGCAATCACCTCCTGCACCAACACCTCCAACCCCAGCGTGATGATGGCCGCCGGCCTGGTCGCGAAGAAGGCCGTGGAAAAGGGCCTGCGACGCAAACCCTGGGTCAAGTCCTCACTGGCTCCCGGCTCCAAGGTGGTGACCGAATACTTCCGCGCCGCCGGCCTCACCGCCTACCTGGACCAGCTCGGCTTCAACCTGGTGGGTTACGGCTGCACGACCTGCATAGGCAACTCCGGCCCCCTGCTGGACCCCATCGAGCAAGCCATCCAGCAAGCTGACCTTACTGTCGCCTCGGTGCTGTCCGGCAATCGCAACTTCGAAGGGCGGGTTCACCCGCTGGTGAAAGCCAACTGGCTGGCCTCCCCGCCCCTGGTGGTCGCCTATGCCCTGGCCGGCAGCGTGCGCCTGGACCTCGGCAGCCAGCCGCTGGGCGTAGGTAGCGATGGCCAGCCGGTCTACCTCAAGGACATCTGGCCGAGCCAGCAGGAAATCGCCGACGCCATCCGGAACGTGGATACCGCGATGTTCCGCAAGGAGTACGCCGAAGTTTTCGCCGGCGACGAAAAGTGGCGGTCGATCGCGGTGCCGGAGTCCGACACCTACGCCTGGCAGGCCGACTCGACCTATATCCAGCACCCGCCCTTCTTCGCCGAAATCACCGGCGCCCCGCCGAAGGTGGAGGATGTGCGCCAGGCGCGCATCCTCGCCCTGTTGGGCGACTCGGTGACCACCGACCACATCTCGCCTGCCGGCAATATCAAAGCCGACAGCCCGGCCGGACGCTACCTGCGTGAACACGGCGTGGCCCCGGCGGACTTCAACTCCTATGGGTCGAGGCGCGGGAACCATGAAGTGATGATGCGCGGCACCTTCGCCAATATCCGCATTCGCAACGAAATGCTCGGCGGCGAGGAAGGTGGCAATACCCTGCACATCCCCAGCGGCGAAAAGCTGGCCATCTACGACGCCGCCATGCGCTATCAAGCGGAAGGCACGCCGCTGGTAATCATCGCCGGCAAGGAATACGGCACCGGTTCCTCCCGTGACTGGGCCGCCAAGGGCACCAACCTGCTGGGAATCAAGGCGGTCATCGCCGAGAGCTTCGAGCGCATCCACCGCTCCAACCTGGTGGGCATGGGCGTCCTGCCGCTGCAGTTCAAGGATGGTCAGGATCGCAAGACGCTCAACCTGACCGGCAAGGAAACCCTGGCTATCAGCGGCCTGGAGAGCGCCACCTTGCGGCCGCACATGGACCTCAGCCTGGACATCACCCGCGAGGACGGCTCGAAGGACAGCGCCCAACTGCTCTGCCGCATCGATACCCTGAATGAAGTGGAGTACTTCAAGGCCGGGGGCATCCTTCATTACGTGCTGCGGCAGTTGCTCGCCGGCTAGGTGATGCGCCCTTCTCCCGCCTGCAGGAGAAGGGCATTCCCGGCGCGTAAGAGCTCAGCCTTGCACCAGTCCGAGGTCCTGCGCGCTGCGGCCGTAGACATCTTCCAGCCTCTCGATATCGTCCTCGCCCAGGTAGCTGCCGGACTGCACCTCGATGATCTCCAGTGGGATCTTGCCGGGGTTGGCCAGGCGGTGGACGGAGGCGATCGGGATGTAGGTGGACTGGTTTTCGGTGAGCAGGAAGGTCTTGTCGTCACAGGTCACCCGCGCGGTGCCGGATACCACGATCCAGTGTTCAGCGCGATGGTGATGCATCTGCAGCGATAGCTGCGCCCCCGGTTTGACGGTGATGTGCTTGACCTGATGGCGGGTGCCGGAATCCACCGAGTCATAGCCGCCCCAGGGACGATAGACCTGGCAATGGCACTGGGTTTCCTGGCGGCCGCAGGCGTCCAGGGCACCGACCAGCTTCTTCACCTCCTGCACCTTGTCCTTGTGGGCGATCATCACCGCGTCGCGGGTTTCCACCACCACCACGTCGTCCATACCCAACAGGGTCACCAGCTTGGAATTGCCATGCACATAGCAGTTGCGGCTGTCGTGGCTCAGCACATCGCCCTTGAGCACATTGCCATCGCCGTCCTTGCCATGGACTTCCCAGAGCGACGACCAGCTTCCCACGTCGTTCCAGCCGGCCGAAAGCGGCACCACGCAGGCCCGTGAGGTCTTCTCCATCACGGCGTAGTCGATGGAGTTGTCCGGGCAGCACTCGAAGGTGCCGGCGTCGATGCGCAACACCTCGCGCTCCGCCTTGCTGCGTTCCAGCGCCAGCACGCAGGTGTCGTAGATGTCCGGATCGAACGTACGCAACTCTTCCAGATAGCGGCTGGCGCGGAACAGGAACATGCCGCTGTTCCAGTAGTAGCCGCCGCTGCGCACGAATTCGGCAGCGCGAACGCTGTCTGGCTTCTCGACGAACTGTTCGACCCGATGAGCCCCCGGCGCCAACACCTGGCTTTCTTCGCCGGGCATCGCCTTGATGTAGCCAAAGCCGGTTTCCGGGCGCTCTGCAGGAATGCCGAAGAGCACCATCTCCCCTTCTTCCGCCGCGGCCCGGCCGATCTCCAACGCCTGGCGCAGGCCATTCTCATCGGCGATCACGTGGTCGGCGGGCAGCACCAGCAGCAATTCGTCCCGTCCCCCGGCGAGCACCTGCAAGGCGGCAATCGCCGCAGCGGGTGCGGTGTTGCGGCCAAAGGGCTCCAGCAGGATGCCCTGGGCAGTGACGCCGATGCCGCCCAGCTGCTCGTTGACGATGAAGCGGTGCTCCTGGTTGCAGACGATGATCGGGCGTTCGACGCCTTCGATTCCCAACCGCTGCACGGTCTGCTGGAACAGCGTGTGTTCCCCGGCCAGGGCCAGGAACTGCTTGGGGTAAAGCTTGCGTGACAGGGGCCAGAGCCGCGAACCACTGCCACCGGACAGAATCACTGGAATCATGCTTGCTCTCCTCTCAACCCTTGAATCCACAGGGACCGCGCCGTCGTCCTGGCGGCCGGCCGGATCAAGCCTCCGGCACGCCCTGTGCCGGGGAAACGCAGGTTCAGTCGCGCCCGCCCACCCGCGCCGGGGTGGCGAACAGCTGGGTGATGTCGCCCCCCAGCCGGTAGGTCTTCAATGGTTCGATGGAGCGGCGCCAGGCATCAGTGCTGGCTGCGCAGCGGTAGAGCGCGCAATAGGGTTCCAGCCAGGCGAATTTGCCATCCTCCTGGAGGTCTTCCAGTTCCTGTTCGAAGCCGGTCTTCTCCTCGAAACGTTCCGGGTCTTCGATGCCCTGTTCCACGCGCGTGGCCAGGCGCTGGATTGCCTGGTGGTTTTCCCCTCGCAGGTCGACGCCATTGGCCTGGGCGAAGGCCAGCATCATCAGCAGCGGTCCCATGCTGTAGTTGTGATAGGCCAGTGCGCGGGTCTCCCGCCGCAGTTCATTGGGCAGGTAACCCTCGGCGTCGACCTGGGAGATGCCGATGCGCAACTGCGCCACCGACCAGTCGAACAGGTCACGACGGTCCACCACCACTGAAGCGGCCATCACGGCCCAGGCGGCCCAGTACTGGTGATTGTTCAGGCGCTCCAGTGGCTGATCGCGCCAGTCCGCCACCACCTGTTCGCCCAGCCGGCCGATCCACGCCTCGATGGGGCGCGTTTGCGCTTCGCGCCCGGCCAGCGGTCGGGAACGGGAATACTTCAGCCGCAGGTAGGCCGACGAGATGCTGCCCAGCGCCCATTTGCGCATGGACTTGCCGGTATGGGTGTACTCGCGGCTCAGCAAGGCCTCGGCGGCGGCCCACTGGCCAAGCCATTCCAGGGTGCAGTCGAGATGGCCGTCACGCCCCAGCCGCAACCAGGCCGCTACCTGTTTGTTGACCGTTTTTTCGAGCACGCGGATCTGCTCAGCCTGGGCCTGGTAACGGGCGTTGGACTGCTCGTTTACCTGATCGCGCGCGGGGCCGGAGCCTTCGTACTTGCTCGGGATCATCAGGTCGCCCACATAGGGCCTGGCGACGACCGGGCAGGTTTCAGCCTCGCCCTGCTTCACCGTTGCCGGCAGGTAGTACCCCCCTGGCGGCACGAGGTCGGCGGCGCTGGCCAGCAAGGGCAGCAGCCCGACCAGCAACCCGGCCCAGGCCTTCACGAGCCGGCTCCGGCCTGCGCGGTGCGCAACGCCGGCCTCGCCTCGTCACTGCGTGCCCTGCACAGGCGCGCACTGAGCTGCCCCGCTCCGCCGGACGGCAGTGCCTGGACATTGAGGGAGAGAAAAGTGAGTTCATCCCAGTCGGCGTCCTCGCGCAGTTCCAGCAGGAAACGCTGCTGCCCCGGCGCCCGCTGGAACACCAGGCTCTCCTGGCGGCCATTCATGAAGGTGAGCGTCGCGTCCAGCTGCTGCACCGTCGGGTCGTCCAGCTGCAGGTCGATGCGGTAGTCGCTGCCACGAATGGGCAGTACCCCATCGGCGCCATTGAAGAGGATCTGCCGGCTGCCATCGGACAGGCTCGCTCGCCCCTGGAGCAACGCAGGCCGGCCCGCGCAGCCGTCGCCAACTGCGGCGATGGTCTGCCGGTAGAAGTTGCGTTGGCGCAGGCTGTCGGCGTCGTCGATTTCCCAGATCAACAGCCTGGGCGGCCGCTGCTGGTAGGCCTCGCTCATGAGATATGCCGCCAGCGCGGTGGTGTATCCGCCCTCGGGCAAGGAGGCGTTGTCCACCGGGGTACCCAGGTACTGTTCCAGGAAGCCGGCGAAATTGAACGCGTTGTCACCATTGCCGCTGCCCACGAGCACCACCTGGGCGGCGGGCTTCTCTCCTGGCTGTTGCGGCCGGGTGACGTAGCCCTGGACGAACTGGCGGGGGTAGCCGGTGCCGCACGCCAGCTGCGCGGCGTTCTGCAACGAGCCGCTGCGCCCGATCAATCCGCTGGGCTGGCTGGTGAAGGTTGTCGGGGGCAGGTCCTGCAACGACGGAACACCCCGGACGGTGGCAGCCACCAGCCGTGCGGTTCGCTCCGCCCCTTGCGGCGTCCAGTGCTGGTCGCCCTTGAAGTAGTAGTCCGGCTGACCAGGCTGGGCCTCCAGCAGACCGGCCAGGTCCGGCACCCAGATGTCCAGCTTGCGCAGCTCTGCCAGGGTCGCCCGATAGTCTTCCCGCGCCCGTGCCTGGTCGAAGCGCGCGCTATCGGCCGGTGACAGCTTGTCGCCATGGAGCAGGCCGCGGCTGGGCTGGTAGACCACCAGCAGCTCGGTGCCGTTGTGCTTGAGCGCATTGCGCAGGCGCTTGAGCTGTTGATAGCTGGAGTCGTCCAGGCCGAACTGGGTGCGCAGGTCCGGTGTACGGCTGAACAACCAGCCATCGCGGGCCTCCACCAGCGCGAGCGGTTCCGCAAGACCGGGCTGCGCCGGGCCGGGGTTGATCGCCTGGGGACACAGGTTGCAGCAGGCTTCCGCCTGGTAGGTCGGTGCGGCACGCAGGTCGCCTGCGGCGGCCAGCAGGACGGTCGCGATCACATAGGTGGCTCGGTTCATCGCCTCACTCCTTGCTGGCCAGGCTGCCGGCGGGCTCGATGAGCACCGCGCGCTGCTGGCGCAGCAGAATGTCCATGATTTCGCCCTGGTGTTCGCCCAACAGGCCGCTGAAGGAGATACCGGAGGTCTTCTGCGGCGCCAGGATGCTCAGCCGGTAGAGCTCCAGCCGCGTCGGCGAATGGACGGAGATGGGGCTGGAACCGTTTCCCACCAACTGGTCGCCGACGATCCGCAGGGACACGCGCGGATCGAAGGGGTCTTCTTCCAGGTCGCGGTGGGTGCCACGCAGGTCCTTGGTGTGGCCGTAGATGCCGGTGAGCCGGTTGGCTGCCAACAGGTTGCCCTGGAGACTGACGTCCAGGCTGTTGCGCACGCGAATGCCGTGCCGCTCGTTGTTGGTACTGCGGTTGTGCCAGAGCAGGTTGCGCGGGCTTTCGTAGAGGGTGATGCCGTCGGCTTCGTTCTTGTACGTCTCGTTGAAGGCAACGACGTTATTGACGCTGCTGCGGTCCAGGACGATGCCGGACAGTTTGTTGTGGTGGGCGCGGTTGTTGATGATCCAGCTGTCGTTGACCTCGCGGGAAACGATGATCCCGTGCTTCTTCCGGGTTCCGAAGGCTTCGTTCTCGGCGATGATCAGACGCCGCGAGCGGTCGTGGGGATCGATGCCGTAGACGATGTTGTTCTCGTAGGTGTTGCCCCGAATGACCACGTCATCGGCCTCGTAGCAGTAGAAGCCGTACCACATGTCGATGAAGCGGGAGTTCAGCAGCCAGCCAGTGGGACGCGAACGCTTCATCTTGGGCGCCATGCTCGGGCTGTACTGCGAGATGGAGAAGCCGTAGGCCTTGCTGGCGTCGTAGCCGAAGCTCTGGATCACGCTGTCGACCACATAGGTTTCGGTTCCGCCCCAGGCGAGAAAGTAGGGCCGGAACTCTCCGGCCTCGCGCCACGCTGCCGGCTCGCCGCTGCGCTCACGCCAGGCGGTGACTTTCGTCCCGGTGATGAACACTCGACCGTCGTTGACCAGGAAGGCACCGGCCTCCTGGGAAAGCCGAAGCTCGCGGGTCTGGCGGTCGATGTGCAAGGTCCCGCCGGGACGCACGATGATCGGCAGCCGGGCCAGGTAAACACCCGGTTCGGTCTCGACGAACACGTCCTTGGGCACCTGCCGGGCGAGTGCGGCGGTACCCACGTAGCCCTGCTCGATGAAGATGGCGCGCGGCATACGCTTTTGCCGTACCACCCACTCCTTGAGGCGTTCGTCGCCGCCGATGAACTCGTCCAGCGCGTCTTCGTGGAGCATTTCCTTGATCACCGCGCGGCCCTCGGGCTTGCGCTGGATCTTCGCCTCCGCCGCCGCAGCGGTGAATCCGGACAGATCCGGTAGAACGGGGGCGGCTATTTCCAGCGACTCGCCCGGCTCGGCGCTGAGCCGGTAGCCGCCGTCCAGCACCTCCGCGGCGACCATGGCACTGGCCAGGCAACTGACCAGCAGGATTACGCCCTTGATCGTCCTCATAGCAGGTCCATTCCCTTCTGCAGCGGTTGAATCCGGGCCAGGCGCGCCGGGTCGACTTGCCGCGTGCCCTGCTCTTCCCGCAGGAGCTCAGCGGCGTGCTGGCGTTCAGCGGGGGTCATCGTCGACTCCAGGCTGGCCTGCAGCGCAGCGGCGTCCGGTCGTCCTTGTGCAGCAGCCATGCACGCGAATACATAGGCGTTCACGCGGTTCACCCTGACGCCGCGTGACTCGCTGAACAGCTGCGCCAACGCAAGGTCCGCACCGCCATGCCCGGCACGGGCAGCCAACAGCAGGTGGTCGACAGCCTGTTGCGGCCGGACCTCGCCCAGATAGCCGCGCCGATAGAGCTGTCCCAGATAGAAGTTCGCCGTCGGCTGCTCGGGCGCGGCCTTGAGTAGATGCGCCTCCGCCTTGGCCGGGTCCTGCGGGAGCAGGCTGCCGTCGTAATAGAGGCGACCAGTGAGTAGCTCGGCACGACTGTCTCCCGTTGCCCGGCCACGCTCCAGGGCGGCGAGCATTTCCTGGGGGCTGCCCAGTGCCGGATAGTCGTAAAGCAACTTGGCCAGTGAAGACCAGGCGGCCGGGTAACCCGGGGCGATGTCCTCCAGAAGCGCCTTGGCACGGCTCAGTTCGGCCGGGGCGGGAATGGTCGGGTCGGCCAGCGTCAGCGCCACGGATTCGAGCCGCGTCGGCGCAACGGTCCCCGCCGCATGGGCCGCTCGCAGGCTGGCCAGCAGGCTGTCCTGGGCGAGCGCTTGCTGGCGCAGGCGGTAGACGGTGGCGAGTTCCACGTAACAGATGTCCTGCACTGGCAGCAGTGCCTGGCATGCCATTTCGACTTCGGCCAGGCGAGCCGTGTAGGTCCCGTTGCTGCGGTAGATGAGAATCTGCGCCAGCTCGGCTTCAGCGATGCCGCTGCTGCGCCAGCTGTCTACCAGTTGCTGGGGATCGAGCGCTGGCGACAGTTGCGGATAGCTCAGGTAGAGCAGGGTCAGCGGCACCACGGCGCTGTACTCGCCCTGGGCAACAGATTGGCTCAGCAGGGATTCTGCCTCTTTCAACTGCTCGTCGCTGGCGCCGCCCTGTCGCGACAGCAGGCGTCCCAGGCGGGACTGCGCGCGTGTCGAGCGGGTTGCGGCCTGGCGGTAGAGACTTTCTGCTTCGGCCAGGCGCGCAGGGTCTCGACTGCCAACGGCCATGTCCCCCAGCGCCGTCTGTGCCTCCGGATAGCCCATGCCGGCCAGGGCCTGGAGGTTCTGCCTTGCGGTTTCCGAATCGCCGCGCAGCAGCGCCTCCCGCGCCAGTTGCTGGTCGGGCAGCCCGCTACAGCCCAGCAGCAGGCTGCAGCTCATCAGGGAGAGGAAGACGGCTTTCATTTGCCGGCCGCCATGACCTTGTCCAGCAACAGGTTGCCAGGCAGGCCGTCGATCACCACTTCTGCTGGGCGGCCTGCCATATCGGTAGCCAGCGGCTCATCGGTGAGGATGGAAACCCGCAGGTCCGACGCCAGTCCCCCCTGTTGCAGGGAGACGGCGCTGATCCGGCCGATGCGTGGCACGCTGTCACCCGCGACCTGCACACGCACCTCGGCGCCAGGCTGCACCTTGGCGAAGGTCTTGTAGGGGAAGCGCGCCTCGATGGTGGCCTGCCCTTGCAACGGCAACAATTCGAACACCGGCGCGCCTTTGCCGGCCGGTTGGCCGTCGCCGACCAGTTGCGCCACGACACGACAGTCGCAGGGGCTGGTGAGGGTGCCTTGCAGGGTCTTGCTGAAGAGCCGCTCGATGTTGTCCGGGGTCATCTGCCCTTCCGGCAGATTGTTCTTCAGCACGTCGAGCATGGTCGCGCTGAAGGTGGCCAGCGGTGCTCCCTTGGCGACTTCACCGCCGACCTTCACCAGCGACGCCTGCACCACGCCTTCGCGGGGCATGCTGACGGTCTGGCTGGGCAGGCTGACCATGGCTGAATCCGCGTGGGTCACGAAGTACAGCTGGTAGAGCTGGTTGAGGATGTAGGTGAAGGCGCCAACCCCGATGAGGAAGATCGCCAGACTGAAGGACAGCGCCCGCAGGCGGCTGAAGAACCCCATCCCGGCGCCGCCATCCCGCCCCTTGCGCGACTTGGCGAAGTTGTCGCGCTGGAGGGTGTTGAGCATGTCGCCCATGGTCACCATCTCGCCGCTGGTGTACGAGGTGATCAGGTAGCGCAGCGCGGCCACCTCGCGCGGACGCAGGTTGTGGAACTCGCAGCCGATGCGCGCGCCATCGCCCTGTACCGAACGCACCTGGAACTCGACGTCGATGGCCATTCCCAGGCCATCGACCTGAAACACCAGCTTGCCCTTGTGGTGCCCGCCCACACTCAGCGGGTGGGCGGTGTCACTGAAACTGAAGCCGCCGGCCGAAAGGTCCAGCAGTTCGCATTCCAGCGCCTGGCGGTTGGGGCCGGGGAATCGCACCCTGGCCGGCATCTTCAGGCGCGCATACTGTCGCTGCGCCTCGGACTCGTGGACGACATTGGCATTACTGGCAACACCCGTGGCTGCGTTCATCTTTCCTTTCCTTTCCGAATCGGAATTGTCCCCTGCGAGGCCGGCTGCTCCACCGTCCCCGCCCCCTTACACAACGCTCACAAGAACGGCCACGAAGACGCTGGCCGCGGAAAAGGTCATGGCCCGCGAGGACCAGGTGTTGAACCAGCCCTGGAAGGTCGCCAGGCCGCGATCCAGCCGGGTGTTCTGGCGGGTCCAGGATTGTCGGTCGAGGCGGAAGAAGACGTAGACCTTCACCAGGGCGCCGAGCACCTGGTTGTAATAGAGGATCAACGGATACGCCGGCCCCACCGGATGCCCCGAGGCCACCAGCAGCAAGGTCAGCGCCAGCCGCGTGAGGCCGATCCAGAGCAGGTAGACCAGCAGCAGCTGTATGCCGTACTTGACGCTGGCGATGATCGCCACGGCCGGTCCGAGCAGGCTGGTCCACATCGCCACGCGCTGGTCGGCGAGCACCAGGCAGGTGAACCAGCCGAGGCGGCGCGGCCCCAGGCGCAGGGCGCGGGAGTTCTGCCGGAGGTTGTTGCCGTACCAGCGGAACATCAGCTTGCGGCTGGCCTTGAAGAAGCTCTTCTCCGGCGGGTGCTCGACCGTGTTGATCGCGGCATCCGGCACGTAGAAGGTGTCGTAGCCCAGGCGCATCAGGCTGTACCAGCTGGACTTGTCGTCACCGGTGAGGAACTGGAACCGCCCCAGGCGCCAATGATCCAGGTGGTCGCTTTCCACATCGGCAATGAAGCCGGGGTTGGTCACGACCTGGGCACGGAACACCGACATCCGCCCGGTCAGCGTCAGCACCCGCCGCGACAGCGCCATCGAGCACATGTTGATATGGCGCTGGGCGAATCGAAGCTTGTGCCACTCGCTCATGATGTAGCCGCCACGCACTTCGCAGAACTCGTTGGTGGTGAGCCCACCGACCCTGGGCAGCAGCTTGAAATAGGGCGCAGTACGACGGATCACACCGGGCGTCAGCACCGTGTCGCCGTCGATCACGGCCACCACCGCATCGTCATCCGGCAAGCGCCGTGAGATGGCGCGGAAGCCGTAGGCCAGGCCATCGCGCTTGCCGGTGCCGGCGATGCGCACGAAGTCCAGGCTGACCCGAGCGGGCGGGTCGAGCTTCTGCCAGAGGCTTTTCACCAGAAGCTCATCGGACATTTCCACCAGGGAGCAGACCACGGTGGCCGGATAACCGCAGGCGATGGCCTCTTCTATCACCGAGCGATAGACCTGCGCGGTGGTCAGCGCGTCGATGCGGAAACTCGTGACCAGCAGGAAGACATGGGAAGGATCAGCCGCCTCGCCCAGCTTGCGGGCCTGGCGCCGGTACCAGGGAAACACCACATAAAGGAACAGCATGCCCCGCAGGTAGTGAAGGGCGCCCATGGAATAGCGCCAGACCCCTACCGCCCCCAGCAACAACAGGAAGTTCCGTGAATCCGGATCGAACACCGACTGCGGCATGGCCAGCGCCAGCAGCATCAGTGCGGTGCAGAAGAACATCCAGCCGGCGCCTTCGCGCAGGCTCCTTGCCAAGCCATCCATTCGCGTCCCCTCCCCCGACGGGATGCCACGCCCCTCGACTGACCGGTCCGGGGCATGGCAGCCGCACTGCTACTACCAGCAGATGCCTTCCATGCCTGCGCCGCTGCGCGCTTTCATGAACCCCACCAGATCGACGACCGTCTTGCCGGTCGGCACCTGATCCAGCAGGCCGGCGAACTCCGCATCGCCGTTGCCGAGCACGATGATGTCGGACTGCATCACCACGTCGTCCAGGTCGGAGCGAAGCAGGGACGACACATGGGGAATCTTCGATTCGATGTAGTCCTTGTTGGCCCCGTAGACCCGTGCGTACTCGACGTTGCGGTCGTAGATCTGCAAGTCATAGCCCTTGCCGATCAGCATTTCGGCCAGGTCCACGAGGGGGCTTTCACGCAGGTCGTCGGTACCGGCCTTGAACGACAGGCCCAGCAGGCCGACGCGACGTTTGTCATGGCTGGCGATCAGGTCGAAGGCGCGCTCCACCTGCACCCGGTTGCTGCGCATGATCGAGTGCAGCAGCGGATGTTCGATATCCAGCTGGCTGGCGCGGTAGGTGAGCGCACGGACGTCCTTGGGCAGGCAGGAACCCCCGAAGGCGAAGCCGGGGCGCATGTAGTAGCGGGAGAGATTGAGCTTGTGATCCTGGCAGACCACGTCCATGACTTCGCGGCCATCGACCCCGACGGCCTTGGCGATATTGCCGATCTCGTTGGCGAAAGTGACCTTGGCGGCATGCCAGACATTGCAGGTGTACTTGATCATCTCCGCCACCTCGACGCTTTTGCGGATGATCGGTGCGTCCAGCTCGCTGTAGATGGCCTGCAGGAGGTCGCCGGATTGCGCGTCCAGCTCGCCGATGACCGTCATGGCGGGGAAGTCGTAATCCTTGATGGCGGTGCTCTCGCGGAGGAATTCCGGATTCACCGCAACGCCGAAGTCGACACCGGCCTTCATTCCCGAGGACGCCTCCAGCATCGGCACGACCACGCTCATGACCGTGCCGGGCAACACCGTGCTGCGCACCACCACCGTGTGGCGAGTGGTCTTTTCCGGGAGTACGCGGCCAATCTGCTCGCAAACCTGGGCGATGTAGGAAACGTCCAGGTCGCCGTTCTTCTTGCTTGGCGTCGGTGCGGCGATGAAGGAGATATCGGTCTCCAGCACCGCGTCGCGGACATCCAGCGTGCCGCGCAGTCGACCACTGGCGATGCCCTGCTGGAGCAACTCGCCCAGTCCCGGCTCGACGATGGGCGATTTGCCCTGGTTGATCATTTCAATCTTCAAGGGGGCGATATCCACCCCGACTATCTGGTGCCCTCGGGCCGACAGGCAACCCGCGCACACCGCCCCCACGTATCCCAATCCGAAAATGCTGATGCGCATTGCACGATCCCCCAGGCGAACGGCCAGGGCTGACTTCGCTACAGACTCGCGAGCGTCCAGCCCGAACAAGACTCGAAGGCACGGCAGAATTCTTCGGGGAATTGGCAAGAAGCCAACTTCGAGAGTTCAAGAAAGCACGACAGCCGCATTGCGAACGACAACTCCTACAGAGCAAATCAGGTGCCATCCGCACAACTATCCAATCACTTTAAAGTTTCAAAATTAATAACCATCAAAAACAATGAATTAACTCACAACCCCCCTGTTTTCAAGGTCTAAGCAACTTTCAAATACAGCACCAAAAGCAGGCATACAGCCGGAAAAGTGCACCTAAGCGCCTCATTGATACTTACCTGATGAAACTTTTAAATACGCCACTTATATGCCGTCAAAAATTTATCGCAGCTTCGATAGAGCGGACTCATTGCTCAAAAAAATCAAGCCAGTTTGTCAGCGCCAATAACTTGTTCGAACTGAAATGCTCTTTTTCAGAAGTTGCAGCATGCTGCAAGGAACAGCCACGGGAGGAAGCCGAGTTGTTGTGGGCGATTTCAATTGCGATTGGCCGGCGAAGCTGGCCCAAGAGTGGATGGCGCTTTTTCATCCACCGCCCCGCGGTGCCAAGGCTCAACATCGCAACGTTGGGCCTCGTTCCTTGGACCAACCTACGGCAGACTGCGTCCTGCTTATTCGCTCCTACAGGAAAGCCGTCCGGTTTTTCCCAAGACTTTTCTTACAGCTTTCGTCCTGCGAAGAGTCGCGCTGCCGACAGCCAGCGTTCCTACGCGCCTTTAACCTTGAGCGCCTACAAACGCGATGGATAGAGTGCCCGCCGTCGCGCCCAGAGCCCTTTCCGCTTGCCCAATCGCAGGGACCCGCACCAGAAGCGCAATGTGCTGTTGCAGTACGCCAGCGGCCTGCATGAAGAAGTGGAGGTGATCAGCGATGCCGGGGCCTACAAGGCGCTGCACCGCTTCGGCCACCCGGAGCATCGGGTGATTAGCCAATGGGTTAGCGAAGTGCTGGTACCGACGCTGCATGACTATCACCGCGTCGCGGATGCCTCGCCCCAGCGGTTGTTGATGACCTGGGCCAACCTGCGCATTGGGGTAGTGAAGTGGCAAGGGGAAATCTGGATTGCCCGCAGGGACCTGCCCCTGTTCATGGCCGCAACTGATGACCCGCAGCTGCGGGGTGATCCGACCTGGACCAGGGCGCCTGGTGGAGATTGAGGAGCAAGGCCCCAGTCATTTCCCTATCTCGCATTTCCAACCCTGGAGGAGGTTAAACGGCTTGAACATCAGCACAACCTGGATACACCAAGGGCCGATCAGAGTGGCGCTATTTCTGGTCTGCTTCTTCCCAGCACTAGCCAAAGCTTTCTGCAAATGGGAGCGCCCGCCGCCGTCCACGAGCTTCACCTTGGAACTGGCTGACCCGGTATTGCTCATCGACGAGCGAGTGCCGATTGGGCACGTAATGTTGAAAAGAGCACTTCGCAGCAGTAACACCGGTTCATTCATAGGAGCGATAACCTGCACAATCGTACCGAATGCTCAAAGGTACGAATTTTTTTATGGCGCGAAGTTAGTAGCGGGTTATTCCAACGTATTTGAAAGCGGTATCGAAGGCATCGGCCTGAGAATCTACAGTTACGGAGCCACGGGTGGGACGGACAACAGTGGCTATTTGCCTAGCTTTGACAACACCGGCTATGGCACCTACAAGCCTCGCAATAGCTTCGAACTGGAGCTCGTTCGCGTGGGGCAACGAGTGGGATCAGGGACGATAAACCTTGATTTTGGTTTTACCCTGTTCAGCTACGCATATTCCGGAGGCGCCTGGCGTCGCCTGCATCGCCTGACCTGGCAAGGCGCTGGGAGCGCCACGGTCATCAACGAGGCCATGTACGCCAGTTGCGAGCCAGCAAAACTTGTAGACACCGTCGAGATGGGCGAGGTGCCGGGCAAGGACCTGAGAGCGGGGCGGGCTCCGGTGAAGCCGTTCTCCTTTGATGTCCGCTGCAAGGGGTTGAAGCGCCCGAACCATGCGGTCCGGGCGTATTTCGAAGGCAAGTCGTCCCGGGCCGGTGTACTCGACATTCAGGCTGGACCCGAACAAGCGAGTGGTGTGGCGCTTGCTCTGACAGATGCCCAGAACAATCCTTTGCAGTTCGGTTCTGCTCGCATATATCCGCTCGGATTGACCGGGGAAGATGCCGAGGGGCACCTCTACCGTTTTGACGGAAACGCCCAGTACGTTCGAACTGACGGCCCACTCACTACCGGCCAGGCGGACGCGGCGCTCACCTATGTGCTGGATTACAACTGACCCCACAGAATCCGTGGGTGGAAACTGGCGTTGTGGGGGCGATTTCAATCGCGATTGGCCGGCGAAGCCGGCCCGTAGGGTGGATGACGCTTTTTCATCCACCGACCCTCGGTAGCCAATGCTCAACACCGCAATGTTGGGCCTCGTTCCTCGGACCAACCTACGGCAGGACTGTGTCCTGCTTGGCGAATGAATTCGCCCCTACAGGAAAGCCGTCCGGTTTTTCCTAAGACTTTTCCTACAGCTTTCGTCCTGCGAAGAGTCGCGCTGCCGACAGCCAGCGTTCCTACGCGCCTTTAACCTTGAGCGCCTACAAACGCGATGGATAGAGTGCCCGCCGTCACGGTTAGTCGTGACCGGGTTTAGCGACCCGAACTAGTTAGGTGCGATAGCGCCATGAGGTGCATGTGAGAGCAATCTTGCAGGCATCGGCACCTGGGCAGTTCTGGACTGCCTACTTCCTGGTGGATCGCGTGGGGAGACCTTTGGGTCTGCCGGGTCCTAGCTAGCCGGTTCGCTAACCCCACGCGATCCGCCTCCTTTCATTGACGGCGGGTTCCTTCAGGAACGAAGTGGAGCCTCACCATGCAAGACGCATATATCCCCGTCGTTTTCCAACGCCATTCCCACCAACTACGCGCCGTGATGATCGACAACCAGCCCTGGTTCGTCGCCACAGACTTCGCCCGCCTCATTGGCGCCCAGCGTCCTTACCGCTTGCCCAATCGCATGGACCCGCACCAGAAGCGCAATGTGCTGTTGCAGTACGCCAGCGGCCTACGTGAAGAGGTGGAGGTGATCAGCGATGCCGGGGCCTACAAGGCGCTGTACCGCTTCGGACACCCGGAGCATCGGGTGATCAGCAAATGGGTGAGTGAAGTGCTGGTACCGACGCTGCATGACTATCACCGCGTTGCGGATGCCTCGCCCCAGCGGGCGTTGATGACCTGGGCCAACCAGCGCATTGGGGTGGTGAAGTGGCAAGGGGAAATCTGGATCGCCCGCAGGGACCTGCCCCTGTTCATGGCCGCAACTGATGAGCCGCAGCTGCGGGGTGATCCAACCTGGAGTAGGGCGCCTGGTGGCGATTGAGGAGCAAGGCCCCAGTCATTTCCCTATCTCGCATTTCCAACCCTGAAGGAGGTTAAACGCCTTGAGCATCAACACAACCTGGATACATCAAGGGCCGGTCAGAGTGGCGCTATTTCTGGTGTGCTTCTTCCCAGCACTAGCCAACGCTGCTGTTCCTAAGGACTTCTGCAAATGGGATCGTCCGCCGTCCACGAGCTTCACGTTGGAACTGCCTGACCCGGTATTACTCATCGACGAGCGAGTGCCGGTCGGGGGCACCATGTTGACAAGAGCACTTCGCAGCAACAGCGGCTCATTCATGGGAGTAATAACCTGCACAATCGCACCGAATGCTCAAAGGTACGAACCTTTTTATGGCATGAAGTTAGTAGCGGGCTATTCCAACGTATTTGAAAGCGGTATCGAAGGGATCGGCCTGAGAATCTACAGTTACGGATCCACGGGTGGGTCGAACAGTAGTGGCTATGTGCCTAGCCATGACAACAACGGCTATGGCGCCTACAGACCTCGCAATAGCTTCCAACTGGAGCTCGTTCGCGTGGGGCAACGAGTGGGATCAGGCACGATAAACCTTGATTTTGGTATTACCCTGTCCAGCTACCAATATAGCGCAGGCACCTGGAGTCGCCTGACCTGGCGAGGCGCTGGGAGCGCCACGGTCATCAACGAAGCCATGTACGCCAGTTGCGAGCCAGCAAAACCTGTAGACACCGTCGAGATGGGTGAGGTGCTGGGCAAGGACCTGAGAGCGGGGCGGGCGCCCGTCAAGTCCTTCTCCTTTGATGTCCGCTGCAAGGGATTGAAGCGCCCGAACCATTTGGTCCGGGCGTATTTCGAAGGTAAATCGCCAGGGACCGGGCTACTCAACATCCAGACTGGTGCCGACCAAGCAAGTGGTGTGGCGCTGGCCCTGAAGGACGCCCAGGACAATCCTTTGCAGTTCAGTGCTGGCCGAACATATCCGCTCGGATTGATCGGGGAAGATGCAGAGGGGCACCTCTATCGTTTTGAAGGAAGCGCCCAGTACGTTCGAACTGACGGCCCACTCACTACCGGCCAGGCGGATGCGGCACTCACCTACGTGCTGGATTACAACTGAACCCACAGAATCCGTGGATGGAAACTGGCGTTGTGGGGGCGACTTCAATCGCTGAGCAACCCGCAGGGCTGCCCTGGGACTCTTGCCCCCACAGCCTCACCCCACTCAGGGCTTGGCTACATGCCAGACCTGATTCACGCCGTCACCTGTGGTGTCACCGGGCTTGGTGTCCTTGACCCAGGTGTAGAGCGGCTTGCCCTGGTAGGCCCACTGGTGGCTGCCATCCTGGCGTACCACAACGCTGTAGCCGTTCTCTTGCTTTGCATTGGCCGGGGCCATGAAGGGCGGCCAGTTCTGGGCGCACTGGTCATTGCAGACGGACTGGCCATTGGTGTCCTTGTCGAAGGTGTAGAGCGTCATGCCCCGGCCATCGGCCAGCGTCGGGCCCAGCGCGGTGGCTACCGCCTTGGTCGGGGTGTCGGCCAGGACCGCATGGGACAGGCCGCAAAGGCTCAGGGCAACGGCAGGAACCAGCATTCTCTTCAGCATGGCGAGTCTCTCTCGTCAGGGTGGCGATCCGGCTATCGCCAATGGGTTTGAGTGCGTGAAGTTGTGGCGGACGGGTCCGTAGCGAGGCAGGGAACCCGTGACTGCGGGGGAGAGACGGCCCACGAGCCGGTTTATTCCGTGTCCTGAGAAAAAGAAGGAAATTCATTTGATCTTGGGAAACTGACTCCGAAATCGGTGCGCACATGGCGCTCCCTCACGCTCAGCCATTGACTGCATTCCCTCTGCCCAGCAGTTGCCCGCGGTTTTGCGTCAGGCGCTCCTGCAGGGCGTCGATTTCGACGACCTTGCGGCGGTAGACTGCCGCCCCAAAGAAAAGGCTCAACCTTGGCGCGTAGATGCCGATAGAAGGCTGTAAGCCTTGCGGAAGGAAACCATGAGAAACAATCAACCCATTACCCAACGGGAACGCAGTTTCCCGGTCGAGCAGCGCCTGATTTCCACTACGGACAGCAAGGGCGTCATCACTTATGCCAACGAGGCGTTCGTTGAGATCAGCGGCTACAGCCGCGACGAACTGATTCGTTCCCCGCACAACCTGGTGCGACACCCGGACGTTCCGCCCGCCGTATTCGCTCACATGTGGACCACCCTGAAGAAGGGCCGCCCCTGGATGGGGGTGGTGAAGAATCGCTGCAAGAACGGCGATCACTATTGGGTGAATGCTTACGTCACCCCCATCTTCGAAGGCAGCCAGGTGACTGGCTACGAGTCCGTGCGGATCAGACCCACCGCCGAGCAGGTGCGTCGTGCCGAGGCCCTCTACCAGCGCCTGAACGCCGGCAAGGCGGCTATCCCCAGCCGCGACAAGTGGCTGCCGGTTCTCCAGGATTGGCTGCCTTTCATCCTCATCAGCCAGATCGGTTTCCTGATCGGCGCCTGGCTGAACTCCCACTGGGGCTTCCTCCTGGCCGCACTGGTCTCGGTGCCGCTCGGCCTGGTCGGACTCGCCTGGCAGAACCGCGGCATCAAGCGCCTGTTGCACCTGGCCGAACAGACCACGTCAGACCCGCTGATCGCGCAGATGTATACCGACAGCCGAGGCGTCCAGGCGCGCCTGGAAATGGCGATGCTCAGCCAGGAAGCACGCCTGAAGACCTGCCTGACCCGTCTTCAGGACACTGCAGAACACCTGACCCAGCAGGCTCGCCAGGCGGACGCCCTGGCCCATAACAGTTCGGAAGGGCTGGAACGCCAACGGGTGGAAACCGAGCAGGTGGCCACTGCCGTGAACCAGATGGCCGCCACCACCCAGGAAGTGGCCAACAATGTGCAGCGCACCGCCGATGCCACCCAGGAAGCCAATCGCCTGACCAGCCAGGGCCGCAACATCGCCGCCGAAACCCGCGAAGCCATCCAGCGCCTTTCGCAATCCGTGGGCGAGACCGGCGAAACGGTCACGCGCCTGGCCCAGGACAGCAACGAGATCGGTGGCGTGGTGGACGTGATCAAAGGTATCGCCGACCAGACCAACCTGCTGGCACTCAACGCCGCCATCGAGGCCGCCCGCGCCGGTGAGATGGGTCGTGGCTTTGCGGTGGTCGCCGACGAAGTGCGCCAACTCGCCCAGCGTACGACCGAATCCACCGGGCAGATCCATCAGTTGATCGCCCAACTGCAGAAGACCGCAGAGGAAGCCGTGCATACCATGGAGCATGGTCGTCGCCAGGCGGATGAAGGCGTCGAGCGCGTGCTCCAGGCCGACCAGGCGCTGGTGGGCATCAGCGAAGCGGTGGCCAACATCGCTGACATGGCTGACCAGATCGCCGCTGCCACCGAAGAACAGAGTGCGGTGGCCGAGCAGATCAACCAGAGCATCAGCAGCATCGCGCATCTGGCCGACCAGACCTCGGGAGAGGCCCAGCGTACGGCGTTGCTCAGTGAAGAACTGACCCACACCGCTCAGGGGCAGTATTCCCTGGTGGACCGGTTCAACCGCTGACGACACCGACCATGAAAACGGGCGCCGAAAGGCGCCCTTTTTTCTTCTTGCGTGTAGATCGCAACGACCTTTACGCCTCCTGCCCTTCCCGGACGACCTCCGAGACCTGGCGGAAGTACAGCTGATAGGCCAGCGCCAGCAGTGCAAGGAAAGGCACGCCAAACACCAGGGTCATGCGGAAGGCCGGTACGAAGGCGGTGGTCACCAGAATCGCCAACATCAACCCCAGACCCAACAGGGTCGCCCAGGGGAATCCCCACATGCGGAAGGACAGTCGCGCATTACCTTGACGCTCGTGGTAGCGGCGGAAACGGTAGTGGGTGAGGAAGATCATCATCCAGGCGAAAAGCGCGCCGAAGATGGAAATCGCCATCATCAGCATGAATGACTCCTCGGGGAATGCCAGGTTGACCAGGGTTGCCAGGGCGACGCCGGTGCAGGACATCGCCAGGGCGTTCAACGGCACCCCGGCACTGCTCACCCGGCCCATGGCCTTGGGCGCATGCCCCGCGCGGGAGAGGCTGAACATCATCCGCGTGGTGGTGTAGAGCTGGCTGTTCATCGCCGAGAGCGCCGCCACCAGGATCACGAAGTTGATCAGGCCCGTGGCGCCGGGGATGCCCACCTGCTGCATCACAGTGACGAAGGGGCTCTGGGCACCCTGCCCCGACTGGTCCCAGGGCACCATGGCGAGGATCAGCGACAGAGTGAAGATGTAGAACACCACCAGCCGCACCATGGTCACGCGGAAGGCATTCTTCACGGCCACCTCCGGTTGCTCCGCCTCGCCGGCCGCCACCGCGATCATCTCGATGCTCAGGTAGCTGAAGATGGCAATGATGACGGCGACCCAGACGCCCGACAGCCCATTGGGCAGGAAGCCACCATGTTCGACGTAATGGTGGAATCCGTATTCCGGGTGCTGACCACCGAACACCAGCCAGGCCCCCAGCAGGATGAAGGCGAGGATGGCGGTGATCTTGATCGCCGAGAACCAGTATTCGAAGTGGCCAAACGCCTTGACGCTGATGGCGTTGGTCAGGACCAGCACGGAAGAGAACAGCAGGATCCATACCCAACCCGCCACATCCGGGAACCAGTACTTCATATACAGGGCAATGGCGGTGACTTCGGTGCCTACCGCCAGGACGATGGCCGCCCAATAGGCATAGCGCACCAGGAAGCCAGCCATCGGGCCGACGTAGTATTCGGCGTAGGCGCCGAAAGAGCCGGAGGTGGGATGGGCCACGGTCATTTCCGCCAGGCAGCCCATCAGCAACAACGCGATGAGCGCACCGATGGAGTAACTGATGAGCACGCCCGGCCCGGCAAAGCCGATGGCGAAGCTGCTGCCCATGAAGAGCCCGGTGCCGATGGCGCCACCGATGGCGATCATGCTCATCTGCGCCGAAGTGAGCTGGCGCTTGAGGCCCTGCTCACGAGCAGCGATCGCGGCGAATCCAGTCTTGTTGGTCATGTGTGCCTCGTATGTCTTGTCGTTGTGGCAGGCGTCAGAGCAATTGCAGCGGGTACTCGACTATCACCCGCACTTCGTTGTTGTCCGCGGTATCGGCACGGGCCACCGCTTCGGTGGAGCGGATGCTGGCCTGGCGCAGGCGGAGCGAGAGATCTTTCGCCGGACCGGACTGCACCACATAGCGCATCTCGATATCGCGCTCCCAGCGCTTGCCATCCTCGCCATAGCGGCCATAGGCGCCGGTCGGGCCGCCCCGATAATGGCTGTCGTCGATGTGGTCGCCACTGATGTAACGGGCCATGAAGCTGAGCCCGGGCACGCCGAAGGCTGCCAGGTCCAAGTCGTAGCGCAGCTGCCAGGAGCGTTCGTTGGGGGCATTGAAGTCGAGCACCTGCACCGAGTTGGCGAGGAAGATCGAGGTGCCCGGCTGGCGGTCGAAGCCCAGGTAGTCGAATGGCTCGTCGCCACGCACCCGCTGGTAGGCCAGGGTCAATGCGTGAGGACCCTGGCTGTAGCGTCCGGACAGGGACCAGGTGGTGTTGTCGATCTCGCCCGCCCGCTGCTGCCCCTGGTCGAGGGTGCGGTAGAGATTCAGGTCGAACGTCAGGGCCCGGCCCAGGTCGAGGTCCAGGCGCTGGCTGGCACTGGCGTAGTACTGCCGCCAGATGTCCTCGAAGCGCGAGGCATAGGCGGACAGGCTGGTGCCATTGGAGGGCGTCCAGTTGAGCCCCGCGTAATCGACCCGAGGCGTTTCCACCTGGGCATAGAGCGCCTTGAGCGCCCCGTCGGAGTTGGTGGAATTGCCATCATTACCCGCGGTGAAATGACCGGCATCCACCAGCAGACCATCGATCTCCCGACTATTCAGCGAGAAGCCGACCGCCATGGGGGTGAACAAACGCGCGTTGCCCGTACCGAACACCGGGTTCATGGGGGCCTGGCTGCCGTACTTCAGCTCGCTGCGTGAGACGCGAACTTTCACCGCGGCGCCCACTTCCGAATACTCGTCCTCGGGCTGCCCTTCGGAATCCACTGGAAGCAGGTCGGTGCCGGTGCGAGCGCGGCTGCTGTCGAGCTTCAGGCCGAGGTTCGCGTAGGCATCAATGCCGAAACCGACGGTGCCCTGGGTAAAGCCGGAGCTGTAGTCCAGGATCATGCCGTGGGCCCACTCCTCACGGTAGTTCTGCCCACCCGGGTTATTCAGGATGTTGCGATGGAAGTAGAAGTTGCGCTGGGTCAGGACCAGGCGACTGTCGTCGAAAAAGCCACCTTCGGCCTCCCCGGCCATCAGGTGGGGGCTAAAGGCACCGAGCAACAGCAGGCATGCCGACGACGGATTCAGCTTCATGGATTCAACCTCTTTTTGTGTTTATGGGGTCGAGGCTGGGCGACATCCCTGGGGATGGCGCCCGGGCAAGGGGCTTGTGGTTCTGGATCAGGTCACGTGTTTGCGGGTCATGAAGCGCTCTTCGCGCCAGGCTCCGCTGTCGAGTACCTCGCCGAGGACTTCCGCGGCGTCCCAGGCATCGACAAAACGGGTGTAGAGCGGTGTGAAACCGAATCGCATGATTCGCGGCTCGCGGTAGTCGCCGATGACGCCCCGGTCGATCAGCGCCTGGATGATTGCGTAGCCTTCAGGGTGCTCGAAGCTCACATGGCTGCCACGACGAGCGTGCTCCAGGGGGGTGACCAGCGTCAGCGGGTGCTTGCCGCAGCGGGCCTGGACGCGCTCGATGAACAGATCGGTCAGCGCCAGGGACTTCTGCCGCAAGGCCTGCATGTCGGTCTTGGCGTAGGTGTCGAGGCCGCACTCCACCAAGGCCATCGAGGTGATGGGCTGAGTACCGCAGAGGTAGCGACCGATGCCCGGTGCAGGCTCGTAACGGGGCTCCATGCCGAACTGACGGGCATGGCCCCACCAGCCCGAAAGGGGTTGCCAGACCAGCTCCCGAAGCTCCGGGGAAACCCAGACGAACGCCGGCGAACCGGGGCCGCCGTTCAGGTACTTGTAAGTGCAGCCGATCGCGTAGTCAGCGCCGGCGGCCTTGAGGTCCACCGGCACCGCGCCAGCCGAGTGGCAGAGGTCCCAGATGGTCAGCGCGCCGCACTCGTGGGCCAGCGCGGTCAGAGCGACCATGTCGTGCAGGTAGCCGGTCTTGTAGTTCACCTGGGTGATCATCACCACGGCGGTGTCATTGCCGATGGCCGCCGGCAGGTCCTCCGGGCGGTCCACGAGGCGCAGGCTGTAGCCCTGCTGCAGCATGTCGGCCAGGCCTTCGACCATGTAGATGTCGGTGGGGAAGTTGCTGGTCTCGGTGACGATCACCTTGCGCGACGGATCGCGCCCGGCCTGCACGCGTAGCGCGGCCACCAGCACCTTGAAGAGGTTGATGGACGTGGTATCGGTGATCACCACTTCGTCCTCGCCGGCGCCGATCAGCGGAGCCAGCTTGTTGCCCAGGCGCTCTGGCAGGCCACGCCAGCCGGCGCTGTTCCAACTGCCGATCAGTTCGTCACCCCACTCGTCCGCCAGCACCTGGCGCGCCCGATCCAGGGCTGCAACCGGGCGAGCGCCGAGAGAGTTGCCGTCCAGATAGATCATGCCCTCGGGCAGGGCGAAGTCCTCACGCAACGCGGCAAGTGAGTCGCGGGCATCAAGTGCCAGGCAGTCTTCTCTTGTTGTCATGGTCTTTTCCTAATTCGAGTGACGACGCAGCACGGCACGAACCGGACTGGCATCGAGATGGGTGAATTTGAGAGGGAGGGCGATCAGTTCGTAGTCGCCGGGCGGCACCTCATCCAGCAACAGGCCTTCGAGGATGGCCATGCGCTGACGTGCCACCGCGCGGTGGGCATCGAGGCTCTTGCTTTCCTGCGGGTCCAGGGAGGGCGTGTCAGTGCCCACCAGCATCACGCCGTTATGGGCCAGGAGCTCGATGCAATCGGGGTGGATTGCGGCGAAGTGCTCAGGCCAAGCATCCAGCGGCGACTGGCGCCAGGTCCGAATCAGGACCCGGGGTGGCACCCCATCGAGGTTAGGGGCCAGTTGCTCGGGCCTGACGTACGGCCCCGTATCCAGGCAATGAATGACCCGGCAGGGTCCGAGGTACGGCGCGAGATCCACGGCTCCGATCGCCGCACCAGTGGCGTCGTAGTGCAGCGGCGCGTCGGCGTGGGCACCGGTGTGGGGCGACAGAGTGATGCGCCCGACATTGACTGGGCAGTGTGCGTCGATCCGCCAGCAACGCTCCTCCTGGAAAGGCGTGTCGCCCGGCCAGGTCGGGGTACTGCTGTCCAGCGGCGGGCTGATGTCCCACAGGACCTTGGCGTCGTGCATGTTCGTCCTCCTCCTCAAGCGAGAGAATCATGCTGCAAGGCCCATCGAATTTTCGTGCTATCTTTGCGCCACTCACCCCATCAGTTCGCAGATAATTCTGAAAACCATCAAAACAAGAGAAGAATATTCAATTGAACCTGGACGCTACCGACCTGCGCATTCTGCTCTGCCTGCAGCAGAACGGACGCATCAGCAATCAGGAGCTGGCGGAGAAGGTCGCCCTATCGCCCTCGGCCTGCCTGCGCCGGCTGCGCAACCTCGAGGACGAAGGCATCATCCGCGGCTATCGTCCGGTACTGGATGCCGAGCGCCTGGGTGTCGAACTGGAAGCCCTGGTCCATGTTTCCATGCGTCAGGACGAGGAAGGCTGGCATGACCGCTTCGTCCAGAAGGTGCAGGGCTGGCCCGAAGTGATCGCCGCCTACATCGTCACCGGCCACAGTAACTACGTACTGCGGGTGCAGGTTCGCAATCTGAAGCAGTTCTCCGATTTCATCGTGAACCGGTTGAACCGCGCCAATGGCGTCACCGATATCCGCTCCGAGATCATCCTGCAGACCATCAAGGACGGCGGTGGTGTGCTGGACCTGCTCGTCGCCCGCAAGTAGGCAGGACTCAGCCCGCCAGAAATGCGGCCACGGCGTCCGCCGCGCTGTCCAGGTGCTGTTCATGACTGAAACCTGATGCCTTGAGCGGCTTCAGGTCGTGATCCCCCGCCACCAGCCATTGCACGCGAATGGCATCCGACAGGTTGTAGCTGGCCACTGCCTGGCGGTCCCCCATGGGGTCGCGCTCACCTTGCACGATCAACGTCGGGGTCTTGAGATCGGCCAGGTGGGCGACACGCGGCTTGTCCGCCTTGCCGACGGCATGGAAGGGATAACCCAGACAAACGAGCGCATCGACGCCCAGCTCATCGGCCAGCAGACTGGCCATCCGCCCTCCCATGGACTTGCCGCCGATGGCCAGCGGCCCTGTGACCTGCTGTCGCACGAGGGTGTGAATCTCCCGCCAGCAGCTCAATAGCTGAGGCTGGGGATTAGGTGGTCGGCGCCGTCCATCCTCCCGCCGTGCTGCCATGTAGGGAAACTCGAATCGGGCCACCGCAACACCACGCGCGGCGAGCCTTTGCGCCATGTCATCCATGAACGCGCTGTCCATCGGCGCCCCGGCACCATGGGCCAGTATGAGGGTGTGCGAAGCCGGGCCATCCGGTCTGTTCCACAAGAGCATTCAGACTTCTCCGTTGATTGTGGGCGATTGATCCAGATCAATAGCCACCAAATGGGCTTTCACCATGCTTGCCGCGCTATCTAAAAACCGTGGACGGAAGCCCATAACATGAGCACAGCAAGCAGTACCGCCTATAACTACAAGGTGGTCCGCCAGTTCGCCATCATGACGGTGGTGTGGGGAATCGTCGGGATGGGGCTCGGCGTTCTCATTGCCGCACAACTGGCCTGGCCGGAACTCAACTTCAACCTTCCCTGGACGAGCTTCGGCCGTCTGCGCCCCCTGCATACCAACGCAGTGATATTCGCCTTCGGCGGTTGCGCACTGTTCGCCACCAGCTACTACGCGGTGCAACGCACGTCGCAGACCCGCCTGATCTCCGACAAGCTCGCCGCCTTCACATTCTGGGGCTGGCAGTTGGTGATCGTGCTGGCCGCCATCAGCCTGCCGATGGGCTGGACCAGCTCGAAAGAATACGCCGAGCTGGAATGGCCGATCGACATCCTGATCACCATTGTCTGGGTCAGCTACGCCATCGTCTTCTTCGGGACCGTGGTAAAGCGCAAGACCAAGCATATCTATGTGGGCAACTGGTTCTTCGGTGGCTTCATCCTCACCGTGGCCATCCTCCACCTGGTGAACAACCTGGAAATCCCGGTCACCCTGACCAAGTCCTACTCGCTCTACTCGGGCGCCACCGACGCCATGATCCAGTGGTGGTACGGCCACAACGCCGTGGGCTTCTTCCTGACCGCTGGCTTCCTGGGGATGATGTACTACTTCGTGCCGAAGCAGGCCGAGCGGCCGGTGTATTCCTACCGGCTGTCCATCGTGCACTTCTGGGCATTGATCGCGGTATACATCTGGGCCGGCCCGCACCACCTGCACTACACCGCTCTGCCGGACTGGGCCCAGTCCCTCGGCATGGTGATGTCGCTGGTACTGCTGGCACCGAGCTGGGGCGGCATGATCAACGGCATGATGACCCTCTCCGGCGCCTGGCATAAGCTGCGCTCCGACCCCATCCTGCGCTTCCTGGTGGTGTCCCTGGCCTTCTACGGCATGTCCACCTTCGAAGGGCCGATGATGGCCATCAAGACCGTCAACGCCCTCTCCCACTACACCGACTGGACCATCGGCCACGTACACGCCGGCGCCCTTGGCTGGGTAGCGATGGTGTCCATCGGCTCGCTGTACCACCTGATCCCGAAGGTGTTCGGTCGCGAGCAGATGTACAGCACCGGCCTGATCAACGCCCACTTCTGGCTGGCCACCATCGGTACCGTTCTGTACATCGCCTCCATGTGGGTCAACGGCATCACCCAGGGTCTGATGTGGCGCGCTGTCAACGAGGACGGCACCCTCACCTACTCCTTCGTTGAAGCCCTGGAAGCCAGCCATCCCGGCTTCGTGGTGAGGGTAATCGGCGGGGCCATCTTCTTCAGCGGTATGTTCCTCATGGCCTGGAACACCTGGCGCACCGTGAAGGCCTCCGAGCCAGCCGAATACGACGCCGCGGCACAGATCCCGCAAGGAGCCCACTGATGAAACAGCACGAGAAACTCGAGAAGAACGTCGGTCTCCTGGCGCTGTTCATGATCCTGGCCGTCAGCATCGGCGGCCTGGTGCAGATCGTGCCGCTGTTCTTCCAGGACGTCACCAACACTCCAGTGGAAGGCATGAAGCCCTACACCGCCCTGCAACTGGAAGGTCGTGACATCTACATTCGCGAAGGCTGCGTCGGCTGCCACTCGCAGATGATCCGCCCCTTCCGTGCTGAAACCGAGCGTTATGGCCACTACTCCGTCGCTGGCGAAAGCGTCTGGGATCACCCCTTCCTGTGGGGCTCCAAGCGTACCGGTCCGGACCTGGCCCGCGTGGGTGGTCGCTACTCGGACGACTGGCATCGTGCGCACCTGTACAACCCGCGCAACGTGGTGCCTGAGTCGAAGATGCCCGCCTACCCCTGGCTGGTGGAGAACACCCTGGACGGCAAGGGCATCGCAGCCAAGCTCCGCGCCATGCAGACCCTCGGCGTGCCCTACAGCGATGAAGACGTTGCAGGCGCCCAGGCTGCGGTCAAGGGCAAGACCGAAATGGACGCTCTGGTCGCGTACCTGCAGGTACTGGGCACCAGCCTGAAGAACAAGAGGTAAGGCCATGGACATCGGAACCCTGCGTGGCCTCGGCACCCTGCTGGTGCTGATCGCCACCCTTGGCGTGATCTGCTGGGCCTACAGCGGAAAGCGCAAGGCCAGCTTCGACGAGGCTGCCAATTTGCCCTTCGCCGACGATGACCGGAACGATTCTAGGAGCAATCGCGCATGACCACTTTCTGGAGCTGGTACATCTCCCTGCTCACCATCTTCACCTTGTTGGTACTGCTGTGGCTGATCTTCGCGACCCGCAAGGGCGAGTCGAAGGGCACCACGGACAAGACCATGGGGCACGCCTTCGACGGCATCGAGGAATATGACAATCCACTGCCCAAGTGGTGGTTCATGCTGTTCGTCGCCACCCTGATCTTCGCAGCCGGCTACCTGGTGCTGTATCCGGGCCTGGGTAATTGGAAAGGCCTGTTTCCGGGTTACGCCGACGGTTGGACACAGGAAGGCCAATGGCAGCGCGAAGTGGACAAGGCCGAGCAACAGTACGGCCCCATCTTCGCTCGCTACTCCGCCATGTCCATCGAAGAAGTAGCCCAGGACCCGCAAGCCTTGAAGATGGGTGGACGCCTGTTCGCCACCTACTGCTCGATCTGCCATGGATCGGATGCCAAGGGCGCCATGGGTTTCCCCAACCTCGCAGACAGCCAGTGGCGCTGGGGCGGCGATCCGGAAACCATCAAGGCGTCCATTCTCCACGGCAGGATCGCCGCCATGCCGGCGTGGGGTGAGGTATTGGGTGACGACGGTGTGAAGAATGTCGCCGCCTATGTGCGTCAGGACCTTGCCGGTCTGAAGCTGCCGGAAGGCACCAAAGCTGACCCGGAAGCCGGCAAAGCACTGTTCGCCACTACCTGCGTCGCCTGTCATGGAATCGAGGGCAAAGGCACTGAGGCCATGGGCGCGCCTGACCTGACCCACCCGGCCGGTTGGATCTACGGTTCAAGCCTCGCGCAACTGCAGCAAACCATTCGCCACGGCCGCAATGGCCAGATGCCAGCCCAGCAGGAATATCTGGGCCAGGACAAGGTCCATGTCCTCGCTGCCTACATCTACAGCCTCTCCCGCAAAGACCAGGAATTGGCGAGCAAGTAAGAGAAAAGCTGGGGTGGCGCAAGGACGTGCCGCCCCAACCTTGCAGTTAGGCCCCAGGTCCGAACTGCATGCCGCGCAAGAAGGCACCCTGAGCCGGGTACCTGGGACACAGGGAAGTGTCCACCCCTTCCTTTATATAGTGCGACTCAGTGTCGCACCTCTCCGACCAGTAACACGCCCTCGTCTTTGACATCGACTAAGCTGCTTTGGAGTTGCTACTGGTCACAAGTCCAAGGCGCTCCCTCCTGCCGCGCAACACCCCTGGCGTCGACAGCATGTCGGAAAGTGCCGCCAGCACAGCCTCAAATCCTTGTCCAGTGGGCTTCTCAGCCCGGATTGTGTCGGCTTGTGTCGTTGCAATGGCCACCCTCTTTCTCCATACTTGCCGCCGATTTTTTGTCCCCAAAAAACTCCATTAACCGTGGAACCCCTAGCATGAGCACAGCAATCAGTCAGACTGCTTATAACTATAAGGTGGTCCGCCAGTTCGCCATTATGACGGTGATCTGGGGGGTCATAGGGATGGGTCTAGGCGTGTTCATCGCCGCACAACTCGTGTGGCCGGAACTCAACCTGAACCTGCCCTGGACTTCGTTCGGCCGCCTGCGTCCCCTGCATACCAACGCGGTGATCTTCGCCTTTGGCGGATGCGCACTGTTCGCCACTTCCTACTATGTGGTGCAGCGCACCTGCCAGACCCGTCTGGTATCCGATAGTCTGGCCGCCTTCACCTTCTGGGGTTGGCAAGCCGTGATCGTGCTGGCAGTTATCACGCTGCCGCTGGGTTACACCTCCTCCAAGGAATACGCCGAACTGGAGTGGCCGATCGACATCCTGCTGGGTATCGTCTGGATCACCTACTGCGTCGTCTTCTTCGGAACCATCATCAAGCGCAAGACCAAGCACATCTATGTGGGCAACTGGTTCTTCGGCGCTTTCATCCTGGTTACCGCCATGCTGCACATCGTCAACAGCATGGAAATGCCGGTCTACGCCTTCAAGTCGTACTCCATGTACGCCGGTGCAACCGACGCCATGATCCAGTGGTGGTACGGCCACAACGCCGTGGGCTTCTTCCTGACCACCGGCTTCCTGGGGATGATGTACTACTTCGTGCCGAAGCAGGCCGAGCGTCCGATCTACTCCTACCGCCTGTCCATCGTGCACTTCTGGGCGCTGATCACCCTGTACATCTGGGCCGGTCCGCACCACCTGCACTACACCGCTCTGCCGGACTGGGCCCAGTCCCTCGGCATGGCCATGTCCCTGATCCTGCTCGCTCCGAGCTGGGGCGGCATGATCAACGGCATGATGAGCCTGTCCGGCGCCTGGCATAAGCTGCGCTCCGATCCCATCCTGCGCTTCCTGGTGGTGTCCCTGGCCTTCTACGGCATGTCCACCTTCGAAGGCCCGATGATGGCCATCAAGACCGTCAACGCCCTCTCCCACTACACCGACTGGACCATCGGCCACGTACACGCCGGCGCCCTCGGCTGGGTAGCGATGATCTCCATCGGTTCGCTGTACCACCTGATCCCGAAGGTGTTCGCTCGTGAGCAGATGCACAGCGTCGGCCTGATCAACGCCCACTTCTGGCTGGCCACCATCGGTACCGTGCTGTACATCGCCTCCATGTGGGTCAACGGCATCACTCAGGGTCTGATGTGGCGCGCTGTCAACGAAGACGGCACCCTCACCTACTCCTTCGTTGAAGCCCTGGAAGCCAGCCACCCGGGTTACCTGGTGCGCATGATCGGCGGCGCCTTCTTCGTGACCGGCATGCTGCTGATGGCCTACAACACCTATCGCACCGTACGTGCTGCGAAGCCGGCTGAATACGACGCCGCTGCGCAGATCCCGCAAGGAGCTCACTAATGAAGCAACACGAATTAGTTGAGAAGAACATCGGCCTGCTGGCCCTGTTCATGGTGATTGCCGTGAGCATTGGCGGCCTGGTGCAGATCGTGCCGCTGTTCTTCCAGGACGTCACCAACACTCCGGTGGAAGGCATGAAGCCGCGCACTGCGCTGGAGCTTGAAGGTCGCGACATCTACATCCGCGAAGGCTGCGTTGGCTGCCACTCGCAGATGGTCCGTCCGTTCCGTGCTGAAACCGAGCGCTATGGCCACTACTCCGTTGCCGGCGAAAGCGTCTGGGATCACCCCTTCCTGTGGGGCTCCAAGCGTACCGGTCCGGACCTGGCCCGCGTTGGCGGCCGCTACTCCGACGACTGGCACCGTGCGCACCTGTACAACCCGCGCAACGTAGTGCCGGAATCCAAGATGCCGTCCTACCCCTGGCTGGTCGAAAGCAGGCTCGACGGCAAGCACACCGCCGACAAGATGGAAGCTCTGCGCAAGCTGGGCGTGCCCTACACCGACGAAGACATCGCCGGCGCCAAGGCAGCAGTCAAAGGCAAGACCGAGATGGACGCCGTCGTGGCGTACCTGCAAGGTCTGGGCACCGCTATCAAGAACAAACGGTAACGCAAGATGGATATCGGGACTCTCCGCGGAATAGGCACCTTCATTGTCTTCGTCGCCTTCATCGGCGTCGTGCTGTGGGCCTACAGCAGCAAGCGCAAGAGCAGCTTCGACGAGGCTGCCAATCTGCCTTTCGCGGATGAGCCGCCCAAGTCCGCAAAGCGTGACGAGCAAGCTTCTAGGAGTGAGAAAGAATGACTTCGTTCTGGAGTTGGTATGTAACCCTGCTCACCAGCGCCACGCTGGTAGCGCTGACCTGGCTGATCTTCGCCACCCGTCGTGGCCAGCGCCAGGAAAGCACCGAAGAAACCGTCGGCCATGCTTTCGACGGCATCGAGGAATATGACAACCCGCTGCCCAAGTGGTGGTTCATGCTGTTCGTCGCCACCCTGATCTTCGCGGTCGGCTACCTGGTCATGTACCCGGGCATGGGTAACTGGAAAGGCATCTTCCCCGGCTACGGCGAAGTGACTGAAGGCAAGCCGTTCGCCAACGGCCAGACTGGCTGGACTGGCGTTCACCAGTGGGAAAAGGAGATGGACAAGGCCGATAAGGAATACGGTCCGATCTTCGCCAAGTACGCTGCCATGCCGATCGAAGAAGTGGCCCAGGACCCGAAAGCCCTGAAAATGGGCGGCCGCATGTTCGCGTCCTACTGCTCCGTATGCCACGGCTCCGACGCCAAGGGCGCCTACGGCTTCCCGAACCTGACCGACCACGACTGGCGCTGGGGCGGCGAGTCCGCCACCATCAAGACCACCATTCTGGGTGGTCGCCATGGCGTGATGCCGGCCTGGGGCGAAGTTGTCGGCGACCAGGGCGTACGCGATGTTGCCGCCTTCCTGCGCGTGAGCCTCCACGGTCGCGAACTGCCGAAGGACGTGAAGGCCGATCCGGAAGCCGGTAAAGCCATCTTCGCGGCCAACTGCGTGGCGTGCCACGGTCCGGAAGCCAAGGGCACCCCGGCCATGGGCGCACCGGACCTGACCCACCCGAACTCCTTCATCTACGGCAGCAGCTACGCTCAGCTGCAACAGACCATCCGTTATGGCCGCCAAGGCACCATGCCTGCCCAGGAGCAAGTCCTCGGCAACGACAAGGTGCACCTGCTGGCTGCGTACGTTTACAGCCTGTCGCAGAAACCGGCTGCAGAAACTGCATCCAAGTAATACCCTCGCCTGCCATGCGCGACGCACTGTCGCACATGGCAGGCCGCTATCAGGCGTACCATATATAGCGGATAGAAAGACTCAGACCGGCAACGTACTGGTCAGAGCGCCGACAACCGCCGTGGTATGAGAACGATGAGCGAACAGATTCCCGTCAAGAACGTCACCCCTCCCCCGGTAAAGGGCGGTGAAACCACCGACCTGTACGCCAGCCGCGAAAAAATCTACACCCGGGCCTTCACCGGACTGTTTCGCAACCTGCGAATGGCCGGCGGCGCCTTTCTCTTCCTGCTTTACTTCGGCACCGTCTGGCTCAACTGGAATGATCGCCAGGCTGTCTGGTGGAACCTCCCCGAGCGCAAGTTCTACATCTTCGGCGCCACCTTCTGGCCCCAGGATTTCGTCCTGCTCTCCTGGCTGCTGATCATCTGCGCCTTCGGCCTGTTCTGCATTACCGTATTCGCCGGACGCGTCTGGTGCGGCTACACCTGCCCCCAGAGCGTCTGGACCTGGATCTTCATGTGGTGCGAGAAAGTCACCGAGGGTGACCGCAACCAGCGCATGAAGCTCGACAAGGCCCCCATGAGCGGCCAGAAAGCCCTGCGCAAATCCGCCAAGCACGGTCTCTGGCTGTTGATCGGCTTCGCCACCGGCATGACCTTCGTCGGCTACTTCACTCCCGTCCGCGATCTGGTCATCGACTTCTTCACCGGCGCCGCCAGCGGCTGGGCCTACTTCTGGGTCGCATTCTTCACCCTCGCCACCTACGGTAACGCCGGCTGGCTGCGCGAGCAGGTGTGCATCTACATGTGCCCCTACGCGCGCTTCCAGAGCGTGATGTTCGACAAGGACACCCTGATCGTCTCCTATGATCCGCGCCGCGGCGAATCCCGAGGTCCGCGCAAGAAGGGAATCGACTACAAGGCCCAGGGCCTGGGTGACTGCATCGACTGCACCATGTGTGTCCAGGTCTGCCCCACCGGTATCGATATCCGTGACGGGCTGCAGATCGAGTGCATCGGCTGCGCCGCCTGCATCGATGCCTGCGACAGCATCATGGAAAAGATGAACTACCCGAAAGGGCTGATCAGCTACACGACCGAGCACAACCTGAACGGTCAGAAAACCCATCTGATGCGCCCGCGCCTGATCGGTTACGCTATTGCCCTCGTCGCCATGATCGGCCTTTTCGCCTACGCCGTAGCCATCCGCTCCCTGGTTGAACTGGACGTGATCAAGGACCGCGTACTGTTCCGCGAGAACGAGCAAGGGCGGATCGAGAACGTCTACACGCTGAAGATCATGAACAAGGCCCAGGTCGACCAGACCTTCGTCATCGACGCCGAAGGCCTCGACGGCCTGGTCTACGAAGGCAAGCGCGAAGTCCGCGCCGACGCCGGCGAAGTGCTTTCGGTACCGGTGGAACTGTCCATCGAGCCCGATCAGTTGCCTTCCAGCACCAACAAGATCCTCTTCCGCGTCCATAGCGCGGACGACCCCAGCATCAAGACCGACGCCGACAGCCGCTTCATCGGCCCAAGCGTCCGCTAGCAAACGGAAGACCCATGCAGTCCGATACTCCCAGTCCCTGGTACAAGCAGCCCTGGCCGTGGTTCATCCTCGCCATCCTCGGCACATCGGTGGTGCTCGGCACCACCATGCTGGTGATCGCCACCCGTAACCCGCCGAGCCTGGTTTCCGACAACTATTACGAAGTCGGGAAGGGCATCAACACCTCGCTGGAGCGCGAAAACCTGGCCAAGCAGCTCGGCATGCAGGCCAGCCTGCAGCTTGACGAGAGCAGCGGTGAAGTCGCGCTGCAGCTCGTGGGAAAAAGCCGTCCGCAGCAACTGGTACTGAGCCTGCTCTCCCCTACCCAGCCGGAGAAGGATCGTCGAATCGTGCTGCAGCCACAGGCCGACGGCCAGTACCGTGGCCATCTTCAGGACCCGGTCAGCGGACGTCGCTTCGTCGAGCTCATCGGCCAGGAGCAAGGGCAGGATTGGCGTCTGTTCGAGGAAGAAACCCTCGACAAGGGCAGCGTGATCCGACTCGGCGAATAAGCGCATGAGTGCACCGCTTCCCTGCTACCACTGCGGTTTGCCGGTTCCTGCCGGTAGCCGTTTCGAGGCCCGCGTGCTGGGAGAGACGCGGGCCATGTGCTGCCCGGGATGCCAGGCGGTGGCCGAAGCCATCGTCGCCGGCGGTCTGGAGAATTACTACCACCACCGCAGCGACACTGCTCCCAACCCCGACGCCCTGCCCCGTGAGCTACCCGATGAGCTGGCCCTCTACGATCGCACCGAAGTGCAACAACCTTTCGTGCAGCACCAAGGGGACCTCAGCGAGACCTGCCTGCTGATCGAAGGCATCAACTGCGCCGCCTGTGGCTGGCTGATCGAGAAGCACCTCAAGGCGTTGGGCGGTGTTGCCGAGGCCAGCCTCAACCTGTCCAACCATCGCCTGCAGGTGCGCTGGTACGACAGCCAGCTGCCACTGAGCCGATTGCTCAAGGAGCTGCGCAAGATCGGTTACGCCGGCCATCCCTACAAGGCCGACGAGGCTGCCGAACGCCTCGCCAGCGAAAACCGTCGCGCCATGCGCCAGCTCGGTGTCGCAGGCCTGCTCTGGATGCAGGTGATGATGGCCGCAATGGCGACCTGGCCGGAATTCAATATCGACCTCTCGCCCGAGCTGGATACGATCCTGCGCTGGGTCAGCCTGTTCCTGACCACGCCCATCGTCTTCTATTGCTGCGGCCAGTTCTTCCGCGGGGCCCTGCGCGATCTGCGGACCCGCCACCTGACCATGGACGTTTCCGTCTCGCTGGCCATCGGCGGTGCCTACGCCGCCGGCATCTGGTCGACTGTGACCGGCATTGGCGAGCTGTACTTCGATGCCGTTGGCATGTTCGCACTGTTCCTGCTGGCGGGACGCTACCTGGAGCGCCGCGCCCGGGAGCGCACCGCTGCGGCTACCGCACAACTGGTCAACCTGCTGCCAGCCTCCTGCCTCCGCCTGGACGAGAAAGGTCATAGCGAGCGCATACTCCTCAGCGAATTGAAGATCGGGGATCACGTCCTGGTCCCTCCGGGTTCCCTGCTACCCGCCGATGGCCAGATCCTGTCCGGCCAGTCCAGCGTCGACGAGTCGCTGCTCACCGGCGAATACCTGCCCCATCCGCGCAACGAAGGCGACGCCGTAACCGCCGGCACCCTGAACGTCGAAGGCCCGCTCACCATCGCCGTCCAGGCCCTGGGGGACGATACCCGCCTCTCGGCGATCGTCCGCCTGCTGGAGCGCGCCCAGGCGGACAAGCCGCGCCTGGCCGAAGTAGCCGACAAAGTCGCCCAGTGGTTCCTGATCTTCATCCTCGCGGCAGCCGCCATCGTCGGCCTCGCCTGGTGGGAGATCGATCCGGATCGCGCCTTCTGGGTCGTGCTTTCCCTGCTGGTGGCCACCTGTCCCTGCGCCCTCGCCCTGGCCACCCCGACCGCCCTCACAACCGCCACAGGCAGCCTGCACAAACTCGGCCTGCTATTGACCCGAGGCCACGTGCTGGAGGGGCTGAACCAGATCGACACGGTGATCTTCGACAAGACCGGCACCCTGACCGAAGGCCGCCTGACCCTGAGCGCCATCCACCCGCTGGGGGCGCTGGATCGCGATACCTGCCTGGGGTTGGCCGCGGCCCTGGAGAACCGTTCGGAACACCCCATCGCCCGTGCCTTCGGCCGAGCCCCGCAAGCGGCTGATCAGGTGGAAAGTGTGCCCGGTCGCGGGTTGGAGGGTCGTGTTGGCGAACGCCGCCTGCGTATTGGCCAGCCCGGCTTCGTCGCCGAGCTCTGCGGCATGACGGCGCCCGATATCCCCGGCGACCAGGGTCAATGGCTACTGCTGGGAGATGAACAGGGGCCGCTGGCCTGGTTCGTCCTCGACGACCGTCTGCGGGACGATGCCCCCGCCCTGCTGGATGCCTGCCGCGCACGCGGCTGGAAGATCCTGCTGCTGTCCGGCGACAGCTCGCCCATGGTGAGCGGCATCGCCCAGCAGTTGGGCATCGGCGATGCGCGAGGCGGCCTGACACCAGATGCCAAGCTGGAAGTCCTGCATCAACTCCATCAACAAGGCCACAAGGTGCTGATGCTGGGTGACGGGGTCAACGACGTGCCGGTCCTGGCCGGAGCGGACATCAGCGTCGCCATGGGCAGCGCTACCGACCTGGCCAAGACCAGCGCGGATGCCGTGCTGCTTTCCAACCGGCTCGACAGCCTGGTGCAGGCATTCGCCCTGGCTCGTCGTACGCGCCGCATCATCGTCGAGAACCTGGCCTGGGCGACCTTGTACAATGGCCTGGTGCTGCCCTTCGCCGCCCTTGGCTGGATCACTCCCCTCTGGGCGGCCTTTGGCATGTCGGTCAGCTCGCTACTGGTGGTGGTAAACGCCCTGCGCCTGGCCCGCACCTGACCCACGACTATTCAATCGGAGTCCCTGATGCCAGCGCTATACATACTGATCCCGGTCGCCATCGGCCTGGTCGGTTTCGCCATCTGGCTGTTCTTCTGGGCAGTGGACAGCGGCCAGTACGACGACCTCGACGGCCCGGCCCACAGCATCCTCTTCGATGACGAGGACCCCAAGCACCAGGCCGGCATAGCCGAAGCCGAAGGCACGGAGAAAGACAAAGAGGACGAGCAGGACAAGCCTCGTGGCTGAACTTGCTCCGCTGTTGCTCTCCGCACTTATCCTCGGCCTGCTGGGTGGCGGTCATTGCCTCGGCATGTGCGGCGGCCTCATGGGTGCCCTCACACTCGCCATTCCGCCGGAACAACGCGCCCGTCGCTTTCGCCTGCTACTGGCCTACAACCTTGGACGCATCCTCAGCTACACATTTGCCGGCTTGCTCATCGGCCTGGCCGGGTGGGCGGTTGCCAGCAGCCCGGCAGCCATGGCCCTGCGGATCGTGGCCGCGTTGCTCCTGGTTTGCATGGGACTCTATCTGGCTGGCTGGTGGAGCGGCCTGACGCATATCGAGGCCCTGGGCCGGGGACTCTGGCGCCACATCCAGCCGGTAGCCCGCAAGCTGCTGCCAGTGTCCAGCCTGCCTCGCGCCTTGTTGCTGGGCGGGCTCTGGGGCTGGCTGCCCTGCGGCCTGGTCTACAGCACCCTGCTCTGGTCCGCCAGCCAGGGATCGGCGGCGGATAGTGCCCTGCTGATGCTGGCCTTTGGCCTCGGTACCCTGCCCGTGCTGATTGCCACTGGCCTCGCCGCCGAACGCCTGACCGCGCTGCTGCGCAAGCGCGGCGTCCGCGTCGCAGGCGGCCTGCTGGTGATTCTCTTCGGCCTCTGGACCTTGCCCGGGCCACACCAGGCTTGGCTGATGGGCCATGGTGGCCATGGCAGCAGCGCCGCCAATAGCGAGCACCAGCACGGCACCCACAGCCCTTAAACGGCTTGATACAAATCAAGATAGCCCTGGTGACGGCCCCATAGACTCCCTGGCACAGACAGCCGAACCGGGGACTCCCGCATGCTCGACAATATTCGCTGGGACGCGGGCCTGATCCGCCGCTACGACACACCAGGGCCCCGCTACACCTCCTACCCCACTGCCGTTCAGTTCAATCACAAGGTGGGTTCCTTCGACCTTCTCCATGCACTGCGCGACAGCCGCAAGGCTCGTCGCCCCCTGTCGATTTACGTGCACGTCCCGTTCTGCGCGAACATCTGCTACTACTGCGCCTGCAACAAGGTCATCACCAAGGACCGCGGCCGCGCCCTGCCTTATCTCGAGCGCCTGGAGCGGGAAATCGAACTCATCGCGTGCCACCTCGACCCGCAACAGAAGGTCGAGCAACTGCACTTTGGCGGCGGCACTCCCACCTTCCTGAGCCACGACGAACTGCGTCGGCTCATGGGCCATTTGCGCAAGCACTTCAACCTGCTGGATGACGACTCCGGCGACTACGGCATCGAGATCGACCCGCGCGAAGCCGACTGGTCCACCATGGGCTTGCTCCGCGAGTTGGGCTTCAATCGCGTCAGCCTCGGCGTGCAAGACCTCGACCCCGCGGTGCAACGCGCCGTCAACCGCCTGCAAAGCCTTGAAGAGACCCGCGCGATAGTCGAAGCCGCGCGCACCCTGCAGTACCGTTCGCTGAATATCGACCTGATCTATGGCCTGCCCAAGCAGACGCCAGAGAGCTTCGCCCGCACCGTGAACGAAGTGATCGCCCTGCAACCGGATCGGCTCTCGGTCTTCAACTACGCCCACCTGCCGGATCGCTTCATGCCGCAGCGGCGCATCCGCAGCGAAGACCTGCCAAGCCCCGTACAGAAACTGGAAATGCTGCAGCGCAGCACCGAACAACTGAGCGCCGCCGGTTATCGCTACATCGGCATGGACCACTTCGCCCTGCCCGACGATGAACTGGCCATCGCCCAGGAAGATGGCCGCCTGCAACGCAACTTCCAGGGGTACACCACCCATGGCCACTGCGATCTGATTGGTCTTGGCGTTTCCGCCATCAGTCAGATTGGCGACCTCTATTGCCAGAACACGGTGCAACTCAACGAGTACCAGGAAGCGCTGGAGCGGAACCTGCTCGCCACCCATCGCGGCTTACTGTGCGACGAAGACGACCGAATCCGGCGAGCAGTGATTCAGCAGCTGATTTGCGATTTCGAGCTGGACTTCGCCAGCGTCGAAGCTCGCTTCAATATTGAATTTCGCGGTTATTTCGCAGAGATCTGGCCGCAACTTCAGCAAATGCACCAGGATCGCTTGATCGAGCTCAGCGATAGCCGTATCGACGTACTGCCGGCCGGCCGCCTGCTGGTTCGCTCGCTCTGCATGCTCTTCGACCTTTACCTGGCCAATCACAACCAGCAGCGTTTCTCACGGGTGATTTGAGCGGTCAGGCGTTCAGCAGCTTGCCGACCTCCAGCGACTGCTCGTCGCTGAGGCCGGCCTCGCGTATGGCCTTGGCCAGGTTGAGGTTGGCGCTGCTCAACGCGCCTTGCAGGGAAGCCAGTTCGCCCCGCAGCGCTTCAAGGCGCTGCAAACGGGTCTCCTCGTTCAGATTCTGATCAGCCGCGATGGCCTCGAGTTCGGCCTGCCGTTCCGCGATCTGAGCCTTGAGCGCGCGGATCAGCTTCAACAGCTCCTTGATGCCATCGGGCAGGTTGCTCTGATCGATGTCGTCGTTCTTCTGGGCAGCACGCGCCTTGCCCAGTTCGGAAAGGCTGATACGGATTCCCTGACGCATGGCATCGAGGTCTACCGGGGCGTCCTCCTCACGTGCGACCCGTCGCCGCACTGCCTCGCCCACTCGATACAGAGGGGAATTGGTCTCCAAGCGCAACATAAGGCCACTCCTTGCCCAAAATTCAGCCCCGTTATCGGCGGCTGTCGAGCAAACTTGAACGGCGAGTCAGCCACGCTTTTCTGGCCGTTGTCCGCACCCTGCGTTAACCTTACGGGCTATGTGTGTTTGCTCTGCAAGGAATAGCTCATGTCCGAAATCATCAAGGTGCGCAACCTTCCCCAGGCCCACTGCAAGGATTGCAGCCTGGCCGCACTCTGCCTGCCGCTGTCGCTCAACATGGAGGACATGGATTCGCTGGACGAAATCGTCAAGCGCGGCCGTCCCCTGAAGAAAGGTGAACTCCTGTTCCGCCAGGGCGATACGTTTGGCTCGGTCTTCGCCGTGCGCTCCGGTGCGCTCAAGACCTTTACCGTGACCGACACCGGCGAAGAACAGATCACCGGTTTCCACCTGCCCAGCGAACTGGTCGGCCTCTCCGGCATGGACACGGAGCTCTATCCGGTTTCCGCCCAGGCACTGGAAACCACCTCGGTGTGCGAAATTCCCTTCGAGCGCCTCGATGAACTCTCGGTGCAGTTGCCTCAACTCCGCCGTCAGTTGATGCGTGTGATGAGCCGGGAAATCCGCGACGACCAGCAGATGATGCTGCTGCTCTCCAAGAAAACCGCGGACGAACGCATTGCCACCTTCCTGGTCAACCTGTCGGCCCGCTTCCGCGCCCGCGGTTTCTCAGCCAATCAGTTCCGCCTGGCCATGTCGCGCAACGAAATCGGCAACTACCTGGGTCTGGCCGTGGAAACCGTCTCCCGCGTCTTCACCCGATTCCAGCAGGCGAACCTGATCTCCGCCGAGGGCAAGGAAGTGCACATCCTCGACCCGATCGAACTCTGCGCCATGGCTGGGGGGACCATCGAAAGTTGATCCTTGCGGGCCCGCCATCCAGTTGGGCCCGACCGTTCCACCCGCCCTTTCCCTCAGGCATCACTGATGATCTTCGACGACTTTTCCATCAAGACACTGATCCGCCCAGTCCCGGACTTCCCCAAGCCCGGCGTCGTGTTTCGCGACATCACCCCGCTGTTCCAGTCGCCCCGCGCCCTGCGCCTGGTGGCCGACAGCTTCATCCAGCGCTACGTCGAAGCCGATTTCAGTCACATCGGTGCGATGGACGCCCGCGGTTTCCTGATCGGCTCGATCATCGCCTACGAACTCAACAAGCCCCTGGTGCTCTTCCGCAAGCAGGGCAAGCTTCCGGCCGACGTGCTTTCCGAGCCCTACCAGACCGAATACGGCGAAGCCTTCCTCGAAGTGCACAGCGACAGCCTGTGCGACGGCGACAAGGTGCTGATCTTCGATGACCTGATCGCCACCGGCGGCACCCTGCTGGCCGCTACCCGCCTGGTACGGCGCATGGGCGCCAGCGTATTCGAGGCTGCCGCCATCATCGACCTGCCCGAACTGGGCGGCTCCGAGCGCCTCGCCGACGCCGGCATTCCTACCTTCGCTCTCACCGCCTTCGCCCTCGACGAGCGTTGACCGGGCATAGGGGCCTGCGCCGCCGGGCCCCAACCGAAGCACAGCCAGCCGTCGCGGGTTACATCGCTTCCGGCTGGCGTTACTCCTCGCCCCACTCCCCGCCGCAATCACCCGCCGAAAGTTGGCGTCCAGGCCCTCGCGCCTGCTCTCTCGATCCTCAATAGTTACATCGACTGATGGCACGGTCCCGTGCCCATCGATAACAACAAATGGACGGCTCGCCGAGCCCGAGAGGATTCCCGCATGACAGCCAGCGCCAGTGCTCCCCTGCCCAAAGCCAACTTCCCTGTTCGCCGCATGGACTTCAGCTTCGCGTCGACCCAGAAGTATTGGTGGAGTGGCGATCCCTTCATGACGCACTTCATGAACAACCTCTCCTCGCTCTTCCCATACGGCGAGAAGTTCTTCGTCGACAGCGTGCGCGGCGTACGTGACCAGGTCAGCGACCCGCAGCTGCAGAAGGACATCAGCGCATTCATCGGCCAGGAAGCCATGCACTCCAAGGAGCACGCGACCTACAACGACTACGCCGCGGAACACGGCATCGATCTGGAACGCCTGGAACTGCGCATCAAGGTGCTGCTGGAGTGGGTCACCCGCATCACCACCCGGAAGCAACGCCTGGCCGCCACCTGCGCCCTGGAACACTTCACTGCCACCATGGCCGAACAACTACTGCGCCGGGAGGACATCAACACCCAGATGGACGACCCGAAGATGTACAAGCTGTGGATGTGGCACGCCATCGAGGAAAACGAACACAAGGCCGTCTGCTACGACGCCTACAACGCGATCGGCGGCGGCTACCTGATCCGTACCATCACCATGGCGCTGACCACCTTCTTGTTCTTCGGCGTGATCATGACCTTCCAGGTCCACCTGATGCGCAAGGATGGCCAGCTGTTCAACTGGCGCAGCTGGGCCCGTGGCCTGAAGACCCTGCTGGGCCCGCGCAACGGCTACTTCCCGAAGATGATCAAGCCCTACCTGGATTACTACCGTCCCGGATTCCACCCGCTCGACCACGAGACCAAGACCCTGGAAAAGCGCTGGAAGGAACGCCTGGGCTTCAACGGCTGACCGTCCAACTGGGCAGGCCACCGACTTGTAGGAGCGAGCTTGCTCGCGAAAGATCGCGCGCGGACTGTTCGCGAGCAAGCTCGCTCCTACAGATACTCCGACTTCAGCAATCTCGATCGTCACAGGCAAATCCGGTGACTCACGGCCACGTCCCCAGGACGTGGTTTTCCAAAATGAAAAAATTTTCTCAGGCCTAATTAGGTAACGCTTCACCCCTCCTCGAAATACTCCGCGAAAAACCCGTCCAGCTCCCCTTCGTAGCTATCCAGCGAATACAGGGTGTCGGCCGCAAGCAGGTCCAGCAGGATCAAGCCGTTGAGGCTGGAATCCTCCTCTGCCGCCGCGCGCAGGCGGCTGGCCATTCCCAGGTTGACAAGGCGCAGGTTGCGGTACTGCTCGCGCAAACCGTCCATGTCCCAGTCCGGCTCCAGACCGCGCTGCCTGCGTAGATGCTGCCCCAGCAAATAAGTGCCCAGGGCGCGATAAAGCGTCTCCGCCGAATTGCTGAATGGCCAGTGGAACCACGCCATCGCCCGCAACATGCGCGTGTGCGGGCAACCACTGGTCGCCCCGAGCAGTCCGAGCAGCGAACCCAGCGCACGTTGCAAGGTGGTCTGCTGGCGAATTTCCCGTCCCCGCCAGAACACGGCCACCCGCACTTCCTCGTAGGACGGTGAATGCGCCAGCACCGCGACCGGCTGCGCCAGCGCCCTTGCGAAGGGGCAGTGGTGCACTTCCGTAACCCTCAGCGGGCAGTGGGTGCATTGCCGGAAGCCCAGACGGGCCCAGTCCGGCAGGTCGTCCGAGCTCGCGCCCTGGCCCGCCAGGTCCACTTCGTGCACCCACAGGCGGCCGTCGGGGAAACCGAATTCGTAGCGAACCTGTGCCTCAGCCCTTGGCTCCAGCCCCATGGTCTAACCTTGCTTTCCAGTTGAATGGATTCCGTGGCGCCATCAAGGCGCAATCACCGACAGGATTCAGACGCCTGAAATCTGTCATACACTTCGTACAACAAAGTCGGACAAGCGCCAGAATTCAACCCTGCCAACCGTTCCACAGCGAAAAAAGCGGGCGACATCATGGAAAGCAGCCCTTTTGACCTTGCCGGAGCCCTGGTTGAACAGATCGAGGTGGGTGTCATCATCCTCGACCGGGAACTTCGCATCCTTCACTGGAACGACTTCGTCAGCCAGCGCAGCGGAAAAATCCTGGCCCAGGCCCTGCAGCAGCCGCTGACCGCAGTCTTCCCGGAAACGGACACGCCGCGCCTCGGCAAGATGGTGGCCAGAGCCCGCGACCAGGGCCTGCACGCCTACACCCATTGGCGCGAAGATCCCTACCTGATCCAGCTTCCCTACAGCCCCGAAGGCCAGGTCACACCGCTGCGCTTGCAGAGCACCCTGTTGTTCCCCTTCGACGTTGGCGGCGAACGCTGCCTGGGCCTGCTGCTCTACGACACCACTGAATTCGCCCGCTCCAACGAACAGCTGGCCGCCGCGCTGAATGCCCTGGGCAGCAAGCAGCTGGAACAGGAGCAACTGGTGCACAAGCTGGAAAAGGCCAACGCCCAGTTGCTGCAATCAGAGAAGCTCGCCGCCATCGGCCAGTTGGCGGCCGGCGTGGCCCACGAGATCAACAACCCGATCGGCTACGTGTTTTCCAACCTCAAGACCCTCACCGGCTACGTCAACGACCTGTTGCGCATCGTCGACGCGGTGGATGGCGTCGGTAGCCTGGAAGAGCTCCAGCAGCTCAAACGCAGCCTGGAATACGACTACATCCGCAACGATGTCGAAGCCCTGATCCATGAATCCGAGGACGGCATCGAGCGGGTGAAGAAAATCATCACCGCCCTCAAGGACTTCTCCCACATCGAAGAGGAGGCGTTCCGCGCCGCCGACCTGCACAAGGGCTTCGACAGCACCCTCAACCTGGTCAACAACGAACTCAAGTACAAGGCCGAAGTGGTCCGCGAATACGGCGAACTGCCGCTGGTGGAATGCATTCCTTCGCAGATCAACCAGGTCGTGATGAACCTGCTGATCAACGCTGCCCACGCCATCGAGGGCTTCGGTCGTATCACCCTGCGCAGCGGCCAGCAGGGCGACTGGGTGTGGCTGGAAGTCGAAGACAACGGCAAGGGCATCGACCCGACCATTCTCAACCGCATCTACGAGCCTTTCTTCACCACCAAGCCGGTCGGTAAAGGCACGGGACTGGGCCTCGCGCTTTCCTACAACATCGTGCAGAAACACAGCGGCCGCATCGAAGTGGCGAGCCAGCCCGGCCAAGGCACGCGCTTCCGCGTCTGGCTGCCCTCGCAACAACCCCAGCCCGGCGGGGTGCAGGCATGAGTGAAGCCCAGCGCCGCCCCACCCTGCTGCTGGTGGATGACGAGGAGCACATCCTCAGCGCCCTGCGACGCGTCCTGCGAGGCGAACCCTACGAACTGCTCACCGCCAACGGCGGCACGGAGGCCCTCGGCCTGCTGGCGGCGAACGAGGTCGACCTGGTGGTTTCCGATGCCCGCATGCCCGGACTCGATGGGCCCGCCCTGCTGGCCGAAGTACAGAAGCACTGGCCGGGCACGCTGCGGCTGATGCTCACCGGCGCCACCGATCTGGACACCAGCATCCGCGCCATCAACCAGGGCCAGATCTACCGCTACCTCGGCAAGCCCTGGAATGACGATGAGCTGCGTTTCACCCTCCGCCAGGCCCTCGCCCACCAGCACGCCGAACGCGAGCACCGGCGACTGGAACGCCTCACCCTGGAACAGAACCAGCGCCTGCAGGAACTGAACGCCAGCCTGGAGCAACGGGTCCGCGACCGTACCGCCGAGTTGCAGCAGACCGCAGACATGCTCGACCTGGCCTACGACGAACTGCGGCACAGCTATGTGACCGCCACCGAAGTCTTTTCCTCCCTGCTCACCCAGCGCCTGCCCGGCGACAAGCAATGCAACGCCCAGGTCATCGCCCTGGTGCGCGCCTTCGCCAACGAGCTCCAGCTACCTGAGTCGGATACCCGCGACCTGGCCATGGCGGCCGCCCTCTACAACCTCGGCAAGCTGACCTGGGACGACCACCTGCTCAACCGGCCCAGCGACCTGCTGCACCGCGAAGAGCGGGAACGCTACTGCCGCTACCCGCAACTGGGCGAAAGCCTGATCATGGCGCTGGAGCCACTGCACGATGCCGGTCGGCTGATCCGCCACCACCAGGAGCGCTGGAACGGCACCGGCTTCCCCGATCAACTGCACGGCGAAGAGATTCCCTACGGCGCCCGCCTGCTCAAGCTGGCGGTGGATTTCGTCGAACTGCAGTGCGGACTGGTGCTGCAGCGTCCGTTGCCCCGGCCGGAAGCTCTGCAACTGCTCACCCGTTACGCCGGACGTCTCTACGACCCGACCCTCTGCGGGCAATTCATCGACTTCTGCACCCTTCATGCGCCGGACCTGCTGGAGGCCGAACCCGGCATCCTCGCAGTCGACACGCGCCGCCTGGAACCCGGCATGGTGCTGGCCCGCAACCTCCAGGCCGACAGCGGCATGCTGCTGCTCAACGCGGGCAAGCAACTCAGCCGCGCCCTGATCGACAAGCTCATCGCCTTCGAGGCCAGCGAAGGCACGCGCTACACCCTTCACGTCCGCCTGCCGGAAGCAGACGCGACCCCGGCAAAGGAGCAGCCACGATGATCAAGATCCAGCTGGTGGACGACGAACCGCATATCCTCAGCGCCCTGCAACGTTTGCTGCGACCGCAGGGCTGGGTCCTGCACGCTTTCGACAATCCCGAAACCGCATTGTCGGCGCTGGCCGAACACCAGTACGCCGCCATCATCTGCGACCTCAACATGCCGCAACTGGACGGGCTGACCTATCTGCAGTTCGCTCGCCAGCGCCAGCCCGATGCCCTGCGCATGCTGCTCAGCGCCCATGGCGACCGCACCACGCTGATGCAGGCGATCAACCGTGCCGAGGTCTATCGCTTCCTCTCCAAGCCCTGGGAAAACTACGACATCGAGAACGCGCTGCAGGCCGCCGTCGACCTTTTCCTGCTGCGCGACGAGAACCACCGCCTGCTGGAACAGGTTCGTGGCCAACAGGACACCCTCGAGCGCCAGCACCGCGAGCTGCTGCGCCTGGAATGCGAGCATCCGGGACTGACTCGCGTTCGTCGCGATGCCGATGGCGCCGTGCTGCTCGAAGACTACGACCTGGATGACTGAGTCCGGTCAGCCAGTACTGCCCCCGCCACCGGAACGGCACGCCCCCATGGCCAAGCACAATCGCGATCTCGGCTATCAGGCCTACCTGCACTGTCTGGCCTTTGCCCTGCTCGCACTGGGCATCATCAGCCTGGCCGCCTTCGCCGGCATAAACCATCCGGCACGCTACGAGCTGGTCCTGTTGCCCGACAGCGCGCTGATCACCCTGTTCGCCGGCAGCGCCCTATTGAGCGCCACCCGCGCCTGGCGTCGATCCTCGTGGCTGGCGGGCCTGGCACTGATCGCCCTGGCCGGCTACAGCCTCGGGCACAACGTGCTGTCCGGTGGCAGCGACCAGGGCCGCTCGCTGATCAGCGGCTACTGGCGGATTCGCAGCGAGCTGGCGATCGTCGCCTGCCTGTTCGGCCTGGCGATGCTCCTGGCCGTCACCCGCCAAGGTGGCCGCTGGCTCAGCCAGCTTTGCGGCATCACCTTGATCGGCGTGGCCCTGCTGTCGGAACTGTCGCAGTTGGGCGCCAGCCACGGCCTGCCACGCTTCGCCTTCCGCCCGGAAACCGGGCACGTTACCAACCTCCTCATCGCCCTGCTCGGCAGCGCCGTCCTGATGCTCTGCGCACTGCCCCAGGAACAGCCCAGCCTGCTCCACCGCCGAGCCATGGCCACCGGCATCCTGGGTGCGCTGGCCACCTGCATCGGCTGGTTCCTCCTCAGCGTGAACGAGATCTTCACCCTCAACGCCCATAGCCATCAGTTGCTGCTGCGCGCCCAATCCACCATCGAGAACACCGTTACGGTGCGCCGGCAGCTCGTCCAGCGCATGGCCGAGCGCTGGCAGAGCCTTGAAGGGATGCCTCCTGCCAGGCTCTGGAAACAGGAAGCCGACAGTTACCTGCGGGACTTCCCCAACATCAACCTGATCGCGGTACTCGATGCCGACCTCAAGCCGATCCTGCAGCAGGGTCGCAGCCGCGTGGCGGACGACTGGCTGGCGCGCTTCCTCGCCCAGTCCGAGCTGCGCGACTGGTTGCACCAGGTACGCCAGGCCACGGCCGCACAGATGAGTCCGGCACAGAGCTTCAGCGCCACCGACAACAGCAGCCTGATCGCCACGCCCCTGCACATCGACGGCCAGCCCAAGGCGTTGCTGGTGGCCAGCCTGGACATCAGCGCCACCCTGGATCGTCAGCTGGGGCGGGAGCTGGATGGCTTCGTCCTGGAAGTCTTCGAAGGCCCCAGGCGCATCTTCGAATCCGGCGTCGGCCGCGATGGCCGCAGCCTGTTCCCGGTGGGCCAGACGTTCACCGACCTCGGCCCGGACGGACGCTGGCACATGCGCACCTACCAGGCCCTGCCCCGCAGCGATTACGCCTCGGTCTACCTGCCACCGCTGTTCATGCTGTTCGGCCTGGGCTTCACCTTCCTGCTGATGGTCAGCCAGAGCTTTTCCCGGCTCGCCATCGAACGCAGCCAGCGCCTGCGCGAAAGCAATCGCGAACTGGAGCTGAGCCTGCAGCACCAGGCCCGCCTGCAAACGCAGAACCAGCGGATCATGGATCACTCCATGGATGTGCTCTGCTCCATTGACGCCTCCGAGCGCTTCACCCAGGTCAGCCCCTCCTGTCACAGCGTGCTGGGTTACCGGCCGGAGGAAATGATCGGCCGTCCCTACACCGACTTCATCCTCAGCGAAGACCGCGAGCGCACCCGCGGTGAGATCGAGGCCATCATCCAGGGCGAGTCCTGGGACGCCGTGCGCAACCGCTGCAAGCGCAGGGACGGCAGCGTGGTGCACCTGCTCTGGTCCGCTGGCTGGTCCGAAAGCGAGCGCACCCTGTTCGCCGTCGCCCACGACATCACCAGCCTCGTGCGTCACGAAGCCTATGCCGAGGATCAGCGCGACATCCTCAGCATGATTTCCACCGACCAGCCGCTGGCGGAAATCCTCAAGGCCATCTGCCTGATGAGCGAAACCCTCGACCCGTCAGCCCTTTGTTCGGTCCACCTCGTGGATGGCGACCCCAAACGCTTGCGAGAAGGTGCTGCGCCAAGCCTGCCGGAGGCCTTCAACCACGCTCTCGACGGGCAGTCGATCGGTCCCCTGGCCGGCGCCTGCGGAACCGCTGTATTCCGCAGGCAGATGGTCATCAGCGAAGACATCAGTGAGGACCCGCTCTGGCACGAGCACCGTGACCAGGCCCTGCGCCATGGCCTGCGCGCCTGCTGGGCGATCCCGCTGATCTCCCACCATGGCGACGTGCTCGGCACCTTCGCCGTCTACCTGCGCCAGCCCTGCTCCCCGGACGACGAATCCCTGCAGCTCATTGGCACCGCCGGCCAACTCGCCGCCATCGCCATCGAGCGCCAGAATGATCGCCTGCGACTCCTGGAAAGCGAGCAGCGCTACCGCTCCCTGTTCATCTTCAACCCCGACCCGGTGTTTTCCCTCGACCGCAACGGCCGCTTCCTCAGCCTCAACCAGGCGGGCTGCGAGCTGATCGACATCAAGGCCGAAGACCTGCTCGGCGAATCATTTTCCCGGCTGGTGCTCGATGCCGACGCCGAATACGTCCGCGAGCATTTCCGCGCCGCCCTGATGGGCAAGGCACAACGTTTCGAGGTGCGCTGCCACGATCGCGCAGGCGGCTTGCTGGAGCTGGACATCACCCACCTGCCCATCGTCGTCGAAGGTCAGATCGTCGGGGTTTTCGGCATTGCCAAGAACATCGGCGAACGCAACCGCATGACCCGCGCCTTGCAGGACACCCTGGTCCAGTCGGAGCGCAAGGCATTGCTCCTGCATGGCCTGAGCGATACCGCGCTGCGCATCGGCGGCATCCTCGACACCCGCACCCTGTTGGATTTCATGTGCGAGCAACTGCGCCTGCTGGTGGGCGCCCACCAGTCCTTGATCGATCTCGGCGACGGCCAGGCTCCGCGCGCCTTCTCGCTATCGCCCAAGTACCAGGCTTGGCAATCGCCGCAGCTGCCCGCCGAAGGCGTCGCGCTCTACGCCCGGACCTGCGTCGGCAACCAGCCGGTACTGCTGACGCGGGCCGAGCTGGATACGGCCGGCGATGCGGGCAGCGGCCAGCTGCCGCTGCAGGGCTGGCTGGCGGTGCCGCTGATCGACCACGGTGGTCGCCATCTGGGCCTGATCCAGCTGTCCGACAAGTTCGACGGGGACTTCAACCAGGACGACCTGGCGATTGCCCAGCAATTTGCCCAGATGGCCGTGGCGGCGCTGGAAAACATCCGCCTGGTGCAACAGGTGCTTTCCGGCGAACAGCGCCTGCAGGAGCAGTTGGACTTCACCTCGGCCATCACCAACAGCGTCGGCGAGGGCCTGCTGGCGGTGGATCGCCAGGGGCGGCTGAACTTCGTCAACCCGGCCGCCGCCGACCTGCTCGGCCAGAGTCCAGAGGCCCTGCTCGGCCAGGCGCTGGTCGATCACCTGCCACTGGACCTCTACAGCGCCCCGGCCAGCAATGGCCGCCATGGCGAAGTCAGCCTGGACGGCGAGCGCCATATCGCCTACGACTGCGCGCCACTCCTGCATGCGCAGACGCTCGGCGGCTGGGTCATCGCCTTCCGCGACATCAGCCGCGCCAAGGAGTCGGAAAAACAGTTGCGCATCCTCCAGCGCAGCATCGAGGCCAGCTATAACGGCGCGATGATCTGCGATGCCACCCTCGCCGACCTGCCGGTGATATACGTCAACCCGGCTTTCGAACGTATCACCGGCTACACCGCAGCCGAGGCCATGGGGCGCAACTGCCGCTTCCTCCAAGGCACGGACCACGAGCAGGCCGGCATCGCCGAAATCCGCCACGCGCTGGCGGAGAAGCGTGAAGTCCACGTGGTGCTGCGCAACTTCCGCAAGGACGGCACGCCCTTCTGGAACGACCTCTATATCGCCCCCGTGCCCAACGAACATGGCGAGATCACCCACTTCATCGGCGTGCAGAACGACATCTCCGAACAGAAGCGGGTGGAGTCCGAACTGGCCTACAACGCCAGCCATGACGTGCTCACCGGCCTGCCCAACCGTTCCTTGCTGGAAGACCGCCTGCGCCAGGGCTGCCAGATCAGCCAGCGCTACCAGCGCAAGCTGGCGGTGATGTTCATCGACCTGGATGGCTTCAAGCCGATCAACGACTCCATGGGCCACGGGATTGGCGACCAGATACTGGTGGAGGTGGCCCGACGGCTGACCCAGCAGGTTCGCCCCGGCGACACCGTGGCACGCCTGGGTGGCGACGAGTTCATCCTCATCCTGCCGGACCTGGCCCGCGAGGAGGACGTGCTGCAAGTGGCCGAGCGGGTCATCGACTGCATCGCCCGCCCCTACCCAATCGCCGGCAGCGAACTCCACATCACTGCCAGCCTGGGCATCGCCGTGAGCGAGAAAGGCATCCAGCAGCCCATGCAACTGATTCAGCAGGCGGACCTGGCGATGTACAAGGCCAAGCAGCAGGGCCGCAACTGCTACCAGTGGTACACGACCGACCTGGAACAGAAGGTCAGCGAGCGCGTGACCTTACGCAACGAGTTGCAGAAGGCCCTGGAAGCCAATGCCTTCATGCTCTATTACCAGCCGCAGATCGATGGCCGGAATGGCCGCGTCACCGGTTTCGAAGCCCTGCTGCGCTGGCAGCACCCGCTGCTTGGCTTCATCTCGCCGTCGCAGTTCGTACCGGTGGCCGAAGACACCGGGCAGATCATTCCACTGAGCGAATGGGTGCTCGCCACCGCCTGCCGCGACTGCCGCGAACTGCTGGACCGGGGCATGACCGGCACTGTGGTGGCGGTGAACATCTCGGCGGTGCACTTCCAGCGCAATATTTTTGTCGACAGCGTGCGGCGCGTCCTCGAAGAAACCCGCTTGCCGGCCGAACTGCTGGAACTGGAGATCACCGAAACTGTGCTGCTGGACAACGCCGAGCGCGCCATCGCCACCCTGCAGGCGCTCAAGGCCCTGGGCGTACGCCTGTCGATCGACGATTTCGGCACCGGCTTCTCCAGCCTCAACTACCTGAAGCGCCTGCCCATCGACAAAGTGAAGATCGACCGTGCCTTCGTCCAGGAAATCATCAGTGACCGGCATGATGCGGCCATCACCCAAGGCATCATCTCCATGGCCCATCACCTGCGCCTGCGGGTGATCGCCGAAGGCGTGGAGAGCGAGTCCCAGTTCGCATTCCTGAAAAAGAGCCACTGCGACGAGTTCCAGGGCTACTACTTCGCCCGCCCCATGCCCTTCGAGCAGCTCGACCAGTTCCTTCACGAGCACCACAAGAGCCCGGCGTCCTACCTGGACACCCGCTCCGGCACCAGCAACACCCAAACCCTGCTGTTGCTGGACGACGAAGAAAACATCCTCCGCGCACTGACCCGCGTGCTGCGCCGCGATGGCTACCAGATACTCACCGCCACGCGCGCCCAGGACGCCTTCGCGCAACTGGCCAAGCACGACATCCAGGTGATCCTGTCCGACCAGCGCATGCCCGAAATGAACGGCACCGAGTTCCTTAGCCGGGTCAAGGACCTCTACCCCGACACCATTCGTATCGTGCTGTCCGGCTACACCGACCTGAAGTCCGTCACCGACGCCATCAACCAGGGCGCCATCTACAAGTTCCTCACCAAGCCCTGGGACGACGACCAACTCCGCGCCGTGATCGCCCAGGCCTTCCTCCACCACAGCCTGGCCAAGGCCAAGGAAGAGAGCGCGGCGATGGAGGAAGACGGGGAATGATGAAGTACAACTACGCGGACACCGCTGTGGCAGATTGGGGGCGGGATCGTCGACCGCAGTAAACATCCACGTTCGTAGAACGTGGACTTGCTCTTGGCCCCCTGGGAGGGAGCATCTCGGTGCCGCTTGGCAAATCGGAGCCTAAAGAAAATGCGGGAGTACAGGCGGGACTTCTCCCCAAGCTCTTCGCTGCGACGAGACTGACCACGACGACGTAGCAACGTTGGATGGGTCGGGCGGCGTTCCGCGAGCCTGCGATACCCAGGTCGTTTGGGGCCGATGGGTATCGCTTCGCTCCACCACATCCTACGAACGTCGTCCAGATTCCCGGGCAGCCCAATCGTAACAGGCAAAGCCGATGACTCATGAGCACATCCTCAGGACGTGGTTTCCCAAGTTCAAATGAAGTGCAGCGAGGTCGGCAGCGGCCGTCCGGTGACGGGATCGCGTTGCCTGGCTGCAAGCGCGCCCACAGGTAATAGGTCGCCACCCGCAGGTCCTTGCAACGCTGGGTGATCAGCTTCTCCGCCAACTGCGCCACCAACTCGGCGTCGGCGCCTGAGAGCCGATTGACCTCATCGCGCAGGCGTTGGAAGTCATCGTCGTAAC
>MTEW01004124.1_pt2 | contig 65375 bp, 56 predicted proteins | sample 1042681 | NCBI WGS metagenome assembly MTEW01 (sample SAMN06185811, study PRJNA358809) | soil metagenome | isolation source: soil biostimulated with citrate as carbon source | place: India | collected 2015-05-23
CCAGCAGCATCGGTCATGCCGGTGCAGCCGAAGTAATTCGGGGCTATAGCTCAGCTGGGAGAGCGCTTGCATGGCATGCAAGAGGTCGACGGTTCGATCCCGTCTAGCTCCACCAAATATGATGCGCCACGCATCACAGGGGCCAGCCTAAGCGCTGGCCCTGTTGTCAGAAGGTTTTGTCCCCTTCGTCTAGTGGCCTAGGACACCGCCCTTTCACGGCGGTAACAGGGGTTCGAGTCCCCTAGGGGACGCCACTTTTCATTTCCCGCTTTGCGGGCTTTTCAAGGGTCATTCCAGTTTGGGATGGCCCTTTTGTTTTTCTAAGTTTCTTTTTCCGCGCCGACGAATGGCTTCCCAGTCGACTTGTCATTTTGTATTACACAAATAATATTATGAATGTAATTCAAAAGGAGGCTGACATGAGCGAGAAGAAAGCCCAAACCCGAGAGCGCATCCTTCAGGCGGCTGCCTCCGCCATGTTGCAGCATGGTCCGCAGGAACCGGGCGTCGCAGATGTGATGGGGGCCGCCGGGCTGACAGTAGGCGGTTTCTACGCTCATTTCGCCAGCAAGGATGCCCTGATGCTGGAGGTGTTCGAGCAATTGCTGCGAAAGCGCCGGGATCTCATGGCGTTGATTGACCAGGGCCTTCCTGGTGCTGCGCGGCGTGCGCTTGCTGCGGGATTCTACCTGTCGCGGAAACACCGGGATGCCACCCGCTCCGGCTGCCCGTTGCCCAGTTCCCTGAGTGCGATGGCGCAGTTGCCGGGAACGTACCGGGAACTGCTGGAGGAACATCTGGAAGTGCTCATTGCCAGGATGTGCGACAGCCCCGAGGAGGTGGATAAGGCGCTTGCCGACATCGCGCTGATGGTAGGTGGGCTGGCGCTGGCGCGGGCCTTGGGCGAGGGTGATTTGTCCGATCGAGTATTGCGCGCCGCCAAGTCGGCGGTCATTTAAGGAGCCAGATGATGAATAGCCTGAGCCTCATTCGCGGCGTGAACGCCACCCTGGGTCATCTGGCGCCGCAGGCCGTCGCCCGGCGCACGCGCCGCCAATTCATGACGCCCCGCAACCAGCCGCCGCGGGAATGGGAAATGCAACTGCTTGGCAGCTCCGAGCGGATCACCCTGCGCTTTGGTCTATCCGCGCTGCGCTGGGGAAGTGGCCCGACTGTCTTGCTGATGCATGGTTGGGAAGGGCGCCCCACCCAGTTCGCCAGCCTGATCGAGGCACTGGTAGCGGCCGGCTATGGTGTGGTGGCGCTGGATGGTCCCGCCCACGGGCGCTCGCCCGGGCACGAAGCGAATGTGGTGCTTTTCGCGCGCGCGTTGCTGGAAGCCGCAGGAGAGCTGCCGCCGCTGCATGCGGTGATTGGTCACTCCATGGGCGCTGCAAGTGTCCTGTTGGCCAGTCAGATGGGGTTGCGAGCCAAGGCCCTGGTGAGCATTTCGGGCCCCAGTCGAATCCTTGGGCCGCTGCGTGGTTTCGCCCGAATGATGGGGCTGCCGGCAAAAGCGCGAGCGCATTTCGTCACCCAGGTGGAGCGGCACGCGGGCATACCCGTTGCTCATCTCGACGTGGAGCGCTATCAGCTGGAAATACCCGGATTGGTCGTGCATGCCGAGGACGACCTGCTGGTCCCGGTCGCCGATAGCCAGATCATTCACGATGCGTGGTTCGATAGTCAGCTGCTGAGGCTGGAGCAGGGCGGCCACCAGCGCCTGCTCGCCGATACCCGGGTGATCCAGGCCGTGCTCACCTTGCTGGAACAGGTTCAGGAGGGCCGCATCGCGGCAGAAGCTCTGCGTTGAGGCTGGCAGGTGACCTGCCGACAGTGCTCTACTTCCAACGTTCAGCGGTCCACTTAGGTGAGCCGGGGACTTTGCAATGTGGAGAACTGACATGAGCCTGACGATGGATGTGGTGCTGCAGCGGGCGCGACCGGTTCTGCCCGTGCTGGTGATCGAGGATACCGGATTGGCGCTGGACCTTGCCGGGGCACTGAGTGCTGGCGGCGTCGAAGTGCTGGAGGTGACCTTGCGTACGCCGCGGGCGCTGGATGCGCTGGCGGCGATCCGCAAGGAGTTCCCGGACCTGCTGGTGGGCGCTGGTACCTTGATCCACACCGAACAATTCCTCGAGGCGCGCGATGCCGGGGCGCATTTTGCCGTCAGCCCCGGGTGTACCGAGCGTCTCGCGGCGGCCGCCGAGGATTCTGGCCTGCCGTACCTGCCTGGTGTAATGACGCCCTCGGAAGTGCTCCTGGCGCTGGAGTACGGCTATCGCTCGCTCAAGCTCTTCCCGGCCAACGGAAATGGCAGCGTGAAGATGCTGAAAAGCCTCAAGGGGCCGTTCACCGGCATCCGCTTCTGCCCGACTGGCGGCGTGACCCCCGACAATCTGCCCAGTTTCCTGCGCCTGCCTAACGTGGCCTGCGTCGGTGGCACCTGGATCGCGCCCTCGAGCCTGATCCGTGCTCGCGCCTGGGACCAGATCACTCAACTCGCCACCGAGGCCCGCGAACTGGCCAGCAACCTGGAGCAGCATCCATGAACTGGGACATGCCCAATCCCTTCGTCATCGATATCAAGGTAGAGGCCGACGACATCGATGGCCTGGGTCATGCCAACAACGCCGTTTACGTCAGTTGGCTGGAACGTTGTGCCTGGCGGCACTCCCAGAACCTGGGGCTGGACCTGGCCGAATACCGCCGGCTGGACCGCGCCATGGCAGTGCTTCGACATGAAATCGACTACCTGGCTGCAGCCTACGAGGGCCAGGAGCTGCAGATGGCAACCTGGATCGTGGAGTCGGATCAACGTCTGAAGATGGATCGGCGCTTCCAACTGGTGCGGCCGGAAGATGGCGCCACCCTGCTGCGGGCCAAGACCACCTTCGTCTGCATCGAACTCACCTCCGGCAGGCCGAAGCGTATGCCGACGGAGTTCGTCGACGGGTATGGCCAGGCGCTGCAGCCGCCATTTCCGCTGGAGCTCTGAGGCTCACCCCTCTACCGGCGCGAGGAACACCTCGTGCTGGTCCTGGACGATACGAAAGTGGCGGACTTCGCCGGGCTGGAAGAGGGCCGACTGCGGGTCGCCGGCGAACAGACCGGCACAGTAACCGGCACCGCTCTGCGCCACCCTCAGCGCGACCTCGCCCGCGGGTACCGGAATACTCACCGACTGGCCGGGTGCAATCTTCGCCACGAGTTCGTTCTGCACGTAGAGGTCGATGTCGCAAGCGTTAGGCGTGTTCTCATCGCGGCTGACCAGAAGTTCGCCAATGGCGTCCGATACCGGTTGCCGCGGTGACGCCAGGATCGCCTCGCTGGCGGCGAAAACCACCGTGGAAGCCAGCGTGAGTGCGGCAAGGACGGGTACGAGCGAATTCATCGTGGCGTTTCTCCTGCGCTGAATCGGAGAAATTTCGACCACCAGTCCAGCCGGATGCTCCCTGGGATATTCGCCGTCCGTCATGCTGCGTAAACTACGCGCCTTTTTCCTGTGAGCCTGTCATCCATGCAAATCGCCCTGGCCCCGATGGAAGGGCTGGTCGACGAAATCCTTCGCGATGTGCTGACCCGTGTCGGTGGCATCGACTGGTGCGTGACCGAATTCATCCGGGTTTGCGACCGCCTGTTGGCGGCCAGCACCTTCGAGAAGTTGGCCCCCGAACTGGCCGATGGTGCCCGCACGCGCGCCGGTACGCCCATGCGCGTGCAATTGCTGGGCTCCGACCCCGTTTGCCTGGCGGAAAACGCCGCCTTCGCCTGCGATCTCGGCGCTCCGGTGATCGACCTCAACTTCGGCTGCCCGGCCAAGACGGTGAACAAGTCGCGCGGTGGCGCGGTGCTGCTCAAGGAGCCCGAACTGCTTCATGCCATCGTCTCTGAGGTGCGCCGTGCCGTCCCTGCGGACGTTCCGGTGACTGCGAAGATGCGCCTCGGTTTCGATAGCCCCGATGGCGCCCTGGATTGTGCACGCGCACTGGCCGACGGCGGCGCGCAGCAGATCGTGGTGCATGCGCGGACCAAGGTCGAAGGCTACAAGCCGCCAGCGCACTGGGAATGGGTGGCGCGAGTGCAGGACACCGTAAAGGTCCCGGTATTCGCCAATGGCGAGGTCTGGACCCTGGCTGATTGGCGCCGCTGCCGCGAAGTGAGTGGCGTGGAAGACATCATGCTGGGTCGTGGCCTTGTGTCGCGACCGGACCTCGCGCGGCAGATCGCTGCGGCGCGCGCCGGAGAACCGGTGGTGGAAATGACCTGGGCGGAGCTTCAGCCGATGCTTCAGGATTTCTGGCGCCAGGCCCGGCGCAAGCTCGCTCCGCGCTATGCGCCAGGGCGCCTGAAGCAGTGGCTGGGCATGCTCACTCGCAGCTATCCCGAAGCAGTCGCGCTATTTGCCGAGGTGCGTCGGGAGAATGACTGCGCCCGGATCGACGCCTTGCTTGGCGTCCCACACCTGCAGCGGGAATGGGCTGAAGCCGTCTGCGCCTAGCGGGCGCCAGAGACATCGAGGAAGCTGCCGCTGGTATAGGACGCTTCCTCGCTGGCCAGCCAGAGAATCGCTGCAGCCACTTCCTCCGCTTCGCCACCTCTGCCCATGGGCACCGACTGGCGCACCCGCTCGACCCGGTCCGGTTCGCCGCCGCTGGCGTGGATTTCGGTGCGGATCACGCCAGGGCGCACCGCATTGACCCGAATCCCTTCCGCCGCCAGCTCCTTGGCCAGTCCCAGGGTCATGCTGTCGACGGCCCCCTTGGCCGCTGCGTAGTCGATGTACTCATTGGGCGCACCGATGCGCGCGGCGATGGATGACAAGTTGACGATGGCGCCGCCCTGGCCGCCATGCCGCGTCGACATGCGCTTGATAGCTTCCCGCGCGCAGAGGAAGCTGCCCACCACATTGGCCCGCAATACCCGCTCGAAACGAGCCGCGTCCATGTCCTCCAGGCGCATTTGGCGCTCCAGCATGCCGGCGTTGTTGACCAGCACATCCAGCCGCCCAAACGCCTGGTCCAGGCGTTCGAACATATCCATCACCTGGGATTCATCACCGACATCCGCGCGCAGAAGGAGGGCGCGACCGCCGGCGGACTCGATTTCACGCGCCAGGGCTTCGGCTGTTTCCTGCTGCTGTCGGTAGTTGATTCCCAGGGCATAACCGCGTTGTGCCGCGAGGCGGGCCGTGGCAGCACCGATGCCGCGGCTGGCGCCCGTGATCAGCATGACTTTCTGCATGGGATTTCCTTGGGGGTTGAAATGTTTTTGGCTGTCCCAATCTAGGGTACTGCGGGATGCCGAAGTCGGGTCCCACACTTGAACCACTTGCTGATTATTCAGGAGATTTTCATGAGCACTGCATTTTCCCTTGCCCCTCTGTTCCGTCATTCCGTGGGCTTCGATCGTTTCAATGACCTGTTCGAATCCGCCCTGCGCAATGAGAGTGGCAGCACCTATCCGCCCTACAACGTCGAGAAGCGCGGTGACGACCAGTACCGCATCGTCATTGCCGTGGCCGGCTTCCAGGAAGAAGACCTGGAACTCCAGGTTGAGCGCGGTGTGCTGACCGTCGGTGGCGGCAAGCGCGAGAAGAGCGACGAGTCGGTCACTTATCTGCATCACGGCATCGCCCAGCGCGCGTTCAAGCTGTCCTTCCGCCTGGCCGACCACATCGAAGTCAAGGCTGCGGCCCTGCAAAACGGCCTGCTGAACGTCGACCTGGTACGCGTAGTGCCGGAAGAGGCCAAGGCCAAGCGCATCCCGATCAATGGTCACCATGCAGTGCTGGAGAACTGATCTCTGGCTTCACTCCCAAAAAGAGAGGGCGCCTGCGGGCGCCCTTTTTGGCTATGTCTGCGTTAGCTGTTGCCAGAAATCGGCCATCGGTCCTGGGGCCTTGTAGGAGCTAGCCTGCTAGCGAAACGGCGCCATTCGCTGGCAAGCCAGCTTGTACGGGGCAATCCAGCCATTTGCAACACTTGACGCGGACACAGCCCCCAACTGCTCATCGCGTTCCACGCCCTCGGCAATGATTTCCAGGCCCAGGCTGCGTGCCATGGCAACGATCGCGCGGTTGATCTCGGCGTCGTTGGGGTCGTGGGTGGCGTCGCGAACGAAGGACTGATCGATTTTCAGCGCGTCGACCGGTAACAGCTTCAGGTGGAAGGACGAGGAGCCGCTGCCGAAGTCATCCATCGCGAAGCTGGCGCCAAGCTTCTTCAGGCGCCGCATGTTGCCGACGGTGTCCTCGATGTTCTGGATGACGATGCCTTCGGTGACTTCCAGCTTCAGCAACTGGGCGGGTAGCTGGGTCCGTTGCAGGGTGCGTTCGACCCGCTCGACGAAATCGCTCTGGCGGAACTGCCGCGGGCTGATATTCACACACAGGCTGAATGCTCCAGCTGTGACCAGGCCCTCTGCCCTCAACTGCTCATAGGCGTTGCACGCTACATCCAGCACCCAGGCGCCCACTTCCAGGATCAGACCGCTTTCCTCCAGGACCTTGATGAACTGGCCGGGGGGGCTGTTGGCCAAGCATCGGATGCTGCCAGCGGAGCAGGGCCTCCGCGCCAACTCTTTAATGCACTACTGCTGAATAAAAGTTTCGATTTGGAGTAAGTCAAGTTCTGTAAATGGGAATTTACCGGTAATTTATTTCTACTGATAATTGAAATGCTTACGGCGGTAATTAAAAACTATCTAACCCATAGGTAAGTAAAATGTCTCATAAGTTCTTGAATCCCGAAAAAATCCATAACCCGGTGCCTTTTGGCTATAGTCATGTCATAGCGATTTCACCCAATGATTATGACTTGGTCCTCATTTCTGGGCAGTGGGCATCGAATACCGATGGAACAGTACCCGACATCGAATTCCCTCAACAGGTTCAAAGATCCTTCGACAATCTGAAGTCCGCCTTGGAGTCTGCAGGACATGACTTCGCCTCGGTCATTCAAATCAGAACCTATATCGTTGATATCAACGAAGAAAAAACCGCGGAGTTGGCAGCTGTGGTTAAAAGAACCTGGGGTGAAAACCCACCGACCCATACTCTTGTTGGAGTAAGCGGACTGGCTATGGGAACCATGCACTTCGAAATCGAAGCCGTCTCGGCCAAGCCCCGGAAGTCGCAATAATCCTATCCGGAACCGTTGAAAGTGGTAAATGAGAGTTCCCCTCTCTGCTTTCTAGATATCATCGAGGAACGCTTACAACCAACAACGCACAAGTAAAAAGGGCGGTCGGCCAAGGGCCGCTCTTTCTTTGCCTATCAACAGCCCGCAACTTGACGATTACGAAAACATCGCGTTGCCATCTTCAGTACTTCACTTTAAAGGTGGGCGATTCCTCGGCCGGCTGGCTCCGACGGTACAAAAAGTGGGAAATTGGCTTGCCCACAACCATAGAATCTCCCATCGGCCCTGGCCTGGCTCAATCATGTCATTCACGCCATTAAAACAGTCCTGGCTGCCGATCGATCAATGCGCTGAAATCATCCTGCACGAACGGCGGACCAGCAGCACGACGTCCGGGCTCAGGTGGAACAGGCTGGAGTAACGCTGCCGAGAGGTGGCCAGGTCCTGGGCGCGCTGCTGTTGCTGGGTGACGTCGCGGAGCACGCCGACATGCGGCGTCGGCGATCAGCTGGATGTAATTCACTGGGGGCGCAGCGGACGGTGAGGGTCCAGGCCGAACAGGGTCTGGGCGCCGCGGGACCAGTTGGGGCAGATATTCGGGCCGGTGAATGGCGGAAGGTTGCAGCTGCCTTCCCGGCCCTTTTCTTATGTGATGCGGCTCAACTTTGCCCTCACAGATACGCAAGGTCGTCGCGTTGCGCGTCCAGCAGCGCCATGAAGGCCTTGGCGGCGTTGGAGAGTGTGCGCTCGGTGTGCAGGATGTAGCCGAGTTGGCGCGACAGCTGGATGTCCTGCAGGGGCAGGCGTACCACCGAGTCGTCGAGCATGGTGCGCGGCAGCACGCTCCAGGCGATGCCGATGGAGACCATCATCTTGATGGTCTCCATGTAGTTGGTGCTCATGGCGATATTCGGCATCAGGCCTTCGGCCTCGAACATGCGGCGGACGATGTGGTGGGTGAAGGTGTTGCCGCCCGGGAACACCGCCGGATGCCGCGCCACGTCGGGGAGGAAGATGGTCTTGTCGCGGGCCAGGGGATGTTCCGGCGCCGCGACGAAATCCAGCGGGTCGTTCCACACCGGCACCGCCTGCACGGGCAAGGCGGTTTCTGGCGCCAGGGTGATCACGGCCAGCTCCACGCGGCCGTGGAGAATCTCCTCGTAGGCCACTTCCGAATCGAGGAACTGGATATCCAGGGCGACCTGGGGATAGGCGCGGGTAAAGGCGCGCAGCAGTGGCGGCAGGCGGTGCAGGCCGATGTGGTGGCTGGTGGCCAGGGTCAGGCGACCGCTGATATCGCCGGAAAGGTTGCTCAGCGCGCGGCGGGTGTCATCCAGCACGTTGAGAATCTGATAGGCGCGCGGGAGCATGGCGCGCCCGGCTTCGGTCAGGCTGACTTCGCGACCCAGGCGGTCGAACAGGCGCACACTGAGCTGCTGTTCCAGGGAGGCGATGCGCTTGCTCACGGCAGGCTGGGTCAGGTGCAGGCGTTCCCCGGCTTCGGAGAAGCTGCCGGTCTCGGCGATGGCGATGAAAGCATTGAGGCTGGCCAAATCCATATCTGGGCTCCGTCGGTTGCGCCGCTAGGATCTGCATTCCTTGGTGGAATGCTTTAAATAAAAAATATGAATTTGAGTTATTCGATGCAAGCCCCTACGATCGTCCCCACAAGCAAAAGGGGCTTTCGACCCCTGCGCACAGAAACAAGCTGATGAGGACCTGACGATGGCCGGCAAGACGCTCTACGACAAGCTCTGGGATGCTCACGAGGTGAAGCGCCGCGACGATGGCTCGTCGCTGATCTACATCGACCGTCACATCCTTCACGAAGTGACCTCGCCGCAGGCCTTCGAAGGGCTGCGTCTGGCGAGTCGCAAGCCTTGGCGCATCGACGCCAACATCGCCACTCCGGACCATAACGTGCCGACCACCCGCGCCGAGCGCCAGGGCGGCCTCGAAGCGATCGCCGACGAAGTGTCGCGCATCCAGGTCAAGACCCTGGACGAGAACTGCGATGACTTCGGCATCCTCGAGTTCAAGATGAACGACGTGCGCCAGGGCATCGTCCACGTGGTCGGCCCGGAGCAGGGCGCCACCCTGCCCGGCATGACCGTGGTCTGCGGTGACTCGCACACTTCCACCCATGGCGCCTTCGGTGCGCTGGCGCACGGCATCGGCACCTCCGAGGTCGAGCACGTGCTGGCTACCCAGTGCCTGGTGGCGAAGAAGATGAAGAACATGCAGGTGCGCGTGGAGGGCAAGCTGCCCGCTGGCGTCACCGCGAAGGACATCGTGCTGGCCGTTATCGGCAAGATCGGCACCGCTGGCGGCAATGGCCATGCCCTGGAGTTCGCCGGCAGCGCCATCCGTGACCTGTCCGTCGAAGGCCGCATGACGATTTGCAACATGTCCATCGAAGCGGGCGCCCGCGTCGGCCTGGTGGCGGTGGACGAAAAGACTATCGCCTACGTCGAAGGCCGTCCCTTCGCGCCGAAGGGCGCTGACTGGGACAAGGCCGTGGCCGCCTGGCGCGACCTGGTGTCCGATGCCGACGCGCACTTCGATACCGTGGTCGAACTGCGTGCCGAAGACATCAAGCCGCAGGTGAGCTGGGGTACTTCGCCGGAGATGGTGCTGCCGGTCGACCAGCGCGTGCCGGACCCGGCCGCTGAAGCCGATCCGGTCAAGCGCGGTTCCATCGAGCGCGCGCTGAAGTACATGGGCCTCGCCGCCAACCAGGCGATCACCGATATCCAGCTGGACCGTGTCTTCATCGGTTCCTGCACCAACTCGCGTATCGAAGACCTGCGCGCTGCCGCAGAAGTCGCCAAGGGCCGCAAAGTCGCCGCCACCGTCAAGCAGGCGCTGGTGGTGCCGGGCTCCGGCCTGGTCAAGCAACAGGCCGAAAAGGAAGGCCTGGACAAGATCTTCCTCGAGGCGGGCTTCGAATGGCGCGAGCCGGGCTGCTCCATGTGCCTGGCAATGAACCCGGACCGCCTGGAGAGTGGCGAGCATTGCGCCTCCACCTCCAACCGCAACTTCGAGGGTCGTCAGGGCGCGGGTGGTCGTACCCACCTGGTCAGCCCGGCCATGGCCGCCGCTGCTGCGGTGACCGGCCGTTTTGTCGATGTTCGCGAGCTGCTCAAGTAAGGAAGGAGAGTCGAGATGAAAGCCTTTACCCAACACACCGGTCTCGTCGCTCCGCTGGATCGCGCCAACGTCGATACCGATCAGATCATTCCCAAGCAGTTCCTCAAGTCGATCAAGCGCACCGGTTTCGGTCCCAACCTGTTCGATGAATGGCGCTACCTCGATGTGGGGCAGCCCAACCAGGACAACTCCAAGCGTCCGGTGAACAAGGACTTCGTGCTGAACTTCCCGCGCTACCAGGGCGCCAGCGTGCTGCTCGCCCGCGAAAACTTCGGTTGCGGCTCCTCCCGTGAGCACGCGCCCTGGGCGCTGGAGGAGTACGGTTTCCGCGCCATTATCGCGCCGAGCTATGCCGACATCTTCTTCAACAACAGCTTCAAGAACGGCCTGCTGCCGATCATCCTGAAGGACGAGGAAGTCGACGAACTCTTCCAGCAGTGCGAGGCCGCCGAGGGCTACCAACTGACGGTCGACCTCGCCGCACAGACCGTCACCCGTCCGGATGGCAAGCAGTACCGCTTCGAAGTGGATGCGTTCCGCAAGCACTGCCTGCTCAACGGCCTGGACGACATCGGCCTGACCCTGCAGGACGCCGAGGCGATCAAGACCTTCGAAGGCAAGCACCGCCAGGACAACCCCTGGCTGTTCCGCGACGCCTGATATCCAGGAGCATGAAGTGAACGACAAGGCCCATGAACAGGTAGTCCAGCGTCAGTTCGGCGAACAGGCCGCTGCCTACCTGAGCAGTGCTGTGCATGCCCAGGGCGCCGAGTTCGCCCTGCTGCAGGCTGAAGTGGACGGACGTCGCGAGGCGCGTGTGCTCGACCTCGGCTGCGGTGCTGGTCATGTGGCCTTTAATGTAGCGCCGTTGGTCGGCGAAGTCGTTGCGTACGATCTCTCCGCGCAGATGCTCGACGTCGTGGCGAGTGCCGCTGCCCAGCGCGGACACGGCAACGTGGTCACGCAGCAAGGGGCGGCTGAAGCGCTGCCGTTTGCCGATGCCAGCTTCGATTTCGTCTTCAGCCGATACTCGGCGCACCACTGGAGCGACCTCGGCGTAGCCCTGCGTGAAGTGCGTCGGGTGCTGAAGCCGGGCGGCGTGGCGGCCCTCATCGACGTCGCTTCGCCGGGCCGCCCGTTGCTGGACACCCACCTGCAGGCCGTGGAAGTGCTGCGCGACACCAGCCATGTGCGCAACTACTCGCCCGCCGAGTGGCTGCGCCAGGTGGCCGAGGCCGGTCTGGCTACCCGAAGCCACTCCCGCCAGCGGCTGCGCCTGGAGTTCGCCTCCTGGGTGGAGCGCATGCGCACGCCGATGGTGTTTCGCGAGGCGATCCTGGCCTTGCAGAGCGCCGTGGGCGATGAGGTTCGCGAGTATTTCGAGATTGCCGCGGACGGTTCCTTCAGCACCGATGTCCTGGTGCTCTGGGCCGAACGCTAGAACGAATTGCATGGCGCGGAGTGCGCCTAACGAGAGGAAAGCATGAGCAAGCAGATTCTGATTCTCCCCGGCGACGGTATCGGCCCGGAGATCATGGCCGAAGCGGTCAAGGTGCTGGAGCTGGCCAACGACAAGTTCCAGCTCGGTTTTGAACTGACTGAAGACGTCATCGGCGGCGCTGCCATCGACAAACACGGCGTACCCCTGGCCGACGAAACCCTGGAGCGTGCACGCAAGGCCGATGCTGTCCTGCTGGGCGCCGTGGGTGGTCCGAAGTGGGACAAGATCGAGCGTGACATCCGTCCGGAGCGCGGCCTGCTGAAGATCCGCTCGCAACTGGGTCTGTTCGCCAACCTGCGTCCGGCCATCCTCTATCCGCAACTGGCCGACGCTTCCAGCCTCAAGCCGGAAGTGGTGGCTGGCCTCAACATCCTGATCGTTCGCGAACTGACCGGTGGCATCTACTTCGGCCAGCCCCGTGAACAGCGCGTGCTTGAGAACGGCGAGCGCCAGGCCTACGACACCCTGCCGTACAGCGAGAGCGAGATCCGCCGCATTGCTCGCGTTGGTTTCGACATGGCCCGCGTGCGCGACAAGAAACTGTGCTCGGTGGACAAGGCCAACGTACTGGCCTCCAGCCAGCTATGGCGCGAAGTGGTAGAAGAGGTGGCCAAGGATTATCCGGACGTCGAGCTCAGCCACATGTACGTCGACAACGCTGCCATGCAACTGGTGCGTGCGCCCAAGCAGTTCGACGTGATGGTTACCGACAACATGTTCGGCGACATCCTGTCGGATGAGGCTTCCATGCTCACCGGTTCCATCGGCATGCTGCCTTCCGCCTCGCTGGATTCGAACAACAAGGGCATGTACGAACCCTGCCACGGCTCGGCACCGGATATCGCCGGCCAGGGCATCGCCAACCCATTGGCGACCATACTTTCCGTATCGATGATGCTCCGCTACAGCTTCAACCAGACCGCTGCTGCCGACGCCATCGAAAAGGCCGTCAGCCTGGTGCTGGATCAGGGCCTGCGGACGGGCGATATCTACTCCGCCGGTGCGACCAAGGTCGGTACCCGCGAAATGGGCGATGCTGTGGTCGCAGCACTGCGGAATCTGTAATCTGTCGGGCCCGCTGGAAAACCAGCGGCCCACTTTTTCACGAAAGGTGTAGTTGTCATGAAGCGTGTAGGTCTGATCGGTTGGCGCGGCATGGTGGGTTCCGTGCTCATGCAGCGAATGCTGGAAGAGCGGGATTTCGACCTGATCGAGCCGGTGTTCTTCACTACTTCCAATGTCGGTGGCCAGGGCCCCGCGGTCGGCAAGGACGTTGCCCCGCTGAAGGACGCCTACAGCATCGACGAGCTGAAGACCCTCGATGTGATTCTGACCTGCCAGGGTGGCGACTACACCAACGAGGTTTTCCCCAAGCTGCGCGAAGCCGGTTGGCAGGGCTACTGGATCGATGCCGCCTCCAGCCTGCGTATGCAGGATGACGCGGTGATCGTGCTCGATCCGGTCAACCGTCGGGTCATCGACCAGCAGCTGGACGCCGGCACCAAGAACTACATTGGCGGCAACTGCACCGTCAGCCTGATGCTGATGGCGCTGGGTGGCCTGTTCGAAGCCGGTCTGGTCGAGTGGATGAGCGCCATGACCTATCAGGCGGCCTCCGGCGCCGGCGCGCAGAACATGCGCGAACTGATCAAGCAGATGGGCGCGACCCATGCGGCGGTCGCCGATGAACTGGCCAACCCGGCCAGCGCCATCCTCGACATCGATCGCAAAGTGGCTGAAGCCATGCGTGGCGAAGATTTCCCCACCGAGAACTTCGGTGTGCCCCTGGCCGGCAGCCTGATCCCGTGGATCGACAAGGAACTGCCCAACGGCCAGAGCCGCGAAGAGTGGAAAGGCCAGGCCGAAACCAACAAGATCCTCGGTCGCTTCAAGAGCCCGATCCCGGTGGATGGCATCTGCGTGCGCATCGGCGCCATGCGTTGCCACAGCCAGGCGCTGACCATCAAGCTGAACAAGGATGTGCCGATCGCCGACATCGAAGGCATGATCAGCCAGCACAATCCCTGGGTGAAACTGGTGCCGAACCAGCGCGAGATCAGCATGCGCGAACTCACTCCGACTGCCGTGACCGGTACCCTAAGCGTTCCGGTTGGCCGTCTGCGCAAGCTCAACATGGGTTCGCAGTACCTGGGCGCCTTCACCGTGGGCGACCAGTTGCTCTGGGGCGCTGCCGAACCGCTGCGCCGTATGCTGCGCATCCTGCTGGAGCGTTGAGGGTTCGCAGGGTGTCGATGAGGCTCGTCGGCACCCTCTGACCCTCGATTGCCTGCGTGCGGGGTGGCGGTTAAAGTGCCGCTCCTCGCATCGCCAGAAGTATTCCCCCATGAGCCAGTCCCTCGATATCGCCGTGATCGGCGCCACCGGTACCGTTGGCGAAACCCTCGTCCAACTCCTCGAAGAGCGGGAATTTCCGGTCGGCAACCTCCATCTGCTCGCCAGTGGCGAATCCGCCGGCACTTCGCTGCCTTTCAAAGGACGCAACCTGCGGGTGCGGGATGTAGCCGAGTTCGATTTTTCCCAGGTACGTCTGGCCTTCTTCACGGCCGGCGAAGCGGTGACCCGAAGCTTTGCCGCTCGCGCGACGTCGGCAGGCTGCTCGCTGATCGACCTCTCCGGCGCGCTGGACCCGATTACCGCCCCAGCCCTGGTTCCGGAAGCCAATCCGCAGCTGCTCGAAACGCTCTCGGCTCCCTATCAATTGACCAGTCCCAGTGCCTCGTCGGTGGCGCTCGCCTGCGTGCTGGCGCCGCTCAAGGGACTGCTCAAGCCGCAGCGCGTCAGTGTGATGGCGAGCCTCGCGGTGTCCTGTCGCGGTCGCGAAGGCGTAGCGGAACTGGCGCGCCAGACAGCCGAACTGCTCAACGCGCGACCTCTGGAACCGCGCTTCTTCGATCGGCAGATCGCCTTCAACGTACTGGCACAGGCCGGTGTCCCGGACGCCGAAGGGCATGCATCCCTGGAGCGCCGTCTGGCCGGCGAGATCAAGCAGTTGCTCGGCGAACCGGCTCTGCGTGTGTCCGCTACCTGCGCCCTGGCTCCGGTCTTCTTTGGTGACAGCCTGGCGGTGTCGGTCGTGGCTGAACAGCCGGTGGATGTTGCCCAGGTGCGCGAGCAACTGGGAACAGCGCCGGGCGTCGAGTTTGTGGAAGAAGAGGGTGATTATCCGACCGCTGTCGGCGACGCCGTAGGGCAGGATTCGGTATATGTAGGCCGGGTTCGGGGCGGGTTGGATGACCCATGCGAACTCAATTTGTGGATTGCTTCAGATAATGCAAGAAAAGGCGCTGCGCTCAATGCTGTGCAGTCGGCCGAGTTGTTGATAAAACGCTATCTGTCAAAGATACTTACCTGAAAATTTGTAGAACTTTTCTAGCTTGACAATACTGGCTTGGCCTTATCGTTGATGGGGAGCCGCCGTTTCAGGCGCGCGCAGGCAGCGACTTAAGACCCTCCTCTCGCCTCGCGAGAAAAAAGATAAAACAAGGGAATCACTCTATGGTTCGGGTTCGCAAACTTGTGCTGGCAATCGCGGCTGCATCCGCGCTGACTTCGGGCGTGGCCAACGCCCTGGGACTTGGGGAAGTGACCCTGCGTTCTTCCTTGAACCAGCCACTGGATGCGGAAATCGAGTTGCTCGAAGTGCGTGACCTTGCATCTGCCGAGGTCAAGCCGAACCTGGCCTCGGCCGACGAATTCTCCAAGGCCGGCGTCGATCGCCAGTATTTCCTGCAGGACCTCAAGTTCACCCCGGTGGTCAAGCCCAACGGCCGTAGCGTTATCCGGGTGACGTCGAGCAAGCCGGTCCGCGAACCCTATCTGAACTTCCTGGTCGAGGTGCTCTGGCCCAACGGCCGCCTGCTGCGTGAGTACACGCTGCTTCTCGATCCGCCGCTCTATTCGCCACAGGCTGCCGCTGCTGCCGCGCCGAAAATTCCGGTCGCCGCGCCCGCTCCGGCACCGCGTCCCGCAGTAGCACCTTCTACCGCGCCTGTTCGCAGCGCCCCGGTGACGTCCGCTGCTGCACCGCGCCCCAGTGCTCCGGCACCGGCTCCGGCCCCGGCCGCGCCCAAGACTCCGACCGACCAATACCGCACCACCGCCCGCGATACCCTCTGGGAGATCGCTGAGCGCAGCCGCGCCAGTGGCTCGGTGCACCAGGCCATGCTGGCCATCCAGGACTTGAACCCGGATGCTTTCGTTGATGGCAACATCAATCGCCTGAAGAGCGGCCAGGTGTTGCGCCTGCCCGATGAAAAGCAGATCGCCAGCCGTACCCAGGCCGAGGCCATTTCCCAGGTGCAGGCCCAGAACACCGCCTGGCGCGAAGGTCGCAGCCTGGCAGGGGAGGGCAAGCGCCAGCTCGACGCCACCAAGCGCAGCAACGCAGGTGAAGCCCCCGAGAAAGTTGAGACCGAGGACAATCTGCGCCTGGTTTCCGCTGCCAGCGGTAAGGCTTCCAGTGGCAGCGACAAGGGTGCCAACGGCGAAAGCAAGGTGCTCAGCGACAAACTGGCTGTAACCCAGGAAAGCCTGGATTCGACCCGTCGCGAAAATGATGAACTGAAGAGCCGGATGACCGACCTGCAGAGCCAGATGGACAAGCTCCAGCGTCTGATCCAACTCAAGGACGACCAGCTCGCGAAGCTGCAGTCCAACATGGCCAACCAAGGCAAAGAGGCTCCCGCTGCTCCTGCCACCGCTGCAGCGCCTGCCGCAGCTCCCGCAGCGCCGGCCCAGCCTGCCGCTACACCTCCCCAGCCCGCTACTGTGACGCCAGCGGCGCCTGAAGTGCCAACAGCTGCAGCGCCGACCCCGGCACCGGCTCAATCTGCCGCCCCCGAAGCCGCAGTCCCGGCCGAGCCGGTTGCAGCCGCTCCAGCGCAGCCCGTTGCCCCTGCTGACCAGGCAGCAACTCCTGCCCAGCCTGCAGCACCGGCCGCTGCCCAGGATCCGAAGCCAGCAGAGTCCGCCAAGCCGGCCGCTCCAGTCAGCCCCGTGCAGACCGCCCCGGCCGCCCCTGTGGTCGAGCCGCCGCAGTCCAGCATCATCGACGACGTGCTGGCCAACCCGATGCTGCTCCTCCTGGCCGGTGGCAGCGCGCTCGTCGCTCTGCTGGTCTTGCTGATGGTGCTGTCGCGTCGTAATGCCCTGAAAGAGGCCGAGCTCCAGAGCAACCTCTCCGCGCAGGATGATGAGAACAGCTTCGACAGCGACCTCGACCTGAAGGACGACAGCTTCGCCGGCCTCGATAGTCCGGAACTCGATACCACCGTTGCCGATGTGCCGGACGCAGCGCCTGCCAAAGCTGACGAGCGCGTCACCGCGCAGACCGGCGACGTGCTCAGCGAGGCGGACATCTATATCGCCTACGGTCGCTTCAACCAGGCTGCCGAGCTGTTGCAGAACGCCATCAACGATGAGCCGCATCGCAGCGATCTTCGCCTCAAGCTGATGGAGGTTTACGCCGAACTGGGTGATCGCGAAGGTTTTGCGCGCCAGGAAAGCGAGCTCCGTGAGATCGGCGGTGCGGGTGGCGAAATCGACCAACTGAAAGGCAAGTACCCGGCCATCGCCGCTGCTGCCGTGGCAGCGGGTGCAGCTGTAGGGCTGACTGCAGCAGATGATCTCGACAGCTTCAGTCTCGACGACCTGACCCTCGACGATATTCCTGCAAGCGCGCCGGCAAGCGGCGTGTCAGACCTGGACGATGCGTTCGACTTGAGCCTGGATGATCTGGGGTCTGATCTCGACCTGGAGCTTGCTGACGAAAAACCGGCTGCCATTCAGCCTGTCGTGGCTCCGGTGGACGAACTGGGCCTGGACGATCTGGAGCTCGACCTCCCGATGGCTTCTCCGGCCAACGCCGAAAATGACCTGGACTTCGATCTGGATATCGGCGGCAACAATGAGCTGCTGAAGGGTGACGAAAGCCTGGAGCTCAGCGATGATCTCGCCGATTTCAGCCTCGACCTGGAGCCGACCGCCCAGCCGACGACGGCGGAAGAGGACGATTTCCTGCTGAGTCTGGACGGCGACCTCGATGCGCCGCTGATTGCCGACGCCCCCGCTCCGGTAGCGGAAAAGGCAAGCGAATCGTTGCTCGATCTGCCGGCCGATTTCGACCTCTCGCTTCCCGACGAGCCGATTGCAGAGCCGCTGGCAGACAACGACAGCTTTGCCGCGCAGCTGGATGAAGTGACTGCCGAGCTGGATCAGCTCTCCGACAGCCTGCAGCAAGCGGTGGAGCCTGAGCCGGTTGCCGTGCTGGAAGATGAGGCTGCAGACCTCGGCCTGGGACTGGGCGAGGAAGATGACTTCGATTTCCTCTCCGGTACCGACGAAACCGCGACCAAACTGGATTTGGCTCGTGCCTATATCGACATGGGTGACACTGAAGGTGCTCGCGACATCCTCGACGAGGTGATGTCCGAGGGTAGTGACACCCAGCAACAGGAAGCGCGCGAACTGATCGCACGACTCAGCTGATAGATGACAGATGTAGTACCCGCAGCGGCAGCCACTTCGGCTGCCGCTGGCATTTACAGAATTGCCCTTGGCGTCGAATACAAGGGCTCGCGATATCGCGGCTTCCAGCGTCAGATCGATGGCGTTCCGTCCATCCAGGGCGCGCTGGAAAAAGCCCTTTGCCGTGTGGCGGGTGGCGCACCCGTGACACTGTCCTGCGCCGGACGCACCGATGCCATGGTGCATGCCAGCGGCCAGGTCGTGCACTTCGATACCCCTGTCTCGCGCTCTGAGCACGCCTGGGTGATGGGCGCTAACGCGAACTTGCCGCCGGATATCAGCGTTACCTGGGCCAGGGAGATGCCGAAGCATTTCGATGCCCGTTTCAGCGCCATGGCCCGGCGTTATCGCTATGTCATCTACAACGATGAGATTCGTCCGGCGCACATGGCAGAAGAAGTGACCTGGAACCACCGTCCCCTGGATGTCGAGCGCATGCGCGAGGCAGCGCGTTGCCTGGTGGGGACCCATGATTTCAGTGCGTTTCGCGCGAGGCAGTGCCAGGCGAAGTCGCCGATCAAGACCGTGCATCACCTTGAATTGATCGAACTCGGTCGCATGATCGTGCTCGATATCCGTGCCAATGCCTTCCTTCACCACATGGTGCGCAATATTTCCGGCGTGTTGATGACCATCGGTGCCGGTGAACAACCGGTGGAGTGGGCAAGGCAGGTGCTGGAAGGTCGAATCCGTCGGGAGGGTGGCGTGACGGCGCATCCCTACGGGCTCTATCTGGTGCGTGTCGAGTATCCCGAAGAGTTCGAGCTGCCCCAGCGCTACCTCGGGCCGCACTTTCTTTCCGGTTTGCCGGATTGCGCGGGCTGACGCTACGCCGGGCCTTTGCTAACATCCGTGGACTTTAGCCTTCAGGTGCCTGCATCTTGTCAGCCGTTCGCATCAAAATCTGCGGTATTACCCGAATCGAGGACGCCCTGGCCGCAATAGCTGCTGGGGCGGATGCCATAGGTTTTGTGTTCTACGCGAAGAGCCCGCGCGCGGTGACTCCGGCCCAGGCGGGCGCCATCATTGCTGCGTTGCCTCCATTCGTGACCACGGTCGGGCTCTTCGTCGACATGCCGCGCGCTGAGCTGACCCAACTGCTCAAAGAGGTCCCCCTCGACCTGCTGCAGTTCCACGGAGATGAAAGCCCGGCGGATTGCGGTGGCTACGGCCGTCCTTACATCAAGGCGCTACGGGTCAAGCAGGGTGACGACGTAGCAGCGTCGATCGCGCGCTATCCCGAGGCTTCCGGTGTGCTGCTCGATACCTATGTCGCAGGCACTCCGGGGGGGACCGGCGAAGCCTTCGACTGGAGCCTGGTGCCCCGGAATGCGGCAAAACCGGTCATTCTCGCCGGTGGCCTGACCCCCGAGAATGTTGGCGATGCAGTGCGCCAGGTTCGGCCGTACGCCGTGGATGTGAGCGGCGGGGTCGAGGCGGGCAAGGGCATCAAGGATGCTGCGAAAATTCAAGCCTTCATCCAACAGGCACGCGCCTGACATGCAGATTGCGGAAAATTTCGTGTACTCCCGTGCTGGCGCATCTCCTGCATATGTGACGGACAGCGTGTCGCTGCCGTCCATAACCGAGTTGCCCAGTCAGGCGAAGCCTGGCGGGTCGCGCGGCAAGGCTGTGTCGATCGGGCCGGTTTTTTACGAAGGTGGTGGCAAGGCCATCGCCAGGGTGATCCCCGGATGCGTACTGAGTGCCGGGGTCGCAACCATGAATTCGCTCAAGAACATGCGCGGGGCTATGAACCGCTAGCGCGTGTTCGGGCCTGAAAGCTGTGGAGAACTAGAGCATGAGCAACTGGCTGGTAGACAAGCTGATCCCTTCGATCATGCGTTCCGAGGTGAAGAAGAGCTCCGTTCCGGAAGGCCTCTGGCACAAGTGCCCGTCCTGCGAGGCGGTGCTGTACAAGCCCGAACTGGAAAAGACGCTGGACGTCTGCCCTAAGTGCAACCACCACATGCGCATCGACGCGCGCACCCGCCTGGATATCTTCCTGGACGCTGAAGGTCGCGAGGAAATCGGTGCTGACCTCGAGCCAGTGGATCGCTTGAAGTTCCGCGACAGCAAGAAGTACAAGGACCGCCTGGTCTCCGCGCAGAAAGATACCGGCGAGAAGGATGCGCTGATCGCCATGAGCGGCACCCTGCACAAGATGCCGATCGTGGCTTGTGCGTTCGAATTCTCCTTCATGGGCGGCTCCATGGGCGCCATCGTGGGTGAGCGCTTCGTCCGTGCCGCCAACGTTGCCCTGGAAAAACGTTGCCCGCTGGTATGCTTCTCCGCCTCCGGTGGCGCGCGTATGCAGGAAGCCCTGATTTCCCTGATGCAGATGGCCAAGACTTCCGCCGTCCTGGCTCGTCTGCGTGAAGAGGGCATCCCGTTCATTTCCGTGCTGACCGACCCGGTCTACGGTGGCGTTTCTGCAAGTCTGGCGATGCTCGGTGACGTGATCGTCGGTGAGCCACGCGCCTTGATCGGCTTTGCCGGCCCGCGCGTGATCGAGCAGACCGTTCGCGAGAAACTGCCGGAAGGCTTCCAGCGCAGCGAATTCCTGCTGGAGCACGGCGCCATCGACATGATCATTCCCCGTGCGGAACTGCGTGAGCGCCTTGGCCGGCTGCTGGCGCAGATGACGCGTCTTCCTTCCCCGGCTATCGCATGACCCAGAGAACCCTTGCCGACTGGCTTTCCTACCTTGAACAGCTCCACCCCACGGCTATCGACATGGGACTGGAGCGCAGCCGCGAAGTTGCCAGCCGGCTCGGCCTGAGCCGACCGGCACCGAAGGTGATCACGGTCACCGGCACCAACGGCAAGGGTTCCACCTGTGCCTTCCTGGCCGCGCTGTTGCGCGCCCAGGGACTCAAGGTCGGCGTGTACAGCTCGCCGCACCTGCTGCGCTACAACGAGCGCGTCCAGTTGAATGGCCAGGAGGCCACCGACCAGGCGCTCTGCAATGCCTTCGCCGCTGTGGAGGCGGCGCGTGGCGAAATCTCCCTGACCTATTTCGAAATGGGCACCCTGGCGGCCTTCTGGTTGTTCCAGCACGCAGGCCTTGATGCCGTGGTGCTGGAAGTTGGCCTGGGCGGTCGCCTGGATGCCGTCAACCTGGTGGATTCCGACCTCGCGCTGGTGACCAGTATTGGCCTGGATCACGCGGACTGGCTCGGTGACACCCGCGAAAGCGTGGCGTTCGAGAAGGCAGGCATCTTCCGCGCCGGGAAGCCAGCCCTCTGTGGCGACCTTAACCCACCTCAACCGCTGTTGGACCAGGCGGGTGCGCTTGCCGCGCCGCTGTTCCTGCGTGGCCGGGAGTACGATCTGGCGCAGGGCGATGGTAGCTGGCACTGGCGCGGCACTTGCGCGTCCGGGCAGGTGCTTGAGCTGCACGACCTGGCGCTGCTCGACCTTCCCATGGAAAACGCCGCCTTGGCGCTCCAGGCCTATGCGCTGCTGGACATGCCCTGGCAGCCGGAAGTCATCCAGGCTGCACTGATCGGTACCCGGGTCGCCGGGCGTCTGGACCGCCGCAGCGTCGATTGGCGTGGCAAGAAGGTTTCGCTCCTGCTGGATGTCGGTCACAACCCCCATGCCGCCGAGTACCTGGCGGCACGCCTCGCGGCCCGCCCGGTCGCTGGCAAGCGTCTGGCTGTTTTTGGCCTGCTTTCCGACAAGGATCTTCCTGGCGTTCTCAACCCGCTGAGCGGGCAACTGGCCCATTGGGCCGTGGCGCCATTGCCCACCCCGCGTAGCCGTCCTGCGGCAGAATTGCAGGCGGCATTGACGAACCTTCACGCAAGCGTCAGTGTCCACGAAAATATCGCCGCAGCGCTCGAAGCGCAGTGTGAGCGGGCGACACCGGACGACGAAATTCTAGTGTTCGGTTCGTTCTACAGTGTGGCTGAGGCGCTGAGCTGGCTGGAAAACCAAGCAGCGGGGGAGTAGGGGAAATGGCTGTAATGGACAAGGGACTCAAGCAACGTATCGTCGGCGCTCTGGTGCTGGTGGCGCTGGCGGTGATTTTCCTGCCCATGTTGTTCAGTCGCGAGGACGAATTGCGTCAGGTTGTGGTGGAAGCTCCGCCCATGCCCAAGGCGCCGGACATGCCGCCGGTCGCGCTCGAGCAGGTCCAGGTGCCGGAACCGCAGGCCTTGCCTCAGGAGCCCGTACCTCCGCTGGAACCTGCCGAAGACGCACTGGCGTCCAATGTTCCGCCGGCCGAGGAAGCTGCTCCGGCAGCGCCCGCCCAATCTGCTGCGCCCGCTGTTCCGGTTCCTGCGCAGCCGCAGCCGCAGCAAACACAGCCACAACCTGCGGCACAGGCCAAGGCACCTGCGCCCGCGCCGACTGCTCCGGTTGCAGTGGCCAAGCCCGAAGAAAAACGCCTGGACGTCAACGGCCTGCCCGTCAGTTGGTCGATCCAGTTGGCCAGCCTGTCCAGTCGCGCCAGCGCCGAGAACTTGCAGAAAAACCTGCGTACCCAGGGCTATAACGCCTACATCCGCAGCGTAGAGGGCATGAACCGGGTGTTCGTCGGTCCGGTCATCGAGCGGGCCGAGGCCAATCGCCTGCGTGACCAGTTGTCCCGTCAGCAGAAGCTGAATGGCTTCATCGTCCGTTTCCAGCCGGAAAAGACCTGATAGACCCGGTTAATCGAGCCCTTTCAGTTTCGCGGGTTACCGGAGTGAAAGGGCTCTGCTAAAATGCAGCGCCTTTTCCGTTTGTGGGCCGCATCGTGGCATTCACCTGGGTCGATTGGACGATAATCGCCATCATCGCCGTTTCCAGCCTGGTCAGTCTGAGTCGGGGCTTCGTCAAGGAAGCTCTCTCGCTCCTGACCTGGATAGTCGCAGGCGTAGTGGCGTGGACCTTCGGCGGCGCCCTGTCACTGCATCTCACCGAATTCATCGAAATGCCTTCGGCGCGCATCATCGCCGCATGCGCCATTCTCTTCGTCGCCACTTTGCTGGTGGGCGCCTTGATCAATTTCCTGATCGGCGAGCTGGTCAGGGTCACCGGTATGGACGGCACCGACCGCGTATTGGGCATGGCCTTTGGCGCCGCCCGTGGCGCGCTGCTGGTGGTGCTACTGGTCGGCCTGCTCAGCCTGGCGCCGGTGCAACAGGATCCCTGGTGGCAGCAATCCACGCTGTTGCCGCATTTTCTAATGGTCGCCGACTGGTCGAAGAACCTTATTCTGGGCTTTACCAGTCAGTGGCTCGCGAGCGGCATCAGCTCACCCAGCTGATGCGTCGCACCGGAAGCATGCCTGTCCATACCCAAACGGCCTGGGCGGGTACTTGATTAGCTTGAACTACTAGCAGGGGTTGCGTCACATGTGTGGCATCGTCGGTATCGTCGGTAAGTCGAACGTCAATCAGGCGCTGTATGACGCGCTTACCGTGCTTCAGCATCGCGGCCAGGACGCTGCCGGTATTGTGACCAGCCATGATGGCCGGCTCTTCCTGCGCAAGGACAACGGCCTCGTCCGTGACGTCTTCCAGCAGCGCCATATGCAGCGCCTGGTGGGCAGCATCGGCATCGGCCACGTGCGCTATCCCACCGCAGGCTCCTCCAGCTCCGCCGAGGCCCAGCCGTTCTACGTCAACTCGCCTTACGGCATTACCCTGGCGCACAACGGCAACCTGACCAACGTCGAGCAACTGGCCAAGGAAATCTACGAGTCCGACTTGCGCCACGTGAACACCAACTCCGATTCGGAAGTGCTGCTCAACGTGTTCGCCCACGAGCTGGCCCACCGCGGCAAGCTGCAGCCCACCGAGGAAGACGTGTTCGCCGCGGTTTCGGGGGTGCACGCACGTTGCAAAGGTGGCTACGCCGTAGTGGCGATGATCACCGGCTACGGCATCGTCGGCTTCCGTGATCCCCATGCGATTCGCCCGATCGTCTTCGGCCAGCGTCACACCGACGAAGGCGTGGAGTACATGATCGCTTCCGAGAGCGTCGCCCTCGACGTGCTGGGCTTCACCCTGATCCGTGACCTGGCTCCGGGTGAAGCGGTGTACATCACCGAAGAAGGCAAGCTATTCACCCGTCAGTGCGCGGCCAAGCCGCAGTACTCCCCCTGCATCTTCGAGCACGTCTATCTGGCCCGCCCGGATTCCATCATGGACGGCATCTCCGTCTACAAGGCGCGCCTGCGCATGGGCGAGAAGCTGGCGGAGAAGATCCAACGCGAGCGTCCTGACCATGACATCGATGTCGTGATCCCGATTCCGGATACCAGCCGTACCGCCGCCCTGGAACTGGCCAACCACCTGGGTGTGAAGTTCCGCGAAGGCTTCGTGAAGAACCGCTACATCGGCCGTACCTTCATCATGCCGGGCCAGGCTGCGCGCAAGAAATCCGTGCGCCAGAAGCTGAACGCCATCGAGCTGGAATTCCGCGGCAAGAACGTGATGCTGGTGGACGACTCCATCGTTCGCGGCACCACCTGCAAGCAGATCATCCAGATGGCTCGTGAAGCGGGCGCCAAGAACGTCTACTTCTGCTCCGCGGCTCCGGCAGTGCGTTATCCGAACGTGTACGGCATTGACATGCCCAGCGCCCACGAGCTGATCGCCCACAACCGTTCCACCGAGGAAGTGGCCGAACTCATCGGTGCCGATTGGCTGGTCTATCAGGACCTGCCGGACCTGATCGATGCAGTGGGCGGTGGCAAGGTGAAGATCGATCACTTCGATTGCGCGGTGTTCGATGGCCAGTACATCACCGGCGACGTCGACGAGCAGTACCTGAACAAGATCGAGCAGGCACGTAACGATGCCAGCAAGGTCAAGGCCCACGCGGTCAGCGCCATCATCGATCTGTACAACAACTGAGTCGCGTGTCTGGCGGCAAGTCGTAAGTCTGTAGCCCGGATCCTGTCCGGGCTTCGTTTCTGAAGAGGTAGGGATATGACGCAGGAATGGGAAGCCGGAAGGCTGGACAGTGACCTGGAAGGCGCCGCCTTCGAAACCCTGGCCGTGCGCGCCGGCCAGCGCCGCTCGCCGGAAGGTGAGCACGGCGAGGCCATGTTCCTGACCTCCAGCTACGTGTTCCGCACTGCCGCCGACGCCGCCGCGCGGTTCGCCGGTGAGGTGCCGGGCAACGTCTATTCGCGCTACACCAACCCGACCGTGCGGACCTTCGAAGAGCGCATTGCTGCCCTCGAAGGCGCGGAACAGGCCGTGGCGACAGCTTCCGGCATGTCGGCGATCCTCGCTATTGCCATGAGCCTGTGCAGCAGTGGCGACCATGTGCTGGTTTCCCGCAGCGTGTTCGGCTCCACCATCAGCCTGTTCGAGAAGTACCTCAAACGCTTCGGCATCGAGGTCGATTACCCCGCGCTATCCGACCTGGACGGCTGGAAGTCGGCTATCAAGCCGAACACCAAGCTGCTGTTCGTCGAGTCGCCGTCCAACCCCCTGGCCGAGTTGGTGGATATCCCCGCGCTGGCCGAGATCGCCCACGCCAAGGGCGCCCTGCTGGTGGTCGACAACTGCTTCTGCACCCCGGCCCTGCAGCAGCCGCTCAAACTGGGCGCCGACATCGTCATGCACTCGGCCACCAAGTACATCGATGGCCAGGGCCGCACCATGGGTGGCGTAGTCGCCGGTCGCGCCGAGCATATGAAGGAAGTGGTGGGTTTCCTGCGGACCGCGGGCCCGACCCTGAGCCCCTTCAACGCCTGGGTCATGATGAAGGGACTGGAAACCCTGCGCGTGCGCATGCAGGCCCATTGCGCCAGCGCTCTCGAAATCGCCCGCTGGCTGGAGCAGCAGCCCGGGGTCGAACGCGTCTACTACTCGGGGCTGGAAAGCCATCCGCAGCACGAGTTGGCCAAGCGCCAGCAGAAGGGCTTCGGCGCGGTGGTCAGCTTCGAAGTCAAGGGCGGCAAGGAAGCGGCCTGGCGTTTCATCGACGCCACCCGGATGATTTCCATCACCACCAACCTGGGCGACACCAAGACCACCATCGCCCATCCGGCCACGACATCCCACGGACGCCTTTCGCCGCAGGAGCGGGCCAACGCCGGTATCAGCGACAGTCTGGTCCGCCTGGCTATCGGCCTGGAAGATGTGGGTGACCTCAAGGCCGATCTGGAGCGCGGGCTCGCCGCTGTTTGATCCAGGACAGCTGATAGCACGCGAATCGGAAAGAAGAGGGCGGCTCCACCCTGGGTGGGCCGCCCTTTTTTGTGCCTGTGTCCCGGGAAATAGGTTCGTGCCCGCAATGAATCACGAGCCCTTGCTCCTCACGGCTTGCGCAAATCGACTGCTGGCGTCTGCTGGCCGTCGAACAGCTCAACGGGCTTGCTCGGCAGGATGGCCGGGCGACCTTCCTTGTCGTGGTCGCCGACGATACGGATGTCGTTGTACTTCTTCCCGGACAGGGCCGCGAGGCCTGCGCGGTCGCGTACGACGGTCGGGCGCAGGAACACCATCAGGTTGCGCTTCACGTGGGAATCACGGGTGGAGCGGAAAAGCCGGCCGAGGATGGGGATGTCGCCCAGTAGCGGGACTTTGGAGTCGGTCTGGGTGATATCGTCCTGGATCAGTCCGCCCAGCACGATGACCTGACCATCTTCAGCAAGGATGGTGCTCTTGATCGAGCGCTTGTTGGTGATCAGGTCCACCGCCTGCGCGGTCAGAGTCGCGGAGGGCGCGATGGAGGAGATTTCCTGCTCGATCTCCAGGCGCAGGGTGGCGCCTTCGTTGATGTGCGGGGTCACCTTGAGGGTCACGCCGATGTCCTGGCGCTCGATGGTGGTGAAGGGGTTGTTGGCGCCGGAGGCGTCGGTGGTGAAGGTGCCCGTCTGGAAGGGTACGTTCTGGCCCACGAGGATCTCCGCTTTCTGGTTGTCGAGCGTCAGCAGGCTGGGCGTCGATAGCAGATTGCTCTTGCTGTTGGCCGAGAGAGCGGTGATCAGGGCGGCGAAGTTGTCGGTACCGATACCGATGATCGCGCCATCGGGCAGGGTGTCGGGAATCTCGTCGTCGCGGATCGCGTTGAGCACGGTGCCCACCGAAAGCCCGGTATTGCCGAAGTTCACCCCGCCCAGGCCGCCAGTGCTACCGCGAGCGTCCACCGCCCACTGCACGCCCAGCGCATCGGTAATGTCGCCGGAAATCTCGACGATCGCCGCTTCGACCATCACCTGCGCGCGGGGTACGTCGAGTTGGCGGACGATATCTTCCATGGCGGTTACCACGTCTGGCTCGGCCAGCATGACCAGGGCGTTCAGGCTCTCGTCGGCGCGGATCAGGATGTTCTGCGGCTTGCCACCACCCGCGGCGCCGCCCGCTTCGCCGCCACCGCCTTCCTCGTTCTTCAGCCCTTCGGAAATTTCGCCGAGGGTTTCCGCGAGAGCCTTGGCGTCGTTGTGGCGTAGACGGATCACCCGCGTGTTGGCCGAACGCGAAGTGGGAGTGTCGAGGGACTGTGCCAGGGCGGCCAGCTTCGCCCGGGCCGATGGTGGACCGAGAATGATCAGGCGGTTGGTGCGTGCATCGGCGATCACCTGGGTGCCCGACGTGCCTTTGGATTGCCCACGGTTGAGCGACGCGTTGAGCACTTCGGCGGCGTCCATCACCCAGGCGTAGCGGAGGTTGAGCACCGTGTAGTCACGGTCACCTTTCTGGTCCAACTGGCGCATCAGGTCTTCGATACGCGCGATGTTGGCCGCGCGGTCGCTGATGATCAGGGCGTTGGCCGAGGTCACCGCCGCCAGGTGGCCGTACTGGGGGACGAGCGGGCGAATCAGTGGGATGAGTTCCGTCACTGGCGTGTGTTGCACCTGGATCACACGGGTCTCCAGGCTTTCGGCGCCGGCACGGCTGCTGCCGGCCTCGGCCTTGGCTTCGGCATTGGGGATGATGCGTGCCTGGTCGCCCTGGGTGACCACGGTGAAGCCGTGGGTTGCCATGACCGAAAGGAACAACTGGTACACCTCATTGAGCCCAAGCGGTGCCTTCGACACCACGCTGACCTGGCCTTTCACGCGCGGGTCGACGATGAAGGTCTCGCCGGTGATGTCAGCGATCTGGTCGATGAACTCGCGTATATCGGCATCCTTGAGGTTGATGGTCCAGCCGTCCTGCTGTTGTTGCTGCGCACTACCGGTGGCGGCGGCCGGCTGGGCGGCGAGCAGGGGCAGGGGTGCGCTCAGCATCCCGGCAGCAATCAGGGCGAGCGTGAGGCGCGAGAAGGTCAGGGGCATCGTGTCATTCGCTTTCCTGGGGCTGTTCGGCGGAAGGTTCGGAGACGGTGTTTTCCGGGTCTTCCATCTGTTGGCGCAGCTTTTCCATGCGCTCGCGCAATTCCGCGGCGTTGTCTTCCTGCAGGCCGTTGAGTTCGTCGATCACTGTGGCTGACGGCTCATCAGGAGCGCCGCCGACAGGGGTGAAGCGTGAACGGGGCTCCGGGAAGCTGAGACTTTCCAGACGGCCATTGCGTTCGATTTCGACCCGATTGCGATACACCGCGTGCACTTTCACACCGCTGGTGATCTCGTCACCCGCGGTGAAGCGGCGAGGCTTTCCGCCCTCGTACTGGATGATGGCAATGGATTTGCCTGATCCGGCATGCACGAAGCTGCCGAGCAAGGTCAGGCGCAGATTGGTCGAGGGGGGCGGGCCGCTGGGCTGGACCTTCGGCGCAGGACCGAAGAGTGGCTCCAGATTCTGCAACGGCGGGCGGGTGGCGAGGGGCGTTCCCTGCTGTTCGGGGGCTTGGACTGGAGCATCCATCAGGCGCAACCATTCCCGGGTCTGCCAGGCAAAGCTGGCGCCCATGGCAAGCACCAGCAGGGCACCAACAAATGCTGGCGCGCGGCGTTGCAGCCAATGCACGGAATCCGAAGCTCGCAAGTGGGTCCAACTCCTAATGCTGCGTTCTTTTCTGGTTATGTTTGTGGCAGAACTGCGTTGATCATAGCAGCGACTTTGCCGGCCATGTTCGGCCATTCGGGTGATGTTGCGATGCGGTCGCTGTGCTAAAGATATATGTGAATTTTTACGGCTTTAGGTGGTTTTGTTCACACGCATCATAAGAATCGGACAGCGGCTCTGCACAATCGTCAGATTGCCCTGCAATACTTTCTTCTGGACCCTCCTGAAATAGGCCCCCACGGATGAACCCTCCACTCGTTGAAGCCCCCCTGCGACGGCTGCCCTTTGGATTCGCCAAGCGGCATGGTGTGTTGTTGCTCGATGGTGTGGAGCCCTGCCTGGCACACCGACCGGGAGTGGAGCTGGTCGCGCTGGCCGAGGCGCGTCGCTTCGCCGGGCGCAGCCTGCCGTTGAAACCGCTCACTGGCGAGGCCTTCGAACAGGCCCTGGCGCAGACTTATCAGCATGACTCCTCTGCGGCCATGCAGCTGGCCGAAGACCTCGGTGGAAGCCTCGATCTCGCCGCGCTGGCCGAGCAGATTCCGGAAACCGAGGACCTGCTGGAGCAAGAAGACGACGCGCCGATCATTCGTCTGATCAATGCCATCCTCGGCGAAGCGATCAAGGAAAACGCCTCGGACATCCACCTGGAAACCTTCGAGAAACGCCTGGTCGTGCGCTTTCGCGTCGACGGTATCCTTCGTGAAGTGCTGGAACCCAAGCGCGAGCTGGCAGCACTGCTGGTATCGCGGATCAAGGTCATGGCGCGCCTGGACATCGCCGAAAAGCGCATCCCCCAGGACGGTCGTATTTCCCTGCGGGTGGCTGGGCGCGAAGTCGACATCCGCGTCTCCACACTGCCGTCAGCCAATGGCGAACGCGTGGTGTTGCGTCTGCTGGACAAGCAGGCCGGTCGCCTCACGCTGCAGCACCTGGGCATGAGCGAGCGTGATCGTCATCAGCTGGAAGACACCGTGCGCCGCCCCCACGGCATCCTGCTGGTCACGGGCCCCACCGGTTCGGGCAAGACGACCACCCTGTATGCCAGCCTGGTCACGCTCAACGACCGCACCCGCAACATCCTCACCGTCGAAGACCCGATCGAGTACCACATCGAGGGCATCGGCCAGACCCAGGTCAATCCCAAGGTGGACATGACCTTCGCCCGCGGCCTGCGCGCCATCCTGCGCCAGGACCCGGACGTGGTGATGGTGGGCGAGATCCGCGACCAGGAGACGGCCGAGATCGCCGTGCAGGCGTCGCTCACCGGCCACCTGGTGCTGTCCACCCTGCACACCAACAGCGCCATCGGTGCCATCACCCGTCTGGTGGACATGGGGGTCGAGCCCTTCCTGCTGTCATCGTCCCTGTTGGGTGTCCTGGCGCAGCGCCTGGTGCGGGTGCTGTGCCCGCACTGCAAGGAGGCCTATCAGGCCGATGCCGCCGAATGCCAGTTGCTGGGCGTGGACCCGGACAGCGCGCCGACCCTGCATCGCGCCCGTGGTTGCACGGAGTGCCACCAGCAGGGGTATCGCGGACGTACCGGTATCTACGAGCTGGTGGTGTTCGACGATCACATGCGCAGCCTGATTCACAGCGTCGCCTCGGAGCAGGAGATGATCCGCCATGCACGCCTGTCCAGCCCGAGCATCCGCGAAGACGGTCGGCGCAAGGTTTTGCTCGGAGTCACCACGGTGGAAGAAGTGCTGCGGGTCACCCAGGAAGAATAAATGGCCGCATTCGAATACCTCGCGCTCGACGCCAAGGGTCGCCAGCAGAAGGGCGTGCTCGAAGCGGACAGCGCCCGCCAGGTGCGCCAGTTACTGCGCGAGCGCCAGTTGGCGCCGCTGGAAGTACGTGCGACCCGCGTCCGTGAGCAGGCCGAGCGAGGCCGCTTCAGCCTGACGCGTGGTCTTTCCGCGCGTGACCTCGCCCTGGTGACGCGCCAGCTCGCGACCCTGGTGCAGGCGGCGCTGCCCATCGAAGAAGCCTTGCGGGCGGCGGCTGCGCAGTCGAGTAGCTCGCGCATCCAGTCGATGTTGCTGGCGGTCCGCGCGCGGGTGCTGGAGGGCCACAGCCTGGCCAGCAGCCTGCGGGAGTTCCCCTCGGCCTTCCCTGATCTTTATCGCGCCACAGTGGCGGCGGGTGAGCATGCCGGCCACCTGGGGCCGGTGCTGGAACAACTGGCGGACTACACCGAGCAACGCCAGCAGTCGCGGCAGAAGATTCAGCTGGCGCTGCTCTATCCGGTGATCCTGATGTGCGCGTCGCTGGCCATCGTCGCCTTCCTGCTGGGCTTCGTGGTGCCGGATGTGGTCAAGGTATTCATCGATTCCGGACAGACCTTGCCATTGCTCACGCGCGGGCTCATCGCCCTGAGCGATCTGGTCAAGCACTGGGGCTGGCTGATGCTGCTGGTGCTGGTCGCGGCCTTCATCGGTGCCCGCTGGGCCCTGCGCGATCCCGATATCCGACAGCGTTGGCATGCCCTGATGCTGCGAATCCCACTCGTGGGGCGACTGGTGCGCGCCACCGATACGGCGCGCTTCGCGTCCACCCTCGCGATCCTGACCCGCAGCGGCGTGCCGCTGGTCGAGGCCCTTGGCATCGGCGCCGAAGTGATCGCCAATCGCGTGATCCGCGCGCATGTCGTGGTGGCGGCACAGAAGGTACGTGAAGGCGGCAGTCTGACCCGCGCGCTGGAAGGCAGCGGCCAGTTCCCGCCGATGATGCTGCACATGATTGCCAGTGGCGAGCGCTCCGGCGAACTCGACCAGATGCTCGCCCGCACAGCGCGCAACCAGGAAAACGACCTGGCCGCGAGCATCGCCCTGCTGGTCGGCCTTTTCGAACCGTTCATGCTGGTGGTGATGGGGGCAGTGGTGCTGATGATCGTGCTCGCCATCCTCCTGCCTATCCTTTCTCTCAACCAACTCGTGGGGTAATCGCGTGAATCTGCGCCGTAGTCAGTCGGGCTTTACGCTCATAGAAATCATGGTGGTGGTGGTCATCCTCGGCATCCTTGCCGCACTGGTGGTGCCGCAAGTGATGAACCGCCCGGACCAGGCCAAGGTCACCGTGGCCAAGGGCGATATCAAGGCCATCGGCGCCGCCCTGGACATGTACAAGCTGGATAACTTCGCCTACCCCAGCACCCAGCAAGGCCTCGAAGCCCTGGTGAGCCGGCCCTCCGGCAACCCGCCGCCGAAGAACTGGAACAAGGATGGCTATCTGAAGAAGTTGCCCATCGACCCCTGGGGCAATCCCTACCAATACCTGTCGCCTGGCAGCAAGGGTGCTTACGATCTCTATTCCCTGGGAGCCGATGGCAAGGAAGGCGGTAGCGATAACGACGCCGACATCGCCAACTGGGACAACTGATGAGAAGCGGGCGGCAGGGTGGCACTGGCCGGATGTCCGGCGCCTTGGCGTCCGCGGGTTTCACCCTGATCGAAGTGCTGGTGGTGATGGTGGTCATCGCCTGCCTCGCGGGATTGGCGGTCATCAGCGCCGGCGTCGCCGGCCCAGCCCGTGAACTCAACAATGAGGCGGAGCGGCTGGCGGGACTGATCGGCGTGCTGGCCGATGAGGCCGTGCTGGACAATCGCGAGTATGGTCTGCGGCTCGAGCGTGACCGTTACCAGGTCTACTACTACGAGGAATCCAGTTCGCGCTGGCAGCCCATGTCCGACGGCGCCCGGCAGTTGCCGGAGTGGGCCGAACTGACCTTCGAACTGGACGGCGAGCCCCTGGCGCTGCCCGCACCGGTCAAGAAAGACGACAAGGAAGCCAAGGACGTCCGTCCGGTCCCGCAATTGATCATCCTCTCCAGTGGCGAGCTGAGTCCGTTCCGCCTGGAAATGGCCCTGCGGCGCAAGGATGGTCTGCGTCTGCAACTCTCCAGCGACGGCTTCCGTCTGCCCCGTGTGGAGAACGTGAGCGGCAAAGGACGCGCTGGATGAGGAACAGCCGCGCCTTCACCCTGATCGAGGTGCTGGTGGCCCTGGCCATCTTCGCGGTGGTCGCCGCCAGTGTGCTCACCGCCAGCGCTCGCAGCCTGCAGATCGCTTCGCGCCTGGAAGACAAGACCCTGGCGATGTGGATTGCCGATAACCGCCTGACGGAGCTGCAGTTGCGCCAGACGCCTCCGGGCAATGGCCGCGACCAGGGTGAGCTGGACTACGGCGGGCGGCGCTGGGAGTGGTTGAGCCAGGTCGAGGGCACCAGCGACCCGGCGCTGCGGCGGATCACGCTGTGGGTCGCGCCCAAGCCCGTGCGAGGAGTCGGCGGCAAGCTGGAGGACCGCGCGGCCGTGCGCCTGGTGGGCTTCCTCGGGAGCACGCAATGAAACGCGCCGCAGGCTTCACACTGCTGGAGCTGCTGATCGCGATCGCGATTTTCGCGCTGCTGGCCATCGGCACCTGGCGCATGCTCGGCGCGGTCCTCGACAGCGACGAGGCGACGCGTGTGCAGGAACAGCAACTGCGCGAACTGGTGCGGGGTATTTCCGCCTTCGAGCGCGACGTTCGCCAGGTGATTTCTCGTCCGGTCCGCGATGCTTACGGAGAATCACGGGCTGCGCTGCTGGGCGAGCAATCCGGCGACAGCGACAGCCTGGAGTTCACCCGCAGCGGCTGGCGCAATCCCACCGGCACGCAGCGCTCGCGTCTGCAGCGGGTACGCTGGCAGCTTTCCGGTGAGCGTCTGGAGCGGCGTTACTGGACGGTCCTGGACCAGGCGCAGGACAGCCTGCCGCGGGTGCAGAACGCCCTGGATGGCGTGACCTCCATGAAGCTGCGCTACATGGACGACAGCGGCGACTGGCAGGACAACTGGCCGCCCGCCGGACTGCCGGATGATGAGCGCCTGGATCGGCTGCCATTGGCCCTGGAACTCACCGTGCAACATCGTCGCTATGGCGAACTGCGCCGGGTACTGCGGCTGGTGGAAAACCCGCCGCAGCAGATGCCCCAGGCAGGCGGTGATCAACAGGAGGGCGAACAGCAGAATCCACAGGGTGAGCAGGGCAACCAGCCGGAAGACGGCCAGGAGCAGGCGCAATGAAACGCCAGTCGGGTGTTGCGCTGCTGACGGTCCTGCTGGTGGTGGCTGTGGTCACCGTCGTTTGCGCCGGCTTGATCGCCCGCACCCAGCTTTCCATTCGCTCCAGCGGCAATGAACTGCACATCCGCCAGGTGGCCCAGTACGCCCTTGGCGGCGAGGCACTGGCCGAAGCGATCCTGCTACGGGACCTGCGACAGGGCGATCCGCGCACGCCGGTGGACCACCTCGGCGAGGCCTGGGCTCGCCCCCTGAGCACGTTCCAGCTCGACGATGGCGGTTCGCTCAGCGTGCGTATCGAGGACCCGAGCGGCCGCTTCAACCTCAATGGCCTGGTGCGCGATGGCCAGCTCAATGAACAGGGCATTCGCCAGTTCCGTCGTCTTCTTCTGCGCCTGGGCATCGAGGCGCCCTATCCCGAACGGCTGGTGGACTGGCTCGACCGTGACGAGGAGCCCTTCGGGCCGAATGGCGCGGAAGATAACCAGTACCTGCTGTTGCAGCCGCCTTACCGCGTCGCCAACCACGCCATGAGCGATGTGTCCGAGTTGCGCCTGGTGTTAGGCATGACGGAGCTGGACTACCGGAAGCTGCTGCCTTACGTGACCGTGCTGCCGTCCGATTCCACCCTCAACGTCAACACGGCCAGCGCCCTCGTGCTGTCCACCCTGGCCGACAACCTCGACGCCGACAGCGGCGGGCTGCTGATGGCCGCGCGAGGCGCCACCGGTTTCCGCAGCCTGGATGCCTTCCTCGGCCAACCGGCTCTCGCCGGGATGGGGCTGGAGGCGCAAGGGCTGGCGGTGGGCAGTCAGTATTTCCTGGTGATCAGCGAGGTGCGTCTTGCCGGTCGCCGCCAGGTTCTGGTCAGTACCCTGCAGCGCGCCAGTGACGGCAAGGTACGGATTCTTTCTCGTGATCTCGGGCAGGGCGGTTTGCCGCCGGCGCCCGTCAAGGAGCCGCAGTCATGACACAGGCTTGCATCTTCCTCCCGGTGGGCGCCTGCGCGCAGCTGAATGCCGAACTGGAGGTGCTGCTCTGGCAAGGAGGCACGGGCCGTCGCCTGCCATTCTCCAGGGCCTTGGAAGAGGTGGCGCCACCCTGGCGCCTGATCCTGCCGGTGGAGGCCGCGACCTGCTGCGCGGTCCGCCTGCCCACGCAAAAGGGGCGCTGGTTGCGCCAGGCATTGCCGTTCGCAGTGGAGGAAATGCTCGCCGAGGATGTCGAGAGCTTCCACCTCGGGCTCGGTGGTGCATTGGCCGATGGTCGGCACCGGGTGTTTGCGGTCCGCCGCAGCTGGCTGGCGGGATGGCTCGATCTGGCCGGCAAGCTCGGGCCGATGCCCGCGTCCATCCACATAGACGCCGACCTGCTGCCGGGGCAGGGCACCCAGTTGCTCTGGCTTGATCAGCGTTGGTTGCTGGGGGGGGAGGGCAGTACCCAACTCGGCTTCGAGGAACAGGACTGGCCGCACTTGCGGGATGTCTGCCCGGCACCTCGCAGTGGGCGCGCTCCTGTCGAGCGCCAGACCCTCGACGGCGTGGAGGACTGGCGCGATGAAGCGGATGCCTATGGCTGGCTGGCGGAGCAGAAGGGCAGCGATCTGGCGCAAGGCGAGTTCACCCTGAAGGAAGAGCGGCAGCGCTGGTCGCGCTGGAAGCCGCTGCTGGGCTTGGTCGGCCTGTGGCTGGTGCTGCAATGGGGCTTCAACCTGGTCCAGGCGTGGCAGCTGCAGCGCCAGGGCGATACCTACGCTGATGCCAACGAGGCGCTCTATCGCGAGCTGTTTCCCCAGGACACCAAGCTGGTGAACCTGCGGGCGCAGTTCGATCAGCATCTGGCCGAAGCCTCCGGTGCAGGGCAGAGTCGCCTGCTCGCATTGCTTGGCAAGGCGGCCGGGGCCTTGATCGCCGAAGGTGCCCAGGTGCGGGTGCAGCAACTGGATTTCAGTGAGGTACGGGGTGATCTTGCGCTGCAGGTCCAGGCGCCGGGGTTCGATGCCCTGGAACGCCTGCGCGAGCGCCTGATCGGAAGCGGGCTGTCCGTGCAGATGGGCTCGGCCAGTCGTGACGAAAGCGGCGTCAGCGCGCGCCTGGTGATAGGAGGATGAAGATGCTCGATGCAATCAAGACGCCGCTCCGCACGCAGTGGCAGGCTTCCTCCGTGGCCCTGCGCTGGCGCGCCTTGCCGGCCCGGGATCGCACGGCATTGCTGTGGCTGGGAGTATTCCTCGGCCTGGTCCTGCTTTACCTGCTGCTCTGGTTGCCGGCTGAACGCCGCCTGGCCAGCGCTCGCGAGTACTTCGAAGCCCAGCGCGGAATGCACGCTTATTTGCAGCTGCATGCGCCTGAAGCGCGAGCGGTGCAGAGCCAGCCGCAAATCAAGGTGGACCCGGAGCGACTGCAAGGGCTGGTCACCACCGCTGCTGCCGAGCAGGGACTGGCCGTCGAGCGGATCGACAGCGATGCGCCAGGGGCGGTGCAGGTGAACCTTCAGCCGGCAGCGTTCCCTATCCTGTTGCGCTGGCTGGGTGTCCTGGAGGGACAGGGCGTTCGTATCGAAGAGGCGGGGCTGGATCGCACTGAAGATGGCCGGGTGACGGCGCGGGTATCGCTGAAGGCCGGGAGCTGATCTGCGCCACCCTGGTGCAATCGCCCTGTGCTGGTGCGCATCGGAGTGGCGGCTAACGGGGCGGAAAACGCTCTCCGAAGAAAAAATCCATACAGGGTGTTGACTTAGCGAAGCCCTCTGCGTAAATTGCGCGCCTCGCAAGGCGATGGGTGATTAGCTCAGCCGGGAGAGCATCTGCCTTACAAGCAGAGGGTCGGCGGTTCGATCCCGTCATCACCCACCAATCCTTGTGAATTTCGGACGAAAGTCCGGCCGACGCGCAGCGGTAGTTCAGTCGGTTAGAATACCGGCCTGTCACGCCGGGGGTCGCGGGTTCGAGTCCCGTCCGCTGCGCCATATTTCCCATGTTCGAGTTGCTCGGGCATGAGGCAGGAAGGTCTACTGGGCCCGTCTGCCAGACGATGCAAAGGTTTCACTGGACGCAAGTCCAACCGACACGCAGCGGTAGTTCAGTCGGTTAGAATACCGGCCTGTCACGCCGGGGGTCGCGGGTTCGAGTCCCGTCCGCTGCGCCATATAGAGAAGCCCTCAGGTAGCGATACCTGAGGGCTTTTTCTTTGCCTGTTCGTTTTATCCTCCCCCCCAAAACATCCTCTCGGCCTTTCCTGGCCCACATGGCAAAAGCCGGGGTAATTTTCTGGTCACCTGCGCTCGTTATCTTGTTGGCATGGACTTTGTTTCCTGAATCACATCGCCACAGGAGGAGCAGCCAATGGACGATTACCAGGAAGAGATTCTCGACTTTCACGCTGACGAGCAGGACTCGGTCGAACCGGCCGACGACGCCACCGAGATGTGATCAGCCTGCCTGACGCTGGGCGCGGCGGAATTCGCCCGGCGTGCTGCCGCTCCAGCGCTTGAAAGCGCGCTGGAAGGCCTCGGCCGAGGCGAACCCCAGCAGGTAGGCGATTTCGCCGAAGGCCAGTTCCGTGTCGCGGATATAGGCCATGGCCAGGTCGCGGCGGGTTTCGTTGAGGATGGCGCGGAACTGGGTGCCTTCTTCGGCGAGCTTGCGACGTAAGGTCCAGCTCGGCATTTGCAGGCGTGCCGCCACTTCTTCCAGATCCGGCTCACGACCGTGCAGCAGCGGCCCCAGCAACTGGGTGATGCGCTCGCGCAGGCTGCGGGTGCGGGTCAACTGCTGCAGTTCCCGCTCACAGATGTCCAGCAATTGCCGCCAGGTGCTGGGGCAGTGTTCGCTGCCGCGCAGCGCCAGGGTGTCCTGGGACAGCCGCAGCTGGTTGGCGCTGGCCTCGAACTCCACGGGGCAGCCGAAATGCTCGGTGTAGCGCTCGGCGTAATCCGGGGCCGGAAACTCGATCTCCACTTTCTCGATGCGGATGCTCGTACCTGCCAGTTGGCTCAGGTGGCTCTGCCAGCCCGCCAGCACCGAATCGACGACGAAGCGGTTGTAGGCGTTGTAGGGGCTGATGGAATAGAAGCGCAGCCAGGCGCCCTTGGCGTCCTCGTGGAAGCTCGACTGCCCGCGATAGTTGCTGGCATAGAGCAATTCGAAACGGGTCAGGGCGCGGGCGGCTTCTCGCAGGTTGGGTGCCTGTTCGGCGCAGACGCCCGCGAGCCCGAGCTGGCTCAAACGGCTGAGTCGGCCCATGGCGAGGCCCAGTGCGGGGTCGCCGCTGAGCTGGATGGCGGCGTGGCCGAGGCGCATGAAGCGCGGGATGGACAAGCGGCCGTGAGGTTCGGCGAAGCGCGTGGCGTCCAGACCGAAGCGTTCCAGCAGGTCGGCCGCGTTGTGGCCGGCCTGTTCCAGTGCCGCTGCCATGCTGAGTACGGAACTCACGGAGAGATCGCCCAGCTTGACCCGCTGCGTTTTCATCGGGCGCTCATCCAGGCATTCAGCAGGTGGCTGCCCGGCGTCTCACTGGCTTGCGGGGCCTTGGCCGGCGTCAGCTCGCTGCCTGCGGGTGCATTGTGCAGGGGCCAGAGACGGCCGCGCAGGAAAAGTGCCTCACTGGCGCTGGACTGGCCGTCGCTCAGCGTCACCAGATTCTGCGGATAACCCTGGCTCCAGCTACGGGCGATGGTCACTTCGCCGCTGGGGGTCTGCAGCTTCTGGCGGGAATCGCTCCTGGCGCTCTGTGGCCAGGGCTGGCTGAAGGGCTCCCCGAGCAGCAGGCCGTCCGGCGAGAAGGCCAGCGCCAGGTTGTAGAGCTCGCCGTGACCGCTACGCAGCTTGCCTTCCTTGAAGTAGGGAGAGGGCAGGAGGATGGAGCCCGCGAGGATGGTGACCTTGTATTCGCTGGCCAGGCGGCTGAACAGCTTCTGGTAGTCCCGCGCCATGCGCCGGGCCTTGGCACGCAGCAGTGCTTCTTCGAGGTCCTGGCCCTGGAGGAACAGCCGCCCCAGCAGGGTCGGATGGCTGAGGGTGAGCAACCGGCCGCCCTCGGCGAAGCTCCGTGCCTGGTAAAGGTTGTGCTTTTCATCCCTCAGCAACAGCCAGGTGCCGATATGGTCGGGCAGGGCGACGACGGTTTTCTCGTTAAGCAGGCCCCGGTCGCGCGCCCGGTCGAGGGCTGCGGCGAGTTTCATGCGCAGGAGGTCCGGGTCGCGGTAGTCGCTGGGGTACAGCGCCGGGCGGATGGCCAACAGGTTGCCGCTCGCACCGGCGGTGCCCACGTCGCTGGCGAGGTTGGCACGCAGGTCTGACAGATAGTGGGCGCGCGGCCGTTCGCCGGTCCATACCGCGTAGGCGGTCAGGCAGCTCACCAGAAGGGCGGCGATCAGGGGCATCAGCAATTTACGCATGGAATTTCCGGGCGGGGGAATGCCGATCAGGGTAGGGGACGCACCGCCACTTGCCAAGGGTGGCTGTCAGTTTGGATCAGTAACTTGTCAGTTCTGATCATTGAGCGGGCAATCCCGGCTCTTTATCTTCTGCCCCATAACCGACCCCGGCCCGCTGAAGCCGAGGCATTCCGTGAATAGCACCGCCTGCTGTGGAGGAACCATGACCGCCACCCGTTACCCGCACCTGCTCGCCCCGCTGGACCTGGGCTTCACCACCCTGCGCAACCGCACCCTGATGGGCTCGATGCACACCGGCCTGGAAGAGAAACCCCATGGCTTCGAGCGCATGGCGGCCTATTTCGCCGAGCGCGCCCGTGGTGGCGTCGGCCTGATGGTCACCGGTGGCATCGGCCCGAACGCGGAAGGTGGCGTCTATGCTGGCGCGGCCAAGCTGACCACCGTGGAAGAGGCCGAGAAGCACAAGATCGTCACCCGCGCGGTGCATGAAGCGGGCGGCAAGATCTGCATGCAGATCCTCCACGCCGGCCGTTATGCCTATAACCCCAAGCAGGTCGCGCCGTCGGCCATCCAGGCACCGATCAACCCCTTCAAGCCGAACGAGCTGGATGAAGAGGGCATCGAGAAGCAGATCCAGGACTTCGTCACCTGCTCGGTGCTGGCCCAGCAGGCCGAGTACGACGGCGTCGAGATCATGGGTTCCGAGGGTTACTTCATCAACCAGTTCCTCGCCGCCCACACCAACCAGCGTACCGACCGCTGGGGTGGCAGCTACGAGAACCGCATGCGCCTGGCGGTCGAAATCGTCCGTCGCGTTCGTGAGGCCGTGGGCCCGAACTTCATCATCATCTTCCGCCTGTCCATGCTCGACCTGGTGGAAGGCGGCAGCACCTGGGACGAGATCGTCACCCTGGCCAAGGCCATCGAAGCTGCCGGCGCGACCATCATCAATACCGGTATCGGCTGGCACGAGGCACGTATCCCGACCATTGCCACCAAGGTGCCGCGCGCGGCCTTCACCAAGGTCACCGCCAAGCTCAAGGGCGAGGTGAAGATCCCGCTGATCACCACTAACCGCATCAACACGCCGGAAGTGGCCGAGCAGGTTCTGGCCGAGGGCGACGCCGACATGGTGTCCATGGCCCGTCCCTTCCTCGCTGACCCGGACTTCGTCAACAAGGCCGCCGAAGGCCGTGCCGACGAGATCAACACCTGCATCGGTTGCAACCAGGCCTGCCTGGACCACACGTTCGGCGGCAAGCTGACCAGTTGCCTGGTGAACCCGCGTGCCTGCCACGAGACCGAGCTGAACTACATCCCGGTGGCCCAGGCCAAGAAGATCGCCGTGGTCGGCGCCGGCCCGGCCGGCCTCTCCGCCGCCACCGTTGCCGCCGAGCGTGGCCACAGCGTGACCCTGTTCGACGCCGCTGGCGAGATCGGCGGGCAGTTCAACGTGGCCAAGCGCGTGCCGGGCAAGGAAGAGTTCTTTGAAACCCTGCGCTACTTCAAGCGCAAGCTGGAAACCACCGGCGTCGACCTGCGCCTGAATACCCGTGTCTCGGTCGAGGACCTGGCCAAGGGCGGCTACGACGAGATCATCCTCGCCACCGGCATCAGCCCGCGCACTCCGGAAATCCCCGGCATCGGACATTCGAAGGTGATCAGCTACCTGGACGCCATCCTCGAGCGCAAGCCGGTCGGCCAGAAGGTTGCCGTGATCGGCGCCGGCGGTATCGGCTTCGACGTTTCCGAGTTCATCACCCATCAGGGTGAGTCCACCAGCCTCGACCGCACCGCCTTCTGGAAGGAGTGGGGCATCGACGGGGCCCTGGAGGCTCGCGGCGGTATCGCCGGGATCAAGGCCCAGCCCCATGCACCGGCGCGCCAGGTGTTCCTGCTGCAGCGCAAGAAGTCCAAGGTAGGCGATGGCCTCGGCAAGACCACCGGCTGGATCCACCGCACCGGTCTGAAGAACAAGCAGGTGCAGATGCTCAACTCGGTCGAGTACCTCAAGGTGGACGACGCCGGCCTGCACATCCGCGTGGCCGAGGGCGAGCCGCAGGTACTGCCGGTGGACACCGTAATCGTCTGCGCCGGGCAGGACCCGCTGCGTGAACTGCAGGATGGCCTGGTCGCCGCCGGCCAGAGCGTGCACCTGATCGGTGGCGCCGACGTGGCGGCCGAACTGGATGCCAAGCGCGCCATCAATCAGGGCTCGCGCCTCGCTGCAGAGCTTTGATCCACCTCGCCGCCCGGCTTCACGCCGGGCGGCACCGCTCAACTCTTCCAACCACGTCACACTTTTGCCTTGCCGCTGGTCCGACGGGTTCCGGCGGCTGGGCTCTGCCAACCCAGTCACATTGCTCGACGTCTAATATCCCCTAGACTTTTCTACAGTCCGGATCAGTGTGTGCGGACGAAAAACGGACGCCCCCATCCACGCCCGCCGTGTCACCGCGCAGAGCCAGAGGTAGAGCGATGAGCATGCTGAAGAAGCCGCAACTGGTGGAAGCCGTCGTGTTCTTCAACGACCGCGGCATCTGCAAGCAGATGCTTCACTCGGAGTTCGAAGCCATCCTCGACGGCGTGGTCGGTTTGCCGGAATTCGCCGACCGCCAGATGCAATTGGCCTACCTGATGGTGAACCCGCGCCTGCAAGTCCGGGCGGTGGTGTTCTTCTACCTCGATTTCGACGAAGACGGCCGTGCCGATACCGGCTGGAACCTGCCGTTGCGGCAACTCGCCGAGCGCGCAGGACGTGGCCCCGACCTTGGCGCCGGCCCCATTCGCCTGGCGTGCCGCAGCCAGTGCCCGGTGTCCTGGCAGCAGATGCATCTCTGGGACCCGAGCCTCAATTCCGACCGCAACGATCTCGCGCTGCTGCGTGACGCCATCAAGGGCAACAGCCTCGGCCTGCTGGTGGAAGAGGAACTGCCCAAGGTCCTGGATGCCGAGAAGCTCCAGGTGGCCTCGGAAGACCGCTGGTACGCGCCGCCGGAGATCACCAAGGAGATGGCCGAGCAACTGGCGGAGAAGATGGAAAAGGAGCATCGCTTGAAGACGGCCCAACTGGTCCGCCAGCAGCGTCTGCGCCTCAGCTCCCTCAGCCAGCAGAACGAAGAGGCCATTGCGCGGATGCGCCATGCCGCCGACCAGAGCAGCTCGGCCTTGCAGGATCAGATACGCACCTTGCAACACGCCCTGCGCGAGCAGGAAGAGGTCAACGCCGCCCTGCAGGCCAAGCTCGACGGCGAGCTGGAGCGCTTCCAGGCCAGCCGCGAGGAGATGAACGTGCAGCTGCGTGCGCTGGAGCGCCATGGCCGCACCGAGGCGGACATCCTTCGCGCGCAGTTCGAAGGCGAGTTGCAGGCACGAGTCGCCGCTGCCGTGACCGAGTACCGCGAGCAACTGGCCATCCGCGATGTCGAACTGGCCTATCGCGACCAGGTCGACGCCCAGCTGCAGGCCGAGGTCAATCGTTTGCGTCAGGAATGCGATGCGCTTGAAGGCCAGTCCGGGCAACTGATGCTGGAGCGCCTGGCCCAACTGGGCGTGGTGTTCGTGGTCTACCATCCGGGCGCTGGCCACCTGACCATCCCGCTGGCGGACATCGCCCGTTACCAGGACAATCCCCAGGCCTACGCCGCCGCCAAGTGCTTCGTATCGGAAAACCAGTACCGCCAGTGGCTGGCTCATTACCAGCAGCCCACGTGCGAAGCCAGCCTGCCCAACGGCGATCGTTGCAGCATGCCCATCGACCGCGTCGAGGCGCCCAGTCGCTTCGTTGCGGGCGAATCCAATTGCTGCCCCCGGCACCGTGCGGGAGGACGACTGCGGACCGCTGGTTGAGCGATTCCGCACGCGCGCCTGCTTTATCCTTGCGCCCCTGAACGGACGCCAACGGACCTGACCTTTGCCCCTGATCCTGCCTGACTGGAATTCCCGCGCGACTCTCGAGCCCTTGTGCCTGCCCTGGTTGACCGCGGCCGGGCTGCAAGTGGCCGTGTTGCGCCTGGATGCACTCGACCCGCTGGTATCTGGCAACAAGTGGTTCAAGCTGGCCCCTTACCTGGCAAAGGCCGCGCGCGACGGTGCGGAAGGTGTGATCAGCCTGGGCGGCGCGCACTCCAATCATCTCCATGCCCTGGCAGCGGCAGGGGCCCGGTTCGGATTTCCCACGGTCGGCCTGCTGCGTGGAGAGCCCCAGGACACGCCAACCGTGCGCGACCTCCAGCAATTCGGCATGCAGCTGCACTGGCTGGGTTACGGCGGCTACCGGGCACGCCGCCAGCCGGGCTTCTGGGACTCGTGGCTGGTGCGTTACCCGCACTATCAGCCGGTGCCCGAGGGCGGTGGTGGGCTGATGGGCGCCGAGGGATGCGTCGGGCTGGTGGGGATGATCCGCCAGCAACTGGCCGACCTGGGATGGGACGACTACCACAGCCTCTGGACCGCCGCGGGAACCGGCACGACCCTCGCGGGATTGGTGCTGGGCGAGGCGGGCGACCATCCGGTGGTCGGCGCCCTGGCGGTACCGCCTGACCACGGCGTAGCTGACCAGGTGAGTGCCATCCTCGCCGAGGCCGGGCGCGCCGACCGTGGCTATCGCCTGATCGACGCCAGCCGCGGTGGCTTTGCACGGGTGGACGCAGGGCTCGCTCGCTTCCTGCTGGACAGTGAAAGGGATGGCGGGCTGGAGCTGGAGCCTCTTTATACGGCGAAGGCGCTGCTGGCCATCTACGAGGAAGCACAGGCAGGTCGTATTCCCAGCGGCAGTCGCCTGGTGCTGCTCCACACAGGTGGCCTGCAAGGTCGTCGGGCCCTGCATTCCGAGATGTTGCGACTGGCCGGCTACACTGACTAGGCAGTGGACGGACAAGGATGACTCCATGAGCGAACCCCTGAATCCCTCACAGCTGCGTAGCCTGGTGCCGCTCAATGCCCTGAGCGACCAGCAATGGCGCGAACTGCGCCCGCAACTGATTCCACAACCCCTGCTCGCGGGCCAGCTGCTGTTCCGGCGGGGCGATCTGGCTCGTGTCACCTGGTACCTGCTGTCCGGCGAACTGCTCCTGCGGGATGCCGAGGGTGTCGAGACGCGCCTGGAGGCCGGCAGTGAAGCCAGTTGCCATCCCATTTCGCCCACGTTGCCGCGTCTGCATGAAGCGCTGGCCTCCCGCGACTGCTCCTTGCTGGCCATCGACAGTGCCACCCTGGCGCGTCAGTTGACGTGGAGCTCGACCCATCTGGATCTGTTGCTGGACCTCAGTCCTGCCGGCGAAGGCGAATGGCTGGAAACCCTGCTTGCCAGCCCGTTGCTGTCCAGGGTTCCGCCGGCCAATGTGCGCAGCATGCTGGAGCGCCTGCGGCGGGTAGAGTTACCCGCAGGCAGCCGGGTGATGGGCGAGGGGGAGGAGGGTGATTGCTGCTACTTCCTGCAATCCGGCCGGGCTGAAGTCATTCGGGGGGAGGGCAGCGAGCGGCAACTGCTCGCCGAGCTGGACATAGGCGCATGCTTCGGTGAGGAAGCCCTGCTGGGGGATTGCCCGCGCAACGCCAGTATCACCCTGCTGGAGGACAGCGTCCTGCAGCGGCTGGACCGGGCGGACTTCCTTGAACTCTTGAAGGCGCCGGTGGTGGATGAGGTCAGCCTGGGCGAGGCCGCGCGCCTGCTTGGCGGCGGCGGCCAATGGCTGGATGTGCGCCTGCAGGAAGAGTACGAGCGCGCCCATGCTCCCAAGGCGTTGAACATGCCCCTGCACCTGCTGCGCCTGAAGGCGCGGTTGCTCGATGGCGGCGCGACTTACCTGTGCTATTGCGACAGCGGCAAACGCAGCGCCAGTGCGGTGTTCACGCTTTCCCAACTGGGTATTCGCGCCTACGCCCTGCGCGACGGCCTGGATGCGCTGCCTGCCTTGCAGCGCGATGCCTTGATCAGCGAGACCGGCGCCGGTTACCTGGCCCGCTCGGGCGGTCGTGTCGAACGCAGCCGTTGATCGATATCGTGTGCAGATTTGCGGCCCCATAACTGGGGTATCCAGACTCGTCAGGCAAGTTGCACAAACCCACTTCCGGATTCAAGAAAGTTGTCACTGGCCTTTCGTTATCGCATCTCTTCGAAACATTGTTGGAAGTTCGAAATATTCATTCCGCACCCAACTCCGGGTCACCAAAGTCGGTTTAACTTTCCGACTATCGACTTGATACTGTTGCGCTGCTCCACCCCCTAAACAACGCTGAGAACGCGGATCCATCGTTCCCCAGGAACGAGCCGCCTCCGCAGCTGCGGCGCCATCGCCTGAGTCGTCACGGTGTTTTCCAGCCGAGGCTTGGGCACTGCAATCGATTGTTGTCGCCGCGTCTCCCATTACTCGTTTGCACTTGGGCAAGTTCCCGAGGGTGCCTCCTCGTGGCCAGCTCCCAGGCATTTCTACGGCTGAAACTTCACCAGCATAGAAGGGCAATGTCATGCGCATAACAGCCACAACAGTCGCAGTTTCGCTGATCCTGGGCGTTGGCCTGGAGCCGGTCCGGGCAGCGCTATACGCGGTGGACCCGAACGCCCCCACCCAAGCCAACGGCTTCTTCGCCGCCTGGTACCAGGACACCCACGGGCGCGCGCTGGACCTCTGCCTGTCCAGGGCGCAAAGCTCCCGGGTGCCGGGCAACTACATGTGTACGCTGCTGCCCAGCCCCGGTGTGTTCGATGACACCCGGCCAGTCAACTTTCCCAGTAATTTCCCCGATGAAGCCTTCTGGTTCACGGGGGAGGCCAGCGCTACCGATGCCGCCAGTGGGGTCGACCTGCTTTACGTTTCGGCGGTGGAGGCGGCCTTCAATGGCGAGGTGCCGGCGAGCGACGACCAGGTCAGCTTCGCCCGTATCCGGATCCGAGTGACGGTGCCGGCCGCCGGCACCTACACCGTGACCCATCCCTACGGTGTCGAGGTGTTCCAGGTGGAGGCACCCGGCACCCGTGCCATCAACATGACCCGCGACATCGGCATCGGCGCGCCGGGCGACTTCAAGGGAGCGCTCAAGGGCGATGTCGGCCCGTTCCTGCGGAGTGTCAACGGGCCCTACCAGGAGGCCAATCCGGATACCGGGCTGGTGGAAACCTTCATAGGCGATCCCAACCTGGCCGAGGCGGTTACCGGTAGCCCCTTCGGGACCAACTTCGTCCGCATCGAAGGTCCGGACGGCCTGAGGCTCGAAACACCGTTGTTCTCGGTCTCCGGCAAGCTCTCCAGCGTCCAGCTGCCGACACCCCTGCAGGTCTCCCGCAGCACCTATTCGCGCGGTGAGAACGGGGCGGGTCAGGCACAGCAGGATGTCTTCGTCGAGGCACCGCCGCCTGGGGCCACTGCCGGTTTCACCGATGCCGGCGGCACCTCAGCGGCGATGCGGGGCACCGCCCTGGGCGCCTGGTTCGGCCAGTCGCCGCGTGATCCGGGCGGTGCCAGCAGCGTAAGCATCACCGCGGACAACTCGGCCGTGGTACCGGGCAGCCTGCCCACCACCAAGAGCAGTGCACTGGTGGATGTGGTGAGCATCAGTCGCGCCGAGTACAGCCTGGCCAGCAACACCCTGACGGTAGAGGCCGTTTCCAGCGACCGCACCGGTCAGCCGGGCCTGACGGTCGAAGGCATCGGTGGGCTGGTAAGCGGTCGCCTGCAACAGGTCGTCACGCCCATTCCCCCCGCACGAGTCACGGTGGTGTCCGCCAGCGGCGGCCGCGATACCGAAGACGTGCGAATCCTTCCCTGAGCGCCAATCCCTGATTGCTATGGAGACTGTCATGCAAAAGTGGCCAGTAGTTCTTGCGATGGTTGTAGGGTTTGGCGGCACCGGTGCCCAGGCCCAGCTCGCGGCGTTCGACCCCGGTCCCTACACGGCGGCGACCGGCGGCTTTCCCCTCTGGTACCAGGACCGCGCCAACTCGGACGCGGCGAAGCTGCAGCTCGAGTTGTGCCTGTCCAAGGCACTGAGTTCGCGGGCCCCGGGCAGCTACATGTGTACCCTGTTGCCCAGCCCGGGCATCTTCGATGACACCAAGCCGATCGCTTTCCCCGGGAACTTCCCGGATGAAAGCTTCTGGATGCTCGCGGAAGCCGAGATCGAAGATTCCGGCAATGGCATCGAAATGGAGGCTTATGTCGCGGGCGTCGAGGCAGCCTTTGCCAGTGAGGTGCCGCGCCAGGGTGACCAGCAGAGCTTCGCGCGCATCCGCATTCGGGTGACCGTGCCGGTGGCCGGCACCTACCGGGTCATCCACCCCTACGGCGTGGAAACCTTCGAGGTCACCGCACCCGGTCGTCGTGCCATCAACATGACCCGCGATATCGGCATCGGCGCACCGGGTGATTTTCGCGGTGCCCTGGCCGGCAACGTGGGTCCCTACCTGATCAGCCGCAATGGACCCTACCGGGAAACCGATCCGCAGACCGGACTGGTAGAGACTTTCATTGGCGACCCCAACCTCACCGAGCAGGTCACCGGCAGCCCCTTCGGCACCAACTATGTGCGCATCGAAGGGCCTGGCGGGCGGGTGGCGCAGACCAGCCTGTTCAGCCTGTCGGGCAAGGTCCTGAGCAGCCGAGCCGGTACGTCGCTGGACGTTTCCCGCGCCAGCTACACCCGCAGTGCCGGCCAGACCTGGATTTCGGTGTTCGGCAATTCCACGGCAGGCGCCAGCCTGTGCTTTCGCGAATCCATCGACCTGGTGGGCGACCCGCCGTCGCCTTGCCAGTTCCAGATGACCGGCAGTGGCAGCGGCACCTTCTTCGGCCAGGACACCAATCCGGCGAGCCTGCCGCCGCAGGTGGTGGTGACGGCCACCGACAGCAGCGGCCTCACCGCGCCGACCACGCTGAGCGAGCCCCTGACGGACCAGGTGGAGATCAGCAGCGCGCGTTATTCGTCGGTCGATCGCACGCTGACCATCGAGGCGCGCTCCAGTGACGAAGTGCAGGTGCCGGTACTGGCCGCAGAGGGCTTCGGTGCCCTGACCCGGATCTCCGGCAGCCAGCAGCGCCTGGTGGCGGGGGAGGTCGGGCAGCCGCCCGCCTATGTGACGGTGAAATCCGCCGCGGGTGGCATTGATAGGGAGCCGGTCCTGGTCGTCGGTGCGCCTGGCGGTCCGGCCAACCAGCCGCCGGTAGCGGTCGCCGACTCCGCTGGTACCGCCCTGGGCACGCCAGTCAGCATCAATGTGCTGGCCAACGACAGCGATCCGGATGGCAACGTACCGCTGTCCATCGCGAATCTGAGCCAGCCGGCATCGGGCACTGGCAGCGTCAGCGCGAATGGCGCCGTGGTGACCTATACGCCGCCTGCCAGTCTCAATGGTCCGTTGACCGCCACCTTCAGCTATCAGGCTCGGGACAGCCTGGGCGCGCTTTCCGCCCCGGCGACCGTGATCGTCAATGTGGCTGGCAATCAGCCGCCGGTGGCGGGCAGCGATTCGGCCAGCACCACCGCGCCGAACCCGGTCACCCTCAATGTGCTGGCCAACGACAGCGATCCGGAAGGCAGCACGCTGACCGTCACCAGCCTTACCCAGCCTGCGGCCGGGCAGGGGAGCGTCACCAGCAATGGAACGAGCGTCACCTACACGCCACCGGCCACCCTGGCCAGTCCGCTCAGCAGCAGCTTCACGTATCGCGCACAGGACAGCGTCGGCAACCTCTCTGGCGTGGCCACCGTCAGCGTGCTGGTGGCGCCGGCGCAGGTCCCGGCGGAAATACTCGGTATCAGCTCGGCAACGGTGCGCGCCACCGGCGGCCTGGGCGGACTGCTCTCGGGCGTGATCGGCATCCTGCTGCCTTCGGCACGTCGCTATGACTGGGATATCAGCGGCACCACCTCCCGCGCCGCGGGCAATAGCATCCGCGTGGAAGTGACCAGCAGCAGCGGGGTAACCGTGCTCGGCAGCGTGACGCCGGCGGCCAACGGCACCTGGCGGGTGACGGTGACCAATTCCAGCATCGCCCCCAGCAACAGCCCCAGCGCCACCGCGCGCTCGGCCTTCGGCACTGTGCGGACCAGCCCGGTGAGCGTGCAGTAACCCGGAACAGGCAAACGCCCGCAGGCCGTCAGGTCTGCGGGCGTTCTGCTGGGTGGGCGTTACGAAAACGGATTACAGCGGTGCAAGCGGCCAGCGATCACTGACCAGGAAGGCGCGCTCGGCTTCCTTCCAGCGGCCATCGCCATCCGCTGCCAGGCGCACCAGCAGACGCGCCGGGCTATCCGGCTGGAGCTCTTCGCGCCACTCCCCGAAGCGCTCCGCCGTCCAGCACTCGTCGGCTTCGCTGATCGCCGGGGACAGCCAGGATTGCCGGGGCAAGGGCTGCCAGGGACCTTCGGCCTGGCCTAGGAAGTCCTCGAGATCGGTGTGGCGCAGCCATTGACCGCGCAAGTGGCCCGGATTGGCGCCTTGCGGCGCAGTGCAGTTGCCCGGCCAGGGGTAGAAGAAATAGCCGCCCAGCCAGAGTTCGGCACTGGCCGGCTGGGCGTTCAATTGATCGAGTACCTGACGGCTTTCCGGACTCGACGAAAGCGGCAACTGGTGCTGGCTGAGGTGCTCCAGTTTGAGGTCGAGGCGGTCGTGGCTACCTGGGCCGAGCCATTCCGACGGGTTGCCGCCATCGCCGTGGCGCGGTCCGAGATAGAGCTTGATCGCCAACTCGAGGTGATGCACCCCTTCGTCGTCACGCAACAGCAGGTCGAGTTCGCCAAGGGTCTGGCCGGCGATGCGGATCGGCAGGTTGGCGGCCAGCAGGGTCACATCCGGCGCCTGGGCCAGGGCGAACTGCCACAGGCGTTCGTAATAGAGGCCAAGACGCCGGCTGGCGGCCTGGGCCAGCCACTGGTCGAGCGGCTCGGGTTGGCTATCCAGTGCACGGAGCCAGTCGGCGAGGCTTTCAGGGCGGCTCGCCCAGCCGCTGGCACTGAGGGGATGGCGCTGGCGCCAGGGCGTTTGCGCCAGCAGTGGCGGGGACACGAGGACCCAGGCCAGGTCGCGCACGGCGGGGTGGCGTAGCTGGCGGGGCAGGTCGGTCAGCGATTCGAAGGCGTGCATGCTGCGAGCATAGCCGACGGCGGTTTGCCGCTGTCCGCTGCTATCCCCCATAATTTCGCCATTCCTCACCCCGCCAATGCCGCCCTGGAGCCCCATGGAGCAATTCCGCAATATCGGCATCATCGGTCGCCTGGGCAGTTCCCATGTGCTCGACACCATTCGCCGGCTGAAAAAATTCCTGCTGGACCGCCATCTCCACGTCATCCTCGAAGACACCATCGCCGAAGTACTGCCGGGTCATGGCCTGCAGACGTCGTCACGGAAGATCCTCGGAGAGGTCTGCGACCTGGTGATCGTCGTCGGCGGCGACGGCAGCATGCTCGGGGCCGCACGCGCCCTCGCGCGCCATAACGTGCCGGTGCTGGGGATCAACCGTGGCAGCCTGGGCTTCCTGACCGACATTCGTCCCGATGAACTGGAAGTGAAAGTGGCCGAAGTGCTCGACGGCCGCTACAGCGTCGAGACGCGCTTCCTGCTGGAGGCCGAGGTGCGCCGCCATGGCGAGGCCATTGGCCAGGGCGACGCGCTGAACGATGTGGTGCTGCACCCGGGCAAGTCGACGCGGATGATCGAGTTCGAACTGCATATCGACGGCCAGTTCGTCTGCAGCCAGAAGGCCGACGGCCTGATCATCGCGACGCCGACCGGCTCCACCGCCTATGCGCTGTCCGCGGGTGGCCCGATCATGCATCCCAAGCTCGACGCCATCGTCGTCGTGCCCATGTACCCGCACACCCTGTCCAGCCGGCCCATAGTGGTGGACAGCACCAGCGAGCTGAAAATCGTCGTATCACCCAACCTGCAGATCTATCCGCTGGTGTCCTGCGACGGGCAGAACCACTTCACCTGCGCGCCCGGCGACACCATTACGGTCGCCAAGAAACCGCAGAAACTGCGCCTCATCCACCCGCTGGATCACAACTACTACGAGGTCTGCCGGACCAAACTGGGCTGGGGTAGCCGACTGGGTGGAGGCGACTGATGAGCCTCGATCCCGGCCGTGGCTACGATCTGATCGGTGACGTCCATGGTTGCGCGCATACCCTGGAGCGCCTGCTCGACCGCCTCGGCTATCGCAAGCAGGGCGATGTCTGGCGGCACCCGCAGCGCATGGCACTGTTCCTTGGCGACATCATCGACCGCGGCCCGCGCATCCGCGAGGCGCTGCACACGGTCCACGCCATGGTGGAAGCCGGGCAGGCCCTGTGCATCATGGGTAACCATGAGTACAACGCGCTCGGCTGGAGCACACCTGCGCCGCCCGGTAGCGGCCGTCACTTCGTCCGTGAGCACACGCCGCGCCATACCCGGCTGATCAAGGAAACCCTGGAGCAGTTCGAAGGCCATCCGGCGGACTGGCACGATTTCCTCGGCTGGTTCTATGAGCTGCCGCTGTTCCTGGACGGTGGCCATTTCCGCATGGTCCATGCGTGCTGGGACAACGAGCTGATCGCGGCCCTGCGCGAGATGCATCCGGACGGTCGGATCAACGAAGCCTTCATCAAGGCCGCGGCCGAACCCGCGAGCTTCGCCAGCCGGGTGTTCGACCGCCTGCTGCGCGGCACCGACCTGCCGCTGCCCGGTGGCATGACGCTGACCGGCAGCGACGGTTTCACCCGTTCGGTGTTCCGCACCAAATTCTGGGCCGAAGACCCGCAAACCTATGGCGACGTGGTGTTCCAACCCGATGCGCTGCCCGAACAGGTGGCCAGCCAGCCTTTGTCCAAGGCGCACAAGTCGCGCTTGCTCAGCTACGGCCCGCAGGAGCCCATGCTGTTCGTCGGCCACTATTGGCGGCGGGGCCGACCGGCGCCGATTCGCGGCAACCTGGCTTGCCTGGATTACAGCGCGGTGATGTACGGCAAGCTGGTGGCCTATCGGCTCGACCAGGAAAGCCGGCTCGATCCGGACAAGTTCGTCTGGGTTGAAGTGGAGCGCCCCGAGGAACCCCAATGAGTGCGATTGAAGTCCTGCGTCTACCCCTGAATGTGGATCTTTCCGGTTTCATCGCCTTGCTGCAGCGCCTGGAAGTGCCTTACCGCGTCAGCGAGGAATCCGGCGAGCAAGTCCTCTGGGTACCGGGCCAGCAATTGGCGGAACAGGTGCGCGGGCTCTATGCGCGCTTTCCCGACGGCGACCCGCACTTCCAGCTTCAGCAGGAAAGGCCGCAGGAGGCGCCGCGCGCGGGCTTCCTCGCCGAGCTCCTGGCCCGCCCCATTACCAGCCTGGTGCTGCTGGTCACCCTGGTGGTCGCCGCGCTCACCCATCTGGGTGACAACTTCTCGGTCATCCGGTGGCTGAGCTTCCAGGACTTCGAGATCCAGGGCGACTACATCTACTTCTCCTCCCTGGACGAAGGCCTGGCTGCTGGGCAGTGGTGGCGGCTGGTGACGCCAATGCTGATCCACTTCGGCATCCTGCACCTGGCGATGAACGGCATGTGGTTCTGGGAGCTGGGTCGCCGCATCGAATCGCGCCAGGGCGGTCCGGTGCTGCTGGTGCTGACCCTGGGCTTCAGTCTCGTGTCGGATTACACACAGTATTTCGTCAGCGGCCCATCGCTGTTCGGTGGGCTATCCGGCGTGCTTTACGGCCTGCTTGGTCACTGCTGGGTATTCCAGCGCCTGGCGCCCTGTCCGGCCTACCGGCTGCCGCCGGGGGTGATGGTGATGATGCTGATCTGGCTGCTGGTGTGCCTGTCCGGTCTGATCACTGCCCTGGGGTTCGGTGCCATCGCCAACGGCGCCCACGTGGGTGGCCTGGTCGCCGGTTGCGCCACCGGGCTGCTTGGCGGTGCATTGGCGCGCCTGCGCCGGTAGAATGCGCGCTCCGTCCCACTCCCAGGACCTGAATCACCCATGTCGTCTTTTGCCCATCTGATCAGCAACATCACCCAGGATGTCTACGAAAGCCTCAAGCTGGCCGTAGAGATCGGCAAGTGGCCGGACGGTCGCAAGCTGACCCAGGAACAGAAGGAGCTCTCGCTGCAGGCGGTCATTGCCTGGGAGCTGAAGAATCTGCCGGAAGAAGAACGGACCGGCTACATGGGCCCGCAGGAGTGCAGCTCCAAGTCCGATCCCATCCCCAATCTGCTGTTCAAGTCGAATTCGGTTCACTGATGCTGGAACTAGGACGCGGCGCACTCAGCAAGATGTCGGTGCGCCTTGAAGCACCCGTGCAGTATGGCTTCCGTCTCGACGAGGCGGATATCGCGGTGAATCCCCTGATCGGCAAGCAACTGCGCCTGGAATTCCTCGGGGCGATTCATTGCACCCACTGCGGACGCAAGACGAAGAAGAGCTTCAGCCAGGGCTACTGCTATCCCTGCTTCACCAAGCTGGCGCAGTGCGACAGCTGCATCGTCAGCCCGGAAAAGTGCCACTTCGAGGCGGGCACCTGCCGCGAGCCGGAGTGGGGCGAGCGCTTCTGTATGACCGACCACGTGGTCTATCTGGCCAACTCCTCGGGCATCAAGGTGGGGATTACCCGCGCCAGCCAGGTGCCGACCCGCTGGATCGACCAGGGCGCCAGCCAGGCGTTGCCGATCCTGCGTGTTGCCACCCGCCAGCAATCGGGCTTCGTTGAGGACTTGCTGCGCAGCAAGGTGGCCGACCGCACCAACTGGCGCGCGATGCTCAAGGGCGAGGCACCGCTGCTGGACCTGGCGGCTGTTCGCGACGAACTGCTCGACCAGCTCGCCGACGGCGTTCGTGCCCTGCAGGACCGCTTCGGCCTGCAGGCCATCCAGCCGATAAGGGATATCCAGCCCATCCAGATCAGCTATCCCGTGGATGCCTATCCGACCAAGGTCGTCAGCTTCGATCTGGACAAGACGCCAGTGGTGGAGGGTACGCTGCGGGGCATCAAGGGCCAGTACCTGATCCTCGATACCGGCGTGATCAACCTGCGCAAATACACGGCCTACCAATTGGCCATCAGCGCAGCGTAGGTTCCGGCCCAAGGTCGGCAGGGGAATAGTCCATACTCCGACCTTGACCCCTTTCATCATGCGCGGCCCAGGGTTTCGGGGCCGCCCCGAAATCGAAGAGACGACCATGCGCACCGAGCAACCGAAAGTCATTTACCTCAAGGACTATCAGGCCCCGGATTACCTGATCGACGAGACCAACCTGACCTTCGAGCTGTACGAGGATCACACCCTGGTCCACGCCCAACTGGTGATGCGCCGCAACCCGGAGCGCGCGGCGGAGGGGCTGCCACCGCTGGTGCTGGACGGCCAGCAGCTGGAATTGCTGTCGCTCTCCATGGACGATCGCGAACTGGGCGCCGCCGATTACCAGGTGGACGACAGCCATCTGACCCTGCAGCCGGTAGCCGCGAGCTTCACCCTCGACAGCACCGTGCGCATCCATCCGGAAACCAACACGGCCCTGGAAGGCCTGTACAAGTCCGGCAAGATGTTCTGCACCCAGTGCGAGGCCGAAGGCTTCCGCAAGATCACCTACTACCTCGACCGCCCGGACGTGATGAGCACGTTCACCACCACGGTCAGCGCCGAGCAGCATCGCTATCCGGTACTGCTGTCCAACGGCAATCCGGTGGCCAGCGGGACGGAGGAGGGCGGTCGCCACTGGTCGACCTGGGAAGACCCCTTCAAGAAACCGGCTTATCTGTTCGCGCTGGTGGCGGGCGACCTCTGGTGCGTGGAAGACGTCTTCAACACCATGAGCAAGCGCGACGTGACCCTGCGTATCTACGTCGAGCCGGAAAACATCGACAAGGTGCAGCACGCCATGGACAGCCTGAAGAAGTCCATGCGCTGGGACGAAGAGGTGTATGGCCGCGAGTACGACCTGGACATCTTCATGATCGTTGCGGTCAACGACTTCAACATGGGCGCCATGGAGAACAAGGGGCTCAACATCTTCAATTCCAGTTGCGTGCTGGCCAAGGCGGAGACCGCTACCGACGCTGCGCACCAGCGCGTCGAGGCGGTCGTGGCGCACGAGTACTTCCACAACTGGTCGGGCAACCGTGTGACCTGCCGCGACTGGTTCCAGCTGTCGCTGAAAGAAGGCTTCACCGTATTCCGTGACGCGGAGTTTTCCGCGGACATGAACTCGCGCACCGTCAAGCGCATCGAAGACGTCGCCTTCCTGCGTACCAACCAGTTCGCCGAGGACGCCGGTCCCATGGCCCATCCGGTGCGCCCGGATTCCTTCATCGAGATTTCCAACTTCTACACCCTGACCGTCTACGAGAAGGGCTCGGAAGTGGTTCGCATGATCCACACGCTCCTGGGCGCCGAAGGTTTCCGCAAGGGCACCGACCTCTACTTCGAGCGCCACGACGGCCAGGCCGTGACCTGTGACGACTTCGTCAAGGCGATGGAAGACGCCAACAGCGTCGATCTTTCCCAGTTCAAGCGCTGGTACAGCCAGTCCGGCACGCCGCGCCTGCAGGTGGAAGACAGCTACGATGCGGCGGCGAAGACCTACAGCCTGACCTTCCGCCAGAGCTGCCCGGCCACTCCGGGGCAGAAGGACAAGCAACCCTTCGTCATTCCGGTGGAGCTCGGACTGCTGGACGCCGCCGGCAACGACCTGCCGCTGCGTCTCGCGGGTGAAGCCAAGGCGCTGGGCGGCAATCGCGTGCTGTCGGTCACCGAGGCCGAACAGACCTTTACCTTCGTCGATATCGCGGAGCGTCCGCTGCCGTCGCTGCTGCGTGGTTTCTCCGCACCGGTGAAGCTCGCTTTCCCCTACGACCGTGACCAGTTGATGTTCCTCATGCAGCACGACTCCGACGGCTTCAACCGTTGGGAAGCCGGCCAGCAGTTGTCGGTGCAGGTGCTGCAGGAGCTGATCGGCCAGCATCAGCGCGGCGAGAAGCTGGTGCTGGACCCGCGCCTGATCACTGCCTTCCGCACCCTGCTGGAGGACGAGTCGCTCGATCAGGCGATGGTCGCGGAAATGCTGTCCCTGCCGAGTGAGGCCTATCTCACCGAGATCAGCGAAGTGGCCGACGTGGATGCCATCCACGCCGCACGCGAGTTTGCACGCCAGTCCATCGGTGAGGCCCTGTTCCAGCCGCTGCTGGCCCGTTTCCAGGCCAATCGCGGGCTGTCGCGCGAAACCGGCTATGTCGCCGAGGCGGCGCATATCGCTCGACGCACCCTGCAGAACATCGCCCTGTCCTACCTGATGCAGAGCGGCAAGGCCGAGGTGCTGGAAGCCTGCCTGGAGCAGTTCAACGGCTGCGACAACATGACCGAGCGCCTGTCAGCCTTGGCCGTGCTGGTCAATTCGGGCTTCGAGAAGGAAAAGGCAGAGGCCCTCGAGCGTTTCGCTGAGTACTTCAAGGAAGATCCGCTGGTGATGGACCAGTGGTTCAGCGTGCAGGCTGGTTGCGGCCTGCCGGGCGGCCTGGAACGGGTCAAGGCACTGATGGACCACCCGGCCTTCACCCTGAAGAACCCGAACAAGGTGCGTGCCCTGATCGGTGCCTTCGCCAACCAGAACCTGGTGAACTTCCACCGCGCCGATGGTGCGGGCTACCGCTTCCTCGCCGACCATGTGATCACGCTGAATGCCCTCAACCCGCAAATCGCTTCCCGCCAACTGGCGCCGCTCACCCGCTGGCGCAAGTACGACGCCGGTCGGCAGCAACTGATGAAAGCCGAACTGGAGCGCATCCTCGCCTCTGGCGAACTCTCCAGCGACGTCTTCGAAGTGGTCAGCAAGAGCCTCGCCTGAAGCCCTCTCTGACAGCCCGCGCAAGCGGGCTGTCTTCCCGCTGAAATCCCTCCTTCTAGAAGTGTTACCGGTTAGCTCCGGTAACACTTTTTTGTTACTCAAAGAAATGAATCGGCCCGTTGTTATGCGCAAGCAGTCTTAAACGCCCACAAAAGGCTTGACCAGACAGCTTTTGGTATGAACGTACATGCCCTTCAAGTGTGATCTTGAGTGACAAATCGAGCCAGATCGTCCGACAAGATCGGACAGAAAAATCGAAATTGATCAGTGGATGATCAGTCACTTGTTTGACAAAAATTTGTCGTAAGGCTCGCGGAAATTTTCTGACGGCCATCTCGGAATTGGCACCATGGTTGCAACGCCGCTGGCGATTTGGCCCCGTTTCGGTGCAATTCGAAGCGGGGTGCGCTCTGCGCTGGGGATTTCCTGCCGAAGCCAAAAAAAGCCGCCAAGCGGCTGGACAAACAAGCCCGCCTGACGGGCTGCCAATAACAAAGTGATCAGTCCACGGAGTAAGACTCGATGGAGCTCAAGTCCCGCAAGCCCACGTTGCGTTTCGCACCGGCCAAGGCAGGTTTCGCCTTCGCCGGTATCCTGCCGATCCTGGTAGCCGCCCAGGCTCAGGCGGTGGAGTTCAGCTTCGCCAACGACGAAATTTCCGGTTCCCTGGATACCACCATTTCCTACGGCCAGCTGTGGCGCGTTCAGGGCCAGGACAAGACCAACAACGACATCAACACCAACGACGGTAACCGCAACTTCGATACCGGCCTGGTCTCCGAGGTCTACAAGATCACTTCCGACCTGGAAGCGACCTACAAGAACTACGGCATGTTCGTCCGTGGCACTGCTTTCTATGACACCCAGATCATGGACAAGCGCAACGACTACCTGGACAACAACAACCCGGTCCAGCCGAGCCAGAATTTCCCGAAGGACGACAGCTTCACTTACGAAACCCGCCACAAGGCCGGTCGTGATGCGCAGATCCTCGACGCCTACCTCTATGGCAACTGGGACGTGGCCGACATGCCGGTCACCGGCCGTATCGGCAAGCAGGTGTTCAACTGGGGTGAGGGCATCTTCTACCGCGGTGGCGTGAACACCACCAACCCGGTAGACGCCGCCAAGTTCCGCCTGCCGGGCTCCGAACTGAAAGAAGTGCTGGTGCCGGTGGAAGCCCTGAGCTTCAACGTCGGCCTGACCGAAAACCTGTCGATGGAAACCTTCTACCAGTGGAACTGGAAAGAATCGGCCATCGACCCGGTGGGCACCTACTACTCCGAGACCGACCTGTTCGCTGATGGCGGTAATACCGCGTACTCCACCCAGCCCGCGCTGCAACCCCTCGCACCGCTCTACGGCGGCCTGAGCGCTGCGGGTATCGGTGGCCTTCAGGGCGGACGCAACGTGGACGCCAATGGCGTGATCAAAGTGGCCTCGATCGGTCCGGACATCAACGCCAAGAACGACGGCCAGTTCGGTGTGGCGCTCCGCTATATCGCTGAAGAACTGAACTCCACCGAGTTCGGCTTCTACTTCGTCAACTACCACGCCAAAGAGCCGACCATCGCGGCCAACCTGGGTGATTACGCCGGTCTGAACCTTGCCCAGATCGCTGGCGCTGCTTCTACTGCGATCGCTCCGCAGGTTCAGCAGGCGGTTGCAGCCCAGGCGGGCATCTCGGTCGCTCAGCTGCGCGCAGTACTGGCCAACCCGGCGCTGAACCCAGCCCTGGCGCGTGCTTACTCCAACGCGTTGACTACCGCCGCTACTACCGCAGCCGGCGGTCTGGCGACCATGGATGTGGCGAACGCCGTGCAAGCACAGCGTGAATACGCCGAAGACATCCGCATGTACGGCTTCAGCTTCAACACCACCCTGGGCGACGCTTCGGTATTCGGTGAGCTGGCCTACCGTCCGAACCTGCCGATCGGCATCGCCACCACCAACGACCTGCTGGGCGACCTGTTGCTCCAGGCGCCGCAACTGGCGTCCGGCCGCACCGTCAACATTGGCGGCCAGGACGTGCAACTGGGTGATTCGATCCACAACTCCGAGCGTGTAGAAGCCTTCAACACCTCCCTGGGCACTATCTACAACTTCGGTCCGTCGCTGTCCTTCGACTCGCTGATTGGTGTGGCGGAGCTGGCTTCCGAGCACCTGCGCGGCAGCGACCTGCAGTACACCGCGTTCAACGGCCAGAAGCGCTACTACTCCGGTCGCGGCAACAACTCCTACGTCTCCGGCGGCGAGCGTGACGATCAGGTCAACAAGAACGCCTACGGCTACACCCTGCTGGTGTCTGGTACCTGGAACGACGTCTATGCCGGCGTGAACATCTCCCCCTACGTCGTCTACAAGGACGACTTCGAGGGCAACTCCTACCAGACCGGCAGCTTCATCGAAGGCCGCAAGGCTTACACCCTGGGCGTCAAGGCAACCTACCTGAACAGTCTGGAAGCCGAACTCCAGTACACCGAGTTCTACGGCGGCGGCCAGAACAACTCGGTACGTGATCGCGACAACATCGGCGTCAACGTCAAGTACTCGTTCTAATCCCAACAAGAAGAATACGGGCGCCCCGGGGCGCCCGATACAGACTCATCACGGAGAACCCACATGCTGAAAAAGCTTTCGCTGATTAGCGCCGCGGTTGCCCTGGCGCTCTCCGCCAGCAGCGCCCTGGCGTCGGTTTCGGCCCAGGACGCCACCAAGCTCGGCACCAGCCTGACCCCCTTCGGCGCCGAGAAGGCCGGCAACGCCGCCGGCACCATCCCGGCCTGGACCGGTGGCATCACCCAGGCTCCGGCTGGTTACAAATCCGGCCAGCATCACCTGGACCCGTTCCCGGAAGACAAACCGCTGTTCACCATCACCAAGGCGAACCTGGACCAGTACAAGGCCAACCTGACCCCCGGTCAGATCGCGCTGTTCAACGCCTACCCGAACAGCTTCCAGATGCCGGTGTACCAGACCCGCCGCTCCGGCTCCGCGCCGCAGTGGGTGTATGACAACACCGTGAAGAACGCCACCACCGCCAAATTGCTGGACGGCGGCAACGGCTTCTCCGATGCCTATGGCGGTATCCCGTTCCCGATCCCGCAGAACGGCGTGGAAGCCCTGTGGAACCACATCACCCGTTATCGCGGCTCCTACATCGTGCGCCGCGCTTCGGAAGTGGCCGTACAGCGCAATGGCGACTACTCCCTGGTGACTTCGCAGCAGGAAGCCCGGTTCAAGTACTACAACCCGCAAGGTACGTACGCCGACCTGAACAACATCCTGTTCTACTACCTGTCCTTCACCAAGAGCCCGGCTCGCCTGGCGGGTGGTGCCACCCTGGTCCATGAGACTCTCGACCAGGTGAAGGAACCGCGTCAGGCCTGGGGCTACAACGCTGGCCAGCGTCGTGTGCGCCGCGCGCCGAACCTCGCCTACGACACCCCGATCGCCGCTGCCGACGGCCTGCGTACCGCTGACGACACCGACATGTTCAACGGCGCTCCGGACCGCTACGACTGGAAGCTGGTGGGCAAGAAGGAAATCTACATCCCGTACAACAACTACAAGGTTTCCAGCCCTGAGGTTAAGTACAAGGACCTGCTGCAACCGGGCCACCTGAACCCGGCTGTCACCCGCAACGAACTGCACCGCGTGTGGGTCGTGGAAGGCACCCTGAAGTCGGGCGCCCGCCACATCTACTCCAAGCGCACCCTGTTCCTCGACGAGGACAGCTGGCAAGCCGCAGTGGTCGACCAGTACGACGGCCGTGGCGAGCTGTGGCGCGTATCGGTTGCCTACCTGAAGAACTACTACGACCTGCCGACCACCTGGTCCGCACTCGATGTGTTCCATGACCTGCAGGCCCGCCGCTACCACGTGCAGAACCTGGACAACGAAGAGCCGACCACCATCGACTTCACCCAGGCCACTCCGGATGATGGCTACTTCAAGCCGTCCGCCCTGCGTCGCCGCGGTACCCGTTGATCGCTTGAAGCTCTACAAGAAAGGCCGCTACCTGTAGCGGCCTTTTCTTTTGGGAAACGGGAATGCCGTGTTACAGAGCGCCACCAGCGCTTAACAAAACATAACGTCCCACTGATTGTGCACGCTTTCCAAAGCTGGCTAGGATTAGGGCGCTGCCTGCCCTGGGCAGCATCCACCTATAACAAAAAGGGGAAAGGTGTATGAGTGAGCCCGTCATGCGGCGCACCCCGTCAGGCCTTGCCGTGGAAAATCTCCACAAGCCGACGTTCCGCTTTCATTCGCCGCTGGCCAAAGCGCTCTCGCTGTTCAGTGTGCTCTCCGTCCTTGCTGTAGCCGCTGCGCCCGTCTCCGTATCCGCGCTGGCCGCTGATGCGCCCGTCCTCTCCATTGAATCGCCCAAGGCCGTGAGCAGCCTCCTGCTCGACGTCGCCCATGCCGGCAAACGCCTGGTGGCCGTTGGCGACCGTGGCCACATTCTCTATTCCGACGACAACGGCAAGTCCTGGACCCAGGCCAAGGTGCCTACCCGCCAGATGCTCACCGCTGTCTATTTCGTCGATGACAAGCAAGGCTGGGCCGTCGGCCACGACGCACAGATCCTCGCCAGCCAGGATGGCGGCGCGACCTGGACCCTGCAGTTCGAAGACCTGCAGCGTGAAGCACCGCTGCTGGACGTCTGGTTCAAGGACGCCAGCAACGGCTTTGCCGTGGGTTCCTATGGCGCCCTACTGACCACCCGCGACGGTGGCAAGAACTGGGAAGACGTCAGCGACCGCCTCGACAACGAAGACCAATACCACCTCAACGCCATCGCCGCCGTGAAAGATTCCGGCCTGTTCGTGGTGGGCGAGGCCGGCAGCATGTTCCGTTCCGCCGACTGGGGTGAAACCTGGGAGCGCCTCGAAGGCCCGTACGAGGGCTCGCTGTTCGGCGCACTCGGTACGGCCGAGCCGGGCGTGGTCGTCGCCTATGGCCTGCGCGGCCACCTGTTCCGTTCCACCGACTTCGGCAACACCTGGGAGACCATCCCGCTGAAAGCCGGCAACGGTGAACTGGAGTTCGGTCTGTCGGGCGGCGCACTGCTGCCCGATGGCAGCCTGGTGGTGGTCGGTCATGGCGGCAGCGTGCTGAAGAGCATCGACAGCGGTCGCACCTTCGCCGTGGTGAACCGCAGCGACCGTATGTCGCTGGCCAGCGTCATAGCCGACGAGAAAGGCAACCTGATCCTGGTGGGACAGGGCGGTGTACGCGTAGCGTCCCCGACCGGCGCCGAGCTGGGCCAACTATAAGAAAGGCGGAGAGTTTCGATGAGTACCCATCACCAGGACAAGGCGACCTTTCTGGAGCGCCTGATCTTCAACAACCGGCCGGCAGTGATCGTCATCTGCCTGCTGGTCAGCATCTTCCTCTTCTGGCAGGCCATGCATGTACGGCCTTCCACCAGCTTCGAGAAGATGATTCCGCTGCATCATCCGTACATCCAGAAGATGCTGGAACACCGCAATGACCTGGCCAACCTCGGCAACACCGTGCGTATCTCGGTGGAAGCGGTCAACGGCGACATCTTCACCAAGGAGTACATGGAAACCCTGCGTCAGATCCATGACGAGGTCTTCTACATTCCCGGTGTGGATCGTTCCGGCCTGAAGTCGCTGTGGAGTCCGAGCGTACGCTGGACTGAAGTGACCGAGGAGGGCTTCGCCGGTGGCGAGGTCATTCCGCAGACCTACGACGGCTCCGAGACCAGCCTGGAAGAGCTGCGCAACAACGTGCTCAAGTCCGGCCAGATCGGCCGCCTGGTAGCCAACAACTTCAAGTCCAGCATCGTCGACGTGCCGCTGCTCGAGTCCTATCCGGACCCGAACGACCAGGGCAAGCTGATGAAGCTCGACTACCGCCAGTTCTCCCATGAGCTGGAAGAGAAGATTCGCGAGAAGTACCAGGCCCAGAACCCCAACGTGAAGGTCCACGTGGTTGGCTTCGCGAAGAAGGTGGGCGACCTGATCGATGGCCTGATCATGGTGGTGATGTTCTTCGGCATCGCCTTCCTCATCACCCTGGTGCTGCTCTACTGGTTCACCTGGTGCATCCGCAGCACCATCGCCGTACTCTCCACCACCCTGGTGGCGGTGATCTGGCAGTTGGGCCTGATGCACTCCGTAGGCTTCGGACTCGACCCATACTCGATGCTGGTGCCCTTCCTGATCTTCGCCATTGGTATTTCCCATGGCGTGCAGAAGATCAACGGTATCGCCCTGCAATCCAGTGATGCCGACAACGCCCTGACTGCCGCACGGCGCACGTTCCGCCAGCTGTTCCTGCCGGGCATGATCGCCATCCTCGCCGACGCCGTGGGCTTCATCACCCTGCTGATCATCGACATCGGCGTGATCCGCGAACTGGCCATCGGTGCGTCCATCGGTGTGGCGGTGATCGTCTTCACCAACCTGATCCTGCTGCCGGTTGCGATTTCCTATGTCGGCATCAGCAAGAAGGCCATCGAGCGCAGCAAGAAGGACGCGGTGCGCGACCATCCGTTCTGGCGCCTGCTGTCCAACTTCGCGCACCCGGTCGTGGCACCGATCTCCGTGGTCATCGCCCTGATCGCCTTCGGTGGCGGCCTGTGGTACGGCCAGAACCTGAAGATCGGCGACCTCGACCAGGGCGCGCCGGAACTGCGTCCGGATTCGCGCTACAACCAGGACAACAACTTCATCATCAACAACTACTCCACCAGCTCCGACGTACTGGTAGTCATGGTCAAGACCGGCCCGGAAGGCTGCTCCACCCATGAAACCCTGGCGCCGGTGGACGAGCTGATGTGGAAGATGGAGAACACTCCGGGCGTGCAGTCCGCCATCTCCATGGTCACCGTCTCCAAGCAGGTGATCAAAGGGATGAACGAAGGCAACCTGAAGTGGGAAACCCTGTCCCGCAACCAGGACGTGCTGAACAACTCCATCAGCCGTGCTGAAGGCCTGTACAACTCCGACTGCTCGCTGGCCCCGGTGCTGGTATTCCTCAACGACCACAAGGCCGAGACGCTGACCCGTGCCGTGACCGCCGTGGAGGAATTCGCCAAGGACCACAACAAGGATGGCCTGCAGTTCCTCCTCGCGGCGGGTAACGCCGGTATCGAAGCGGCCACCAATGAGGTGATCGCCCAGGCCGAGCTGACCATCCTGATCCTGGTGTACATCTGCGTTGCCGTGATGTGCCTGATCACCTTCCGCTCCATCGCTGCCACCCTGTGCATCGTGCTGCCGCTGATCCTCACTTCGGTGCTGGGCAACGCGCTGATGGCCTGGCTGGGTATCGGCGTGAAAGTGGCGACCCTGCCGGTGATCGCGCTGGGCGTGGGTATCGGTGTCGACTACGGCATCTACATCTACAGCCGCCTGGAGAGCTTCCTGCGTGCCGGCCTGCCGCTGCAGGAGGCCTACTACGAGACCCTGAAGTCCACCGGCAAGGCCGTGCTCTTCACCGGCCTCTGCCTGGCGATCGGTGTTGCCACCTGGATCTTCTCGGCCATCAAGTTCCAGGCCGACATGGGCCTGATGCTCACCTTCATGCTCCTCTGGAACATGTTCGGTGCACTGTGGCTGCTGCCGGCCCTGGCGCGCTTCCTGATCAAGCCCGAGAAACTCGCGGGCAAGGTCGGTGGTTCGCTGCTGGCTCACTGAGCCGGATCAGCTGGATGAAAAACCGCGGCCCTGGCCGCGGTTTTTTTATGGGCGCCCGTTCATGGTCGAACCCCCCACGTTGGGCCTCGCTCCGCTCGGACCAACCTACGGCCTGCTTGGCGAATGAATTCGCCCCCACAAGGGAGCACCCGATGCTGACGGGTAGGAGCGAGCTTGCTCGCGAACAGCTCCTTCGCGAGTG